>Ga0265295_1000268_pt1 | contig 107933 bp, 83 predicted proteins | sample Munlansysbiofilm_FD_192503 | JGI IMG/M metagenome (GOLD analysis project Ga0265295, IMG submission 192503) | Leachate microbial communities from a municipal landfill in Southern Ontario, Canada - Methane capture system biofilm | ecosystem: Engineered > Solid waste > Landfill > Unclassified ...
AAGATGAAAACAATGCAATTGGTCGCTTGGCCTTACATAGATTGTGAGTAACGAGGGATATCAGATGCCCTCAAACAACCTGAGAAACAATGAGTTGGAATTTACACCAACATTTGGGACTCTACAGAGCGAACCGTGTTTCGATATTAGAAATCAGATAAAACTTGACAGATTCCATTGACGGAAAAATACTGCGGATTAAAAGTTGGCAAAGCTTTTCAACCATCCCCGGGAGTTTGGTATGCGCAGAAGTATGGGGGTATTAATGCTTTGGGTGCTGTTTCTGCCGGTCTTGGCCGCGCTGGGAGCGCCGTATCTGAAAACAGAGCCTAGCAGAGACTCATTCTGGCGTTTGGCCTCTAGCAATTGTTACTGGGAAACATATGGCCATGCCGGCGGCTCTAAAGGAACTGTCACCAACTATTTTTACGATCCGGAGCATGCCCGCCACCTGGACAGCTTGACGGTGAATACGCACTATTCGTCGGATAGCATTGGGCGCGAATACGCCACCTATTCATATCAGCTGTTTCCCGGCTATTATGAAGTTACCGAAAACTGGTTCAACCGAACTTATCCTCCCCAAGCACTAACTCGGGTGACGGTCTCCCGCTACACCTACCAGGACCTGATTTTAAGCGTACGCATATACAATTCCCAGAACATTTTGGGCGAAGAGACCACTTACAGCTACGACGCGGCCGGAAACCTGACCCAGAGGACAAGATCGACCTGGCTGGGACAAGCGTGGGAAATCAGGGAACAGGAAAGCTGGGTTTACAACAGCGACAACTTGCTGACAGGCAGGACTTTATCCGAATGGGTCCATGGCAACGGGCTGCTCGAAGAGACCGAGACCGAACAAAGGTTCTACAGCACCCGCGCCACGCCCGACAGCATTCACAGCTGGTATCTGGAAGGCGGTTACTCATTCGACTACGAATACGCGACCCGTTCGCTAAACCACTTCGACGCCCAGGGAAACGTGGAACTGAAAGAGGAGTGGATCGTCCGGACCCAGGTTCCGGGCGGCAGTACCGCCACTACCTTCAGGCAGTCATTTTCCGGCTTCACGCCCAGTCCGCGGGGATATCTGCCTCTGTGGACAAGAATATACAACAGCTACGACACCAGTACCAGCGGGGACAGCACACATATCTACTATGAATACAGCGCGGATTTCCGCCAGGCAGACCGCGACTACATATATTACCTCGGCAGCGGCAGCATTACGGAAAGTTCAACCCAGTTTTACAATGAGGCCTGGATCCTCACCCGCGAACTTGGGAATTTCGCTGACCCCATTTTTAACAATTTCCAAAGCTATGATAACAGCTGGGCTTGGGAATATGTGGAGGAAACTAACCCGCCGGGGATCCCGCCGGAACTTTTCGGGATCACGGGGATCGCGCCAAACCCGTTTGCCACCCAGGCCAAAATCAACTTTTTGATGGTGGATCACGGCAGCGCGCGGATCAGTATTTACAACCTGCGTGGGCAAAAACTGAACTGTTTCAACCGGGACAACCTCGATCCGGGCGAACACCAGGTTTTGTGGGACGGAAAGGACAGCCGGGGCAACCTGGCTCCTCCGGGAATCTATCTGGTTCGGCTGTCCACCATCCAAGGCACTGATGTGGAAAAAATGATCCGGTTGAAATAGCGGAGCGTGACTCCTCCGGAATGCATTTTACTGGGAACTGAGGATTTTGGGATTGACACAAACAGCCCGGCAAAGAGAATTGCATCCAAGAATAGATGGTGCTACTTTCAGGTAAAAGGGAATCCCGTGAAAAGCGGGAGCGGTAACCGCCACTGTAAGCGGCAGATAAGGCCAGTTCGGTCACTGCGCGAAAATGCGTGGGAAGGCCGGGCTTCCAAAAGGCCGCCGCGAGCCAGGAAACCTGCCACCGATTCCGGAACGCTTATACGGATTATGTAAGCCCGGAACAGGTAGCGCGATCCCTGTTCAACTCAAAAGAATAAGGTGAACGCTATGCCCAAGACAAAACAACTGATAATGGCGCTGGTTTTGCTGCTGACGCTGCAGTCGATTTCAGCCGCGGAGATCTTCGTGGTGAATTCCGCCTCCCGCACGCTTTCCCGCATTGATACAGACAGCGGCAGCGTGAACAATTCCTTTGCCCAGCTGGGCCTGAGCCCCAATCTGATGGACCTCGACGCCCAGCACATCTACGTGGTCTGCTCCGGCGATAACGCCATCCAGGTGCTGGACCGGTCCAGCGGAGCGCATCTGCGCTACCTTCCGGTGGCGGCTTCCTCCAATCCTTACGACGTGCTCAAAGTGGGGGATTTCCTCTACGTGACCGGCCTGTTCACCGACAAGGTTTACAAGCTGAGCCTGCAGAGCAGCTCGGTGGTGGGGTCCGTGGAGGTGGGCGTAGCACCGGAGGGACTGTGTTCGGACGGCAGCCGTCTCTACGTCTGCAATACAGGCGGCTACCAAAACAACTACGCGAACAGCTCCGTGAGCGTGATCGACCTGGCCTCTTTCAGCGTGGCCGCGACCGTGCCCACCTGGACCAATCCTCAATACGCGGAGCTTCGGAACGGTTCTCTGCACGTTTCCTGCACCGGAAACTGGACCGACGTGGCGGGCAAGCTGGACATCATCGACCTGGATACCTTGGAACTGGCCTCCCGCCTCGATGTGGGGGGAAACCCCGGCTCTCTGTGGATCAGTCCTGACGGCGTGGGCTACATCGGCGAAGGCTATGGAACCGCGCTCTACAGCTACAATGCGGATACCCACAGCCTCGAGCATGGCGCGGCCGATCCGCTGAATTTCGAGGCTTCGCTGGTATCCGGAAATGCCAGCCTGATCGCCCTGCTGAAGCAGAATTGGGCCTCAAACTCCTTAGTGCGGACCTACAGCCATGACCTCATTCTGCAGGAGTTTTTCGAGGTGGGGCTGTCCAGCTCGGACATCGTGGTCGCTCCGGAAGTTACCGCCGCGGAGGAAGAATTGCTTCCCGGAGCCATGCGTGGGGTTTATCCCAACCCCGTCAGGCGGGGAGGGACTCTGTGTCTGAGCGATAGAGCCGAAGCGGGGGAATTCCGCCTCTACAACCTGAAGGGACAAGTGATCAGAAAGTTTCCACTGGCCAAGGGAGAAAGCTCCCTCCGCCTGGACGGACTCCCCGCCGGAGTGTATCTCTGGACGCTTGGAGGCGCGAACACCGCCAACCGGGGAAAACTGCTGATCGGCGATTAACTCAGATTTTGCTTGACGCTTCAGCCGGAAATCAAAAAGGTGTCCGATACCTAATTATGATACTTTCCAAGGAGTTATGATATGAACTACTTTCTGAGCGACGACCAGCTGGAGATGAGGGAGATCGCGAAACGCATCGCCGAAGAAAAGATGCGCCCACTCTCCGAGAAATATGACGAGGAAGGCATTTTCCCCTGGGACATCGTGGAAGTGATGCGCCAGAGCGACCTTTTCGCCATCCTGGTGCCCGAGGAATATGACGGGATCAGCGGCAAAGTGACCGACCTGGTGGTGGTAACGGAAGAGCTTTGCGCCGTGGACGCCGGCATCGCGCTGGCTTTTGGCGCCACCGGGCTGGGCATGTATCCCATCACCATCGCCGGTTCGGAAGAGCAGAAGAAGAAGTATCTGCCCCAGATCGCGGCCGGAGAGCAACTGGCGGCCTTCGCGCTCACCGAAGCCAACGCCGGATCGGACGCCGGGGCCATCGAAACCACCGCCCGCAGAGAAGGCGACCACTACATCCTGAACGGCACCAAACAGTGGATCACCAACGGCGGCGAGGCCGGCATCTACACTGTTTTCGCGATGACGGACAAGACCAAGGGCGCGCGCGGCTGTTCCTGCTTCATCGTGGAAAAGGGCACCCCCGGCTTCAGCTTTGGCAAAAAGGAAAACAAGATGGGCATCCGGGCCTCCGCCACGCGTGAACTGATCTTCGAGGACTGCGCGGTGCCCGAGGCCAATCTGATCGGACGCGAAGGCACCGGCTTCATCACCGCGATGAAAGTTTTTGACAAATCCCGCCCCATGGTGGGGTCGCAGGCTGTGGGCATCGCCCGCGGTGCCTTTGAAGCGGCTGTCAGATATTCCCGCGAAAGGCAGCAGTTCGGCAAGCCGATCTCGAGTTTCCAAGCCGTGCAGTTCATGCTGGCGGACATGGCCACCCAGATCGAAGCAGCCCGGGCCCTGGTGTGGCAGACCGCGAAAATGATCGATGCCGGCGAGCGTAATTACAGCAAGGAATCCGCCATGTGCAAATATTTCGCCTCGGATGTGGCGATGCAGGTGACCACCGACGCGGTGCAGATCCTTGGTGGCTACGGCTACATGAAGGAATATCCGGTGGAAAAGATGATGCGCGACGCCAAGATCCTGCAGATCTATGAAGGCACAAACCAGATCCAGCGCGGGATCGTGGCCGCGAACCTGCTCAAGGAATATTGATGCACGAGTGGATCAAGGAATTTCCGGCCGCCATCACCGTCTGCGACAAAGACGGCCTGATCCTGGAGATGAACGCCAAAGCCTGCTCCACCTTCGCCAGCCACGGCGGCGCGGCGTTGATCGGCACCAGCCTCTTCGACTGCCATAAACCCAGCTCCGTGGCCCTCATCAAAGAGATGCTGGCCACTGGGGGAAACAACGTTTACACCATCGAAAAACAGGGCGTGAAAAAACTCATCTACCAGCAGCCTTGGTACCGGAACGGAGAACTGGGCGGTTTGGTGGAAATCTCTTTGGAACTGCCGGAGGATATGGCGCATCATGTCCGCGCCTGAAAAACTGCTGCTGCACAGCTGCTGCGCGCCCTGCCTGATCGCCCCGTATCAGCAGCTCAAGGCTGAAGGGATAAGCGTTTCGGTGCTGTGGTACAACCCCAATATCCATCCCGTCACGGAATACCGCCAGCGGCTGCAAACGCTGAAGGACTTCGCGCAGCGCGAGGGCTTTGAGCTGTTCGTGAACGACGCTTACGGCCTGCGGGATTTCGTGAAAGCTGTGGCGGACAGGCCCGACGCGCGCTGTGAACACTGCTACCGCGTCAGGCTGGAGATGGCGGCCAAAACTGCTGCTGACCATGGCTTTGAAGCCTTTTCCAGCACGCTGTTCTACAGTAAATACCAAAACCACGGGCTGATGAAGGATATCGCGTCCGAGATGGCGGAAAAATATCAGGTGAGCTTCTTTTACCGGGACTGGAGAGAGCTTTGGGACGAGGGGACACGGCTATCCAAGGAAGCTGGGATGTACCGCCAGAAATACTGCGGCTGCGTGTTCAGCGAGGAAGAGCGCTACCTGAAACGGAAGTAAACCTGGGCGTTCAGCCCAGCGCCACATCCAGAAACATCATCACGGCGAAGCCGAGCATCACCCCCAGGGTGGCCAGATGCGAGTGCTCGCCTTTTTGGGATTCGGGGATCACCTCTTCCGCCACCACAAAGATCATGGCTCCGGCGGCAAAGGCCAGGGCATAGGGCAAAATTGGCTTGGCGATAATCACCAGCGCCGCTCCCAGCAATCCTCCCAGCGGTTCCACCATCCCGGAAAACTGGCCCCAGAAAAAGCTTTTACCTTTGGACATCCCCTCCCGCCGCAGCGGAATGGAGAGGGCCGCACCTTCCGGCAGATTCTGGATGCCAATGCCCAAGGTGAGGGCCAAAGCCCCGGCCAGAGTGGCGTCTGCGAGTCCGGAAGCGTAGGCTCCGAAAGCCACGCCCACGGCCAGGCCTTCCGGAAAATTGTGCAGGGTGACGGCCAGGAACATCAGGGTGGATTTGCCCCAGGGGGTTTTCAGGCCTTCACGTTCGCCCATCTCGTCGCCAGGATGCAGATGCGGCAGCACCCAGTCGACCCCCCGCAAAAACGCCCCGCCCAGCAGAAAACCGATCAGCGCTGGCAGGGGATTACCTCCGCTGAGGCCGATGGCTGGGTTGAGCAGGGACCAAAAGCTGGCCGCGATCATCACCCCCGCGGCGAAACCGAGCATGGTGTCCAGCAGCCAGGGTTTGATGGTACGGAAAAAGAAGACGAAGGCGGAACCTACGGCCGTCATCAGCCAGGTGAAGCCTGTTCCCAGCAGGGCCAGCAGAATGGGATCCGAGATCGTCAGCGCGTTCATGAGTAGAATTTCTCGATGGCTTCGAGCATCTGCCGGATGGCGGCCTGGGTGTCGTCCACGGCCAGGGTGCGCTTGTCACCGTTGTCGAAGGTGAGCACCACGTTGCCCAGCACCCGGCTGATCTCTCTGATCTTGGGTATCACGATGTAACTTTTGCCCAGTTGTTCGTCGTCGTAGGTGAAGATAGCTTTCATCGTCACTCCTGAATTGCATGCCGGGCTTAGCCGGAATAGCGTTTGAGGTTGCAGGTCTGGCTGGTGCGTTCGCCGGGGCGGAGATATTCGGCGAGGTCGGCCTCGAACTCGATGAGGGTGTAGTCCGGATCATCGTAGCCGCGGAAGTATTCGTCAAAAAAGAAGCAGCGCTCAGAGGCATCGGCCTTGAGCGCCGCGTTCGTGACAATTTTGGCAATGCCGGTGAGGCGGATGTAGCCTGTGTTTCCGGATTCATGCAGAGGCACGCAAACCTCCACCCACTTGTTGGCAGCGATCTGGCCGACCTTGGCGTCTCCGCTGAAGGTGGCGAAGAAATAGCGGTCGTCGTGCATGAACAGCACCACGGGACGCACCCGAGGCTGTTTTTTATCGACCGTGGCCAGATAAACGTATTGGTTCTGGCTGATCCAGGCCATGATCTCCTGCTGCAGGGAAGATTCTGAGGTGCGCGCCATGGGGCAGCCTTATTTGCTGAGGTTGATGGCCTGGATGATGGCCTGGTTTTCCTGCTTGGGGTTGTCCCGTTCGTCCCGGGGCAGTTTTTCGATCTTGTGCACCACGTCCATGCCGCCGGTCACTTTGCCGAAAACGGTGTGTTTGCCGTCCAGCCAGGGTGTTCCGGGTTGCTTGGTGACGATGAAGAACTGGGAACCGTTGGTGTTGGGACCTGAATTGGCCATGCAGAGGTAGGAATAGAGCACGGGGGCCTTCAGGGTTTGCTTGCGCAGGGGTTCAGCGATGCCGGTGCGGTTTTGGTACCAATCAATTGTCTTGCCGTAGAGCGGGTCGGGTTTCTGTTGCTCCTGCACGGCTTTCACGATGTCGAAGATCTCCTGCTGGGGATTCTGGGCCGACTGCATGTAGGGGATGATGAGCTTGGTCCAGACGAGCATGGCGGTTTCTTCGTCGTTGACTTCGCCGGTGAGCTCTTCGCCCAAGGCGTAGCATTCGTCCTCAAACTGGTATCCGGGCCCGCCCATGCCGTCGTTGGCGCGGTCGGCGTCCTTGGTGTTGGGGTCCCCGCCCTGGATCATGAAATCCGGGATCACGCGGTGAAAGTAGGTTTGGTTGTAAAAGCCTTCAGCGGCCAGTTTCAGAAAGTTTTCCACCGTCTTGGGGGCCAGGTTGGGCCAGAGTTCCAGCTCGATGTTTCCCTGGTTGGTTTCGATCACGGCGTTCTTCACTTGGGCATCTTTTTCCAATTTTTCCTCCAATTGGGCGGCTCCGGCCGATTTGAGTTCACTGGTCTGGCAGTTCAGCAGGCTGAGGCTGAGGGCCAGGACCATCGCCACAAGGGCTATCTTCTGAGGGGTTTTGAGCATGTTGTGTCTCCTTGCTTTTGTAATATTTGAGGTTCACCCGGCCGGCATCGATCTCCAGGTAGCTGTGGTGGCGGGTCCAATCGCCGCTGTTGGCGTAGGTCCCACCTTTCAGCTGGCTTATCCCGGGGCGGTGGCAGTGGCCCATGCAAACCAGATCATAATCCTTTTTTTTCACCATATACTCCGCGTAGTGGCTCAATCCCGCACTTTTTTTGGACTGGAGCAGGGCGGAAACCTGGCGGAACCGGCTGGAGCGGGAGAGCTTGGCTCCCAGTCGCAGAGCGAGGTCCGGATGGAGCAGGGAAAAGAGCTTCTTGCTGAGCCTGAAGCGGATCAGGCGGCGGAAAAACTTGTAGCGGAAGTCGTTCACGGTGTGTAGATCACCGTGGGTGAAGAGCATTTTGATGCCATCCGCCTTCAGGCTGTAGGCATCGTTGTAAACCTTCACGTCCAGATAATCGCGGAAGAAATCGTTGAACCAGAAATCGTGGTTGCCGCTGATCAGAACCAGCCGGCAGCCGTGTTCGCGGATCTCAGCCAAACGGTGCAGAAAAGGGAAATACTGTTTGATGATGGTGAAGGTCCAGTCGAACCAGAGGTCGAAGATATCGCCGTTGAGCACCATCAGGTCATACTTGCCCACGGCCTGTTTCAGAAAATCGAGGGCCAGGCTGGCGTTGGCGCGGTCGTAAGAGTCTCTGGGAGCGTATTTGTAGTGCACGTCGGAAAGCACGCAGATGCGCATCTCAACCCCGGGAGAGCAGGTAATAGATGATATTGCAGCCGAAGCGGAGAGCGTTTTCGCGCAGTTCCGGTGGGTCTTTGTGCGTGGCCGGGTCCGCCCAGCCGTCGCTGATGTTGGTCTCGTAGGTGTACAAACACATCAGGCGGCCGTCATCGTCAAAAATGCCAAAGGCCTGGGGCGGCTTTTCGTCGTGCAGATGGATCTTGGGGACACCGCGACTGAAATCGAAAAAGCTGGTGAAGAGGGGAAAAGAGCCGTCCAGTTCCACGAGATCGTACTCGGGAAAGACGCGCTTGATCTCGCGGCGGAAGGAGGGGTCCATGCCATAGTCGTCATCGGCGTAGAGAAAACCTCCGCGCAGCATCCACTGGCGCAGGTTGGCCACCTCGCGTTCGTCCCAGCGGATGTTGCCGTGACCGGTGAGATAGACGAAGGGATATTCGAAAAGCCTTGCCTCGCCGGCCTTGACCACGCTTTGGTCCAGGGGAAAGGCGGTGTACAGGCTGGCATTCACGAAACGCGCCAGATTGGGCAGCACCTCCGGATCGTTGTACCAATCTCCCCCGCCATCATACTGAAGCCGGGCAAAGCCGGTGGTGGTGGCGCTTCCGGTTACCGCGCCCAAGGCGGCGGAAAAGAACAGGAGCAAAGCCGGAAGCAGGTTTCGGGGCATCTCAATTCACAATGTTCAGGTTCACGCAGACCAGGGAATCTGCCGTCACCACGTAGAAACAGCTGTTGTAATCGTCGTATTGGGAAAGGTATCGGAGCTCCTCCGGCAAGGCCAGTTCACTCATCAACTTTCCCTGCTGGCTGTCCAGAATTGCCATCCCCCGCTTGAGCGGGACCACGGTGATGCATTTGTCGATGCGCTTTTCCTGGGCGGGCGTGATCTCCAGCATGGCCAGATTGGCCTTTTCGTTCGCCAGGGCCTGCAGTGACTGGTTCCAGACCTCATTTCCCCTGGGATCAAGCCCCAGGGTGTTGCCATTGGTGAGGGTTACGTTCAAACCAGCAGCCGTGGGCAGGATCGCGCCCACCGGCGCGGGATAGTTCTGTTTCCAGAGCTGTTCGCGGGTGGACAGTTTATAGGCGTAAATATCAGCCCCGCTGGCCAGAAAGACGTTCTGCTGGTTGAAAGCGGGTGAGGAGGTCACCCGGAAAGGCAGTTCCAAGCTCCATTTCTGAACCAGTTGAACATTTCGGGCCGGCATGTTCAAAGCGGTTTTGGCCTGTTCGATCTTTTCGGTAACCACTTTTTGGGCGCGATAGAAACCCACGCCGATGATGCGATTGCCCAAAGCCATGTAAACTATGGCCAAAGCCGTGCCCAGCAGCAGGAACAGACTGCTGATCTCCAGCTTGGTGAGGCGGCGTTTTTGGGGTTTGGCCAGCGGGGTTTGATGCTTCAGGATCAGCCACAGCGCGGGGGAGGCAGCGCCAAAGGATTCCACCAGCGGCTGCAGGCTGTTCACGTCCGGTGAGTTTCCAAACACCTTGGCCGCCACTTTCCCGGGCAGCACGAGCAGGCTTTCGTTTTCTTCCAGATGGAACTTCTGCGGCTTCACCCGGATGTCTTCTTCCGAAAGACCCAAAAGGTTCAGATCGCGCAGGGTTTGCACGTGATAGTTTTTCCAGTGCCGGCCCACCGTTTCCAACTTGTTGCCTTGGGTGACGGCACAGAAAAGGCGGCCAAACTGCACGAAATAGAGATCGTGGTCGTAACAAACCGCGAAGAAGAGGGAAACGCCCTTTTCCCGCAGTTCGGTGCGGCGCAGGCTGGCATGCAGCTTCCAGTGGAAGTCCGCGAAGAAGCTCTTGAGCCAGTTTTCTATCTCCATCTTGCTGATCTGCAGCACATTGGCATTCAGAAGTTCAAGTTTCACCTCGGCCTGGATCTCTTCCAGGCAGACGTCGTTCTCCTCGTGGGTCACACAGAGGAACCAGGCGTAGCGGCCGTCCTGGGAGGACTGGTGTTCACAGCTGCTTTGCGGGGGCAGGGCGTATTTGCTTTGGAGCTTGATCATCTTATTTCCACCATTTGATCGTGCTGCGCCAAAAAACCCGCAGCAGCGTGGGCAGGTCCATCAGCATGTTGGTGTAGGCCGCGTTGGCCAGGGGGCACCAACACTGTTTTTTATGGATGGAGCGGCGCTCGAGTTCCGATTCGTGGTTGAACCAGATCTCACGGAAATTGTATTTGCCGGAGCGCAGGTTGCCCAGAGACCTGGCCTTGATGCAGCAGCTCCAGACATCCCCGTCCGGCGAGATCTGGGCTGAGGCTACTCCGGAATAGCAGGGCAGCACCTGGCGTTCGTCGCGCAGAATGCGTTTCACCAGGTTGTAATACTCGATCCTGAAGGCCATGGTGATCTTGTTCATCCCCTTGTACTTTTCGTTTTTAATGCGGTGAATGAGAAAATCGATGGCGGATTTATAGGCCACGAGGCTGGGTGTGATATTGGCACCGATGGTATCCAGCTCCACCCTCTCCTCGGCGATCTCGGTGATGTAGGAATCCGGCTTGAGGCGTAGCAGTTCGTTGGCGATGGCCGGGAAGGTTTCCACATTGAGCTGGGAGATCACGGTATGGATGCCCACCGCCAGGTTGGGCACCTGCAGGGCCTTGAGTTTTTGGAAGGTGCCCACGGCTTTTTTGTAGTTGCCGGGTACTTTGCGGATCTCGTCGTGTTGCTCTTCAATGCCGTCCAGGGAAACGTTGATGATCACCTGGGCCTTGGGGCAGGCTTTGGCGATGGCGGCGGTTTTTTCCACGATGGTACCGGTGAGGATGCCGTTGGTGGGAATGTTGATGATGTGGGGCCGCGAGCTCTGGTAGATGGTGGAGACCACTTCCACGATGTCCTTGCGAAGAAACGGCTCTCCACCGCTGAAAGTGATCCAGTAGGGCGATCGGCCGATCTTCTTGAAGGCTTTCGCGTATTCATCCACCGTGAAGTTCTGGGCCTTCTTTTTCCAAATGTTGCAGGTGCTACAGCGTGAATTGCAGGTGTAGAGCAGGCTGACGGTGTAGTTCATGGGCAGGAGGCGGGGAAAGCCGAGGTGTTTCATCAGCCAGTATCCGAGCATCCTGAATAGCAGAGTGAGCATGTTTTCTAAATTTTCCTTAACGGCCCAGGTCCTTGGTGGACCGGGCGATATCCCAGGCGAAGGGGTTTTTGCCTTTGGCGTAATAATCCCAGGCGCCCAGCAGACGGCAGTAGATCTCCAAAGCCATCACGGCAACAACTTTGGGTGCTGAGGCAGGGCGCTCGCGCAACTCGTCGAAGATGATCCGGAGCAGGGTGCCGCCGTCTTGGGAAACAACCCTGTAGTCCTGTTTTTGCTTCAGCCAGAGATGGCCGTTCTGGATGCGGCGGCGCTGTTTGATGAAATCCTTCAAATTCGTGGGGCCCTTGTTGCTGATGACGGCTTCCGGTATGTAACGCAGTTTTAGCCCGTGCGAACGGACGATGGCCTCGATGCTGGCTTCGTCAACGGCCGAATCGGCCGGGATGGAATCCATGAGTTTGCGGAAGGCTATCATCTCACCCAGTTTGGGCGAGATCATGGCCATGCGGTGATGCAGGCGCCAGAGCAGATGCACGGCGAAGCCCATGAAAGTGTTGGCAGGATTCACGGGAACGGGTCTGCCGCCGCTGGCCCCCACCTTTGGGTCGGAGAAAGCCGCAGCCAGTTTTTCGATGGTGGCGGGCGCTGGGATCACGTCGCCGGAGATCACCATCAGGATGGGTGAAACGGCTTCCGCCAGAAAGAGGTTGATGGCGCTGGATTTACCTTCCCGCCTGGCCTGGCGGATCAAGCGCACCCGCGGTTCGCCAAGGGCAAAATCCTCCACCAGGGCGTCGGTTCCGTCCGTGCTGGCGCTGGAAACCACAATGATCTCCGCGATCCTGGCCCGCTGCAGTTTCTGGGCGCAAAGGGCTTCCAGCAGGGGGATAATGTTGTCCGCCTCATTGTAGGCAAACACACCCAAAGAGCAAATCAGAGCGTTATCCCGTTCCAAAATTGCCTCAGCCGGGCAGGCCCTCGATGCTCTCGCGTGCGCGCAATTCCTTGTTCAGGGAATCCAGGATCCCGTTGAGGAACTTCACCGCGCCTTCACCGCAGAATTTCTTGGCGATCTCGAGCGCTTCGTTGATCACCACGGCCGGGGGAGTATCGGTGAAAAGCAGTTCATAGACCGCGATGTGCAAAACGCCACGGTCCATGCGGGAAATGTTGGCAACGCTCCAGTGCTCGCTGTGTTTCTCGATTTCCTGGATGATCTCGGTCCGGTTTATGATCGCGTTTTTCACCAGATCATCGGCAAAATCGACCACCGGTGCTGAGTTCTGCAGCTTTTCCAGCTCGGCCAGCTCGTTCAACAGCTCCGGATAGCTGTTCAACATCCCGTATTCCAGAAACTCTGGATCCAGTTCCCGGAAATCAAGCGCGTACAAGGTTTGAGCCGCCAGCTCGCGGGACTTACGCCTCAGTCCCAAGCTTGAGTTCCGCCATTAGGTTCAGCATTTCCAAAGCCGCGCTGGCAGCGGAAAAACCTTTGTTCCCTGCTTTGGTGCCGGCGCGTTCCAGGGCCTGTTCGATCGTGTCGGTGGTAAGCACACCGAAGATCACGGGTTTGGACTGGCTCAGGGCCACCTGGGCCACACCCTTGCTAACTTCGGAAGCCACATATTCAAAGTGGGGAGTGCCTCCCCGGATCACCGCGCCGAGGCAGATAACGGCGTCGAACCTGTCGCTCTGGGCCGCGGCCTTGGCCATTTGCGGGATCTCAAAGGCGCCGGGCACCCAGATCACCGTGATGTCATCCTCTGAAACTTCGTGACGGACCAGGCAGTCGATCGCCCCTTCCATCAATTTTCGGCTCACCAGTTCGTTAAAGCGGCTGACCACCAGGGCGAAGCTGTAGCCCTTTGAAACCAGATTACCTTCTATGGTTTTCATTGCATCTGCTCCTTTTCGCAAGGATTTTTTCCATGAAAGACCATAATATTCAGGGCGCTGATTAAATCAAGGAAAATCTTTTTCGGGAGGCTGGATAAGAATGCTGAAGGTGCCGCGGCCGCTCTTTCACCAGGATCAGCTTTCAACGTGAAACATCAACCCCGATTGACACGGTTCGAATGGCATAACCGAGATGTTTGGACCAGCGCGACATCCGGTGCCGCTTTGGGCTTGGCCGAAAATTTGGTTGACGGAAACAGAGTATCCAAAAATGATGGATGAACTAAAACTATGGTGCGAAAATGAACAGACTATTCCAACCCGAATTAGTGAAGATAGTGGATGGTTTCGAAACGAAATCCGAATGTCTGACCTATATGACAGCCCTGCTGGCGGAAAGCGGCTGCCTCAATTTTCCCGACCGGTTTTTGGCCGCGGTGCAAGGCCGCGAAGACATCATGAGCACCGGCATCGGCAAAGGCGTGGCCATCCCGCACGCGCGGGACCTGACCGTGACCTGCATCAAGGTGGCGGTTTGCCTGGTCCACCAGCCTTTAGAGTATGAAAGCGTGGACGACCTGCCTGTCCAGTTGGTGTTCATGATCGCCGTTCCCCAAAGCGCCAGCAAAGAATATATGAAGATCCTGCGCTCGCTCTCCGAATACCTGCGGCAGAGCGAGAACCGCAATGCCCTGATCAACGCAACCAGCGAAACGGAATTGTACCATGATGTGCTCAAAATTGAAAAGATCATTGCTGACAGCATTAATGCTTAGCGTCTGTCTGCTGCCTTTGCTGGCGGTGAACGACGAGGCCGGCACCACCGGTTTCGCCAGCCTGAAAAACGTTTATTCCGCCCGGGCCATCGCCATGGGCCAGTCTCTCACGGGTGAAACCAGCAATCCGGACGGGCTGCATTTCAACCCCGCCTCCATCATCAAGATCGACGGCAATGAGGTTGGAACCACCTACACCAACGCTTTCGTGGGCTCCCAGGGCGGCCAGTTGCAGTATCTCTGGCCCAAGGACCGTTTCACGGCCTGGGGTTTTGCCCTCAAATACATGAATCTGGGCCTGATGGAACGCACCGAGGTAGACCAGAACGGCGACCTGGTCTCCACCGGCGAAACCTTTGGCGCGAGCAATATAGTCGCCAGCGCTTCCCTGGCCAAATACATCTCGGACGCCGTGGACCTGGGTGGTTCCCTCAAAGTGATCTACGACCAGATCGACAGCAGTTCCTCCACAGCCGCAATGCTGGATCTGGGCCTCATCCACCATCCGGCCAACGAAAAACTCAAGATCGGGCTCAGCCTGCGCAACATCGGCCTGCAGCTAACCCGCTACTCGGATTCCGATTACAAGGAAAAACTACCCTTCACCTTCGCGGCCGGCATGACCTACGATTTCAAGCCCGGACTGATGGCCAGCCTAGAGATCGGCAAGGCCACCGGAGAAAACATTGTGGGCAAGGCCGGGGTGGAATACGAACTCACGCCCGCCTTCGACCTGCGCGGAGGTTTCAGGACCAGTGCCGGGGACGGCTATAACGGCGGGACTTTGGCCTTCCTTTCCGGGCTTTCCCTGGGTGCCGGCTGGAACTGGAACAATTACCGCGTGGATTATGGTGTTTCCTCCTACGGCGACTTGGGCTGGATCAACCAGCTTAGTCTCAGCTACGAATTCTGAACCCAGCGCCGGTGAAAGCAGCGATGCGTGATTTTTTGCTGGAAATAGGAACCGAGGAGGTTCCCGCCCCCCATTTGCAACCGGCGGTGGATCACATTCTCTCCTCTTTTCAGAAATTGATGCGGGACATGGGCTTGGAATATTCCGAACTAAAAGCCGGGTCAACCCCCAGGCGCATGTTTCTCATCGCCCTAGGGGTTCAGGCCACCCAGCCGGACGTTCAGGTCAACAAAACCGGCCCGGCCAAAAAGATCGCCTGGGACGAAGCCGGCAACCTGCTGCCCGCGGCCCTGGGCTTTCTCAAGAAGAACAACGCTGAAGCCAAAGATCTGTACCTTGAAACATCAGATAAAGGCGAATTCATCGCCCTGAACTACATCCAGCCGGGGCGGCCGACAGCGGAGATCCTGCAGGAATGGATCCCCGACCTGGTCAACCGGCTCCCCTTCCCCAAAACCATGATCTGGAACGACTCCCGCCTCGCGCTGTCCCGTCCGCTGCGCTGGCTCTGCGTGCTGTGGGGTTCCGAAGTTCTGGATCTGGAGGTCGGCGGCGTCACCAGCGGCAACCGGAGTTTCGGAAACCGTTATCTGGGTATGGACAGACCCTTGTCAATAAGCTCGGCGGATGAGTATCTGCAAGTCTTGACACAAAATGCCGTGCTGGCGGACCGCTCCGCCCGCCGGACCAGGCTGGTGGCGGAGCTGGACTCGGCCAAACTCGATCCGGGCCTGAAAGTGGTGGGCGACGAACGCCTCACTGACACGGTTACCGATCTGGTGGAATTTCCCACCGCCGTGGTGGCGGAGTTCAACCCGGAATTCCTTTCCCTGCCGGAAAAGATCATCACTTCCACCATCAGCCAGAATCAGAAATACTATTCCGTGCAGGATGGCGAAGGCCATCTGAGCAACAAATTCGTGTTCATCTCCAACGGCGATCCCGCTTGTTCAGACCTCATCCGCCAGGGCAACGAAAAGGTTGTGGCGGCCAGGCTGGCCGATGCCCTCTGGTATTTCCGGGAAGACACGAAAAAACCTTTGGAAGCTTACGTGCAGCGTTTGAACGAGGTGGTGTTCCAATCCAAACTCGGCACCCTGGCCGACAAGACGGAGCGTATCGTTCGGATCACCGCGCAGCTCTGCCGCCAGCTTAAGCTGGATGAGACCAACACAGCCCTGGCCGCCCGGGCCGCACTGCTCTGCAAGGCGGACCTGGTCACCACCATGCTGGGGGAGAAAGAATTCACCAAACTGCAGGGTTACATTGGCAAACACTACGCCCTGGCCAGCGGCGAGGACAGCCGGGTGGCGGAAGCCATTCATGAGCATTACCAGCCCCGCGGCACCAACGACGGCCTGCCCCAAACCCTCACCGGGGCGGTGATCGCCGTGGCCGACAAACTGGACAGCGTGTGCGGGATCATCGGCATTGGCCAGGTCCCGACCGGCTCCGCGGACCCCTTTGCCTTGCGCAGAGCGGCCAACGGTGTGGTGCAGATCATCGTGGAACGCGGCTGGAGCCTGGATTTATCCGAACTCATAGATTTTGCTTTGACCCTGGTAAAACAGCGGTCAGAACTCACACCCACTGCCTACAGCGACGTTCAGGCCTTCTTCCGCCAACGGGTGGAAGGGCTGCTGCGGCAGCTGGAACTGGACCATGATGTCATCGACAGCCTGATGCACCTTTCCCTGGGCGATCTGCCCGACCTCAGGCGGCGCGGTCTGGCCCTGCAAGGTTTCCGCAGCCGCGAAGACTTCCTCCGTCTGGTGATCGGTTTCAAGCGGGTTGCCAACATCATTGAAAAGGTGGAGGGCATCCCCGCCCTGGATCCGTCCCTGCTTGAGGCGGAGGCGGAAAAAGAGCTGCATGCCTCGCTGCACAAGCTGCGTGGAGACATCAACGCCAGCCTGGCCGAGGGCGATTATCCGCAGGCAATAAACCACTTGGTGAGTTACGGAAGCAGCATCGACAGCTTCTTCGACGCCGTGCTGGTGAATTGCGAAGACCCGGCCCTGCGTGGAAACCGCCATGCCCTGCTGGGCGAGGTCAAAAAAGAGTTCCTGCGCGTGGCTGACATTTCCCGCATCGTGATAGACAATGAAAACAATGGAGCATAGATCATGGACATCCTCACAGAGTTAAAGGCCAAAGCCAAACACATCGAAGGCCGGATCGTTCTGCCTGAAAGCGCCGACACCCGCACCCTGCAGGCCGCGGACATAGTTTTGGCAGAAGGTTTGGCCGACATCATCCTGGTGGGCAAGCCGGAAGAGATCAAAGCCCGGGAGAAGATCCTGGACCTGAACCTCAGCCGCGCCACCGTCATCGACCCGGCCAGTTTTGCCGAGATCGGCAAATTCGCCGATTTCTACTACGAAAAGCGCAAGGAAAAGGGCATCACTCGCGAGCAGGCAGCCCAGACAGTGCTGAATGAACTTTACTTCGGAGCCCTGCTGGTGAAATTCGGCCACGCCGACGGCATGGTGGCCGGCGCGGTTAACACCACGGCCGACGTCCTGCGCGCCGCCCTGCAGGTAGTGGGCGTTACCAGCGGCGTGAAAACCGTTTCCAGCTGTTTCATCATGGTGGTGAACGACTACATGCTGGAGGAACGGGTCTATCTGTTCGCGGATTGCGCCGTGGTGCCGGATCCGGACGCGGAACAGCTGGCAGATATCGCCATCAGCACGGCATCCACGCGCAGAGCCATTTTGGGCGACGAGCCCAAAGTCGCGCTGCTGTCTTTCTCCACCCGGGGCAGCGCGCAGCACGAAAAAGTGGAAAAAGTGCAGCAAACCGTGAAAATCCTCGGCGAACGCAGGGTTGATTTCGCTTTTGACGGCGAGATGCAGCTGGACGCGGCGATCGTTCCCCACATCGCCAGGATGAAAGCCCCGGACAGCAAGGTGGCCGGACAGGCCAACACCCTTGTTTTCCCGGACCTGCAGTCCGGCAACATCGGCTACAAACTGGTGCAGCGCTTCGCCAAAGCCGAAGCCATCGGCCCCATCATCCAGGGCCTGGACGCCCCCGTTTGCGACCTTTCCCGGGGCAGTTCACGCGACGACATCGTTCACACCTGCGTGCTAGTGCTGCTGATGGCCAACCAGAACAAGAGCAAAGGAAACTGAAATGGCGATCAAGATATCCAACCGGGTCAAACTGGTAAAACCCTCCCCCACTCTCACCCTGTCCGCCAGAGCCAAAGAGATGAAGGCCGCCGGCATCGACGTGGTCAATTTCGGCGTCGGAGAACCCGATTTCAACACGCCCGAATACATCAAAAGATCGGCCCAGGCCGCCATAGAGAACAATTTCACCCGCTATACCGCCAACGCCGGCATCATCGAGCTTCGCCAGGCCATCTGCGCCAAGCTTCAGCGCGACAACGGCCTCAGCTACGAGCCCAAACAAGTCCTGGTCTCGCCCGGCGCCAAGGCGTCCATCCTGAACATCCTGATCGCGGTCTGTGATTCCCAGGACCAGGTGCTGATGCCAGCCCCCTATTGGGTCAGCTACCCCTACCAGGCCATGCTGGCCAACGCCGAACCGGTGATAGTCCCCACCTTTGAGCAAGATTCTTACAAACTCACCGCTGCTTCCCTGGAACAAGCCGTCGCGGCCAATCCCTGCGCCAAAGCGCTGCTGCTGAACAGCCCCAATAACCCCACCGGAGCCGTTTACACCCGGCAGGAGCTGGAAGCCATCGCCGCCATCTGCGTGGATAAGGACATCCTGGTGGTTTCGGACGAGATCTACGAACGCCTGGTTTACGACGGCATCAAGCACGTTTCCATCGCCTCCCTGAACGAGGAGATCAAAGCCCGCACCGTGGTGATCAACGGTGTTTCGAAAGCCTATGCCATGACTGGCTGGAGGCTTGGCTACGCCGCGGGCCCGGCCCACATCATCGCCGCCGCCGCCAGGGTTCAGGAACACGCCACTTCCTGCGTGAACTCCATCACCCAGAAGGCCTGCGTGACCGCCCTGGCCGAAGAGGACGACTCCATCGAAAAGATGCGCGCGGAATTTGAAAAACGCCGCGATTTTCTCTACGCCGAGCTTGGCAATCTGCCCCACGTGTCCTGTTTCAAACCACAGGGCGCGTTCTACATCATGCCAAACATCGATTGGTACCTGAACAACAACAGCCAGGGCATCACAGATGGAGACCAGTTTTGCCAGGTCCTGCTCGAGAAGCACCACGTGGCCCTTGTGTCCGGCGCTTCCTTCGGCATTCCATCCAACGTCAGGTTTTCCTATGCCAACAGCATGGAAAACCTCCAAAAAGGCGTTACCCGCTTCGCTCAATTCCTCAGCGAACTCACACCCTTAACAACATAGGAAAAATAATCATGACCGATATGGAAGATAAATACCGGGAACGCTGGCAGGACAAGCGTAAAAAGACCTACGACTGGAAGCGCCTGATCATCATGTTGCTGGCCACGTTCGCCGTATTCGTGGTGATGGACAAGCTAAACCAAGTAAGCGTCAAGGAAGATCCCGCGGTCGAATATACGGCCCCCGACACAACCCGGACCCCACAAACACAGAACCCGTCTGCTGAAGACGCCCGGCCATGAGTTTGGTGATCGTGGGCTCGATCGCCCTGGATACGATCGAAACTCCGCTTGGCAAGGTGGAAGAGGCTTTGGGCGGTTCCGCCGTTTACGGCTCTCTGGCCGCTTCCTATTTTGCCCCCACCTACATTGTGGGCGTGGTGGGCGATGATTACCCCGCCCGCGGGATCGAACTGCTGCGAGCGCACAAGGTCAATCTGGACGGCCTGGAAACCAGGCCGGGAAAGACCTTCCGCTGGAGCGGGACCTACCGCCAGTGGAATCAGGCCGACACCCTGAGCACCGATCTGAACGTCTTCGCGGACTTTTCGCCCCAGCTGCCCCCCTCCTGCAGATGCTGCCGCAGCCTCCTTCTGGCGAACATCCATCCCCAACTGCAGCTGCAGGTGCTGGACCAGATCGAAAGCTACCAATGGGTGGCCTGCGACACCATGAACTACTGGATATCCCTGTGTCCGGAACTCCTGACCGAAGTGATCCGCAGGGTGGACATCGTCTTCATCAATGAGGACGAGATCCGCCAGTATTCAGGGCTGGACAACGTCTTTGCCGCCGGACGCCAGCTGCTGGGCATGGGCGTGAAGGCCGTGGTGATCAAACGCGGCGAATACGGCAGCGTGACAGTTTTACCCGACGACCTGTTTTTCGCGCCGGCCTGGCCGGTGGAGCAGGTGCAGGACCCCACCGGCGCCGGAGACAGCTTCGCCGGAGGTTTCATGAGCTATCTCGCCACCCAGGACCAGCTCAGCAAAAACGCCATCCGCAACGCCGTGCGGTTCGGCACCGTGCTCGCGGCCAAAAACGTTTCCGCCTTCAGCGTGGACGGCCTGGTCAACCTGGAATTCTCGGAATTGCAGCATAAAGTGCACCAGCTGCGCAACTGGGCCTGAGCCCCGCGGACCAGCAATGACGCAAGATACTTTGGACTACCGTGGTTCGGGGGTGGACGTCGAAGCCGGAGAACGCGCCGTGGATGCCATCCGCGCGGTGGTGAAAAGCACCTACAACGCCAATGTGCTCAGCGAACTGGGCAGTTTCGGCGGCTTGTTCCGCTTTCCGCAAAACCAGTACAACGAGCCCATCCTGGTCTCCAGCACCGACGGCGTGGGCACCAAACTCCGCGTGGCGATCAAGGCCCGGCGCTTCGACAGCATCGGCCAGGACCTGGTGAACCATTGCGTAAACGACATTCTTGTCCAGGGCGCCCTGCCCCTGTTTTTTCTCGATTACATCGGCCTCGGCAAGCTCGAAGCGGCCATGGTGACCCAGATCATCTCCGGCATGGCCAAAGCCTGTTCCGAAAACGGCTGCGCCCTCATCGGCGGCGAGATGGCCGAAATGCCCGGCATCTACCAAAGCGGCGATTTCGACCTGGTGGGCACAATTGTGGGCGTAGTGGACAAAGAGCATCTGCTGCCGGCCGCCAGGATCCAAAAGGGCGATATCCTGATCGGGATCCCCAGCAGCGGCCTGCACACCAACGGCTATTCCCTGGCCCGCAGGATCGTGTTCGACCGCCTTGGCCTGGACATAACCGACAGGGTTCCCGAACTGGACGCCACTGTCGAGGACCTGCTGCTCAGCGTGCACCGCAGCTATCTTCCTCTGCTGAAGCCACTCTTACGCGATGAGCGCCTGCATGGCCTGGCCCACATCACCGGCGGCGGCATTCCTGGAAACCTCAAACGGATCATCCCGGAAGGCCTCTGCGCCTTTGTAAGCTACGCCGAACGCGAGATCCCGCCCCTCTTCAACTGGCTGCAAAACGCGGGCGGACTGAGCCGCGAGACCATGCTGGAAAGCTTCAATCTGGGCATCGGCATGATCGCCGTGATCGATCCTGCCTTTAGCTCAGAATTCATAACTGCCACCTCAGCCCTGGTGATCGGCGAGATCGACGAAACCCGCGTTCCGGGCACAAAAGTTCAGATCATCGACTGACCCGCCTGTCTTTCACCCTCTGAATCCTTTCTGTGAGAGGTTTTGGACCGTTCTGTTCAGCATGTCCCTCCCTAAACCTCAGCCTGCTCACCCCTCCTTCGCCTCCCGCCTAGTTCCCCCTGAACAAGCGGGAAGTCAGCGGGAGGCGGAGGGGAGGCGGACCGGAGAGGACTTGGGGCCAGTCCTCAGCGATGGCAGGGATAAAACCGCCCCAACCCTTTGCTGCAAAGCCTTAGGCCGGTCAGATAAAATCCATGGAGAGACATAATGGAATCCCGCCAGACCCGGGCCTTCGGCCTGATGTGAGGAGAAAAACAGCCAGGCGTGAACATTTCGCGAAAAAATGCTTGACGATTTTGGGAGAGCCAGATAATCGCATCCTACGTGGAAATATTGTCTCCTTAAAGGCCGTATTTCTTTTCAGACCGTGATTTAAGAGTAATAAAGCCATACAAGAAGGGAGGTTTTTCGATGCGAAAAACTGCATTGATCCTGCTGATACTGCTAATCGGTTGCGCCACTTTTTTGGAAGCAGCCACAACCGGACGCCTCGCGATTCGCGTGCGAGACAACGGAGGTAAACCACTTGAATTCGTGAACATTGTTGTCATGAAAGGGAACCAACGGATCACCGGTGGTCAGACCGACGCCAAGGGAAGCAAGATTCTCATCAACATCCCGCCCGGGATGTACACCGTGAAAGTTTCTCTGCTTGGCTACGACTCCATCACCTACAACGATGTTCGCATCCAGGTTGACCAGACTGCCAGTCTGTCGCCTGTGATGAAAAAAGCCGGCGTGAAAATTGCCACCGTGACGGTTACCGTGCCACAGGACAAGGTGGGTAAAGACCGTACCTCGTCTGAACGCCAGATCGAAATGGACCGCATGGGCGATGTTTCCGTGGGTGACGTGGCCGGGATCGTGGCTTTGCAGGCTGGTGTTTCCAACATCGGCGGCGAGCTGCACATCCGCGGCGGACGCGCCAACGAGATCAACTTCACCGTGGACGGCATGTCGGTTTCCGACCCCGTGGACGGCGGCAGCGCCCTGCAGGTGGATACCGACGCCATCAGCGACATGAAAGTGATGACCGGCGGTTTCCCTGCTGAATACGGCAACGCCCAGTCCGGCGTGATCAACATCGTCACCAAGGACGGCGATCCTTTCTATTCCGGAAAGATCGAATACAACACGGATCATCTCATCACCTCCGGCAGGAATTCAGACGTGGTCAAATTCGCCTTTGGAGGCCCCATCTGGCCTCTGGGCACGGAAGACCTGCGCGAACGCCTCACCTTCTACATCAACGGCGGCGGTGAATGGCAGGACGGCCGTTTGAAAGACTATTACATCGCGGACCCGATGAGCGATTACATGTTCAGCAACCGGCAGCTGCTGGAATACGAATATCCGCTCAACGATCCCTATGCCGACAGGAACAGCATTCTGGGCATCGACACCGGCAACCGCAATTACAATGCCTACAACGTGAACCTGAAAACCAAGTATGTGCTCAACGCCACCCAGCGCATCACTTTGGCCGCCCGCGGCGACCGCTCTTTGGATTATCCCTTTTCCTGGGACAGCCGCTACGCGCTGGACAACTATGCCGTGAGCGAAACCGAACAGAGGCAGTACATCGCCACCTACGACCACGTGTTCAATTCCAGCATGAACCTCAAGGTGAAAGGCAGTTATTACCAAAAAGACAGCAACACTGGACCCCGCGGGATCGACCGCGGCAACTACCTCTACATGTATCAGGGCCTGGATCCCGAAAATCCCGGCGAAGACTACGTGGACAACGTGCTGCTGGGCAACCAGGGCTGGAACAGCGTGGACCATAACTCCGACGGCGTGTACAGCCCGGACTACAACGGCGACGGCATCAGCGACGCCGACTATCTGGACTCCTCCTTCTGGACCTACCGCATTGCCAGCGTGGAAGACCCGCGCGTGATCACAGGCTTCGCGCCTCCCGGCTCCATCTACCAGTTCTTCCAAAATGACCTCACCAGTTCCGTCAACGCCCGTGCCGATTTCGAATGGCAGGTGAACGACACCCATCTGGCCAAGACAGGTTTGGAAGTGATCAAGCACTCGATCAAGAAAGACCAGCTGCAGAATTTCCTGAACATCTATGAAGATCGTTTCCAGGCCAGCCTGAAGCGCAAATGGGACGATATGGCCAATTTCGTGCCCGTGTTTGATTCCCTGGGTAACGTTACCAACGTGCCGGACGAGCTTTATTCGATTTACGCGACCGATGAAGGGGCCCTGATCCCCATCTACAATCCCGAAGACTATTTCAAAGCCGCTCAGGAAGCCTCCGGCAAGCGAGACGGCTATCAAGCCGATCCCTGGCAGGTGGCCTATTACATTCAGGACAAGATGGAATGGGAAGGCATGATCGTGAATGCCGGCCTGCGTTTTGACCTCTGGTACCTGGGCAACAAATACAAGGTGCTGCAAGACGACGCCAGCTACCGCGAGGTTGAGTTCGACAAAGACGAACGCTGGCAGCTGATGCTGTCCCCGCGCCTGGGCGTTTCGCACCCCATCACGGACCGCGACGTGCTGCGCTTTGCCTACAACTATCAGAACCAATTGCCTCAGATGCAATACATCTTCACCTCCAAGACTCCCGCCGACGCCAACGTTTCCGACCAGACCATCACGGTTGGCAACACCGAGCTGGAGCCGCAGATCACCGTGACCTACGAAGTGGGCCTTTCCCACCAGCTTTCCGACGACTACGTGGTGGACATGACCGCCTACTATAAAAACCTCTACAACTACGTGAGCACGATGAAAGTCACCAAGCCCGGTGAAGAGCAGATCTTCTGGTATCAGTTCATTTCCGAGGACTACGGTTCCGCCCGCGGGATCGACATCCAGCTGGAAAAACTGATGTCCAACTTCAACAACTGGTCGGTTGCCTACTCTCTGGCCTGGGCGCAGGGGAACAACTCCTCCACCGTGATCCAGGACGAAGCCACCAATCTGCGTGAATTTCCGCTGGACTGGGACGTGCGCCATAACCTGAGCCTGAACTACACTTTCAGGATCGGCCGCGGCGAGGAATTTTTCGTTCCCTTCACGGACTACATCCTGCCCCTGGACGACCTGAGCGCAAACATCAACTGGAGCTTTGCCTCCGGCGCGCCCTACACGCCGCAAAGCATGGAAGGAAACAGTCTGCTGGACACCAACAGCGCCCGCAAGAAATTCACCCATCAGGCCAACCTGCGCCTTACCAAAGGCATCACCCTGTCCCAGAAAATGAACATCCGCCTCTTCATGGACGTGGAAAACCTCTTCGGCACCAGAAACGTGTACACCGTGTATCCCAAAACCGGAAGTGAACTTTACAACGGCGAGGACATTTCCGACTCCAACACCGGCTACACCTACCCCGAAGTGCAATATGTTTACGACAAGTACATCCAAAACCCCGGTTTTTGGAGCAACTATCGCGGCATCACCTTTGGTGTGTCGTTCAACTTTTAGTAATCCCCTGGAGGAAAGATAACATGAGAAAGAGCTTCTCTAAAGTATTACCGCTGATCGTGCTGATGAGCATGCTGCTCGTTGGCTTGGCCTACGCGCAAACAGATACAACAGCCGCCGCGACCACCGATACCAGCATAGCCGCAGCGGTCACTGAACCTGCAGCCGAAACCGCCCCGGTCGAAGAGAAATCCTCCGGCCTCAAAGGCGTTGCCGAATTCCTGTTCGGCCGCTCCCTGGTGAAGCAGTTTCTGGACGGCGGCTGGGCCATGTGGCCGATCCTGTTCGTGTTCATCTATGGCCTGGCCTACGCCATCTGGAAATTCATCTCCCTGATGTATGCCAAGATCAACCTCAACGACTTCCTGAACAAGATCCTGCCCCTCATTAAGGATAAAAAGATCAAAGAAGCCACCGAACTTGCCAAGAAGACCCGCGGCCCAGTGGCGGCAGTGGTCTATGCCGGTTTGCTCAAGGCTGACCGGGGCGTGGACGCCGTGGAAAAAAGCATGGAAAACGCGGCCATGATCGAGATGTCCTACCTTGAAAAAGGTTTTGTGGAAATGACCTCGACCATCACTCTCGCCCCCATGTTGGGATTTTTGGGTACGGTTGCCGGTATGGTGGTCGCTTTCGACGCCATCGCCAAAGCCCGTTCTGTGGATGCCACGATCGTGGCGGAAGGTATCAAGATCGCCCTCATCACCACTCAGTATGGTTTGATCGCAGCCATCCCGATCCAGTTGTTGTACAATATCTTTACCACCATGGTGGACGGCTTGGTCATCGACATGCAAAGAGCCTCAGAGAAGGTCACAGAAGCCCTCATCGAGTCTTGATAAGGGGGGAACAATGAAAGTTACCCGCAAGAGAAAGCGCAAGGCCGATATTCCGACCGCGTCCACCGGCGATATCGCTTTCCTGCTGATCGTCTTCTTCATGTCGACCACCAAGTTCGACGTCAAGGAAGGCGTAAAAGTTCAGTTGAACAAAGCCGTAACCCAGGAACAGCAGCAAACCACCCAGATCCAGCTTACGGACAAGGAAATGACCCGGCTCGAGATCATGGAAAACGGTTATCTGAAAGTTAATGAAGCAGAGCCGCGCGCCTACAATGACGACGACCTGGACAAGCTGATCCTGACCAAGATCGAAGAAAGGGAAGCGCTGAACCGCACCCTTACCGATCCCGAGCTTAAATCCACGAAGATGCTGTTTCTGGTAAAAACCAACCCTGAAGCCAAATACAGCGAGATGGTGAGGCTGGTGGACCACCTGGTCACTTACCGTGACCGGGCCACCATATCCATCTCGACAGCGATATAGGAGCAAAGCAATGGCCAAGATAATGACGAAAAAAAAGGCGGATGTGAACATCCCAACCGCCTCAACCGGTGACATTGCCTTCCTGCTTTTGCTCTTCTTCATGGTTTCCACGGTCTTCGTTCAGGAGCGTGTTTTCTGGGTGCAGAGGGAACGTTTCCCGATGGCTTCTGAAAACATCGAAAGAGTCTCCCGCAACGAGTCCGCGACGATCTACATCACGCAGAAAGAAGAAATCCTGATCGACGACTTTCCCCGTTCGGTGGACGATGATTCGATCGTCGACACCATGAAGGCCAAAGCCCGGGAAATCCCCACCCTGCAGGTTTGCTTCAGAACGGACAAAGACACCCGCTATCAGGCTGTGCGCGATGTAATGATGCGCCTGCAGGACGCGGACACGCGCAACGTGGTCTTTGAAACCCAAAGAAAGCTCTAAGAGGTGAGATATGGCACTCAGATCATATGACTGGAAAGACCACGCCAACGCCCAATTCAGCAAGGCGCTGGCCCTGGCCATAACCCTCATGCTTTTTGCCTTCCTGGTGACACCCAGGATGGAATCGCAACATAGCAAAGAAGAAACCGCCATGGCCGAAATGGCCGAAGCGCCACCTGACCAGCGTGAAAAGGAAGAAGACGTGCAGGAGCAGGAGATCGAGATCGACATCCCGGTGTTCAGCGAAGAGCTGGCCACCGAAGACACTCCCGAGCTTGCGGAACAAAGAGCCCAGGCCTTGCAGATCTTCGGAAACTACCAAGCCACGACCAGCAGCTCGCTGCAGGCCAGTGATGACGAACTGCCTCCGGGCTTCGAGCCCTATGAAGACGCTCCCGTTCCCATCGGCGGCATCAACCCTGTCTATCCGGACTTCGCCAAGCGGGCCGGGGTGCAGGGCACCGTGGTGCTGGAAGTGGAGGTTTACAAAGACGGCCGGGTGGGCAACGTGGAGGTTCAGAGATCAGTTCAGTCCGGTCCCGGGGGTTTGGATGAAGCGGCGATCGCCGCCGTCAAGGCCGCCCGGTTCCAGCCCGGCAAGATGAACGGCAACCCTGTGAACACACTGGTTATCCTACCTCTTGAATTCAGAATAAATTAATATACATTGGGAGTATTGCATGAAGTTTAACAAATTAGCGTTCTGCCTGCTGCTGGCGTTGCTGATCTCCGGAACAGCTTTCGCGGCGATGGCGGAATCTTCATCAGGGACCAAGAAACTGGACCTTTCCCTTTACCATAATGTGGGTAACATTTGGCTGCGGGTGAGTAACTACGGTTTCTTCGGCTCTGGAGACGACGTGGTGCCTCAATACCCGTCGCTGGAGTACCCCGGTGGCAGTGGTATCGACTACCTCTACCAGGGCGCGCTCTGGTTCGGCGCCAAGAAATACCGCCGCGACGATGCCGGCAGAAAACTCTACTGGAGAGCTGTGAATCCCAGCGCCGACAGCACCTCGACGGTCGCTGAAGGCACCGCGGGCTGGCAGCCCTGGATGAAACCAGTGGTGGACACCCTGGTCACCGTCGGCTTTGATGGCGACGCGGACCTCTATGAGTTCCTGCCTGCCTACAATCCTCTGGTGGCAGGTAACGCCGAGGCTGTGGACATGTACAACGCCTACAATTCCCTGGACGGGATCGCCACCGCCAGCACCCGCTTTCATAAACGGGGCGAAGATGACGACGGTGACGGCATCATCGACGAAGACTTTGTAGGCTACACCTTCCCGCTCAGGACGGCCAACGAATTGCCCAGCCAGTTCCAGTCTTTCGGCGGGCAGTACATCGCCAATACCCAAAACTTCAACATCATCAATGAAGGCACCAATTCCGAGATCTGGTTTCCCTTGGGCTTCATGGAATTGTCCGATACATCACATAACACTTACGACTTTTCCAATCCTTACGACGACGACGGTGACGGCCAGGTGGACGAAGACGGAGCTCCTGTTTCCGAGCAGGACTTCATTTCCTTCTACTACGACTACTGCCCCCTCGGCACCGTGGGTGACAGGGATCTGGGCCAGTCCAGAAGCACCAACCGTCACTATCCGCTCAACGTGCGCGTGAGGCAGATGTCCTACCAGTGGAGTTACGACTACATCAAGAACCTGGTTTATGTGGAATTCAACGTTACCAACATGAATATCGCCACCCAGGACAGCCTGTTTGATTGCGCCATGGGCATCTACATGGACTGCGACACCGGCCCCCAGAGCATGGGCTCGGAAAAAGCCGCCGATGACAAATCCGGCTACGTGAAGGGTGAAGGCTACGAATTTGCCTACACCTACGACGCCGACGGCGACGGCGGACTCACCACCGGCCGCGTGGGCGCCCGTGTTTGCACCCCGGACCCCGAACAGCTTCAGTTCCATTGCTGGTACTGGAAGGTCGGAGACGGTCCGGATGACTCCAACCCCTACAACTGGAACTTCTCCCCGCAGCGCACGGCCAACGAGAAATACTGGCTGCTGACGGGGAGGAACCCCAATGAGACCAAATACACGCCCCTGCGCCCCGAGCAGGCCGACCAGACTGAATGGGAACAGCCCACCCCCAACGACACCCGGTTCCTGTTCTCCTTCTACGGCGACCAGGAAGGTATGACCAATCCCTCCGAAAGTTCCTGGAACCTCGCTCCCGGCAAGACCATGAAGATCGTGGTCGCCGTGTTCCCCGGTGACGACCAGGAAGACCTCAAACGCACGGCGCGCTGGGCCAAGGACATCTACGGCAAGCCCCAAACCCTCACCACTGTGATATTGCCGGATACCTTCCCACACTACAATCCGCCGGAACCCCCGGAAATCCCCAAACTCTTTGCTGAAATGGCCGACAACGGCAACCGCATCGACCTCTACTGGGATAACCGCGGCGAATTCTCCTACGATACCAAGACCGTTTCCAGCGCCGTCATCGGCTGGCAAAACCCCTCCAGTCCCCAACTGGAACCAGGCTTGGATTCCGATCCCAACGCGGTTGACTGGAGCGGCTATCCCGTCGAGTTCCAGCCGCCGGCTTCGGCCGACTCTCTCGCGTTCAACATGAACGCCACCGTCAATCCTTACACAGCCCACAGGCTCCGCCACGATTTCCAGGGCTACACCACCTGGGGCAGAAGCGGCAGCGGATCGCAGGAAGACTGGACCATGATGGAACGCTGGGACAGGATCGAGACTCCCCAGGACCTGCTGGATTACCAGGTGAACTTCAACCATCCGAATGATTCCCTGCATGTGAATTACGGCGGCTATCTGGGTATCGACAAAGGCCTTCCCAACCGGAATGCCTGGGCGAATACCGACGATTACGGCCTTTATACGGTTCTGGATGAAAACTATCATTACTCCCCCAATCCCGCAGATGTGTTCTATGGCTGGCCGATCTACAACCCTGCCGTGGAATGGAGCGAGGACCTTGAGGTTGAGGCGCAGGCCATAGCAGATGCTAACGCGACCCTGCCGGATTTCATGATCAAGAACCTTCAGGCCCGCCTCTTCAAGCATCCGGACATGCGGCCGGAGATCTTTGACGAGTTGTACGACTCCAAGATGATCCCCCTGCCGGGACATGGCGGCCAGGTGAACATACCGGGCAGCACTCCCCCCACAACGGATGAACTGGCCACCCTGGCTGAACTCAAGGATGAAAGGCTGGCCCGCAGATATTACCGCTCCGCCATCATCAACCCCCGCAAGGGTGTGGAATACTACGTGGCCGTAACTGCTTACGACCGCGGCATCCCCTCCAACGACCTGAACTTCCTGGAAACCGGACGCGACGCCGATGCCAACATGAAGATCTTCTTCCCCGGCACGCTCGCCCAGGAATCCATGGACAACATCTACGTGGTGCCCAATCCCTACATCGGCAGAAGCAGCTTCGACGGCCGCCGCGACAACGACGAAAAAGGCGATAAAAGCCGCCGTCTCTGGTTCATAAATCTGCCCATGGAATGCAAGATCCGCATCTACACCCTGGCCGGCGACCTGGTTCAAGAACTGGATCACAACGGCGCTTACCAAGCCGATATCATCACGGTTTCCAAAGCCGCCACCCAGGGCATCTCCGCCAGCGGCATGCACGACTGGAACCTGCTGTCCAAGCACAATCAGATCATAGCGCCCGGAGTGTATCTCTACTCCGTGCAAAACAAGGCCGACAACAAGATCAAGGTCGGCAAGTTCGTCATCATCAAATAGGGGAGGAACAGTGAAAAAACATACCATACTGATCGTCGCTCTGGCTCTGATGCTGTTGCCTGGCCTTATTTCCGCCAAGCCTTTCGGCAAGGTGGGAACCGCGGCCTTGCAATTCCTCAAACTGGGCGTGGACGCCCGCGCCATCGGCATGGGCGAAGCCTTCACCGCGGTTACAGACGACGTTTCCTCTGTTTACTGGAACCCCGCCGGGCTTGCCCCCGCCTTCGAAAATCAGGTTCTGGCCTCTCACACGAACTGGCCCGCCGGCATCATGCACGATTTCGTGGCCGGCACCTATACCAACGGCCCCTCCACCTTCGCGGCCTACGGATCCGTGCTGCACATGGACAACATGGACATCACCGATGAGGAGACCTTCGGGCCCACCGGCGAGCAATTCACCAACAGCAGCATGGCCTTTGGCCTCAACTACGCGCAGCAGTTCACCAACAAGTTTTCCGCCGGCATCGGTGTGAAATACCTGCGGGAAAACCTCTACACCTTCTCCGTGAACAGCTACGCCTTCGACGTCGGCTCCATCTACAACACCGGCTACAGAAACATCAAGATCGGCATGGCCCTGCGCAATTTCGGGCCCGACATCCGCTATCTGGTGGATGACGATGAAGACGGCGCCAACGATGAAGATCCCTTCGACCTCTTCGACAACGACGGCGACGGCCTGATCGACGAAGACGGGCAGGAACTCGATTCCAAGATACCCATGAGTTTCTCCCTGGGCATCTGCGGCGACATCATGCGCACCGAAACCTCCCACTGGATAGTTTCGGCCCAGCTCGACAACGTGATCGACCGCATGGAAACCTGGAACCTTGGCACGGAATACAAGATGGGCAACCTCTATCTCCGTGGCGGCTACCAACTAAACTACGATACCAACGGCTTCAGCGCCGGGGTCGGTTACCAGATCCCCACCCGCTTTGCCATCATCAATATCGACTATGCCTATACGGACATGGGCGCGCTGGCAGAAACATTCCTCAAAAGCGCCCACCGCCTGTCGATCAAATTCCGCTATTAAGCAAATGACCCTATAAATAATGGAGGTAAGAATGAAAAAAACCTTATTGGTCATATTAACGCTCGGCTTCATCTTCTCCTTCGCGTTCGCGAAGGAAATGATGCCCGCCACAAACCTGAAGGAAATGCCGGTTCTCATGGAGGACCAGGTCCCCGTGGATCCCAGCACCGTGTTTCCCACCGTGCAGACCCGCACCGCGCCGGAATATACCTTCTCAAAACTGCCCACTGCCATCATCACCAACTACTACGACTACATGATCGGCAGCTACAACGGCCTGCCCCTCAGGATCATCCCCGATGTAGCCGGGGGCGGATATTTCATGAGCTATCACGGCCGGCGCCAGCCCACCAGCACCCGCCGCGCCTTCTACGCCTACATCGACGCCCAGGGCAACGTGGTGAATAACAACGAGATCACCAGCGTGCAGAACAACGAAGGCTACGCCACCGTGTCCGTGGATCCCGTTTCCGGGAAACCCCTCTACGCCTGGCACTGCAACACAGACGCAGATGACGAGTATGAGGTCCAGTTTGCCTCCGATGCCTTCATTGCCGGCATCTCCGGCCTCTTCAACGACCTCCAGGTCACCATCGACAACCCCTACACCATCACCTCCCCCAGCGGAGTGACCACCACCGCCAACGAGTTCATCTGGCCCACGGCTCAGATCGGACCCTCACCGGTGGCCGGCAAGAGAAGGGTGTACCTGGCCGCCAGGAACTCCGTCTATGAAACCTTCGGCCCCTCCGAAAACCTGATGGTCGCCTTTGCCGATTTCGACGGCAACGACGTCGAAAACGGTGTGGCTTTGACCTGGAGCCAGGTCTCCATCCCCGAGATGAACGACTGGAACGTTGACGACCAGTGGCGCCGTCCCTTCCACGCCATCACCACCGACAACGCCGGCAATGTTTACTATGCCGGTTACCACTTCGCCACCGAAGCCGACGGCACCACCAACATCCGCGAAGCCGACTTGGATGTCTTCGTCTGCCCGAACTACGGCCAGGGCACCTGGACCCGCGTGAGCGGCTACAGCTGGATCCCTTCCTGGAACCCGATCGGCCAGCAAGGCCAGACCAACGGCTATTTCGTGGACGACAGCAGCATCGGCTATGCCGATTCCCTGCTTGTCTGGGCCATTGCCAACGCCGCCCACATCAATGCCGGAGTGGACAACAACGGCCGCATCCACGTTTTGGGAACCTGGGCCCAATCCACCAAAGATGGCGGATACTGGCAGGACTTCCAGGTGGTGAAAGAATTCGTGTTCGATCCCGCCACCCAAGACTTCTCAGTTAAAGACGTGTTTCCACAGAAGAACCCCGCCGACACCTTCAACCAGTGCTTTGTGCCTTGGGACATGGAACCGCCCTGGGGTACTCCAGAGTATTTCCAGGCTGACGACGGCAACTACTACCTGACCATCGCTGCCGCCGGCGGCGGGCATCCTGGACTTAAATGGCCCTTCCCCCACTGGGATACAGCGGCCCACGGTGATGCCATGCTCTTCCACTACAACAACACCAAGGTCACCAATGCCAACGACCAGGGCATGATGGCCGCTGTCTGGCAGGACGCTCAGCGCGCCCGCTGGTTCAACTTCGAATCCGATACCGATTACGCCGCCTACGCCAACACTCCCGAGATCTACATTTCAGTTTCTCCGGACAACGGCGACACCTGGAGCGAGCCCATCATCATCAACAACGTGGAAACCACCCAATTCTCCGGGATCAAACCCATGTGGGTCTATCCCGCGGATGAAGTTATCTACACCGGCATGCAAGGCCAGAACATGGTTGGAAAGCTTGGCGTGATGTTCTACAACGACTTCACCTGGGGTTCCAACGCCATCACCCCTTCCTACCATCCCACCCCGGATGGCGGCGAAGTGATGTTCATGGAACTGCAGATCGTCTTCCCGCTTGGCTCTGCCGACGGCGAAAACACTGCCCCCGCCATCACCCGCATGCTGCATCAGAACTACCCCAACCCCTTCAATCCTGAAACCACCATCAGTTTCGATCTGCCCAAGGCCGGCCCCGCCAACCTTTCCGTGTACAACGTGAAAGGCCAGCTGGTGAAGACCCTCGCGGACGGAAACCTGGATTTCGGCAAGCAGAGCTTCGTCTGGAACGGCACCGACAACAACGGTCGCAACGTTACCAGCGGCATCTATTTCTACCGCCTCACTGCCAACGGCAGCGTGGAGACCAAGAAAATGATGCTGATGAAATAAGACTTCGCCAGATAAACAATCACCCGGGTGCTCGCGCCCGGGTTTTTTTTGTCCGCGCACAAGGAAGTCCCAACTGATTTTTTGCTTGACAATTATTGACGGGCTGACGAAGCTACGTTCTTGGTGGCCTCGGCCCTTATAAACTGGCAGGCCGCTGATTCATAGGTTGGATAAGTTACTTGTAATGAGTTTTTTGCCCCCCCCCCCTCGTGGGAAAGGCCCCCTCTGTTAACCCAACAACAAAAGATATGGAGAGAACCATGAAACGCATTTGTTTATTCATGCTGGTCCTGGCCCTTCTGCCAGCCTTGGCGCTGGCCGAGACCATGGTCCCGGGACCCCAGCCCAAACCCCTGCCCAGCCCCCAGGGAATGCGGATGCCGGCACTGCGCGACGCACCCGCTTACACCTTCACAAAACTGCCCACCGCCATAATCACCAACTACTACGACTACATGATCGGCAGCTACAACGAACTGCCCCTGGCAGTGATCCCTGATGTGGCCGGTGGCGGATATTTCATGACCTATCACGGCCGCCGCCAAGCCACCAGCACCCGCCGCGTGTTTTACACCTATCTGGACCCCGCAGGCAACGTGATCAACAACAACGAGATCACCAGCGTCCAGAATCATGAAGGTTTTCCCGCTTTGTCGATCGATCAGGTTTCCGGAAAACCCCTCTATGCCTGGCACGCCAATGCCGACGCGGATGCCCAGAACGAAACCCAGTTCACTTCCGACGCCTTCATCGCCGGCATCTCCGGCCTCTTCAACGACCTTTCCCTGGCCTGCGACGCCCCCGTGATCATTGATCCGCCCAACGCCGATCCCACTTCTGACAATGAATTCATCTGGCCCTGCATGGTGATCGGACCTTCGCCGGTGGCCGGAAAACGCCGCGTCTATGTGGGCATGCGCAACTACATCTCCCACGCCTTGAATGGCAGCCCCAGCGAAAACATGTACATCTCCTACGCCGACTTCAACGGCGACGATATCGAGATGGGAACCGCGTTGAACTGGAGCCACACCACCATCCCGGAACAGGACGCCTGGAACCACGACACCGTGGAATTCCGCCGTCCCACCGGAGTCCTCACCACGGATAACGCCGGCAACCTTTACTGGGCCGGCCACCACGTGGCTTACGACGCCGCCGACAACGACCTCGGCGAAGCCGACATGGACGTGTACGTTTGCCCGAACTACGGCCAGGGTACCTGGACCCGCTACAGCGACTTTGCCAACATCCCCACCATCAATCCCAACCAAGCCCCCGGCGACACCACCGGATATTACACCAATCCCGATGAAGGCGAAATCCCTTACGGAGACAACGGCGAAATGTACTGGGGCCTCTCCAACTCCGGTCACTTCAACGTTGTGGTGGGCCAAGACGGCAAGATCCACGTTCCCGGCATCTGGGCCCTGCAGGCCTACAGCGGATACTACTATCCCGCCCTGCAATTCGTTAAGGAATACGTTTACGACATCAACACCCACGAGTTCGAGATCCGCGACATCTATCCCCAGCAGGATCCCAGCGACACCTTCAACGGCACCTTCACCCCCTGGGACATGGAAGCGCCCTGGGGCGAGGTGGACCAATTTGCCGATGACGGCGCTGGTGGCTTCTTCCCCGCGATGTTCACCGACTGGCCTTTCCCGCACTGGGACCAGGCCGCCCACACCGACTTGATGTTCTTTCACTATAACAACATCAAAGTCTCCGAGCCCAACGATCATGGCATGATGGTTTGCATCTGGCAGGATTCAGACCGTGCCCGGATGTTCAACTACTACTCCGATACCGATTACGCCGCCTTCGCCCAAACCCCCGAGATCTACATCGCCGCGTCCCCCGACAACGGCAACACCTGGAGCGAGCCCATCTCCTTGAACAATGTGGAAACCCCGCAAATGGCCGGCATCAAGCCGATGTACGTCTATCCCGCGGACAAGGTGATCTACACCGGAATGCAGGGCGCGCACGAGGTCGGCAAGATCGGCGTGATGTTCTACAATGATTTCACCTGGGGCTCAAACGTGAACGCGCCCGCCTACCATCCCACCCCGGATGGCGGCGAAGTGATGTTCATGGAGCTCGAGATCGTCTTCCCGCTCGGCTCCGCCTCCGACGATCCGACCGTGCCCTCCGTGGCCAGCCTGCTGCTGCAAAACTACCCCAACCCCTTCAACCCCGAAACCACCATCAGTTTTGACATGCCGGCCTCCGGGCCAGCCCGCCTTGAAATCTACAACGTCAAAGGCCAGCTGGTCAAAACCCTGGCTGACGCCAACCACGATTTCGGCCGCCACGCCTACGTCTGGAACGGCACCGACAACGGTGGGAACAGCGTCTCCAGCGGCATCTACTTCTATCGCCTGGCCACCAACGGCCACAGCGAAAGCCGCAAGATGATGCTGATGAAATAAACTCAACTGACCGGATCTTATCCGGTTGACATATCCCGGGACGGCTATTTTGGCCGTCCCTTTTTCCATGTTTTCCCGCCCGGCCCCAAGTATCAATACGGTATCAATACGGAATCATTACGGATGAAATCCGTATTGATTCCGTATTGATACCGTATTGATATTGGGAGCCAGCTGGGGTTGAAATGGGTTTGCGTGATACGTTTTTTCGCAATAGTGAAGGGATTTCCCTGAGACCAGTTGATCGCGAGCAAAGGCTCCACCCCAGGCTTGAAGGAGAGCGCGAATTACTGCTGGCGTGCCTGGCACGGCCAAATTGGGCCAATACACCCGAGAGGGCAGAAACCAACCGGTGCTCTACAATTGTGGGGGGCCGAGTTTGCTGATGCAATTCAGAGTTTATAGCGCTGAATGGGACTGGTCAAATCGATGCCACAAGGCTCTCGCCTCAAAACTATTTCAATTGGAATTCAATGGGCAGGATAAACAGAGTGTTGACGGGGTTGCCGTTCATCTTGCCGGGCTGGAATCGGGCGGCCTTGACGGCGGCGATCGCCGCTTCATCCAAACCCCCGGGACCGGACTGAACTGATCTCTGAACCTCCACGTTGCCCACCCGGCCGTCTTTGTAAACCTCCACTTCCAGCACCACGGTGCCCTGCACCCCGGCCCGCTTGGCGAAGTCCGGATAGACAGGGTTGATGCCGCCGATGGGAACGGGAACGTCTTCATAGGGCTCGAAGCCCGGAGGCAGTTCGTCATCACTGGCCTGCAGCGAGCTGCTGGTCGTGGCTTGGTAGTTTCCGAAGATCTGCAAGGCCTGGGCCCTTTGTTCCGCAAGCTCGGGAGTGTCTTCGGTGGCCAGCTCTTCGCTGAACACGGGAATCGGAATATCCCCATCCCCTCGGGAATAATATCCGCCCCCGGAGGCATACATCGTTGTGTCGATCCCATCGCCCGCGTATTCGCCTTCCCCGGCATCATCCTCCGGAAAAACGGTTTTGCCCTTGCGTTTGCCTTGCCAGTCGGTCACTCGCGCCCGCACCATGCTGATCGCGCGCGGGCCCAGGTATTTCTGCACCTGGCGGGCGGATTCCAAGGCCCGGGGATGCCCGTTGGAAGCGGCCACCAGGAACCAGAAATAGCTTTCCTCCACTCCGGCACGGGCGGTCCTGTGTTTCAGATAAGTTGCTCCCAGACGGTATTGCGCGTCCAGATGGCCCAACTGAGCCGCCTTGTGATACCAGGTGAGGGCTTGGTCGAGGTCCACCTTCGTTTTCAGCCCCAGTTCATGGCTCTTGCCAAGCTGGAACTGCGCTTTGGGGTCATTCGCCCTGGCCAGCTTCTCCAGCTTGGCCAGGGAAAGCAGGGCATAGTTTCCGGGTTTTTTGGCACAGGAAGCCAGCAGGCCGCCCAGAACCACTCCCAGCAAGACGAGAACGATAACTGAATTTTTCATGCTCGCACCTCTGCAGGCTTGAATAAACGTGATTTATTTTTTTGTCAAGTTTTATTTGCGCAACATCAGCCAAACGAAGAAGGGGCAACCCACAGCAGCGGTGATTACACCCACGGGCAGTTCAATGGCGGCGATGTTTTTGGCGATGAGGTCACCCAGCAGCAGGAAGATGCCTCCGGCGGCGAGAGACCAGAGATAGACCCTTTTTTGCCCGGAAGGCACGAAAAAACGCACCACGTGGGGGATGATGAGGCCCACGAAACCGATGATGCCGGCGTAGGAGACAGTGATTCCGATAAGCAGCGAGGTGAGGAAGAAGATCTCTTTGCGCACGCGGGAAACGTTGATGCCCACGCTGCCGGCGTAAACGTCGCCCCCGCTCATGATGTCCAGGGCCGGGGCACGAAACCAGAGCCAGGCCAGGATGAGCAGCGAAAATCCCATCAGCACCAGGAAAAAGCTCCACTCACCCCGGGTGAAGATGTGGCCGAGATTGCCCATCAGGGTACCCAGGATGATCATGGTGTCCTGCTGGAAAAGGTACATCACCAGCGAGATCCCGGCCGCGAAAAACATGCCGGCGATCACCCCGGCGATCAGCAGCCGGCTGCGGTCGAAGCTGCCTTTTTTCTGGGCCAGGCGCCAAACCAGCAGCAGCGTGGCCACCGCGCCGATGAAACCGCCCAAGGGCATCAACAGAGTGAGTCCCAGCACGCCAAAGAGGATGGCGCCGAAAGCCGAGCCGGAGGAAATTCCCAAGATGTAAGGCTCTGCCAGAGGATTGGCCAGCATCAGTTGATACACCGAGCCTATCCCGGCCAGGGCCATGCCGGTGAACACAGTGAGGATCAGCCGCGGCAAGCGCAGTTCGGTTACTATGTTCGCGTCCGGGCCGCCGCCAAAAAGATAGAAGGCCACGATCAGAACTCCGGCCACCCCCAGCAGAAGCGCGAACACCCGGCCCCGCGTCATCTATTCCCCTCCCGGATAGATCAGCCGGTGCAGGTTCCGCAGTCCTTCCAGGGTGCGCGGGGTGGCCTGTTGGATGAGGTCGGGATCGAGATCGGATTCGAAATAGACGCGCCGGTCGCGGAGGGCGGGGATGTCCTGCCAGCCTTTGCGGGCCAGGATGGAGTCCAGGCTGTCGCGGGAATAGCAGATGATGATGTCTGGCCGGGCCTGGACCACCGCTTCGGGGCTAACGCGGGCGTAGTCGCGCTCGAGTTCGCTGAAAATGTTGTCACCGCCTGCGGTTTCGATCACTTCACCCACAAAGGAGGCGTCGGAAACGCTCATCAGGGGGTCGCGGTAAATCTCCAGATAAACTTTGGGACGGTCCAGTCCCGCTGTCTGGGCTCGCAGGGCCGCGATGCCACTGCTCAGGCTGTCGGCCATCGCTTTGGCCTCCGCGGGTTTGCCGATCAGGTTTCCTATCTCGAGCACCACGCGGGGCAGGTCGTCCAGCTTTTGGGGATAGATCTGTGTCACGCTGAGGCCCATTTTGGCCAGATCAGTGGCGAGGGCTTCCTGCTCCAGGGCGGAGCTGAACACCAGATCCGGTTTCAGGGCCAGGATGGCTTCCTTGCTTACGGCTCCGAAATTGCCCACTTTTTCGATCCCGGCAAGTTCCGGCGGATAGTCGCATTCCTGGGTGACACCCACCATCAGGCCGGCACCGCCCAACGCGGCGACGATCTCCGCCACCTCCGGAGAGAGGACCACGATCCGCTTCCGCCCTTGCGCCTCTTCCCCACTGCCACAAGCGCCGGTGATCAGGATAAGCAGCAGCAACAGGGTCCCGATCAAGCCAGCGGCAGGTCTCATCAATTCAAGATGTCCACACGGATCTTTGAGGGATCGTTCAGCCAGGCAACCTCTTCCCTGATCTCCGTGATGTCTTTGCTGTAGAGGCGGATGCAGCCATGGGAAACGAATTTGCCGATGGAGGAGGGGCTGCTGGTACCGTGGATGCCGATCCCGGTCCAACTTTTTCCGGAGAAGGTGCCGGAGCGGGTGTTCACGGCAAAAAACCAGGGCCCATAGACGCCAGGCCCGCTTTTTCGGCCAGTTTCCGGAGAAGTGTAGCGCCATTTGCTGGAAGCGCTGATGGAATCTATCTTGAAGTGTCCTTCCGGCGTGGCCAGGTCGCCGATCCTGGATTTGTCCTTGTTGTTTTTGCCCGTGGCCACGGGGTAGGTTTTGAGCAGCACGCCGTCCTTGTATAGATGAAGCTTGTGGTCGGTTTTCTTGATGATAATGTAGTAACCATCGGTGATGTGGCGCGGCTTGCGGTTTTTCCAAGCCTCCAGGCTGTCAGTATTGGCCGGAAGCACGCTGAGAGCGCCATCCTCAGTTACCAAACCGTTTTGCGCCTGAACCGTAGTGGCTTTCTCCGCCTTGCCGGTGGAATTTGCCGGCTGGCCCCACGCGACTGCCGAAAACAGTAACAAAAGCAGCATGGTCGCCATGATCTTGCAGCTGGTCAGTCGATTCAATGTAACCTCTCATGATCGAAATTATTCACAGGCCCCACCACCCCATCCTGATGGGGTCAGTCACCACCACCAAGGATATTTGTCAACTGCTTTTTATACGCTGCCCACAGCGATATACTGCATGATTATTGCCGGGGAGGGCGCGGCGGCATCCCAGCGCCGCGGGAGGATTTTTCGGTTGACGTAATCGGGAGAAACAAATTTACAGGAAACACCTTCAGAAATGAGTACATACCTAGGTTAGATATCTTTCAGGAGATCAGATGAAACGACTATTTTTGCTGGCCCTGCTGCTCGCGGCAGCGGTTCTGGGCGCCAAGGATCCCGATCCCAAGGCTGTTGTCGGCAAGATCGACGACAAAACCTTCAGCTATGCGGAATACAACAAGATCCTGGACAACTATTACAAGTACCACCAGACCCAGAAAGGCAGCGCCCTCACCAAAGAAGAGAAGGCCGACCTCAACAATCGCTGCTGGGAAGAATTGGTGGGACGCCACATCTACGACAAGGCCATCAAGGCCGGCAAGGTCAAGATCACCCAGCAGGAGCTGCTGCGCGAAGCGAAGAAGAACCCGCCGGCGGCTGTGAAACAGATCCCGGACCTGAAGACCAAGGGCAGGTTCGATAAAAAGAAGTATGAAAAAGCGCTCACCGAATCCAAGGAGTTTCGCGACGCTGTGCTGGATGAGGTGAAGAACCTTTACCAGTACAGCAAACTGCTGGATACGATCCGCTCCGAGGCCGCGGTGGTGGAAGACAGCGTGAAAGTGCAGTGGGAGAGGGACAGCGAGGTGGTGGACGCCAAGATCATCTTTTTCGATGCCAACCGCCAACCCAACGTGGTGGCCACCGAAGACGAGGCCCGCGATTACTTTGAGGCCCGCAAAGAAGAATTCCGCAAGGACGACTGCCGCCGCTACCGCTATGTGAAATTCGCCAAAGCCCCGTCAGCAGAGGATTCTCTGGCGGTTTACGAACGGGCGCTGCAGATCTACCGGGAGCTTGAATCCGGAGCGGATTTCGCCGCTTTGGCCAGCGAGTTTTCCCAGGACCCCGGGTCCGCCGCCAAGGGCGGAGACCTTGGCTGGTTCGGGCGGGGCCGGATGGTGAAGGTATTTGAAGACACGGCCTTCAACACTCCGGTGGGCGAAGTATCCCCGCCGGTGCTCTCCCAATTTGGCTGGCACATCATCCAAACCCAGGACAGACGGAGCACTGAGGGCAACGAGGAAGTTCTGGCCCGGCACATCCTGATCAGGCTTGAAGCTGGCCAGGCCACACAGCAGAAGATGAAGGCGAAAAGTTCGCAAGTCTATGAACTGGCCAAACAAAACGGACTGGCCAGCGCGGCCGCGGAACTGGGTCTGCCAGTGGAGGAAACCGCGGTGTTCCAAGCCAAGGACTCAGCTGTTCCCGGCATCGGCAGAGACGCGGGCCTGATCAGTTTTGCCTTCGCCAATCCCGAAGGCGCTTTGGCCGACATGTTCACGTCGCCCTCCGGAGACATTTTCGTCTGCGAGATCTCTGGGGTTTATCCTGTCTGGTATCCCACTTTCGAAGACGAACGCGCCCGGGTGATGAGCAGTGCCTCCAGCTCCAAGCGCGGCTACACCATGAACGCCAGGGTGCAGAGTTTCGTGAACAGCCTCAAACCCAATCAGTACCTGAGCCAGGCGGAACGCGACAGCATCCTGGTGGTGGAGATCACCGGCCATAAAAAAGGCGACAACATCAGCTCCATCGGCAAGGTTCCGGCCGTGGAGGAAGCCCTGTTCAACACCCCGGAAGGCTCTTTCGCGCCTCTGATCAGCGAAGCGATGCGCTGGTTTTTGGTGAAGGTGGAAAGGCATCAGGTGCCCGACCCCGCGGAATGGGAACAGAACAAAAAGAAATTGCTGGCCGAAGCCAGGGACAAGGCCCGGCAGGAACACCTGAACGAATGGTACCGCGCGGAGCGCCAGAAGGTGACCATCACCGACAACCGGCGCGACTTTTATGACCTCAGCTCCACCGGCCAGGTGATCAAGCTTTAAAAGCCAAACCCGCGCCGCTACTGCCCCAGTGGCCGGGCCATAAACGATCCATTCGGGACCAAACAGCCGACATTGGCTTTTGGTCCCCTGTCCTGGGGTTGGAAATCCTGCGGGAAAATGGGCGCGGGAAGGGGTGCAGGGTGAACCTAGTCAGCCGAAATGGCTGTGAGGGGTTTCCGGATGGAAATGGATCATCACCCGGCGCAGTCCGCCTTCATAGCGGGCCAGCAGTTTTTCCTCGACCCGGTGGGCAATGTTGTTGCCCTCTTCCACGCTGATGCCGCCATCCACACAGATGGTCATCTCGATGGTATAGACAGTGCCGAACCGGTGCACGCCCAAGTCTTCGATGCAGCGCACTCCCTCCACGGACAGCGCTATCTGCCGCACGGTTTCGCCAAATTCCTTGTCTGGAACGGCGTCCATCAATTCAGCGGAGGATTCCATGAGAATACTCACCCCGGTTTTGAAAATGAACAGGGCCACGATGGCGCCGGCCGCGGGATCCATCCAGGGCAAACCCAGCCGGGCGGCAAGCACCCCCGCGATCACGGCCCCGGATGCCATGATGTCGTTCAGATGGTCGTTGGCCAGGGCCTTGAGGGTGGGGTTGCCGGTTTGTCGATGGTTTTTGCGGGTGAGGGCAAGCAGATGGACCTTCAGCAAAAGAGTGGCCGCGGCGATCACCAGCACCCACAGCGAGGTTTGCTCGCTGGAAGCGGTGGTGGCCATGGCGTAAACCTTGTTGATGGATTCCCAGAAGATGGCTATGCCTGTGGTGATGATAAAAGCGCCCACCACGATGGCGGAAATGCTTTCCAACTGGCGGTGCCCGTAGGGATGTTCCGGATCGGCGGGTTTGTTGGCCTGGCGCATGAAGATCTTCACCGCCACATAATAGACCACGTCCGAACTGGAGTTGATGCCATCGGCCAGCAGGGCCTGTGAATGGCCGAAAATGCCGATCAGGGATTTGAGCAAAGCCAGGATGACGTTGCTGAAGAGGCCAAAATTGACTGTGCGGCTGGTGATCGTGTCCCTGTCGCTCATGCTTTCAACTCCCGGATATCTGGAAGGTCAAGATGTGGCAGAGCCTGCCTGAGGCTGGAGCGAAAGTCCGCAGCATCCACAGCCTGGCTGCCCACGGCCGCTGCATTCAGAGCCCAGGCCCGGATCCGGAATGGGATCAGCACCCGCGGCTGTAGTTCAGTCACCAGGCGTTCCAGGCGGACCAAACCCAGTTTAAGGCACTCGGGATGGCGAAAAATGACTCTTGCCCGGGACGCGGCCAGCAGCTCGCGCAGGGCCGGATAGACGGCGTCTGTGAACGCCCCGGGAATGTATAGTGCCTCCAACCCTTGCTCCAAAAGCTTTTTCAGGGTTTTTTCGCTGCCCAGCAGGGAATGCAGGCCAGTTTCTATCCAGCCTCCGTCCTTGCGCAGCAGGATCTGCCCGGAACCTAGTAACTCCGCAAACTCCAGCGGACTGATCTTCTCTTCCGGCAACGCGTTAAGCAGTTCCAGGCGCTTGATTTCAGCGATGATGGAAGAAACACTGCCGTAACTGGCCCCGATCAGCACCACCACGGCATTCACGGCTTCCGATTGGGCGATCGATTTGCGGTCCAGTGAACCGTCGATCAGCACTTTTTCCGCGCCCTGGTCCCGCATGGCCTGCAGCACGGTGATCTGTTCGGAAACAGAGCCCGGGCCAGTGATCTCCGTTTGCAGGGGCACCAGGCTGCGTGCCAGCCACAGCGGGCGGGTGGCGGATCCGGCCGGGAACTTTTCCAGCACCTGCACCCCGCTGCCCAGTTTATCCAGGCCGGCGGTGTCACAGCAGAAAATGGTGCCCGCATCCAGCTTGACCGCTGGTTTGGGCACGCGGAAAACGCTGTCGCGTTCCTCGCCGTCGATCCCGGTGCTGAGAACTCCCCAAACCCCCTTCCGGCGCAGGGACAGCAGGTGGTTGAGCAGGGTGGTCTTGCCGGCGTTTTTGCAGATGCCGACGATGGCCACAGCGCGCAGATCCGCGGCCTGGATCCATTCGAAAGAACCGGGCTGCGCTCCGTGTTTCATCTCTGAGGGCTGCTTATCTTACCCGGCGTTGGTTGCGGCGCGTGTCGGCCGGCCCCATGGAAACTTTTTTGCCCCGCAGCAAGGCCATCACGCCTTCAGTGGAACGGCGTTCGGGGGCGCAGCGGGCTTTGTATTTCTTATCATCCAGAGCTGTGTATTCCGGCTCGGTGTAGGCGGTGATGAAGCCCTCGTAATTGCGCAGGATCACGCGTCCCGGCATCTGGGAAATGATGTAGTTCGGCATCACCGGGATCTTGCCGCCGCCGCCCGGAGCGTCCACAACGTAGGTGGGAACGCAGAGCCCGGAGGTGTGGCCGCGCAGGGATTCGATGATCTCGATGCCCCTGGAAACGGGGGTGCGGAAATGAGAGATGCCTTCTGAAAGGTCGCACTGATAGATGTAGTAAGGCCGCACGCGGTTGCGCACCAGCGCGTGCACCAGGGCTTTCATCACGTCCACGTGGTCGTTGATGCCTTTCAGCAACACGGATTGATTGCCCAGCACCACACCCGCCTCGGCGAGTTTGGCCAAAGCGGCCGCGGCTTCTTTGGTGAGTTCGTTCGGATGGTTGAAATGGGTGTTCAGCCAGACGAACTTGTATTTTTTGAGAACTGCGATCAGTTCATCGGTGATGCGTTGCGGCATCACCACCGGCGTTCTGGTGCCGATGCGGACTATGTCCACGTGGTCGATCCCGGCCAAACGGGCCAAAACCTCATCGATGCGGGCATCGCTCATGGTGAGGGGATCGCCCCCGGAGAGGATCACATCGCGCACTTCCTTGTGCTGTTCAATATACTTGATGGCCTTGTCCACATTTTCCCTGGGCATGGGGGCGTCGTATTCCCCGGCCTTGCGGCGGCGGGTGCAGTGGCGGCAGTACATGGAGCACTGGTCCGTGAGCAGCAGCAACACGCGGTCCGGATAGCGGTGGGTCATGCCAGGCACGGGCGCGTCGGCATCCTCGTGCAGGGGGTCGGCCATGTCGGAAGGGTCTTCAACGCTTTCCGCGATGCGGGGTATGGCCTGCAGGCGCACCGGATCGTGGGGGTTCTTGGGATCGATCAGGCTAAGGTAGTAAGGTGTGATCGCCATGCGGAAGGAAAAACTTTTTGAGCGGGCGACGGCCTCTTCCTCCGGCTGAAGTTCAATGTATTTCTTCAGGGTTTTGAAATCGGTGATGCGGTTGCGGATCTGCCAGTGCCAGTCGTTCCATTCTTTGGCGGTGGCGATCGAACGGATCTTGGTGATGCTAGCCATTTTTTTTACCTCACTGATCGGTGTATCTTGACTGGAAAATCTTCATCAGCACAGGGTTGCGGCGCAGCAGATCGATGGAGATGGCGGCATGGTGCCGCGCGTAACCGTTACCCAGGATCATGTCCACGTCCGCTCCGATCCCTTCCGCTCCCAGCGCCGCTTTGGTGAAAGAGGTGGCCATGGAAAAGAAGTAGACCAGGCCGCGGTCCTTGCAGGCCATGATGGAAGGGAGTTCCGTGTCTTCTATGTTCACCACGTTGATCACCACATCGGCCATCTGGCCGCGGGTGTGGCGCGCCACTTCCTGCTGGATGGTGAGGGCGTCGGTGGCGTCGGCGATGATCACCTCGTTGCAGCCGGTCTGCTTGCAGGTTTCGATGTAGGAGGGATTGCGCACGATGCCGATCACCTTGCCGGAAACGCCCACCCGTTCGCGGGCGATGGCGTTGCAGAGCACGCCGCTTTTGCCGTTGGCACCCAGGATCACCACCGTGTCGCCAGGTTTGGCCAGGCGCTCCACCTGGGCCGGTGCCCCGGCCACATCCAGAACTGACAGGGCCAGGTTCTCATCCATGTCGTCCGGCAGTTTGGCATAGATGCCGCTGCTGAAGAGGATCGCCTGGCCTTCGATCTCCACCTGGTCCTTGTCCAGCAGCACGCGCTTTACCTTGTTGATCTTCAGCGGCGTGAGGGAAAGTGAGACCAGGCTGGCGATGGTGTCGCCCACGGCGATCTCGTCTTCCATCTCAAACTTGGGGCCGATCTGCGCCACGCGGCCGATCAGCATGCCGCCGGAGCCGGTGTCCTCGTTCTTGTGCTTGCCGGTGCGGTTCACCAGGTCGATGGCGTGGTCCGCGAAAGCCTGGTCCAGGTCCTTGTGGCCCTGGGCGATCAGTTTGCTCTTGATCTGGTGGAAAGAGGCGGAATCCACGTTGAGGCGGATCACGTCGATGAGCAGTTCGTTGTCCCAGATCTCGCTCATGTCGTTGTTCAAAACTCTGGCAGGTTGGGGCAGTACGCCCTGGGGCTCGATCACCCGGTGGGTTCCAAAACGGCAGCCGCCGATTTTCATGTTCAACTCCCTAAGATACTGTGATCTATCATGTTAATTATTATCAATCAGAAAGGTCAGTTTTTCTGGCTGTCAGCTTTTGTCAAGGACAAACAGCCCTTGGGAGGAGTGAGGCAAAGGCAGGTTATTCGGAGTCCCGGGCTATTCTGCCAACTCGCTGGGAGGCAGGGTGAAGAGTTCAGGCCGGGAGAAATCGTAATACAACACGCGCAGATTCCCCTGCGGCGAGTAGGAATAGGTGGCCACCAGGTTTTCGTCGAAGATCCAGCTTACCGTCTCCCTGGCTTTGTCCACCAGCACGCTTTCGCCGTGCATTTTGTGCAGCTGGTCGAGCACAAACTCATCCTGTTCCGGAGTGTTTTCCCCGTTGTAAACAACACTCCAGCCATGCAGAACCTCGGAGTCGGGATCCACGTAAAGCACCACGAAATCGATCAGAGGGTTGTAGTCCGAAGCGTAAACCACCCAGCTGCCGATCACTTCCCGGGCGATGAAACCCTGCTGCACCATCAGCGAATCCGCCAGGTTCAGGTTATCGCCATAGGCAACGCCAAAAAGCCCCGCCTGGGCGAACAGGCCGGCCGCAGCCAGGGCCAGGATCATCATTATGTATAGTTTTTTCATTATGCACCTTGTTCCGTGCATTGATTTCTACCAGAGCCCTGGAGTCAACAAAAATCCTGCCCGGCCATCCGGAAACGGCGTTCCCCCTTGAAACCGGGATCAACCCAAAGCCCTTCACTCAAGCCATGAGTTCGCCTCCCGCACAATGCCCGCCTGAGATGCGGCGATCATCCGGGAGGCTGCCAGGGAGAGGATCTCTGAGCCTTCAGCAGGGAAGAAGGCGCATGTTGATATCGAGTGGGTGCGACTGGATTCCAGCCTGCGCTGGAATGACGGAGACGGTACTCGGGTTTTCCAGCCTTGCATGAACTTGAACCAAAAAAGCGCCGGGTTGCAGGCCCGGCGCGCACATGGGAGTACTGCCCTTTATTCTTGATTGAAGGGATCGGCTTTAATGATGGCTTCTTTCGCGTGGGCGGGGAAGCAGAACTTTTCCACCACCTTGTAATACATCATCGGGCTAGGGATGGGGCTGATAGAGTAGGTGCCGGCATTCAGGTTGGACGCCACCAGGTTCGCGAAGCTGCCATAGGGGTTGGAATCGCTGTAGATGTCGTAACTATAACGAGTGTCGGGATTCTGGGTCCATGACAGGATCAGCTGAGGTACGGTAAGATCCAGCTGGATGGTCACGGTGGGCTGGACCGGAGGCGGGACACTATTCACCGCAAGGGTGCAGTTTCCAGAATTTGCACTAAAACCTCCAATCACGATGTAGCAGGTTCCCGCAGGCACGTAGTTGCAACCGCTGTCCACGTATGACACCTGAGTCGTTCCGTCATCGTCGATCAGCAGCACATCGGCAGGATTGGTGCCGGGTGCGGTAACCAGGGCCAGGGCTGTGTCGTATGAAGAACCAGCCAGGTCGATGCTCAGCAGGGTGGGCTGGCTCAGGGTGAGCTGATACACCACATCTTTGGAGCTGCCCAGGGTTGAAGTCCCGCTGTAGTATCCGGTGATGGGATTGAGCAGATTCACCAATCCGCTGGCATCACCATAGGGGCCATGATCGTGATTGTAATGGATTGTGGTGAAGGAGTCCGTGTATGGCAGGGAATTGATCACGATGGGATTGCTTGCGGTATCGCCCAGCAGATAGGTGGTGCCGATCAGATAGCTGAATCCGGCACCCGTTGCGACTGAGGTCACATCAAGCGCTTCGTAATCCACGGCCTGATGCACAAATCCGGCTGGATCTGTGACCCTCATTATGAATTGATAGGTGGTCCAGGGAGGTATGTTTATGGGGGTTTGCAACAAACTTACCCCATCCATCTCATATAGAGTGTAGTTCAAAACCCCGATCCCTTGAATGCCGGCATTGTAAGCATCCGGCATGGCGCCTTTGTTTTGCACTGTCACAATGTAATCCAGGGTGCTTCCCGCCAATAAATATCCAGAAAGGGGCACACTTACGGTATAATCATACAGGGGGCTTTCCTGCACCTTCACGTTGTCGATCAGCCAGCCGTAGCGCTGAATTGAGCTGTCCGATTTCAGGCGGAAGCGCAGCATCAGGTTTGGCTGTCCCAGATAAGCTCGCAGGTCAAAGACCTCTGTTTTCCACCAGGTGTTGTCTGGAACAATATTGGTGGTTCCCCATTCCGGATAGGAGGACTCCATGAAGCAGGGACCTTCCGGATTGTTATTGATGGGGTGTACGTAAGCTCCTCCGCCAAGATACTCATGCGGCATGAAGATCATCCAAGTAATTCCGCCGTCGTTGGAGACCTCCACGTAGCAGTGGTCCCAATTGTTTTCCGTTTTGGCAATGTGGTCGAAGTACAGCAAGGGGAAATTTGCCGTGGTCAGGTCAAAGGTGTAAGTGGTGACCAGCATATTCGCATTGCTGGCCTGATAAGCATTCCAGGCGGATTGCACACCTTCGGAGAACAGCGTGGTATCCAGCGCCCAGGGGGTGTTGCTGGCGGGGTCGCTGACCATGTTCACGAAACCTGCCTCGAAATTCTCGAACCAGGGATAGGGCAAGGTAGGAGTGCCCTGGGTGGTGAAGTTGCCAGGGCCGGCCCAGGCGCTGTAAACATTCACGGAAGGATAGAATGAGCGCACATACCAGTCGTAGGTTGTGCCCTGCGCCAAACCCTGCAAATTGAAAGGATTGCTGGGCATCATGGGAAGATATATCCCCGTACCGAGAGTAAATCCAGGAGGCCCGTACTCAATATCCCAGATAAAGGCGGAGCCAGCCTCCGTCCATTGCAGCCAAGCATCGGTGAAATTGACCGTTGGTTCGAACAGGCCTGTGGGCGGAGGTGGAGAAAGTGTCGTCACCGGAGGCGCGTAGGCCGGGTTTGAGTTTCCCGCACCGTTGAAGGCGGTTACCCTGTAATCGTAGGTTTGCAAGGGCATCAGGCCGAAATCGACGTAGACGGTGGCATCGGTGGGAACAGTATTTCTGTAGTACCAAGTGAGGTCGGGCATCAATCGGGCCTCGATCAGAAAACCTGTTTCATTGCTGGAGTTGTCTGTCCAGTTCAATTGGACAGTATCATAGGCCATCGCGGTGGCAAAGGCGTTGGAAGGATGCGCCGGTACGGCCTGCGATGCAGTATAGTTTTGGTTGGTCTGGCTGGCGGTGATCAAGGAATAGTTCCTGTTGGATGGTGTGAAGGAATAGCCTGCCAGGGAAGGTGTGGCCGTTCCTGTATAGTTGTTGGAAACGGCTTTGCTGTATTGTCCGGAGGAGTTGGTGACCACCGAAGCGCGGGTGTTGCTGAAATCGACAGTAACCCCTGAAATGGGGCTGCCCCAGCTGTCGGTTACCTGGCCTGAGATGTTCAGACCGGGAGAGAGGTTGAAGTAAGCCCACTGTCCGTAGCTGTAGTCGAAACCGGGATAGGGAATGATGTTGTTTAGCGTGAAATATCCATTGTATGAACCGCCCCAACCGAAGTTGAAATGGAAATCCGACTGGGTAGTGCGGTAACCGTCCATCACAAAACAGTGGCCGAACTGCAGGGTCGTGTCATAGCCGTTGTAGATCACCGGTTTGCCATTGTCCAGATCCGCGCGCATCATGCTGGTCCAGGTGGTGGGGTAATTGCTGCGGTAATCCCAGTGGGCGGCGGGATCGTAGCCGAAAAAAGTCTCCATGGCATCGTTGGTGAACACCAATGCTCCGGAGGCGGTCGGGCCATAGTTCATCTCCACCCCCACCCCGCAGTGGTGGAGTAAAGTGGCTATATGTGTATTCAAGCTGCTGATGGAATTTGGCATACTGGACCAATTGTAGGAAGTGGAGGCAAAATTGGCGGAAAGAGCCCCGTAGGTGGGGTGGGTGTATGTGTGTGAGATGGAGCCGGCGCTGGGATGGTTCCAGTATTTCATCACCTGCCCCATTGCCGTGGCTGTGCAGCCGGCGTAGGCATGGAGTCCTGGGCCCCCGGCATCGTAGGGGCAGGAATTGTTATAGGGCCAGTCCTGATTCCAGGTGGTTTGCAGCAGCGGAGCCACGTCCCGAGTGGAATCCCAGCGGCTGAAGAGTCCGGCGCGGATTTCGTTCCACGCAGTCAGAGTCTCATTGTTGGAGTGTTTATCCCTGATGGCGGTCTCCAACTGCCGTTCATAGATACTCATCCAATACACGACGGCGGGACAGGTGATGGGGTATTCAAAATCGCCGCTGTCGCTGTAACCGAGGATGGGCAGGGAGGCATCGTCAGCGGCCACCAAAACCCAACCGCCGCCGGTTAGGGACAGGATGTAATAGAGGGCCAGCCCCTCCTTTTCGACAAGCTGGATCTGTTCAACTTCTTTGGCCGCCTGCTCCGGAAAAGCGTGGCTCAACCATATATATCCAACTTCCAACACCACCTCCTCAGTAACCGGCGCGCCGGCCAAGGAGGCAAAACAGAGGAAAACCAAGATCGATGCCAGCATTATTTTTTTCATGGCGATCTCCTTTTAATATTGCGGTTTGTTCTCAGCACATATTCACGCTGTCTTAGCCGGTCCCAGACAGCTTTGCCAAACAGGCAATTGCTTGCTGCACAAAGATATGATCAGCACGTGGTAGGTCACAACTCTGGAGTTTCATTGATTTCATAATAATGACTGATTCACTTTCGTGTCAAGCGTTTTGTATGTAATTCACCCATTATGCCTGATACTTTCGTGGAAAGTTTTCCACAAAACCAGAGCAAAGTTAGGATGGTTCGGGCCGCGGGTGTGCTCAGCCTGACCGGTAAAAATCGCCTTGACAGAAATGCTGTACCCAAAACCCATTACCCTCTGAGGAGATTTGAAATGATCGAAGTAATAGACCAAAGTTGCGTGGGCTGCGGCGCCTGCGTGAAAGCCTGCGCTTACGACGCCATCCGGCTGGAAGGCAAGCTGGCGGTGATCGATATCGATAAATGCACCCTTTGCGGGGCCTGCGTTCAGGCTTGTCCCTTCGACGCCATCGTGATCCGCAGGCAAGGGGCCGTTCAGACCGACCTGCAGGAACACCAAGGCATCTGGATCTTTGCCGAACAAAAGGACGGGGCCATTGCTCCCGTGGTTTTAGAGCTGCTGGGCAAAGGCCGCGACCTGGCGGAGCAGATGGAAGCCGAGCTCAGCGCCGTGCTGCTGGGATCTGAGGTTGAGAGCCTGGCTTCGGAGCTGATCGCCTTTGGGGCCGACCAGGTGATCGTGGTGGATGATCCCGAACTCAAGAATTTCCGTGACAGCCGCCATGCCAAGGCACTCACGGAACTGGCCCTCAAATACAAACCCGCCGTGATCCTCGCCGGAGCCACCGTTACCGGCAGGTCCTTCATCCCGCGCGTGGCCATTGATCTGCACACCGGCCTCACCGCCGACTGCACCGGGCTGGACTACGATCCCGAAACCGGAAACCTGCTGCAGACCAGGCCCGCCTTCGGAGGCAACATCATGGCCACCATCATCACCTCCAACCACCGGCCCCAGATGGCCACCGTGCGCCACAAGGTGATGAATTCCCTCCCCCGAGATGACAGCCGCTCCGGGATCGTGATCCAGGAACAGGTGGACTTCGATCTGGACGAGGAAGACAGTGCCTGGCTGGGTTTTGAACCCGAAGCGGGCACCCTGGTCAACATCACCGAGGCCAACATCATCGTCTCCGGTGGTCGGGGTCTCAAAGACGCCAAAAATTTCGCCTTGCTGGAAGAACTGGCCGCTGCCCTGGGTGGCGCGGTCGGAGCCTCGCGCGCCGCCGTGGACGCTGAGTGGATCCCCTATTCCCATCAGGTGGGGCAAACCGGCAAGACGGTGAAACCCACTGTCTATATCGCCTGCGGGATCTCCGGAGCCATCCAGCATCTGGCCGGAATGTCCTCCGCGGATTACATCATTGCCATCAACAAGGATCCCGACGCGCCCATCTTCAAAGTGGCGGACCTCGGCATCGTCGGCGACCTCTTTGAAGTGCTTCCCGCACTCACCAAAAAGGTCAAGGAACTGCGCGGATAGTTGTTATCTGCCACACCAAAGCCGTGAGCCTGTCCGTCTGCGAGATCTTTTACAGCCTGCAGGGCGAATCCAGCTTCGCGGGCAGGCCCTGCGTTTTCATCCGGCTCAGCGGCTGCAATCTGCGCTGCTCCTACTGCGACACGCGATACGCCTGGGGCCCGGGAACCAAGATGGAGATTCCCGAAATCCTGTCTAAGATCCACAGATATCCCACCCGGCTGGTGGAAGTTACCGGCGGCGAACCCCTCTGGCAGGAACAAACTTACGCTCTGCTATCTGCGCTGTGCGCTGAGGGTTACACCTGCCTGCTGGAAACCAACGGCTCGCTCTGGCTGGAGGAAATGCCGGCTGAAGTGGTCCGCATCATCGACGTCAAGTGCCCCGGCAGCGGCTGCGGGGATTCCTTTATGAAATGGAACCTGAAACAGCTCAAACCGCGCGATGAACTGAAGTTTGTGCTCACCAGCCCCTGGGATTACCGCTTCGCGCTTGATTTCATCAGAGCCAATTCCCTGCAGGACAGAACCATCCACTTCTCGCCAGTCACCTCCGTGCTCAAGCCCGAAACCCTGGCCAAATGGATGCTGCGGGATGGCGTGACAGCCAGGTTGCAGTTGCAGTTGCACAGGATACTGGACCTTAAATAGCCAATCATTCTAAGGGGTTGCGTTACTTTGTCACCCACTTTGGGTGGAAACATCTGGCTCCGGCAGCTTGATTCTGAGCATCCCCAATCCAGTTTCAGGATTGGAAAGCGCAGGCCCCGCCCTGATCACACCACCCATTCACTTCCCATTCGCCTCCGCTTCAGTTCCCGCCCACCCAAGGGGAACTGAGGCGGAGGCGGACAAGGGGCGGACGGGAGAGGGCTTAGGGCGGATCAAGCTGGCAGAATTCTGCTAACTCCAGCCTCCAGAATGAGTTGCGGATAACCCCAGCCAACCGGCCCCTGCAGTCCATGAGGCTACATAAGCTACTCTTAGATAAAAGCTTACATATGCCTCATGAACTTCAGGGGCATTATCTGGGTTTGGGCCTCAGATCTTCAGATCCACGAACTCCGTTTCCACCTGGTAGTTTTGGTCCCGGATCGCGGGCAGGGCCAGCAAAGCCTGTTTGTAGCGCTGCAACTGCCCTTCCTCCCTGCTGTCGCCGGTCTTGTAATCCAGGATCAGGGCTCGTTTGTGCGTGGTGTCCAGCAAGAGGCGGTCGATACGGTGTTCCCGGCCTTGATGCCAGAGGGTGAATTCGGTGAAAACCTTATCGTAGCCGGAGGGGAAGATCCGCTCCTGGGGCAGGTTCGAGCGCAGGATCTGGATCCGGGCCTGGATGGGTTCCCGGGTAAGCAGCGAACCAAAGCGGGCCAGACACTGTTTGGCGGCGTAGTCGTGCTCGGCGGGCAGGTCCAGTTTCACAAAGCTGAGATAGTGGTGAGCCAGGTCACCGAAGAGGTTTTGGCGGTCTTCCAGCCAAATCTTTTTCCAGTTTTTATGCTCTTCGAGCAGGTTGGGCCGAAGGCCGGCAAAGCGGTCTGTTCGCCTGGACGGCAAAACTCTGGCCAGAGCGGCCACAGTGACGCCCTCTTGTTTGAGGGTTTTGGTTTCTCCCTCCGCCGGCTGAGGCTGGGATTCCGGCCAAATGTAGGTCCCGTCCTCTGTGGGAACCACGGCTTCAGCCTGAAAGAATTCCTCCGCCGCGGCAGCCACCAGCACCGGAAGTTTGAGTTTGCCGCTCTTTTTATCCTCCACGTATTTTCCCCAGCCGTCCTTGCCCTCAAAGGCAAAACAGATGTGCAGAGCGGTCTTGGCCCGGGTGAAAGCCACGTAGAGGTTGTTCATTTCCTCCAGCAGGGCGCGGTTCTCGGTGCTCTCAGCCAAGGCTTTGTGGCTGGAAGCCTTGATCACATCGGCATAGTGGTAGGTGAGGCCAAAATCACGCAGGTCCTGAAAATCGGCCCCGGTGAAGTCGGCGTAGGCCTTGAGATGGGCATGATCGTTGCCGCCCCGGCTGCTGAGGTTGTAAAAGAGAAACACGCGGTCGAACTGCAAGCCCTTGGATTTGTGTACAGTTAGCAATTGCAGGGAGCCTCCGCCCTCCACCGAAACCTGCTTCAGGAAATCCTGGCCGTCGTTGTCGGTGAGATAATCCAGGAAAGCGGGAATGCTGACATCTTTCTGGGTGGTGGCCAGCTCAAAGTCGCGTACAAGACTGAGGAAGGCATGGATGTTCAGATAATCGCGCTCGAAGGCCTGGGGGTTGGCAGACTCAGCCGCGGCCCCCTTGCGCAGCGGCAGACAACGGTCTGTGAGCGCCCGGCAGGCTTGGGAGATCGATCCGGACTGCTCCTGGGAGAGTTTGTAAAGCCCAGCCGCGAGGGGACAGGCAGAGAAATCCGGCTCAAGCCCGGCTTCCCGGGCTACGCTTAGCTCGTCCGCGACTTTCTTTAGCTCCGTCGCGTTGAGCAGGATGTAGTTCGAGCGCAGCACCTCCAGAAAATCCAGCCAATCACGCCAGGCCAGCCAGCGCAGCCACGCCAGCAGCGGTGAAACCCAGGCGTGATCAGGCAAAGTGCTGGAAGGCTGATAGATGCTGCCGATTTCCGCGGCATCCAGCAAGGGCTGGAAGGCGGCCAGCTCTTTGCCCGTGCGGCAGATCAGGGCCATGCTTTCCCGACTGTCCTTGGGGCTGTGGGGTTTGATGAAATCGCGGACAAAATCGCGGTGGATGCTGCCGAGGCTTTTTCCGGCCTCACTTTTGGAATAGGCAGAGGCGCGAAATTCGATCCGGGTTTGGGGATCGAGTTCTTTCATGGCATGCTCGAGCGGCTTGTAATACCAGCTTAACTCAAACTCCCGCAACCGATTGCTGATCAGGGACGAACTGAAAACACGGTTGACGAAGGAGACCATCAGTTCGCTGCTGCGGTAGGATTTATCCAGGGATTCCAGCCGCAGATCGCTCAGAGCGCCGAAGATGGAGCGCAAATTGAGCAACAGCTTTCGTTCTCCGCCACGCCAGCCGAAGATGGACTGCTTTTCATCCCCCACCACGATCATGCCGCCAAAATCCTTGGTGCCCTCACCACTGGTGATCTCCTCGATGATGGGTTTGAGGATGGCGAATTGGATCAGCGAAGTGTCCTGAAATTCGTCGATCAGAATGAAGCGGCTGCGGTGGGCCAGAAACTGGTAAAATTCGGTGGCGACGGCCTCCTCCTGCATGTCGAATTGAGGCGGGTCAGTGCTGAAGAGCGCTTCCAGGGTGAACCAGGAAATGTCGTCATAGGTCATGTTCTTGTAGCGGTAGATCAGTTTGTCATATTCCGCCAGAATGGCCGACCAGACCGAGAGGATCTCCTCCTGTTCGGGCAAAAAGTGGGTGTGCAGCAAGAAATCGGCCAGATGTCCGTAAATTCCGGTTTGCAGTTCCAGGAGGGTCTGTTTCACCTCCGCCAGGCCTTTGCGCTTGAATTTGTTCGAGTCCGCGATCTTGCCTTCGGGGCAATTCTGAAACAGCCGGAGGTAGCCGTCGGGCCGGTCACAGAGTTTGGCCAGGGCCTCCCGCAACCCGGCAAAGGTATCCGGAAAGAGGGGAAACAGCTTGCGGAACTTCTCCACGACGCACTCTTCCGGCGCCAGGTCCGGCCGGCTCTGCTCCATGAGGGAGACCAGAAGTTCCAGATTTTCCCGGATGGCCGCGCGGTGCTGATCCCGCGCCGCGGGATCGCCTTGCTTGAAAAGCTGCCAGAGAGTTCCCTCCGCCGGAGTTTGCCGCTCTCCCTTCCTGATCTGGAAATGCAGCCAGCGCTGTTCGATCAGCGATTTGAAGAAGTGCCGGTACTCGTCCAGCGAAGGGCTGATCTTGCGGCTGAGCAGGCTGTCCAGCTTGGACTTGAATTCCGGCCGCATCAGGTGTTGGAGCAGAAAGGGCAGCCGTTTATCCACTGCCTTGATGTCGATCTCGAAATTTTCGATGCTGCGCAGGGGTCGCACGATGTTGCGGAAAACGCTGTTGATATAGGCATCGATGGTCATCACCTGCAGCTGCTTGCGGTCGGAGGATAGGGCGCGCAGAGCACGGTTGAGCAGGGCAAGGTCCTGGTCAGTTAGTTCCGGCTTTGCCTTATCCGGCCAGAGGCTGTCCAGCAAACCGCGCCGCTCCCGGGCGATCTTGTCCGTGGCCGGTTTGTCGTTGCAAAGCAAGGCCAGATGGGCGTTTATTCTTTCACGGATCTCCGCTGTGGCCTTTTTGGTGAAGGTGAGCACAAGGATGTTGTCCAGGCTGAAATCCTGGTTTTTGCCGTAGAAGCCCAGAATGACGCGGATGTATTCCAGGGCGAGGCGATAGGTTTTGCCCGTGCCGGCGCTGGCGGTGATGATCTTGCTGGAAAACTGGCTCATGCCTCACCTCCCTTGTCCGCACGGAACAGGTCAGCGCGGGTGACAGCGGCCAGTTTCTCCCGGTCACCGGCTTTTTTGCCAAGGGTAAATCCCCGATCCAGAACGTCTTTAAAGCTATCCTCCAGTCCTTCCCGCCAGTCCTGGCGGCGCTTGTCAGTGATCTTTTTGCCACCCGTTTCCTGCCTGAAAACAAGCCAGAACAGGGATTGCAATTCCTTGCCCTGCCAGGCCTCGTCCAGCAGATAGTACAGCCACTCATAGAAGATCAGTTGCCCGTCGTCGCCATTGCCGGTCTTGAAATCCACGATGTAATTGAGTTCCGGGCATTCTACGCGCAGGTCCGCCTTGCCGTGAATCCAGAGCGAATAGTCCCGGTCCCCATGGGTCACGCAGACCAGCTTGCGGCCTTCGCTTTCCTCTTTGGTCATGAATTCCTCTTCCGGAATCAGCCGGAAGGAAACTTCTTGCAGCCGGGGTTTCAGAAACTCGAAGAAAAACTCGCGAATGGATTCCACCAGATTGTCCGAGATGATGCTCACCAGAAACTCGTGGTTGTAGTTTTGCGGGATCTTGTAGAGGTAGAGTTGGTCAGGGTCGTTCAAGATCCTGCCCAAGGCTTCCGCCAGGCCTTTGGAATCCGTGAAAGCCTTTTCCAGACCGGGCAGGTCGGCCTCCTCCCTGGCCAGAGGCAGCAGCACAGACGAAAGAAAGGAGTGCATGATGCTGCCAAAGAGTTTGCGCGTGAGGGTTTCCTGCGGACGCAGTTCCAGTTCCGGAAGCTTGCGCAGATGCTCCAGATACCAGGCGAAGGGGTTTTTTTTGAACCAGGCCAGGCTGTAATAGCTGGTGTGGACGCGCCCGCCCGCCCCAAAATCTTTCTGGGGAGAACAGGGCAGAGTGAAAAAGTCCCCGTCCGGCTGGTCCAGCCCACAGAAGGCCTTGTCGGCGAGCCCGGGAAGGCTCTCCGCGGGGTCCGGAGCAGCCTCAAAGCCAGCCAGATAGAGTTTGGATATCCGCGGCGCCAGCTGCACTGTCTGCTCTTCCGGCTTCTCCCTGTTCACCTCCGGCAACGCGCCGTCCGCCATGGCCTGAACCAGTTCGGTTACAAAGCTGCCCGGCTCGATGTCCTTTTCCTGGTCGCGGTAGCTGAAGATCACGCAACGCCTGCTGGTGAGCACGGTGCGCAGAAAATAGTAGCGTTCACGCTCGCGGAGGTCGGGATAGCTTTTCAGGCCCAGACTGGCGCGCTGGTTTTCGTTGAGCAACCAGACCGGGCTTGGATTTGAAGGGATTTCCCCCTCGGTGGCATGGAAGAAGTAAACGCTGTGGTGCTGCAGGTCGCGCAGATCCAACAGGTTGCTCACCTCCACGCGGGATTCAGCCTCCAAAGCCTGCTGGAAGCTGAACTTGCCGCTACCCAGGGATTCCAGGAACAGCTGCAGAATGGCCGCGGCCAGGCTCACTCCGCCGCAGCCGAAGAGCGCTTCCCAGTCGCTTACAATGGCCAGGTTTTCCAGGCTGGCAAAGTTGGAGAGCCGCTCGTAGAAGACATCCAGGATATCGCTGTGCAGCAGTTCCTCTTCCCGGCACAGGTCCTGGATCCGCAGACCCTCAGGAATGTCGACCAAATCGATGAGGTCTTTGGGCCGGGCGATCCTGCCCAGCTGGCGGAGGAGGGCAAAGTGTTTGTGCAAAACCACCCTAAGCAGGGGAAAACCCTGCTTGCGGTAAAGTTTGCTCAAAAGCCGCAGCTCGCTGTCCACGTAGAGGATATCCTTTTGCAGCATGTATCTCAGCTCTTCCAGCAGCGGGGCCTTATCCGCGGCTGAGAGCCCGTGATAGCGCAGAAAACCCTCTTGCGCGCAGGCATCCAGGATGAGTCGCAGCGGCAGGAAGGATTCTTCCAGCGTGGCCTGCATCGCCTCCAGGTGCCTTTGGAAAACACGCAGCAGCTGAAAGACGTTGCTGCCAACGATGGATTCGGAGCGGGGGATGGCAAAGCGGGCAGGATCGAACAAATCACGGTAATGGGCCTGGTTGAAATGGCTGTCCACGATCACCGCATCACCCTCTTCCCCACTGGCCTGGGCATGGTTGGCGAGGAAGGCCAGCACCATCTGTTCGGCGTTTTCGCATTCCACGATCTCCAGTTGCCTGAGCTTGTATTCCGCCGCTTCCAGGCTGGCCAGGTCGATGCGGGGTGGCTCCAGATCACGGTTTTCTTCCGCCGGGGCCTGCGCCAGCACCAGCACCTCGTTGCCGGCATGTTCCAAAGCATCCAGCAACGCTTTTTCCAGCCGGCTGTAATAATATTGGTTCACGAAAACCACTTTCCGGCCGGAGAAATGAACCCGGGCGCGGTCGGCCCGGCGAGTGAAGATGGGATCGCTGCAGGCCAGTTCCTCCAGTTTGCCCTGATACCGGGAGCGGATCTCCAGAACCCGGAGCAGGTAATCCTCCTGCCAGTTCAGCAGCGTCATCTGGGCGCGGCCGGGAAGGTCGTGCAGGATCTGGCTGTCCACGTTTTCGTCGCAAAGTTCCTCAAAGAACTGGAAGAAGTGGCCGCCCCACTCCACGATGTCGAAATAGCCGTTGATGTGGAAATACTCCCGGTCTTCCTCCAGCAAGGATTGGTAGAGACAGAGCAAGCGCTTGTCGTCACTGATCCGCGGCAGGGAGGGGAGCAGCAGCGCGGCTTTGAAATCCTCCATCGCCACAAACTCGCAATCCTGCAGGGCCCAGCCTTCCATGAAGCGTTGCCTGGCCCTGGCAGCGGAAATGCGGGTGGGAAAGACCAAAATGCTGGCGTCCCTGACCTGGCTCACGGCCGCTGCGGTCAGGTCTTCACTGAAAGAGATATTGATGAGGGCGTGCAAAGAAACCTCCCCTATGGCTTTTTTGCACGTTCGGACCAGGCTGGTTTTCTGTCAAGCCGAAATCCTCCCAATCTCAATGACGAAGGCTATTGATCCGCCCAGTTCAACTTCTCTGGCCCTTTTCGCCTCTTATCAAGCCATGGCTGGAACGGAGGCCGGGCAAGCCTGGCAGTTATGGCCCTCTGGTCCCGCCCTCATTCGCCTCCCGCCTAATCACCGCATCTGATGCGGCTATAAGGCGGGAGGCTTGATATGGACTGATCTGAAAGGGCTTGGAGCCAGCCCGGCTTGGGGCATTCAGGATGTTCCAGAGGGACAAACAGCCCTTAAAGGACAGCCAGAGCAAAGCGAGGTCTTTTTACAGAAATCTTTGCACTGGCGGACGATCTGGGCGTGAAAGTCATTGTAGAGGGTGACCTCCTGGGGAATGCGGGCACAGATGTAATCCTGCAGCTGGTGATAGTCCAGCCTTTCCACCGCGTGGCCGAGCCGCGACAAAAGCCTTTTGGTGTAAGCATCCACCACAAAGACCGGCAGCCCGCCGGCATAGAGGAGGATGGAATCAACCGTTTCCGGCCCCAAGCCCTTGAGGGCAAGCAGCCTGGCGCGCAGGTCCGATAGGTCTTCCGTGAACAAGCGGTCCAGATCGAAGCCGCAGGTTTCTGCCAAAAAATCGGCAAATCCCTTGAGGCGCAAAGCTTTCTGATTGTAGTAGAGGCTGGGGCGGAGCAGCGGGGCCAGGATCTCCACAGGCGTGGCGTGAACATCCCCGAGCGTGGTGATGCCGCTTTCCGCGAGTGCGGCCAAAGCCTTGGCCACATTGCCCCAGGCCACGCTTTGGGTGAGGATTGCGCCGATGATGATCTCGTCCCGGGTCTGGCCCGGCCACCATTTTTGGCAGCCATTGCGATTGAGCAGGAATTGGTATGTTTCCGGCAGGAGGAGAGGCGATTTGCTCGAGCCTGTCATGATTTTTGGTGAAGCGACGCGCTCTGGCTCAGCCGCCGCTGATCAGGTGATAGACGCTTACATCCGCCCCGGCAGGCACTTCCGTGGTATCCCAGTCAGCTTTTTTCACCAACTGGCCGTCGATCTTGATCACCAGCATCATGAAAGTGTAGTTCATCGCGGTGAGCACGTCGCGCACCGTCATGCCTTCCCGCCAGCTTATCTGATGCCCGTTGACGGTGACGCAGGGCGTCATTTCGCCGCCTCCAGAAGCAGTTCCAGACAGAGGTTGGCCTGCATATTGGCCACTGTCGCCACCCGCGCGGAAACCGGGCTTATTCCTGGCTCCAGCTCGGAAACGCCGTCGCCGACAATGATCAACCGGCCCAGAGTCTCGGTGTGGATCAATTCGTTTTTCCCCACCCCGGCAATGCCTGAAGCGGCGATGATATAGCGCTGGGGGAAGAGGCTTTGCCAGGCCTCGATCAGCATCTGCTTTTCCGCGGCAGCATCAAACGCTTCCAGCATGATGTCCGCCTGGGCAAAAATGCTGTCGATGTTGAGTGGGCTTACCTTGATGTGATATATGACCACGTTGGTGTAAGGGCTGATGTGGCGTAGATTGTCTTTCAGCGCGGCCACCTTGGGCAAGCCGACTTGGTTGAGGAAATACTGCTGACGGGCCAGGTTGGCGGTGGTCACCGAATCGTGGTCGGCAATGATGATTTTGCCAATACCTGCCCTGGTGAGGGATACGGCGATATTCGATCCCAAGCCCCCGGCCCCGGCTATGCCCACCACGGCTTTTTGCCAAACTTGCAGCTGGCTGGGGTCATGCCCGGAAAAGAGTTCTGTGTATAGCTTGTCCACGGCTCATCTCCGGATGTGAATCCTGATGTCGCCGCCGTTGTCGGTTCCCTTGAGGTTGGCTGTGAAACCCAGAATGATGTCCCGCAGCAGGTTTTGCACGAAGGGGACGATGGTGAGGGGCTGGCCGCCGATCTCAAGTTCGAGATCCTGCTGGCTGTCCAAAACGCAGTCGGAGCGCCCGGCCCGGCCCTGCACTATGTCCGCGGCTAGTTGCCAGCAGGTTTTTCCGCAGGCGGAGCAGCACTCCGGAGCGCTGTGGGGCAGGATATCGAAAGCTTTGCTGACGGCAAGTTCGATCAGTTGCGGCGTTTGTTCCTCGAGGGAAAACACCGGCAGGCCTTTGTAACTGCTGGTTTGGCCCGAGATCCGGCCACAGAGGCAAAAAACCGTCTCATCGATCAGTTCGTCCGCCTGGGCTGTGTCGTTGGCGCAGACTATCTTGGGCACGGCGGCATCTTTCATGCCTTCGATGATCAGCCACTCGGCGCTGAGCAAACTCAGCATCCGCGGCAGGTCAGGCGGTTGATCCAGGATCAGGGCGGCATCGCGCAAGCCGCGGGCAAATACCTGTGAAGCGCCGGCCTGGGCATGCTTCCAAGAATTTTTGCCCTCGCTGTCGGCCCGATAGGCCTCGGAGTGAATGTCCTTGATGGAGGCCACTTGAAAACCTTTCTGCGCCAAGGCGCTGATGAGGGCTACAGCTAGGGTGGTCTTGCCGCTGTGATGGTAGCCGATGATCCCGATCGCTTTCACACTCGCCTCAGCAGCAAAATGCAGTGCGCAGCCATCCCGCCTCCGCCTCCGGAAACTCCCAAACCCTCTTCCGTGGTCGCTTTCACGCTCACGTTGTCCCGGCCGGTATTCAGGTCCAGGGCCAGATTGGCCCGCATGTCGTCGATGTATGGACGGAGTTTGGGCCGCTCGGCGCAGACGGTGCAGTCGAGATTGGCCAGCGCCCAGCCGCGTTCACGCACCATCGCGTAGGTGCGGCGCAGCAGGTCGCGGCTGTCGGCGCCCGCGTAGGCGGGATCGGAATCGGGGAAATGAGCGCCGATATCGCCGAGAGCCAGGGCTCCCAGCAGGGCGTCGATCACCGCGTGGACCAGCACATCAGCGTCGGAATGACCCAGCAGTCCCAGATGAAAGGGGATCTGCACCCCACCGAGGATGAGTTTGCGTCCCGGTGCCAGGGTGTGAACGTCGTAGCCGTGGCCGATGCGAAACATGGCTCAATCCACCGTTATCGATTTGGACACGTTTTTAGGCACATCCGGATGCACCCCGTGGTCCGGAATGTTCAGCTTGTCCAGCTTTTTCATCTTGCGCAGGCTCATTTTCAGGGCCAGCATCTGCAGGGCGACGGTGGCTGAAAAGCAGGTCAGAAGTCCGTCTCCGGTCTTGGGCAGCATCACGTAGCCCCAGCCGTAGCGTCCTCCCTCGCGGGGATTGTCGCTGGCGTTCTTGAGCAGGCGCTCGTCTTCCTCGGCGATCACGTAGGTGTTGGCGCCGCGGATCTTATGGGTGTTGATCTGCGAAATGGAGAGATTCACGTCGCGGGTTTCGGGGCCGGTGACGTAAATGAGCGGATAATTGCGGTAGAGGGATTCAAAGAAGTCGTGGCTGTCCACGGTGGCGTGGAACAGCCTGTCCGCCGCTGGCGACAGATTGAAGGGCAGATTGCCGGTGAACATGTAGTTCACCAGGGCGTTGTAGATGTCCCGGGTTTCCTTGCGGCTGATGTTCTGCTCTTCAGCCCTGCCATCCAGGTTTTCGATCACCCCGCTGAAGGCGCGCATGAAGCTGCGGAGGTGCTTGAATCCGTAAACCGTGTTCTTGCCAAGGATGGTATTTGGCCCATGCTTGAATTCAGATGCTTCGCGGCCCTCAGCGTGATTGAGCACTGTTTCGCGGATCTTGAGAGCGCCTTCCATCGCCACGCCGCTGATTTTGGTGGCCAGGATGTGCAGCGAAGGCTCCATATAGATCTGGGCCGCGATGGAGTCGATTATGTCGGAGGTGTTTTCCAAAGTCTCGCGGATCAGGGAGGGTATCTGCGGCAGGGTCTGTTCCCGCGCTTCCAGTTTGGCTAGTTGCTCCCGGCGCCGTTCCTCGCTTTCAGGGCCAGACAGTTCCTGCAGTTTCATTTTGGCGGTGCGGATGGCCAGGTAGTAAAACAGGGTGATCTGATTCATGAAGCTCTTGGTGGCGGGTACGGCGATCTCCGGTCCGCAGAGGATCTGGATGGCGAGGTCGCCTTTTTCCACGCCCAAGGTGGAATTGAGGTTGTTCACCAGCACCACCTGGGAAGCCTTCACGCTGCTGGCTTCGAGGTCGTTGAAGATGTCGATGAGGTCCTTGGTCTCACCGGATTGGGATACGCCGATGATGAGGTCGTTATCCTTGATGCAGCGAGAATATTCGCCGCGGAAATCGCCCGGCAGGATGGGCATTATCTCCACACCCGCGATCTCGTTGAAAAAGAGGGCGCCGATCTTGGTGGCGTGAAAACTGGTGCCGCAGGCGATGGAGTAGGCATTGCGGCTGTGGTTGATGGTGTTTTTCACCCGTTCCAGAAAACCCTGCACGCTTAGCTCAAATTCTTGCACACTGTGGCTTTCGGATACCGCGTCGAAGGCCTTGGCCAGGATCAGCCGCCGGATGTCGTATTCCGGGCCGATCAGGTCGATAAAGGTGTTCTTATCGTTGGAGAAGAAATACTTCTTTTCGAAATCCTCCTGCACGGCCACTTCGAAAATGGCGCGGTAGGTGGCCTGGGCGGCCTCAAAGAAGCTGGCGATCTCCCCGGAGGCGAGCAGCGCATTGAAGACGGTGTTCCGTTCCTCGAGGTCATGGCAGTCCAAGATCTCTTTTAGCTTGGCATTGAGCAGATCATCAAGCTTTTCCCGCCGGATGAGTTCCAGCATGCGTTTGCCAGAGTTCGATCCGCCCTGGAACAGTTTCACCAGCTTGCCGGTGGATTCCACTTGGGCGAAGATCTCCTGCTCCATGAAATACTCAAACTCCGGCTGCAGTTCCACATCTTCGGCGCGCAGCCTGGAGAGCACCGGTTTGGTGTCGATCAGGTCGCCCGCCGCGTAGGTTTCGTCGGCGGCGTTCACGCGCTTGAAGCGGAGCTTCTTTTGCGCGTGGATATTATAGCCGGCGGAAGTGAATTCCACGAACTCGCCCTCGCGCAGATTCACCAGCAATTTGGTGTAGCGCAGCACCGCGGTGAGATCGGAGGAGGCCAGTTTGAAGGGCATGCCGTCCAGCTCGCCCACTCCGAAATAGAGACTACTGCCGGCTTTGATGGCCCACATCGTCTGAGTGGCGGGATCCACCACCACCGCCGCGTAAGAACCCACGATCTTTTCGGCTGTGTTGATGATGGCCCGGCGCATGCAGGCTTTTCTGAGCTCCGTGTCCACCGGATTTCCGGCTTTGTCCATCTCGATATCGAAAAAGTGTTCCACGCTGTGCACCAGCATCTCGCCATCGTTGTCCGAAAGAACGGTGTGGCCTTCTTTGGTCAGCCAGATCTTTAGTTCGCGGGTGTTGGTGATATTGCCGTTGTGAGCGCCGTAGAGATGGCGCTTGCATTTCACCTCGTGCGGCTGGGCATTGGTCTTGTCCACATTGCCAAAGGTGGCCCAGCGCACCTGTCCGCAGAACAGCTTTCCTGCCTGCTTCTCGATCCCCAGTGTCTTCACAAGGGTGCTTGGCGCGCCTACATCCTTCAGCAGGACAATGTTTTCGCCATCGCCCTGAAAAGCCGCGCCGGTGGAATCAAAACCCCGGTATTCCAAAGCCCGCAGCAGGCGCGAGGCGTATTCTCCCAGCTTCAGCGTGGTTTTGGGCAAAGCCAGACCCAGCACTCCGCAACCCAGACCGGGCACAGGCAAAGGCATCCGGATATCCTTGAAACAGCCCGCGAACTTGCGCAGGGCATTATTGTAGAGCTCATACAGGCGGGGCATGTTTGCTTCCTTTAGATCAAGCTGTTTTCGAGGATCTGCCGGGCGAAGAACAGATCAACCTCGTCGGTGATCTTCACATTCAGGTCCGAACAGAATTTATAGCGGACCCGGCCACCGTTGTGTTCCACCAAAGCGGAATCATCCGTGCTCACATAGCCTTCCTGGTAGGCGCGCTCGTAGGCGGCCAGGATCAGCTTGTAGGAGAAAACCTGAGGCGTGAACACCTGCACAAGATTGTGGCGGGGCACGGTTTGTTCAACATGGTCGCCCTGGATGCTTTTGATGGTGTTCTTGAGCCTGGCCACGGGGATCACGGCCTTGTCTCTGCGCGCGATCTCCAGCAGTTCTCCGATCAGGTCTTCCGTGATAAAGGGCCGCACGGCATCGTGAATGAACACGAACTCCGTTTCGGGAGGGCAGTTTTGCAGGGCGCCAAACACGCTGTCCTGCCTCTCGATACCACCGCTTACAACCAGCCAGGGCTTCAGGGCGTCCTCAAAATATCCGCGGATCAGGTCTTCACAGTAGCTCAGCTCCTCTTCCGGGGCGGTTACGATGATGTTGTCCACATAGGCGGAATTGAAAAACTTCTGCAGGGTGTGAATGAGGATGGGTATGCCGCCCAACCGCAGCCACTGTTTGCGGACGTTTCCGCCCATGCGGCTGCCGGAACCGGCGGCGGTCACGATCGCCGTGGTCATTGCTTCCATGAGTAAAAGATCCCCCTGTGTTCGCGCTTTACGCTGATTTTTTGCTCCGCGTGCAGCTGGCGCAGAAACTTGCTGACCTCGTTGATGTGCAGGCCCAGGGTGGCGGAGAGGTCTTCCGCCGTGGAGGGCCGGCGCTTGAGAGTTGCCGCGATGGCTGCTTCAATATCCTCCGGGACAGCCACCGCGAGGTTATCCTGATGCGTTTTGGCGATGATTTCCACGGGCATGTCCAGCCGGGCGCTAAAGTAGTTCAAAACCTTGGTCAGCACGGCATCCCCGGCCGCCTTCACCCAGGCTTCCGCGCCGGGACGGTCCAGGGAATTGATCTGAACCAGGTCCGGCCGGATCCTTGCGATCGCTCCGCAGAGACAGGCCAGTTCTTCCTCGGAATCGTTGATCCCCGCGATGATGAAGACCTCCAGCCAGATCTGCCCCTGGTAATCATCCCGCAGCGAGATCAGGGCTTCCACAAGTCCCTCAGCCGTCAAGGCGGGATGGGGTTGGTTGATTATCCTGAAAGTCTGCTGACGGCAGGCGTCTAGGGATGGTAGGATGAGGTCGCAGGGCAGGATTTCCTGGCGCAGGGAGGAGCTGTTCAGCAAGGTCCCGTTCGTGAGCAGGGCCAGCTTATAGCCGGGATATTCGTCTTTAATGAAGCGCACGATCTCGCCGATGCGGCTGTAGAGCGTAGGTTCGCCCGCTCCGGAAAAAGTGATGTAATCCAGTTCCGGCTTGGTTTTGAGGAAATCCCCCAGCTCGCCGGTGATCTCTTCCAAAGGAAAGAACTCCCGGCGTTCCAGCGTAAGGTGGTCGGTGCTCTGAACCTCGCAGTAGACGCAGTTCAGGGGGCAATATTTGAAGGGAACGAGGTCCACACCGAGGGAATAACCCAGCCGGCGGGAATGGACCGGACCGAACAGATGTTTGTATTTCATTCAGAAGGTGGTGCCGAACTGGAGGTGCGGCTCCCAGGTGCCTTCGTCGAGGTTGTAGGCGTAGTCGAAGCCGATCAGACCAAAGGGGCTCTGGATGCGGATGCCCGCCCCCACGCCCTTTTTGAATTTGAGGAAATTGAAGTCCCGCAGCTTGTTGTAGGCATCGCCGGCGTCAAAAAAGACCAGGCCGATGATCTGGTCGCTGCCGATGGGGTAACCCAGTTCAGTGGAAAAGATGATCTCGCGGGTGCCTCCAGTGTCCATCACTCCGTCTCCGTCCTCATCCACCCCGATCCTGCGGTCCGCGTAGCCGCGGATGCCGTCCACCCCCGTTCCGCCCAGATAAAATTTCTCGTCCGGGGGAGCGTCTGTGGAAGAGCCGTAAGGCGTGATATAGCCGAAGCGCCATTTGGTGCGCAGGGTAAGCTCCCGCCAGAGTTCCATGTACCAGTTAACCTGGGCTATCTGCTTGAAATAATCGAAGTTGCCGCCCAGAATGCCGCCCGCCAGTTCCGAGAACAGCGTCATCTGCGTGCCGCGGGAGGGGAAATAGATGTTGTCGCGCGTGTCGCGGCTTACAGTGGCGCTCACGGCGCTGGTGTAGCGCCAGCCTTGGGTGGCCAGTTCGATCAGATTGGCGTTGTAAACAGTATCGATCTGCGTCGGGCTGGTGATCTCGTATTTCTTTGAATAGAGCGAATATCCCGCCACCAGCCGGGTCCTGTCGATCCAGGGCAGATACTGGCCCAGGCGCACACTCGCGCCCCGTGTGAATATCTTGTAGAAAAAGGAACTCCAGTCCTTGGTGGTATAGTAGAGTGAGGAGCCCAGCAAAATGTCGCTGTCCATCAGATTGGGATTGGTGAAGCTGAACTGGAAATCCTGGGTCTTGCCGCCGAACTCCCAGGCCAGACTGCTGGACCAGTTGTTGCCCATGATGTTGTTCATATTCAGCGAAAGCTGGCCCACAAAGCCGTCCTGGCTATTGTAGCCCACCCCGCCGTTGGCCGATCCGGCGGATTTGTCGATCACGTCGATCTGGAGGTCGATGTCGCCGTTTTTGTTCACTGGTGTGTAATCCAGCCGGATGTCCGGCTCGAAGAAGCCCAGGTTGTATATGTTCTGCTGGCTGCGGATCACCTGGCTCTGGCGGAAATAGTCTCCCGGCGCGATTTCCAGTTCGCGCAGCAGCACCTTGTCCTTGGTGCGTTCGTTGCCGGTGATGTGGATCTGGCGGATCCGGGCGCGAGCGCCTTCCTTCACGTTTAGAACGATGGTCAGGGTGCTGTCGGCCCTCTGGATGTCCTGGCCAATCTCGGTGTAGATGAAACCCTCGTCGTAGTAAAGCGTGTAAACCTTGCCCAGCTGTTCGTCGAACTTGGTCTGGTCGAAAGGTTCTCCCGTTTTCAGGGTGAAGGTTTCCTGCAGCTTCCCGGTGGTGAAATGCTCGTTGCCGATCACGGAGATGCCCGAAAAAGTGTACTTTTTCCCCTCACTGATGTTGATGACCAGTTCCTGGGTCTTCTCACCGGTGGAGATCAGTTCGTGCGGCCCCACTTTCACGTCAATGTAGCCGTTCTTCTTGTAATGATCGGCCAGCTTGATCAGGTCTTGGCCAAACTTATCCTGTTCGAAGCGCCCGGAGCGGAAGATGTTCGCGGGCTTGGTTTTCATCCGTTTCAGCAGTGTGGCGTCGTCGAAATTCTCGTTGCCCACGAAGGTCACGGCGTTGATGGCCAGGCGCCCGCCTTCCACCACGCTCACTTTCACCCGCACCTTGCCTTCAGCGTCCGTCTGCTCGTTCAGCGTCACCTCGGCGTTGTTGAAGCCTTTGCTGTTATATTCAGCGGTGAGTTTGCTCACCAGCTCGTGTTTCTGATAGTCGCTCCAGAACGAGCCCGCACGCACCGTGAGCAGCTCGTCCAGCCGGTCCTTTTTCACGGCTTTCATCCCTTCGTATTCGATGAAGGCCAGCACCGGGTTTTCCACCACGTCCACGATCAGGTTCACGCCTGTTCGATAGGGCTCTGTGGATATCCGGACGTCCGCAAACATCCGCATCTTGTAGAGCTGCCGGATGGATCGGGCCACTTCCTCCGGGTCCAGCTGATCGCCCGTGCGCAGGGTGATCGCGGTGGTCACCATCTGGGGTGAGACCGCCTTGTTGCCGCGCACGATGATCTCATATATCGTTTCGCCTGCCGCGAACAGGCTGCCCCAGCTGATCAACAGCATCAGGCAGGGCACCAGGCACCTCTTGAAAATGTGCATTTCTCCTCCCTTGAGAGTTGACGCCTATTTCTGGCAAGGCCGCTTTTTCGTAAAGAGTTTTTTTTGCCGCCCCGCGTTCTTGCGGCTTCTTCCAGCTGTCATTGACAGAAATAACCGGCTTTGGAAACTTTATTGCTTCACTTTTTGGCAATGTCCAAACCACTTTGGGAAGGAGATCCGACATGAAACTTAGACCGGCCCTGCTTGCCGCTTTGGCCCTGGCCTTGGCCGTCTGCGCCTGGGCGGAGCCCACTGCCGCCCGCAAACCCTGGGTTGCGGCGCCCAGCCGGGGTTTTGAAGCCCGCGCCGATTCCCTCACCGGATTCGACGTCCAATCCTACGACCTCACTCTGAACATCAACCATGCCGCCCAGCAGATCAGCGGAAATGTGCTCGCCACCGTCCTCGCGGAGCAGAACCTCACTTCCATTCCCTACAATCTGGTGGGACTGAGTGTCAGCGAGGTGCTGGTGAATGGTGAGCCAGCCGCCTTCACCCACACCGGCGGGATCATCAACATCAGCCTGAACATCCCCGCGGGCCAGACTTTCAGCACCCAGGTCTTCTATTCCGGAACACCTCAGCTCTCTCCAAATGTTTACCACATCGGCATGATCTTCAACACCAACACTGTGTTCACCATCTCCGACCCCGACGCCGCCCGCTATTGGTGGCCCTGTTACGATCACCCCTGGGACAAGGCCATCGTCCATCTGCGCGTAACCCTGCGCAGCGACTGGAAGGTGGCGGCCAACGGCATCCGCGAATCCATCGTGGACAACGGCGATGGCAACTCCACCACTTTCTGGACCGGATCCCATCCCATGACCACCTATCTGGTTTGCGTCACCTGCGGCCCTTACGTGGAGATCAACCAAAGCTTCGGAGACCTGCCCATCCAGAATTTCGTGATGCAAAACCAGTATAACAACGCCCTGGTGGACCTGGCCAATTTGCCGGACATGATAGACTGGTTTTCCCAGATCTTCGGGCCCTATCCCTTTGAAAAATATGGCAACGCGGTGGTGGCGATGAGCACTTACGGCGCCATGGAGCACCAAACCATGACCACCCTGGGGAATTATATCATCACCGGCACGGGAGCTTATGAGCTCACGATCGCGCATGAGCTTGCCCACCAGTGGTTTGGCGACGCAGTGTCCTTCCTGGATTTCAACGACGTTTGGCTTTCCGAGGGCTTCGCCACCTATTCAGAACATCTCTGGACGGATAAAACCGAGGGCTGGCAAGCCGCCTGCGATTACGTGGCATCCAGCTATCACCAGTATTATCTGAACTGGGAGGGAAGCAATCCTCAGACCATCTACGATCCCGATTTCAACAGCTATTTCGCCCCGCCTTCCTATGAAAAGGCCGCCTCCGTTTTGCACATGCTGCGCCTTAAACTTGGCAACGCCCAGTTCTTCCAGTTGCTCCAGTCCTGGTTCGACACCTACAAGCATGGAAACGCGGTTACAGCCGAGTTCCAGGCCATGGCCCAGAACATCAGCGGACAGGACCTGGGCCAGTTTTTCAGCCAGTGGATATACAGCGCCGGGATCCCCGCCCTTGAATACAGCGTCTGGAACAACCCCGCCAGCGATTCGCCCCTGAAAATCATCGCCAAAACCATCTCCAACACCTCCACCCCCTTCCACATCGAGGTGCCGTTCCGCTTTAATAACGGCGTGTTAAGCGATTCCCTGCTGGTGGAGGCCACCCCCGAATGGACTGTCAATAATTTCTGGAACGAACTGTCACCCACCGCTGTTCTGACCCCAAATCACAATAACTGGACCTTGTTGCGGGGCATCACAGAACTCAAACCCGTCCTGGCCGAATGCCTACCCTCGAACTCCTCAGTGCTGCTCGCCTGGGATCCCTTTTTGGATAACGGCAGCCTGGATTACAACCTGTACCGCAGGACCTTGGGCGGCCCGGAGGAATGGCTGCTCCTGAATCCCGAACCTGTAAGCGGACTCAGCTACACCGACCTCAGCGCTCAAAACGGAGTGAGCTACCAATACGCCGTGGCGGCGGTGGACCCTGCTGGCTGGATCAGCATAATGTCTGAACCCCTGCCTGCCACTCCGGTGACCTTCAGTTTTGCCCAAAACCTGCTGGTGGTGGATGAAACCCGCGACGGCAACGGCGCCAACATCAATCCCGACGACGCCATGGTGGACGCCTTTTACGACGCGGCCCTCTCCCCCATCGCTTTCACCCAGTGGGATGTGGGCGTCTTGGGCCTGCCTCCGCTGGGCGCGCTGGGCGAATACAAGCTGGTGCTTTGGCACGCGGACGATTTTTCCCAAAACCAGCTCATTGACCATCTTAACACCCTTGGCGGCTATCTCATCGGGGGCGGAAAAGTGATCCTCTCCGGCTGGAAAACCGCTTCCATCCTCTCGGAGAGCTTTCTCAACCGCTTTGGCGGAAACATCAGCCTCATCTACGACAATTCGCCCAGCCTGATCAGCGCTCAATCCAACTCCTATACGGACATCACCATCGATCCGGACAAGCTGGTCCCCGCTTGGAACGGCATGCTGCCCTACATTTACACTTTCAGCGGAGTTGCCAACCCCCTCTACACTGCCAACATGCTCCCCTCCGCCCAGGGCAACGGCGCCTGCGCCGCTCTGCGCCGTGACGATCAGGCCACCGGCTCCGTTTTCATCCTCTTCGGATTTCCTCTCTATTTCGCTCAGTTCCCCGGGGTGAGCGCTTTCCTGCAGGAGATCATCCCTGAACTTATCGACATCACGGCTGCCGGCGACCCCGGCGCGCCAACTCTGGAAACGGGTCTGGAGATCTGGCCCAATCCCTTCCGCGAAACTGCCGGTCTACGGGTGTCCCTGCCGGATAAAGGCCCGCTTCGCCTCAGTGTTTTCAACCTTCGCGGCCAGGTGGTCCGGCACATCTTCCAAGGCGAAAAAAACTCCGGAGTTCACGGCTTCGAATTTGACGGCCGGGACGAACGCGGAAACCCTCTTGCCAACGGAATCTACTTTCTGAGGATGGAACACGCGGGAGGGAGCCTCACCCGCAAGATCAGCCTGGTAAAATGATTCACAGCCTGGCCGAAAGCCAGGCCTGTAAAGAGCAGGGAGGTGATCATGCTGCATATCTCGAAAGCGCGCTGGACAGTCCTGCTTCTCTTCTGTCTGCTGGCCGGCGTAGCCTGGTCTCAGCCGGAGTTTTTCCACTTGAAAGGCTTGCAGTTCAACTCCTCCGGCGGCGGAGTGAACGGTTCTGGATGCTGGTCATACGAGCGTTACAGTTATTATTCCGATCCCCTGGAACCGCTGCGGATCATCTCTGTCCGCTGGCAGCTGGATGCCTGGATGGAACCCGATCTCGAAACTCATCAGGACAATACCTACGCGTTCCTGGGCCTGGTGGATTACGACCCCGCCGAGGTGCTGGTCCGCTCCCCCGGCTATGACCACACCGGTGGCAACAGCTACCGCGTAAGCCGGATCAGCAACTCAGGCCATTACCTCGAGGACCGGTTCTCCGAAAATCCCTGGGCTCCCTATGCCCAAGTGCAGATCCGCTATTTCTACAATTCCGACCTGTGCTTGGTCCAAAAAACCCGCCGGGTCAACTGGCCGCTGGAATTTTGGAACTACGAATACACTCTGGACCACCGAGGCCGGCGTTTATCGGAAACCGTTAGCAGTTCCAACGATTCACTGAACTGGACGCCGCGCCACAGCTATGAATATATTTATGGCGATGAGGCGGTCCCGGACGGCTATGAGTTTGAAAAATATAGCTCCTACGTACCCTGGCGCCATACCTGCGGCTCCCCGGAACTGCCGCCTTTTCCATACCTGAACGACAGCCAGGTGATAAGTTCCATACTTCGCAGGGAATATCTCAACGGCGCTTGGACCGAGCCGGACACCCTGGCGCTGGATCTCACTTTCTCGGCGGAAGGGGCTTCGGCAACTTGCTGCGATGGCCATTTTACCTGGACCAGCGAGGGTTTGCCCAAAAGTTCAGAGCTTGCTCCGGACGCGGATCCTTATCTCAAAGTTAATTTCACGTTTGGCCATTCTGGAAATTCCGCAGTGAGCGATCCTCTCATCCCCGCGGCGCTCTCTTTGCGGGTGAGTCCCAATCCCGTGCAGGACAAGGCTTGGGTCCATTTCCACGCCCTCCCGGACGGACCGGTCGGACTGAAGCTCTACAATCTGCGCGGACAGCTGCTGCGGGAGGATGCTTTTCCTGAACTTCCCGCCGGATCGGCCAATCTGGAATTGCCTACGGTCGATTCCCGCGGAGAACGCCTGCCCAACGGCATTTATATTTTGCGTGTGGGATCCTCCAAAAGCTCGGAAACAGCGCGCTTCCTGCTTTTGCGCTGACCGCTGTTTTCAAAACCCTTTCCCAGTAAGCATTCCTGTGCAGGCACATGCCGCAATCCTTTCTGGAAGATGATCCCGGCTTTTCTGCCTGGACCCGCCCTGAGCCCTCTCCCCTCCGCCTCTTGTCCGCCTCCCGCTCACTTCCCGCATCTCAGGCGGGAAGTGAGCGGGAGGCTCTTGGGATGTGAATGGGAAGTGAAATGAGGGCGGTGCCGGCAAGATTGTCCAGGATCTGCGGTCAGACCTTTTCCCAACCCTCCGAATATAGTGGGTAACAGCAGAGCGATTCCTTATGGAAATGGTGGAAACCCGGAGCATGTAAATGAAACCAATAAAAAAAGTAAGGCTCTCTTTCAAACGAGTGGGTAGAGTGACAAAATGACTGAAGAACATTAACCCAACACATATTGATTCGTCATTCCGGACGCAGGTGCTTTAGCGCCGGAGATCCGTAGGGGTCCTCGCCGGACAACTTGTTGGCCAGTGGGGTGAATAGAATTCAGCCCTTGCGGGAATAGCCAGTCCAGGCGGGGTCGCTTCGGACGCAGTCTGTAGCGACACCCTTTTAGGGCATTACCCGGACCGTCTGGATTCCTGGTCTGGCTCTGCTGGAGTCGATGCTCTTGACTCACTCGACTCCAGCCTCACCGCCCGGAATGACGGAGCGGGAGAGGGGGGGGGGGGGGGAGAAAATCTGTATCCAGCCGTTCTCGCCACCCAATCGATTTGAAAGAGAGCCAAAAGTAACTGCCGAAAAGCTGGCCTAAATTGTTATGATGATAAGAGATGTAACTCCGGCCAACACCAATGTGAGAGCGAGGTCGGAAAGGCCGAAACTGCGGGTGTGGAGGCATGATCTGGGTCCGGAACTGCGAAAGCCGCGCAGATCCAGCGCGGTGGCCTGGATGTCGCTTCCGGAGAACAGTCCGGCTATCACGGTAAGCGAGATCCGCTGGTAAAGCTGAAGTTTGGCTTTCCAGCGCAGCTTGTTTAGATCAATACCCCGCAGATGCAGCAGGCGCAGGTTGTGTTTGATCTGTCCGGTGGCCGCGGGGATGAGGTGGACCACATAGAAAACCATGAAGCAGAGCTCTTCGGGCAGGCGCAGAGCGCGGAAAGCGAGATCGAAATCCTCATAGCTGAGCCTGAGCAGGACTTGGGCGCTGAAAAACACGATCAGCAGGCGCAGGGAAACGTTCACGCCAGTTCTGAAGCCGGCTCCGCTGAGATCGAGATAATGTCCGCCCTTCAGGCTAATGCCCGGATCGCTGAAGATGATCTGGAATATTATTACCAAAGCGATCAGCGGAATGAATTTGCCGATCTGCCGGACCCAGAGTTTGAGCTCAAAACCCACCAGCGAGCCGCGGAAAAGCAGGCAGAGCAGCAGAAGAACCGCAAGCCAGATTGGATCAGGGATGAAAATGGCCAGGGAGCTGAACCACAGCGCGGCCAGAATCACCACGAGAGGATGCTGGCTGCTCACCCCAGTTCCTTCAGAGCGCCGTTTTCCAAACTCAGCACCCGGGTGAAAAGGCTGTTGGGAAGCAGCCCGGAGTGGCTCACGATGAGATAGCCGGGAGCCTCTTTGGCCGCGCAGAGTTCCCCAAACCGCTGCTTCCGGCTGGGATCCAAGCCCGCGGTGGGCTCATCAAGCAGCCAGAATTTGTCCACTAGCAGGGGTAGCCAGAGCAAGGTGAAAGCGCGCAATTCGCCCGCGGAGAGACGGCTGTAAGGTGTATCAAGCTTGTCCAAAAGAGGATCTTTGAGACCTTGCACCACAGGCTCGGAAAAGCGTTCCGGCCAGGCCAGCCGCCAGGCTTCCAGATCGTGGCGGGGCACCAGCCCAAAGAGGTCATCTTCAGCTTTCTGGCGGCGGAAAACCAGGTCCAGAAAGGCCTCGGGACTCTGTTCAGCCGGGGCTTTGTCCAGCAGCAGAAGCATGCCGGAGCTGGGTTTGAGGATGCCCGCCAGCAGATCCAGCAGCGTGCTTTTGCCGCTGCCGTTGGTGCCTGTGAGCAGGATCCTGTCACCCATGCAAACAGTCAAGCATAGCTTGCGCAGCAGCGGCGGATGGCTTGGATAGGCGAAATCCAAGTCCCGCAGTTGAAAGAGGGGGGCGTTCATGTTGCGAATTCCAGGGTAGCGGTGGCCAAATCGCCGATAACCGGGTTGTGTTCCGCCACCAGCACCATGCGTCCAGCGCTCAGGATTTCCCGCAGCCATTTGGCAAGCAGTTCCAGAGCCTCCTGACTGAGGGCGGTGCTGGGTTCGTCGAGCAGATACAGAGGCGGGTCCAGAGCGGCGCAGGTGGCCAGCACCAGCAGTTTTTTCTGGCCCCGGGAAAGGTGGCCGGGCTCCACCTGGCCAAACTTGCTCAGGCCGAATCTTGCCTGCGCCCGCCCGATCCTCTTCAGCATCTCAGCCGCCGGCAGGCCGCCGTTTTCAAGGGCAAAGGAAAGTTCTTTCTCGATGCGGGGAAAGAAAATCTGATGGTCGGGATCGCTCATCTGATAGGCCAGATGGCGGAATTTTTCGTTCAGAGGCAGGGCGCAAATATCTGTATCGAATAGCGTTACAGAGCCGATCAGCTCAGCCTTCACCCGCTGGGGGACGATGCCACTGAGCGCGTTGAGCAGGCTGGTTTTACCGCTGCCGTTGGGGCCTTTCAGCCAGAGCAGTTCTCCCGGGGCCAGGCAGAAGCTGAGGTCCCGCAGCAGAGGCCGGTCCTGCCGGGGATATCTGAGGCTGAGCCCTTCAACTTGCAGCATCCAGATCAGGGAACGAGTTCAAAGGAGAGGGCGTCATCCAGCAATCCTGGCTCGGCCAAAATGTCGTTCAGAGTGATTTTCTCGGCCCCATATCCTTTTTGGACAATGAAATGCACGTCCGGACCCAGCTTCCAGTCCAGCACCCGGTTGAGGGCGATGAGGGCGTCCAGGTTGCCGGGATGGATGAGGGCGAAATCACCCAACTGGATGTAAACGATGTTTTTCAGCCACATGCCGCCTGGGATGACGGGGCTTTTTAGGTTGAAACCTTCGTCGGTGGGTTCGAGCACGGCACCCCGCAGATGCCGGGGATATTCCAGGGCCAGCTTCATGCCGTCGGCGCTATAAAGTATTGCGCCCAAAGTGTCTTCCCGGGACGAAAGCGGCAGCAGGTCGGCAAAGTAATAACCGCTCAGGTTGATGAACGGCGCGGGGTCTTCCACCAGGGCGGCGGATCCCAGCCGGTCATCCAAAAACTCAAAGCGTTTGGGCATTTGCAGGGGATCGAAGTCCTCGAGCACCACGCGGTCCAGGTCGCGCACCCATTTCATGTCTCGCAGGGCGGGAAAAATGATGCGCAGGCCATTGTCGGGGAAGGTTTTGCCATTCTGGGCAAAGACCAGCCAACAGGTCAGGGTGTCGAATTCCACGCGGCTGAAACTCACCAGATAGCGATCAGCGGATTCCAGGCGGATGATTTTGAAAGGCACATCCAGCTTGGCTTTTAGCCAGTTGTCGAAGCGGATGCCCTGCCAGGTGTCGGTTTTGGTGAGGCCATCTTTTTCCCGTATGGTTTGGAACTCTTCCCGAGGCAGGGAGGCCAGTTGCTGATAGGCAAAGTTTTGAGACAATCCGGCGGGGCCGGTTACCGTGATGGCTCCCAACAGGGCAGCCGTGGCTAAAATGAGGGCTAAGATAAGTTTTTTCATTCCACCAACTCGTAGTAGTTCAATTGTTTGTAAATGCTGCGGGAGATCCAGCCGCCCATCAGCCCGGAAGCCAGCGACATCCCCAGAACGATGAGCAGCAGGGGCAAAGGATGGCGGAACAGCACAATGGCCACCACCATCGCGCCGACGATATTGGCCCCGGCGCAGATCGCCAGATGCGGCCAAAGCCTGGCAGGATCTTTCACCAGGGGTTGGATGAGGTCGGCCAGGATGCCCGGCAGGGTGTAGCTGAGCAGAGTGAGCAGGCCCTGATTGCCGCGCACGCCCATCACCAGGGTCACCAGCGCCTGCAGCAGTCCAAAGATGAAGCCGGTGCCTGGTTTTCGCACGATCAGCACCGCCATAGCCAGCCAGAGCATGTACAATCCACCGGTGAATGAACCTCCGGGCACCATCAGGGGCATGGTGATCATCTTCGAAAGCGGCGACACAATGGGCTTCACGGCCAGGCCGATCCCGGCCAGGACGGCGATGACGATCAGGTCTCGGGTACTGAAGCGCTTGAACATCAGAGCACTTTTTTCATTCTGCCGGTGCCCATGTCGTAGTGGATCAGTTCCACTCCCGCTTCGGCCAGCAGCTGTTCCGCCAGCACGTCGGGATATGTATCCGCGATATACACGGTGCGGATCTCGGCGTTGATGATCATCTTGGCGCAGATGCTGCAGGGCTGATGCGTGCAGTAGAGCGTGGCCCCGCGGGCGCTGGAGCCGTTCAGGCCGGCCTGGATGATGGCGTTTTGTTCCGCGTGGAGGCCGCGGCAAAGTTCGTGCTGCTGGCCTGAAGGAACATTGTTTTGGGCGCGCAGGCAACCGGTTTCAGAGCAGTGCCGCACGCCTTTGGGGCTGCCGTTGTAGCCGGTGGAGAGGATCTGGTTGTCCTTCACCAGCACAGCCCCCACCTGCCGGCGCAGACAAGTGCTGCGCGAGGAGGCCAGAACCGCCATCTGCATGAAATATTGCTGCCAGGAGGGTCGCTTGTTCATCATAACGTCCTTGGAGGGGATTTGCGCTCAGCTTTGCCGGGGGTGCCTTTCTGTCAAGCGTGATTTCCACCGCCCTGCAGGAGAGTCAGAAAAAAAACTTGCCAGATCCGGCCATACTATTAGATTGACTATTATATCTTATAATAGTTTGCGTAATAATAGTAGCCAAAGGAGTAAACGCATGTCCAAACCGAAACTGGTGGTGCTGGGTTTTCTGCACCGGGCACCCATGTACGGATATCAGATCGGGCACGTCACCGAGAGCTTCGGCCTGCCCGTCTGGGCCGGGATCAAGCTGCCTTCGATCTATAAAGCCTTGCAGGACCTGGACGCCTCCCAGCATATCCGGGGCGAACAGATCACCGAAGGCAACAATCCGCCCCGCACGGTGTTTCACATCAACGCCAAGGGCCGTAAATTCCTGGCCGAGATGGTGCGCCAGAATCTGAGCTCTGCCAGCGTCAACTCCCAGGATTGGTGGCTCACCCTCTCCTTTGCCTGGCAGACCGTATCCCGGGAATTTCTGGCGGAAGCCATCCAAAACCGGCTGGCGAAGCTGAAAAACAAGATGATGCGGGCCCAGGACAGCGTTTACCACGAATTGCCCGAAGTGGGCCAACTGCCCTTTACCCATAACCATATCCTGAACCTGGGGCTGCGCCACCACCGCGTGGAAATGCAGACCCTCAAAGAGCTTCTGGACGATGTTCTCACCAACGACCATCATGATTTTTTCACAGATAAAGGAGTGTGATTTGAAACGCTTTATCACTTTATGCGTCCTGCTCGCGACCGCCGTTTTGGGAGCCCAGGCCACCGGCCGGCTCAGCCTGGAGGAAGCGCGGCAACTGGCTTTGCAAAACAACAACAGCTACCAGGCCAAACTCGCGGAGGTTGAAGCCGCGGATTGGAGCAGCAAAGCCGCCCTGAGTAGCTTTCTGCCCACCCTCAGCCTGGACGGCAACTGGCTTTACATGGAGCCAGCCCAGACCGTCATGTCCGGGACCACGCCCATCACGTTGAACCACGATATCCGCAGCTTTGGCTTTTCGCTTTCCCAGCCCCTCTTTCTGGGCGGAAAGATCTGGCACGGCTACAAGATGGCCCAGCTCTCGCAGGAGATCAGCGCCTCCGGACTGGAAGCGCAGAAGCTGGCCACCCTCACTGAGCTGAACACCCTCTATCTCACGCTGCTCCAAACCCAGGACCTGCAAAAGATCTCGGACATGGACCGCCAGTCCGCCGAGCTCAATTTGCAGATCGCGCAGCTGAAGTACGACAATGGCCTGCTTTCCACCGCGGATTATCTGCGCTTCAAAAGCCAGCTGGCCTCCAAGGACGTTTCGCTGCTCCAGGCCCGCACCGCGCTCCAGCTTTCCCAGCTGAACCTGCGCAACTTTCTGAACCTGGATTATCTGCCCATCGCCGATGACCTGCCGGACAGCGACAACGACCCCCTCATCCTCGCCCTCGATTCCTATGACTCCGGCGCGACCCAAAACCTCAGCGCCGCCGCCCTCGCCGCCGGCAAGAACAACAACACAACGCTGAGCGTGCTGGAAAACAGCCTGGAACTCTCCCGGCGCAGTTACGAGATCAGCAAAGGCGCTTTTCTGCCCACCCTGATGCTCATCGGCAGCAGCGAGTTTTCTGAGAACGGGATCGACCGCTACAAGTTCGAGAGTTCCAGCCAGATCATCCTCAACGCCTCCATCCCCCTGCTGCCCCAACTGGGCAACTACGCCAACCTCCAAAAGGCGAAATTCAATTACCGCAAAGCCCAGCTGGAGGCTAAAACCGCCACCGATGGGATCCTGCTGGGCACCGAGGCGGCCGTCCTGAATCTGGTGAGCGCCGCCAAGCAGGTGCGGGCCTCCAAACTGGCCCTGGATTTCACCCGCCAGAGCTTTGAGCAGCTGCAGCAGCGCTTCCGCATGGACCTCATCTCACCCAAGGACCTGCTGGACGCCGAACTGATGCTCTCCGCAGCCCGAATTGCTTATTCCAACTCAATTTACAACTATCACAAAACCCGCGTCAGCCTGATGCAGACCATCGGCATCTCCGACGCCGCCACCCTCGACGAAATGATCTTTACGGGAGTAAAATAAATGAAAAGACAGCTTTTGACCCTGGCCCTGATCCTGCTGCTGGCCCTCACCGCCTGCGGCAAAAGAGGCAAAGACGCCCCAGACACGGCGGAGGACATCCAGCCGGTGACGGTGGAAGAACTCAGCCTCAAGGAACTCGACGATTTCATAACCGTCTCCGGAAAACTGGAGGGAGCGGACACCTTCACCATGAGCAGCGAGGCCTCCGGACTGGTGCTGCAAGTGAGCAAAAAACTGGGCGACCGCGTGAGCAAAGGCGAAAGCCTGGGCCGCATGGACAACCAGGCCTATGTGGACCGTCTGGCCCAGGCTGAGGCTGGACTGGCCTCCGCCGAGGCGAATCTGAGAACGGCCACCCAAAATAAGACCTTCGCCAACAACGCGCTGGACCAGAAACTGATCTCCCAGGCCGAATACAACAACGCTGTTTCGGCCTACAACAGCGCCATGGCCGCCCGGGACGGCGCCAAAGCCGGAGTCGAGCAGGCCCACGCCGCCAGAAACGGTTCGCTGCTCCTTGCCCCCGCCTCCGGAGTGATCTCCAGTCTGAACGTGGCCTCCGGCCAGTTTGTGGCGGCCGGGATGCCCGTGGCCACCATCGTCAGCGAAGGCCGTCTCATCCTCAAGACCGGCGTGGGCGAAAGCCAGATCTCCAGGCTTCAGAAAGGCCAAAGCGCCGAGATCAGCTATCCCGGCCTGGCCAACCCGCTGTCCGGAAAGGTCCGCGGCTTCGGGATCAGCCCCCTGCCCAATTCCGCCACCTATCCCGTCGAGATCGAGATCTCCGGCTCCCAGGGCCTCCTGCCCGGAATGGTGGTAACCGCGAAGATTCTCACCGACCGCTACAGCGACCTGCTCTACTCCTCCCTCACCTATTTTTCCAACGAATTTGGCCGCAGCTACGCTTACGTGGTTGACGCCCAAAACATCGCCCACAAGCGCGAAGTCAAGCTGGGCCGCGTGATCGGGGAACATGTGCTGATAGAATCCGGTGTGAGCCCTGGCGACAAGATCGTCACCAGCGGCGCGGAAAACCTGGAGGAAGGCAGCAAAGTGGAGATCAGGAAATAGCCGATGAAAGTAGCCGAAACCGCCATCAAGTACTCCATCCTGATCAACCTGCTGGTGATCGCCATCGTGATCATGGGGGTGTTTTCCCTGATCCGCCTGCCCCGCGAGGAATTCCCCGCCGTGGAATTCGGCCGGGTGCTGGTGATCACCGTCTATCCCGGCGTTTCCGCCGAAGAGATAGAACAGCTGGTGACCAACAAGGTGGAAACCGAACTCAACGACCTGCCCAACCTCGACAATATCCAAAGCTCCTCGGAGGAGGGCCGCTCCACCGTTTCGGTCTCATTCGACACCAGCGTGGATTCCGAAGAGGCCTACGACCTCGTTTCCCGCGAGATTAGCAAGCTCTCCGACCTCCCCAGCGACGCCCTCGACCCCATCGTGATCCGCCTGGCCATGCGTGAGCTGAACCCCATCGCCCAAGTGGTGATCGGCGGCGATTTCCAGCCCCTCGCCCTGCGCGAACTTGCCGATGACCTCAAAGACGGCATCCTGCGCGTGAAAGATGTTTCCAAGGTGGAACTGGTGGGCGCCCGCGACCATCAGATCTGGGTGGATGTGGACCAAGCCAGGATCGATGCCTATGGCCTCAGCCTCAGCGACGTCTCGGCCGTGCTGCAGGGCCGCAACCTAAACATCCCCGGAGGCACCGCCAAATACGGCAAATCCGAATTCCTCGTGCGCACCCTCGGCCAGTTCAACTCCACCGAGGAGATAGCCCGCATGATCGTGACCTCAGACACCTCCGGCCGCGCCATCCGCATCGCCGACGTCGCCACCGTGCGCGACACCCTCTCCAAGATGCAGACCCGCGCCAAACTCAACGGCCAGGAAGGCATCAGCATCTTTCTCTATAAACAGGGTGACGGCAACATCATCTCCATCATGGACGACGTGCGCGCCTACATCGCCGAGTTCGAGAAAACCCATCCCGGCGCCCAGATCAGCGTGCGCAACGACGGCTCGATCGACGTGAAGAACGGTATCGGTGCCCTCGGGACCAACGCCGTGATCGGCATCCTGCTCGTCTTCGCCGCCCTTTTCATCTTCCTGGGCTGGCGCAACGCGGCCTTTGCCTCCACCGGCATCCCCATCGCCATGCTGATCACCTTCATCGTGATCCCCCTCTTCAACATCACCCTCAACAACCTCACCATTTTCGGCCTGATCATCGTGGTGGGCATGATCGTGGACAATTCCATCGTGGTGCTGGAAAACATCCACCGCTACCGGGAACTGGGATTTGACCACAAATCCTCCATCTCGGAAGGTGTCAACCAGGTGATCTCGCCGGTTTTTGCCTCCACCCTCACCACAGTGGCGGCCTTCATGCCAATGCTGCTCACAGGAGGCATCATGGGCCAGTTCCTCTCCGTGTTTCCCATCGTGGTCACCGTGGCCTTGCTCGCCTCCTGGTTCCAGGCCATGGTGATCCTGCCCACCAACGTCCATCAGTTCGGGCATCGCCTGGAAGCCAAGGAAGACCGCACCACCAGGCTCATCCGCCCGCTGAACAAACTCTACCGCCGCATCATCACCAAGGCCCTGCACCGGCGCGGACCGGTGATAGGTTCTGTGGTGGGGCTGCTCATCCTCTCCTTTGTGGTGCTGGGCAGCGGCGCCATCCCCTTCGAATTCTTCCCTTCCTCGCTTTCCCAAACCATCCCGCTGGAACTGCACACGCCAGTGGGCACCTCTCTGGAAGAAACGGACAGGATCGTCGGACTGGTGGAACAGCATATCCTTTCCATGAAACAGAAGGAAGACATCGAGTTCGTGGTAAGCAACGTGGGCTCCCTCAGCAGCGAGGGGCTGCGTGACAACAAGACCTCGAACGCCGCTGTCAGCATCGACCTGGTGCCCCTTAAAGAGATGAAATACACCCACGAGGAAATCAAAAGCGAAATCCGCCGCTATCTGGACACCCTGCCCGGACTCTACACCTACAAATTCGGCCAGGCCCAGGCGGGACCCCCCATCGGTCAGGATATCGACATCCGCGTCAAGGGCCAGAGCCTCGAACGCCTTGCCTACATCGGCGATGTGGTGCAGTCCAATCTGAAAAAGATCCCCGGCGTGGAAGACATCGACGACAGCTTCGACGAAGGCAAGATGGAGGCCCGCATCTCGCTCGACCAGGAAAAGCTCTCCATGTATTCCCTCAGCGTGGCCCAGGTGGCATCAGCCATCCGCATGGCCAGCACAGGCAGCGAAGTTACCCAGTTCCGCGGCAATGGCGTGGACGAAATCCCCATCCTGGTGAAGCTCAATGACCGCTATACCCAGGAACTCGAAGCCCTCAAGGACCTTAAGATCCGCTCCCGCACCGGCAGCCTCATCGCCATCCGCGACCTCGCCACCTTCGAGATCAGCAGCAGCATCTCCCGCATCGGACACTACGACGGCAACCGCGTGATCTCTGTCACCGCCGCCGTGGGTGAATATACCGAAGGCGGAAAAACCCGCAAGCGCACCACCTCCGAAGTGATCAACCTCCTCACCGGCGACAGGCTGCGCGGCACCAAGGGAACGCTTTCCAGCTTCGAACAGCGTTTCCCCGGCTACACCCTGGAATTCGGCGGCATCCGCGAACAGCAGACAGAATCCTACACCTCGCTTGCCTACGGCTTCCTGATCGCCCTGCTGGCCATCTTCGCCATCCTCGCCTCGCAGTTCCGCAGCTATGTGCAGCCCCTCATAGTGATGGCCACCATCCCCTTCGCCTTCATCGGAGTGATCATCGGCCTGCTGGTAACCGGGCTCTCTTTCTCGCTGAACACCATGCTCTCCGTGGTCGCCCTCGCCGGCGTGGTGGTCAACAACGCCATCCTGCTCATCGATTTCATAAATACAGAACGCGAAAAGGGTGTGGACCGCTGGCACGCCATCATCAACAGCGGCGGCGCCAGATTGCGCCCCATCTTGCTCACCACCGCCACCACCGTGGCCGGGATGCTGCCCCTGGTCTTTTCCGGCGATCCCTCCTCCCAGGCCTGGCGCCCGCTGGCCGTGAGCTTTGTCTTCGGCCTCACATTCTCCACCCTTATCACCCTCTTCGTGATCCCGGTGATGTACAGCGCCGTCGATTCCTTGTTCGGCCGCTTCAAAATGACCCGCTTCACCGAACACACCAAGTTCACCGAAGCCATCACCGCGGAGGAGGAAAGCGGCCACAGCTGACCCCATTGAACCAATGACAAACAATGCGGCCAGGGCGGGGATGCCCCCCCGCCTTGGCCCCGTCTTTCATTCGGTTTCGCGGAAATCTCCTCTGAGAGATTTCTGCCTTCGCCCCCAATATCAATACGGTATCAATACGGAATCATTACGGATGAAATCCGTATTGATTCCGTATTGATACCGTATTGATATTGGGGGCGACGCGGGTTTTTGCCTGGATACAGAATTGGTATCAGGCGCTCTTTTTCAAACTGAGAAGCTGGATTAATCGGCTAAGCACAGAACTTGCACCCGTCCAGCCTCGAATTGTCATTCCAGGCGGTGAAACTGATGCCCGCCTACCCTGACACCCGCCAACCCGAGTCCAGCAAAGTGGGAAAGCACTTTTAGATTGACAAAATGGGACTTCGGAGGAGTTTGGCGCGCACTGTGTGGGTATTGTCAACGGAAGGTGGAAATCTCTCTTTCGCAGATCAGGAAGGGATTTCCGGCTTGCGTTGAAAATATCAACAGGGAGAACGAATGCGTACATTTGACGCCATTCTTCCATATCTGAAGAAGAGTTATGGCAGAATAGCCGGGGGCATAGTGATGCTGATCCTGGTGGACGTGGTGCAGCTGATCACGCCCCGGGTGATGCAATACGCCATCGACAGCATCCAGGAGCGGCGGATCACCTCCACGGGCCTGATCTGGGTGGCCCTGCTCATCATTGGGCTGGCGCTGGCGGTGATGGTCCTGCGCTATTTCTGGCGGATCCTGATCATCGGCAACTCCTTCCGGATCGAGAAATATCTGCGGCAGGATTTTTACAACCACCTGCTGAAGCTATCCCAGAACTTTTTCAACCGCAGCAAGACCGGCGACTTGATGGCCTATGCCACCAACGACCTGAACGCCGTGCGGATGCTCTTTGGCATGGGACTGATCGCGGCGATGGACATCGTGCTGATGACGATCGCCAGCTTCAGTTTCATGGGCTCGATCGACTGGCGGCTCACGGGGTTGGCGGTGCTGCCGATGCCCATCCTCACCATCACCATCACCATTTTCGGCAAGAAGATGCACAAGAGCTTCTTCCGGGTGCAAAAAAGTTTCGCCAGCCTTTCCGGCGCGATCCAGGAAAGCATCTCCGGGATCCGCATCGTGAAAGCCTTTGGGCAGGAAAAACCGGAGCTGGACAAGGTGGACGAGGTTTCCTGGCAATATGTGCAGGAAAACATCCGCATGGCCAAAATCGCGGGCTTTTTCCACCCCTTCCAGAGCCTGATCATCAGCCTTTCGATGATCATCACCCTCTATTTCGGCGGGCGCGCCGCCATCCGGGGCGACATCACCATCGGGCAGTTCATTGCCTTCTTCCAGTATCTGGGCATGCTGGTCTGGCCGATGATCGCCATCGGCTGGATCGTGGACATGTACCAGCGCGGCACGGCTTCGCTGAAGCGGCTGAACGAGATCTTCCAAACCGTTCCGGAGATCGACGACAGCGAGGCTGATCCCGGCATCAAATCTTTGCAGGGCAACATCGAGATCCGCGACCTCAGCTTCCGCTACGGCGACAAGCTGCCCCTGATCTTCGACGCCATCAGCACCTCCATCTCCGACGGCAAGACCCTGGCCGTGGTGGGACCCACCGGCTGCGGCAAAACCACCCTGATCGAACTGCTGGTGCGCATCTACGAGCCGCCCAAGGGCAGCATCCTGATCGACGGACACCTGCTGCACAGGATCCCGTTGAACGTGCTGCGGCGCGACATGGTCTTGGTGCCGCAGGACATCTTCCTCTTTTCCGACACCATCTCGAACAACATCCGCCTGGGCAGCCCGGAAACAAGCACCGAAGAGGTTTTGGAGGCGGCCAGGATGGCCCAGATCCACGACGAGGTGATGGATTTTGAGCACAAGTTCGACACTGTGATCGGCGAACGCGGCGTAACCCTCTCCGGAGGCCAGAAACAGCGCGTGGCCATCGCCCGGGCCCTGCTCACCAATCCCGAGATCCTGATCCTGGACGACGCCCTCTCCGCCGTGGACACCAAAACCGAGCGCTTCATCCTGGAAAAACTGATCGAGACCCGCAAAGGCAAAACCACCATCATCATCGCCCACCGCATCTCCTCGATCCAGCACGCCGACCTCATCATCGTGCTGGGCGAAGGCAAGATCACCGAGCGCGGCACCCACGATGAACTGGTCGCGCAAGGTGGGCTTTACCACGAACTTTACGAGAAACAGCGCATCCGGGCCCGCCTGGAAGGGGAGGAGTTATGATGGGCGGTGGACCCGGACGCGGCGGCGGCTTCGCGGAAGACGACCTCAAGAACAGAGTTTTCGACAAACACCTCTACAGCAGGATGCTGCGTTACCTGCTGCCCTATCTGAAATGGGTGGTGGTTTCGTTCCTCATCCTGATGGTGGTGGCCGGCGCCGAACTGGTGCAGCCCCTGATCCAGCAACGCGCCATCGACGATCACATAGTATCCGACAAAAATATCGCCATCTTTGCCAGCGAAGCTGAGGTGGACGCCTTTCTGGCCAAATACGAGCTGCTCAAGCTGGAGAAACTGGCCCACGGCGGCAACTTTTTCCTGATCATCCCCAGCAAGGAAATGAACAAGATCGACCAGCCAAAGCTTGACGAGCTCACGCGGCGGAACATCCTCGCCGGGGCCAAGGTTTACCTGATCGAGGACAAGCCCTCGAACGTGGCCATCCTGAACAAATACCTGCCGGAAGTGACCGCGCCGGTCGGCGGCAAAAGCGGCCTGGAAGGTTGGTTCAGGCTGGGCAACGGCCAGCTGGCTTTAGAACGAGACCAGCTGAACAAGATCCCGGGGGAGGAACGCTTCCAGGCACGCAGCGAAGCGGCGCACAGCCTCATCTGGCTGGCCCTGGCCTTTTTGGGCATCAGCCTTTTGCGCTTTGTGGCGGGATATTCCCAAATGGTGATCACCACAACCTTTTCCCAAAAAGCGATGAACGACATGCGCCACGACGTTTTCGCCCACATGCAGCGCATGCCGGTGCAGTATTTCGACAAAAACCCCGTCGGGCGGCTGGTGACCCGCGTCACCAACGACATCCGGGCCATCGACGAGATGCTGTCCTCAGGGGTGATCACGCTGTTCCAGGACGTGCTGATGATCATCGCGATCGTTGTGCTGATGCTGATCTTGGACTGGAAGCTGGCGCTGATCAGCTTCGCCATCCTGCCCCTGGTGATCTGGGTGATCCGGGAATTCCGTAAACGCACCCGGGTGCTCTACCGCGAAGTGCGCAAACACCTGGCAGCCCTGAACGCCACCCTGGCCGAGCACATCAGCGGGCAGAAGATCATCCAGCTCTTCAACCAGTATTTCCACAAGCGGAACGAGTTTTCCCGCATCAACCAGGAATATTTCAATACTTCGCTGAAGCAGATGAAGCTCTTCGCCTTTTTCCGGCCTATCATCCATGTGAGCAGCCAGATCGCCGTGGCCCTGATCATCTGGTACGGCGGCGGGCAGATCCTGCGCAACGCCATCACCATCGGCCTGCTGATGGCCTTCACGCAGTATATCTCCAAGCTGTTTCAACCCATCAACGACTTTTCCGAGAAGTTCAACGTGCTGCAGGGCGCTCTGGCTGGCGCGGAACGCATCTTCGATCTCATGGACCAAAACCCCGAGGACTACCGCGACGCCCTGGCCAGCGAGGTGAAGCTGAAAGGCGAGATCGAGTTCAGGAACGTCTGGCTGGCCTACAATCCCGGCGAATGGGTGCTCAAAGACGTGAGCTTCAAGATCCGGCCAGGGGAGAAGATCGCCCTGGTGGGCCACACGGGCAGCGGCAAGACCTCGATCGTGAACCTCATCCTGGGCATGTACCCCTTCCAGAAAGGCGAGATCCTGCTGGACGGAAAGCCGCTCTCCGATTACGCTTTGAACGACCTGCGCCGCAACGTGGGCATCGTGCAGCAAGACGTCTTCATCTTCAGCGGCAACATCAAGGACAACATCGCCCTGAACAACACCGCCCTCACCCGCGAACAAATCATCCAAGTGTCCAAATATGTGAACGCGGACAAATTCATCAGCAAGCTGCCCGAGGGCTACGACGAGCCTGTGATGGAACGCGGCGCCACCCTCTCCACCGGACAAAGGCAGCTGATCGCCTTCGCGCGAGTGCTGGCCTACGATCCGGCCATCTTCATCCTGGACGAGGCCACCTCCAACATCGACACGGAAACCGAACTGCTGATCCAGGACGCCCTCGCCAAGCTGATCGTGAACCGCTCCTCGATCATCATCGCCCACCGCCTTTCCACCATCCAGCACGCGGACCGCATCATCGTTCTGCACAAGGGCGAGATCGTGGAGAAAGGCTCACACTTCGAGCTGCTGGACCAGAAAGGCCTCTACTATGACCTCTACCGGCTGCAATACACCTGATGTGGAGTTTAACGCCGTGTCTTATAACAGCTTGGGGCGATAAATTGTCCTGATGGTTGGAATGAAACTTGCTCCATTGCAGAAACAAGAGAAAAAACTGATTGACAGAAATATGCGGTCAGTTTGAATTGATATAGAAGACTATCCCTTGATTCATAAGGAGGATCAATGAAAAAAAGATGGCTTGTTATACTGGCCCTGACGCTTGTCGCAGCCATGTTTGCCAATGGTAGCCGCTACGAAGTGGTGGCATGGCAGGAAACCTTTGAAACCGGTGCTGCCGGCTGGACCCACTACGACGGCAGCATTCCGCCCAACCTCTGGGCGCCTTACAACTATGGCGGAGCCCAAGGCAACGTCTGGTGGATGGGCGACACCGCCCTGGCCCAGGGAACCAACATCGGTGGCTATTACGACGCCCAATATCTGGTGCTGGACACCCCTGCCCGCACTTTGAGCGCAGCCAACGCTGTTCTAACTTTCAAACTTCGCTACAACGTGGAAGATCCCGCTGGCGCCACGGCCCCCTATACCGGCTGGGACGCCTGCAACGTCCGCATTTCCACAGATGGTGGAACCGTCTGGACCCCCATCGCCGGTACCCCCGCTTACAACATCACCAGCGCCTATTCTTTTGGCTTCCAGCATGGTGAAGGTCCGAACATCCCCGCCTGGGGCGGAGTTTTGGATGCCTGGACCAACGCCAGCTTTGACCTTTCCGCCTATGTGGGCCAAAGCGTGAAGATCCGCTTCGCCTTTGCCTCCGACCCTGCTTACAGCACGGGCGACGCCCCCGCCATGTTTGGCATGATGGTTGACGACATCGCCTTCGGCGGCTACACCAACAACGGCACCGACGACGGCCAGATGGTTACCAGCAGCATGGTCCCGGTGGGCGGAGACATCTGGGCCATCGGCACTGACGCCACGGCTCCGTCACCCACCCACATCATGAAATGCCAGAATGCCCAGGGATCCTACAACCCCAACATGCTGAACTACCTGGTGAGCCCTCCCATCACCCTTCCCAACGATGGAGACATCCGCGTGGACTTCATGATCATGGGCCTCTTCACCGACCCCGACACCTTCCCGGAAGTTGACTATTTTGGTTGGGAAATCTCCCCCAACAATGGTCTGACCTGGAATGCCATGAGCAATCCCTATGGCGATCCCACCGGCACCAACTACGTATATTCCGACGCTCCAGACGTCTGGTCATCCATGACCGGCAGCTATTCCCTGGACGGCCTTATCTCCGATTACGCCGGCCAGACAATTATGCTGCGCTGGTATTTCCTCTCTGATGACGACACCCCCCAGGGTACCGGCATCATGATCGACGACGTGACCATCTACAACGACGTCTTCATCGCCCCTCCGGCTAACCTGGCCGCGACGGTTGATGGCAGCAACGTCAACCTGACTTGGGAAGAGCCTGGTTCCGGCGGTGGCGGCGGCGAAGAAGGCTGGCTGCACTACGACGGTGAAAACGCCGGCAACGCCATTGGCACAGGCGCTGCGGTTGATTTCTCAGTCGCGGCCAAGTGGGATGCCATCGGAACATATGGCATCTTCGACTACGTGGGCATGAACATCACCAAGATCCAGTTCTTCCCCAACGAAGCCAACTGCGTTTACACCCTGCGTATCTGGACCGGCGCCGCGGGCGAAATTGCCTACGAACAGGCAGTGCCTGCCCCCACCATTGGTGCCTGGAATGAAATAGTCCTCACCACTCCTTGGATCATACCCGCCCAAACCCAGATCATGGCAGGTTACCGCGCCAACACCCAGACAGGTCATCCTGCTGGTTGCGATGCCGGCCCCCATGTTCCTGGCTACGGCAACATGATCTACTGGAACAATGCCTGGACCACCCTGAACGCCCTAAGCTCCGCCCTCACCTACAACTGGAATGTCCGCATCTATGTTGCGGATCCCGTAACAGGCAAGGAATACGTGCTGGGTCATGGGCCCTATGAACAGGAAGTTCATGCCTATAATGACGCCACCCTGGAAGAGGTTGGAGCCACCCAGCCTGTCCGCACCCTCGACGGCTACAAGATCTTCCGCGACGACGTGGAGATCGACCAGGTGGGCGCCACCGTGCTCACCTACACCGACGCCAACGTCGCCGGCGGCGTTCACACCTACTATCTGAAAGCTGTTTACGGCGCCAACACCTCCGAAGCTTCGAACGTGGTCACCGCCTTTGTGCTTCCCGCCATGCACGCTGAACTGATGCACGACGACGGCACTGCCGAAGAAGGCTTCAACGTTGGCTCCACCAAGCAGATGGCCGTGAAACACGCCTACGGCCAGGCCGTGACCGTCAAATTCGCCAAGGTCTACGTCCACACCGTGGGAACCGCTGGCATCATCCTCCGCGTCTTCGACAACGACGGCGCCAACGGCATGCCCGGCACCCAGATGGCCCAGTATCAGTATCCCGCCGCCTCCGTGGTGGAAGGCTGGAACTGGATCGCCCTGCCGGCCGACATCAATGTGGCCGACGGCGAATTCTACCTCGCCATCCTGGAAACCACAAACGCCGCCGCGATCGGCCTGGATACTGCCACCAACGGCTACAGCTACAAGAAGATAGCCACCGATTGGGAACCCGTCACCACCGGTGAGATCATGCTCCGCGCCATCGTGGAATACGGCACCGCCAACGACGACAACGTGACCCCGGTTTACACCCTGGACGCGAAGAACTATCCCAATCCCTTCAACCCTGAAACAACCATCGCCTTCAGCGTTCCCAAAGCCGGACCCGCCAGCCTCAAGATCTACAACACCAAAGGCCAGCTGGTTCGCACCCTTGTGAACGATGCCCGCGAAGCCGGCAACCACAGCGTTGTCTGGAACGGCATGGACAACCAGGGCAACAGTGTTTCCAGCGGACTGTATTTCTATCGCCTCAGCAGCGACGGCAATACTGTCACCCGCAAGATGCTGCTGGCCAAATAAGCAAGTTCAACCCGGCTGAAAAGCCGCAGAATACTGGGAGCGACCCGCGTGGCCGCTCCCTTTTTTGCTTTGGGGCGTGCTCCGTGGAAAATTTGGGGTTGGCAGTTTGCAGGCTTTGAATACTCTTTAAATAGCTATCACTTAACTAAATCATGGGAGAATGAATGCATAATCACCTGCTGCCGCTACTGCTGATGCTTGTGGCCGGAAGGCTTTTCAGCGCCACTGTGAGCGGATTTGTGACCCGGGAGGAAAGCGGTGAGCCCCTGCAGTATGTGAACGTGACCGTGGCCGGCACCAAGATCGGCGCGCAGACCAACAAGCAGGGTTATTATGTGCTAACCGTAAACCAGACCGGCAGCTACAAGATCGAGTTTTCCCTGGTCTCCCACCTGCGGGAAAGTAAAAGCTTAAGCATCCGCGGCCAAAACGACGACATCACCCTGAACGCGCGGCTGAAAGAGGCCTCGGTGGAACTCAGCAAGATAGTGGTCACGGCCGATGCCGAAGCCAGCCTGGAAGGGCCTGTGATCCGCGCGAGTTCAATCCACAGGGGCCGGGAGGACATCCAGGCAGTGGTTTCCACCGTGGAGGCGGACGTGTTTCGCGCCGTGCTAACCCTGCCAGGCGTGATGCCCATTTCGGACTTCTTTTCCGGTCTCTATGTGCGCGGCGGCTCGCCCGACCAGAATCTCATCCTCCTGGACGATACCGACGTTTACAACCCCAGCCACCTGGGCGGTCTGTTCAGCACTTTCAACACCGACGCGGTGGAAAACGTTGAACTGATCAAAGGCGGCTACCCCGCCAAGTTCGGCGGCCGGCTGTCCTCCGTGCTGGATGTAACCAACCGCCAGGGCAACCGGGTGGAATCACAGGGCGTGGCCCGCGTGAGCCTGATCTCGTCTTCCGCCACGCTGGAAGGGCCCTGGAGGATCGGAGCGACCGGTGGCTCCTACATGGCTTCCTTCCGCCGCACCTATCTGGAACTGGTGAAAGCCTTCTACGACGAGCTTCCGGACTACTATTTCTACGACGGCCACGCCAAACTGAACTGGGACGTGGACAACCGCAACAAGCTCAGTTTCAGCGGCTACATCGGCCGCGACGATCTTTCCTACGACCTCGGCAGCGTGCTGGACGTGGACTGGGGCAACAGCACCGTCGCCGCGCGCTGGCTGCATCTCTTTTCCCCGCGCCTCTTTTCGAACTTCATGCTGGCTGGAAGCCAGTTCAGCAGCGGCTTGAGCCAGACCTCGGAGGAAGAGGATGAAACCATATTCAGCACCGACAATTCCATCAAAGACCTCACCGCCAAAGGGGTCCTGAACTGGAAACCCAACAACAGCCACGAGGTGGAAAGCGGTTTCGAAGTAAAATGGAACGACACCGCCCTGAAGATGGAAACCTCCTATCAGGTTGACCCCAGCGGGCTTCCGGACACCGCCCTGGCGTCAGTGACCTCCTCCCTCTTTTTACAGGATACCTGGGTGATAAACCCTCTCTGGACCTTGCAGCCAGGCCTGAGGCTGAATTGGTATCGCACGGCCAGGACCATGCCGGACCAGATCCCCGCGGCCAGCTATGTCAATCTGGAACCCCGCCTCTCATTCAAGTGGACCCTGGACGCCGGCGAAAGCGTCTATGCCAATTTTGGCGTCTATAACCAGTATCTCACCCTGCTGGCGATGGATGTGAACACCCCCTTCGACGTCTGGCTGCCGCTGGACGGCTCGCTGCGGCCGGCCCGGTCGCTGCACTATATCCTTGGCTACCAGAGGCGTTTGGGCAAGCACCTGGCCCTGGAATCGGAAATCTATTACAAGGACTACAAAAACCTGGCCCAGTTGGATTCCAATGCCTTTTTCAACTGGAACAACAGCACTGGCAACCTCGCCAGCGCCATGCGGGTCGGAATCGGCCACGCCTACGGGGCGGAATTGCTGCTCCGCAATGACTGGAACGGCCTCGAAGGCTTTGTGGGCTACACTTTCAGCCGCACCCGCCGCAAGATCGAGGGCCTCAATCTGGACCCCCAAACCGGCGCAGCCAACTACTTTTATCCCCGCTTCGACCGCAGCCACAGCGTGTCCATGGTGGAAAACTACAACATCAGCGCCAATACCGGCTGGCAGCCCCTCGGAGCGGATTTCAAGCTGGGCCTCAATTTCACCTACAATTCCGGACAGCCGGTGGAAGTGCCGGAGCGGGTCTATTTCGACGGCGAGAATTTTCAGATCATCTACAGCTATAAAGACGGTTACCGCCTGCCCTATTACATGCGCCTGGACCTGAGCGCCAAACTGCAGTGGAACACGCGCTGGGGCAGCATCGAACCCTATCTGGACATGATCAACGTTTTCGACCGCAAAAACGTGAGCTTTCGCAGTTATCAGCTGGTGCCGCAGGAAGACCTGACCCTGCAGCTGGAAACCCGGGACGGCTCTCAGTTTCCCTTCCTGCCTTTCATTGGAGTGAACATCACATGGTAAGCAAACATCTGTTCCACCTCTCGCTGGCGCTGCTGCTGGCGCTGCTGCTCGCCTCCTGCGAAAACACCAGCGGGCCACGCTTTGAAGGCGAGGTCTTCACTGTGGCGGGCCTGCTGATGGCTGGCCAACCTGTAAGTTTCGACTACCCGGTTTACGTGACCCGCAGCTCAGCCATCGAGGATTTCAGCCCCCAGGAGATCTTTGTTTACGACGCCACGGTATCCATCCGTGATCTGGATGCCGATCTGGAGTTTCAGCTCACCCCTGCCCTGCACGAGTTCAAATTCAAATATATCGACTTAGCCCAAAACATCATCCAGCCCGGACACCGCTACCGCATTGAGGTGCTCGCGCCCGGCGCGGATTCACTGATCTGGGCCGAAACCACGGTTCCCGTTTGCCTTACTGCAGAACCCGACCCCTACGGAACCAATCCGCCCAGCACAGGCTTTGCTTTGGACCAGGATACCGACAATGTGCTGCCCTATCCCCTCATCGACAGCGATTATCCGGCCACCGCCTCCACCGGCGCCACCGCGGGAAATTTCAACCTGATGGCGGAATTCTTCTGCCTGGAACCCTTCAGCACGGACCTCGAATTCACCTCCGATTTCCTGCCTGAAGCCCATCCCGACTCCAGTTTGGCCCCCAGCTACAACGCCGAACGCCCACCCCGCAAACTCAGCTTCATGTACCGCTTCAACTCCACGCCCCTGCCGGGTTTGCCGGACAACTACCTGGTGCTGGAAAACTACGCCACCGCTTTCGTCTTCTACGGACGCTACCGCCTGCGCCTGCAGATCGTTGACGACAACTATTTCAACTACAATTTCATGGACGAAGGCTACCTCCACGGCGGTATCCACAACGCCCTGGGCTATTTTGGCTCCGCCAGCGGCGTGGAGATGTTCACCCGGATCGTGAAGGAAGATACGCCCTGAAGGTTACGGGAGCGTGACACCGGGGCATGGGAATCCAAGCCACACCTTGTCATTCCGGAACAAGGGTTTGGGAATCCAGCCACCCATGTCATTCCGGGGAAGGATCCCGGAATTCAGACTTGGCGGGATTGGCCAGTATGCAACAGACGTGGGGTTGATGCGGACTGCGTTTGTAGCCATCCCATTCCTTTCTGAGATGATTTTTTTTGAATTAAGGAATGCTTTTTGCTACAACATCATACAGATTTTCCTGGAGGCGATCAAATGAATACTGCTTGGAAGAACTGGCTCGTTACTCTGCTGGGGACGCTGGCCCTGGCGGCCCTGCCCCTGGGGGCACAGGAGGTGATGAACGTATATTTCGGCGGCAGTTCTGAATTCAGCCACGGCTTTCGGGCCTGCCAGACCGTGGGTGACAGCCTGCAGCTGTATGATTATGAGATCCTGGCTGAAAGCGTCCTCATCAAACTGGCCACGGTCGGCCCCGGCGGACTCTGCGGCCCCCAGCAGACAGTACACCAGATCACAGTTGAACCTGACTGGGGCGTTCTGTCGGGCAATCCCCTGGCCTTTTCCTGCAAGGCTGGCAAGCTGTATTCCGCCTTCCACACAGCCAACCGGGTGATCGTCTGTTTCACGGATGGCAGCGGCACCAACCAGCATGTTTTCAACACCACCGGACTGAATATCGAAGACCATATGTTCGGCCCCACCCTTTACATCGTGGATGAGGCGCGGGCCTACCTCTGCGCCACCAGCGGCGTCTATCCCCAGGTGACCCAATTGGTGTACATCCTGAACCTGTCCAACAACAGCCTGCAGCTGCTGCACCAAAGCCAGGGCTGGCTGCCGCACTGCGTCCTCTCCTTCGAAGATGAGTTCTTCCTCCTCTGGACTGATGGCGGACCAGACCTCCTGGTGCAAAACCACAACATCATCCAAACCTACCCGCAGGGCTGGCTCCCAGCCAGCGAAGGCGGAGGAGCGGGCTTCACGCAGACCACGAAACTCTGCGGCGACTACTTTCAGACCCTGGCCATCGGCCCCATCGAAGACGCGCCCACCTCTGCCTACCTGGTCTGGCTGGAAGGGAACACGCTGCACAAGCAGTGGTTCAGCGGGTCCAGCTGGCCCTGGCCTGCTCCGCATTACTGGGAGGTAGTCACCCACAGCGACACCGGCTTTTCAGCAGTTCACAACTGGTTTGATGATTGGTCATTTTGCCACAAAACCCTTGTTAATGGCGTATTCAGCGACCTGCTTACCTTCCCTGACCTTACGGGATACCCGAACGCGGCTTTTCTGAGAAAGCTGGATGAGGACTACACCCTGGCCATCAACCGCCCGACGGGCACGCGGTACGGCTTCCATCTGGTGGACCATCCCCTGGGCGTGGTGAGGGATTACAGCTTTGACGGGATGAACGTGGGAGCAAGTTATTGCCTCAATTCCGACCGGAGCGTTTTCCTGCTGGGCAGGACCGCCTACGACGCCCCCTGGCAGATTAGCGCCTTCAGGCTGGAACTGGGCGCATCAGCGCCGGATGAAGAGGTTCCGCCAGCCCCGGCAAGGATCGCGGCCTTCCCCAATCCCTTCCGGTCATCCTGCCAGATCGAAGTAAGGACCGGGGTCCCGCTGGAAGCGAGCCTGGAGGTCTTCAACCTCAGGGGGCAGAAAGTGGCCCGGATCTTCACAGGAAAATTAGCAATAGGCGGAAACCGCTTTGCCTGGGACGGCAAAGATGAAAACCTGCGGGATGTTTCCAGCGGTATCTATCTGCTCAGGCTTTCCACCCCGCAAGGATCATGCAGCCGCAGGATGATGCTGCTCAGGTGACTCTCCCCAATATTTTCGGCTCTCTCAAATCAAGTCGCTCCCAATATCAATACGGTATCAATACGGAATCAATACGGATTTCATCCGTAATGATTCCGTATTGATACCGTATTGATATTGGGAGCGACCCGGGTTTTTGCCTGGATCAAGATTGCCACGATTTACTTTGGTGTGAGCCCCAGATCTGAATCCTTTGATAAAATCCAAATGTGAAACCCTGATTTGAAAGACAGAAGGCGGTGGCTTCAGCCACCGTATCTGCCAGAACCTTCGCTGAGCAAGACGATGTCCGGTGGGCTTCAGCCACCGGAGGGACAATCCACAAGTGATCATCCGCGTGGGGATTTGCCCCGATCGCGACCAGCCGGCGGTTCAAACCGCCGGAAATCGTTTTTCCCTGTAAACCTGATCCCGGTATACGGTGGCTAAAGCCAACGCCTTCCGTCTGTTTGCTGAGTCATGCGGCCGAATGGCAGAGGACAGATTCATCCCCCGCCGAGCTGGAAACCACTTGGTGGGTGGAGCCAAGGTGTCATTCTGGGGTGGAGGCCCGGAATCCATGCCCTGGATAGATCTTTTCCGGCCCTCTTTCAAACTGAGTGGGTAATGGGCTGAACACAAGGCTTTTTTTTCCAACAAAGTGGGTATTGACCGGAAAAAACCCCTCGTCAGAGGTGTGCAGCACTATAGGCGGGGTTCTTTGTCTCTGTAGAGCTTCCGCGGCTTTCAGAGTCAACGCAGGGATTTGGCATCTCAAGGTACAGGATCGGCTTTCATTACGGGTTTCCTCGGTTACCCACTCAGTTTGAAAGAGAGCCAATTAGAGTAGTGAGCATTGCCGGGAAATCCCGCGCGCCAAACAAAGGCGGTCCGAAGACCGCCTGTATTTTTCTAAGGTTGGTATAGGATTTCGATCAGGTCTCGATCACTTCCACGTTGGCGCGGGGCAGGATCATCTTGCTGCCGTCCTCGAACTGGGCTTCCAGCACGCGGACGAGGGTCTCGGATTCCACTTTGGTGAGCTCTTCCGGCAGGCCGGTCACCTTGGCGATCTTGCCGAAATTGGGCTCGCGGATCACGCGGATGAGCGTTCCCGGTTCCAGCACGGGCATGGTGGCCTCTTTCACCACCAGTTCCTTTTCGTCAAAGGGCAGCGGCACGATGATCTCGGGGCGGATGACGCCGGCGCGGATCTGGGTGCGGCCGTGGATGGAGGTTTTCTTGCCGTTGAATTTGTGCAGCAGTTCGAAGGTCTTGCGGGCCATGGTGATCTTGCCAAAACCTTCCGTGACCACGATGGTGAGGCCGATGTTTTCGTGGCCGGTGATGGCCACGCCGATGTCGTGTCCCAGCAGTTTTTTGATATCCCGGTCGTCGATGCCGCCGGTGATGATGGCTTTGGCTCCGTGTTTGCGGGCGGCTTCGATCACATCAAAGGAGACAAAGGCACCGGTGACTATGATCTTGCCGGCACAGGCGTCGGTTACTTCGGCAGGAGTGATCTCGGCGTCGGGGGATTTGGCTATGACCATGATCTCACCGATGGTTTCGCCGCCGATCCCGAAAATTCCCTGGATGTAGGCGCTCTTGTTTTCGATGATGACGCCTTCATCGGGCATCACATCGGTTACCACTCCGTCGATGAAGGCTTTCACCTGCACGGGGATGCGCGGCTCACGGAGCAGGACCTGTCCGGTGACGGAGGATATGCTTTCCACTTCACCCAGCACGGGTGAGCGGACCTCGTTTTTAAACAACCCGGTGCCAAAGAGGCCTTTGGTTTCGGCCAAAATGGTGTGGGTGTCGATCTGCTGTCCGGCTTCGATCTTGATGAAGTTCACCAGTTGCGAGGGAGTTACACCAAGTTTGTTGGCCAGGTTGAACGGCACCACCTTGCCCGGAAGCAGGGTTTCGGCCACCACGGTTTCGGCTTTGACGTGATCGCCCTTTTTCACCAGCACCTGGCCTTTGAGCGGCAGGATGCGTTCTTTTCTCAGGATGATGTTTTCGGTTACTGTGAGTCCGGCAGAGTATGCTTGTCCCATTGTTTCCTCCTACTTCAGGATAGTATCCGGATAGGCCTTGAACTCGGTCATCCATTTCTTCAGGGTGGCGATGCGTTCAGCGCGGTCGGTGGGGATCACGAAGGGCTGGCGTCCGCGGGTGTCCAGAACGATGCCGACGATGCCGCCGTGCAGATCGACCGTGAGTTCCTTGCTCTTGTTCTCGTCGAGGATGAGGCCGCCGTGGGTTTTTAAGGTGGCTTTGGCCACTTCGCCCACGCCGCAGGGGATCAATCTCACTTCGCCGAAGGGAATGTCCTCTTCCCAGATCTTGCCGTCGGGAAGCTCAAGTTTGGCGTAGAGAGCGGGTTTGCCGATCTTGCTCTTGCCCACGGGGGCCACGCAGGAGCCCAGATAGACCATGCAGTCCTTGCGGAACACCTCGGTTGCCGCTTTGGTGCTGATCTCGGAGAGCACACCCAGGTGGGGCATCATGAAAATGCTGTCCACCGCCAGGCGGGTAACGCCTTCGGGCAGGAAGGCGTTGATGAGCAGCATCACGGTCTGATGCCTGCGCGGAGCGTGGGAAAGGACGCCGCCGCTGCCCACGAGGAGGTCGAGGGTCATCAGATTTACGATGGTGGCGCCGGAGGTTGACTGGCTGAAGGCTTCGGAGATGTCGCGTTGGCGCTGCATGCCTTTGAGGCTGCTGGCAAATTCCTTGTGCTGCTCGAAAGCCAGGCGCAATGCTTCGATCGCGATGGCCTGTTCCAAAACGAGTTCCTCCAGCAGGGAGGGGATCGTGGTGGGACGGATCATCTTGTTTTTGATCATGTTGCGCAGATAGTTCTCATCGATGTCCAGCGGCACCCAGCGCATGATGTTGTCCAGTCCGGATGAGGCCAGCACATTGGAGATGCTGTAGCTCATGCCCAGGTTGGCGCTCACGGTGCGGTTGAAAACGAATTCCTCGGTGAAGACGGAAAAGACGTCCGTGGTGGCGCCGCCAATGTCAACACCAACCACTTCGATGTTTTCCTCTTTGGCGATGGCCTGCATGATGTTGCCGACCGCCGCGGGGGTGGGCATGATGGGCACGCTTTCGTGGTCCGGGCCCTGGCACCATTCCATCAGCTTGTTGTAGCCGGGGGCCTGCTTCATCACGTGCTCCATGAAGAGGTCGTGGATCTTGTCGCGGGCCGGGCCGAGGTTTTCGGTTTCCAGTTTGGGCCGGATGTTTTCGGTGACTATGAGGTCCACCTTGTCGGCCAGGGAATCCCTGATAAACTGCTGGGCTTCCTTGTTGCCGGCGTAGATCACGGGCAGCTTGTAGCCGGAACCCAGACGGGGCTTGGGATCAGCGCCACTTACGAGCTCCGCCATCTCCACCACGTGCTTGATGGTGCCGCCGTCTTCGCCACCGGCCATGAGGATCATGTCGGGGCGCAGCTCGCGGATGCGTTCGATCTTTTCGTGATTCATGCGTTTGTCGTTGCTGGAGATGAGGTCCATCACGATGGCCCCCGCTCCCAGAGCGGCACGTTCGGCGCTTTCACCGGTCATGGAGGCCACCACGCCGGTGACCATCATCTGCAAACCGCCGCCGGCCGAGGAGGTGGAGACATAGGCGTCCACGCCCACGTCGCCTTTCCGCGGGATCAAGAATTCCCCGTTTTCCATGAAACGGATGTTGGGGTTGTGATATTTGAGCCGGGCCAGCTCTTCCAATTCCTGAGTGGCGTTGATCACGCCCTTTGTAACGTCGTTAAGCGGGGCTTCCACAGTTGTGGGTGCCTCGCCGCGGATGGTTTGGCGATATTCGCCGTCCACCCATTCGATCAAAATTGCCTTGGTGGTCGTGCTGCCGCAGTCCGTGGCCACGATCCGGGTAAGGCGTTTTTCGTCGTATTGCATCGTACCTCCGCTTATTCAGCTGATTTATCGTCTTTTTTGAAAATTCTTCGGATGACCGCCTTGCGCTGGTTTCTGCGCCGCAGACGGCGGAGTTTGGCCTCGGCCCGGCGCTCGCGGTTGAGCTCTTCGTCCAGCTCGTCGATGCGCTTGATCAGGCGTTTGAGGTGGGCCTCATCCTGGATCATCAGGGCGAAATGCTGGTATTTCTGGGAATCGAAGACCATTTCGGCAAAGGGCAGGATGAAATACATGGCTTGGCTGGCAATGCCGTGCAAGGGATGAAGCGATTCCAGCAGCAGGATCCCGGCCGAGCCCATCTGCTTTTCCACGATGAAGCGCGCCACCTTTTCGATCATCTGGTTCGCTTCGTCGGCGCTGAGCGTGGTTTTGACTTCCTGGTACCCTTTTTTCATGTCAGACAGCCCTCGTGGCCGTGAGCACGGCCACCCTGGACGCGCCGCCCGCTTTCAGCACATGGGAAACTTCGTTGACCGTGGTGCCAGTGGTGAAAACGTCGTCCACCACAATGATCCGCTTTCCGGCCACATCCGCGTTGCGGCGCAGGGCGAAAGCCCCGGAAAGGTTGTCCAGACGGGCCTGGCGGCTCAGATTGGTCTGGCTGCGCGTGTTTTGATGGCGGAGCACGGGTTGGGCGAAAGGAATGCCCAGTTCGAAGGCCAGCGCTCGACCCAGCAGTTCGGACTGGTTGTAGCCCCGCTCACGTTCGCGCACCCGGTGCAGAGGCACGGCCGTCACGAGGTCAAAATTGCCGCGGAAGCGTTTGGAGGCGGGCATGGACAACAGGGCTTGGCTGAAAAAAACTGCCGGAGACCTGAGCGCGTCATACTTCAGGTGATGCACCAGCTCCTGTACCGGGGCTTTGAAAACAAAGGCGGAGCGCGCGTAATCGAACTCGTAGGCCAGGTGGGAACAAGCTTCACAGCGGTAGTTTTCCAGCGGGGCGCCGCATTTATCGCAGTAGTTTTCCCTGATGGGCAGCAACCGCTCGCGGCACTCGGCACAGAGGACATCCGCGGCCGTATCCACAGGACTGTTACAGGCCAGGCAAACCGGCGGGAACAAAAGCTTATCCACAGAGCCCAAAATGGCGTTCCAGCGCATCGAAGATCCTTTTGCCGTCCTGGCTGACCACCGCGTCCGTGGCGGAGCGTTCTGGATGGGGCATCATGCCCAGCACGCGGCCGGAGGGGTCGCAGATGCCGGCGATATTGTCCCGGGAGCCGTTGGGATTGGCTTGCGGGATGGTGTTTCCGGAGGCATCACAATAGCGGAAAACGACGCGGCCGGTTTCCCGCAGTTCGTTTAGAACGTGGTCTTCACAGAAATAGTTACCGTCTTTATGGGCGATGGGCAGGTCCAGCACCGCGCCGGGCGGGATACCTTCCGTGAAAGGCGTGGAGGGATTTTCCACCCTCAGGTGCTGATGCCGGCAGATGAAATCCAAGCCGCTGTTCATCAGCAGCGTGCCAGGCAGCAAGCCGCATTCCGTGAGTATCTGAAAGCCGTTGCAGATCCCCAGCACCAGTCCGCCTCGCCGGGCGAAAGCCAGCACTTCGTTCACGATGGGAGAAAATCTGGCCAGCGCGCCGCAACGGAGGTAATCGCCATAGGAAAATCCGCCTGGAAGCACCACCAGATCGGGATTTTGGAGGTCACGGCCCTTGTGCCAGACCAAGCGGCCGGCATGGCCCCGGGAGGCAAAAACCTCCAGCGCGTCATGATCGCAGTTCGAGCCCGGGAAGGTGATCACGCTCACTTTCAAGCTTGCCCGTCCTCCCGCTCTTCCAGGGTGAAATGGTAGTGTTCGGTGTTGGGATTGGCCAGCAGGTCCCGGCAGATCTGCTCGGCTTCCCGCCGTGCCTGCTCTGGATCGGTGGTGTGGAAACTGATCTCGATGTATTTGCTCACGCGGGTTTCCTCCACAGAGGAGTAGCCCAGCTGGCGCAGGGAATTCGTTACCGCCTTGCCCTGCGGATCGAGCACGTTGGGTTTGAGACAGACGTATATCTTGGCCAAGATCATGCTGTTAACCTTTGTTTTTAATCAATTTATCACATTTTCGCGAAGCCATTTTTAGTCAATGGTTTTTTTGATGCCTATCCGGCTCATGCCCGTGGATGAGCAAATCCCCAGCCCCCAGGCCAATTAGATCTATCCGGCGAAACCAGAACCTCGGTGGATCTGCGCCTACAAGGTCTGGCCAGAGGCTTGTTCCGGGCGACGCCAGACAGATACGGCCTCCACCGGGGAAAGAATTGTTTTGCCTGCAGGGCGATGGTGTTTATAATATTTATGCAAAACATCATAAATTACCAGAGGTGGATCATGCGTAAGTATTTCATGGTTTTTTGGTTAATTCTGTTCTGCGTAAACCTTGCAGGTCAAACTTACTATTCCCGGGGGTCATCAAATTCCTACTATCTGAATTACCTTGCCAGCTGGTCAACCAACCGTGACGGCACAGGCCTCCAACCCACCAGCTTTTCCGGTGCCGGCAAATACTTCGTTGTGCAAAACGGCCACAACCTCACCGCCACCGCGCAGTGGACCGTGGACAGCGGAGCCCTGGTCTGGGTGGAAAGCGGCGGCCGGATCCACACCGGACCCTTTGACCACGCGATCACGGGAAAAGTGTTCAACGGCGGCACCTACGAGGTCACCCACGACAGCTACAGCAACCTGGGCTGGGGTGGCGGCGGAGCCTTGGAGATTAACAGCAACTTCATCCTCAACAACTCGGGCATCAACTTTAACGACAAGGTTTCCTATGGCAACCTGATCGTGCAAAACGGGGAAGCTGACTGCCGCGGGGATACGGAAGGATTCGAGGTGAAGGGAGAGCTGCGCGTGAAAGCCGGCGGAGTCTGGGATGGCGGTCTTACCACCGATCAGGTCCACAGCATAGGCAGCATCTACATGGACGGCGGCATATTTTACGGGTCCTCAGGTTCAGCCCAGGTTACCTACAACCTCAGCGGCAACCTGACCGTCGCCCTGGGCTATTTTTACGGCTCCAAGGAAGGCGGGGCCTGCACCTACAACATCGGCGGCAACCTTCTGCACCAGAACGGCTGGTTTTATGCCACTTTCAGGGATTCCGGCGATCTTCCCTACAATACCTACAACATCGCCGGCAGCTTCACCCGGACGGGCGGCTCCTATTATGCTGTGAACCGGGTGGATGTGGGTTACCCCAGTTTCTACCTGAGCGGAACGGGCAAGAACCTCGGCCTGGGTTCGGTCTCCAACGCCCGCCATTTCATCGAGGTTAAGACAGGGGCGCAATACAACCTCAGCAACGGAGTTAACTTCGATCCCGGAATGCAGTTCTACGTGCGGGGAACCCTGGACGCCGGCACCAACAAGGTCACAGCGTTGGGATCAGGATGCACCTTCAGGGTCCACGGCCTGCTGCAAACGGCCAATACCAACGGCCTGAGCGGATCTACTGTCACCACTTTTTCCTCGAACTACGATCCCGCCATCAGCCTTTGGGAAGGCTGCACGATCGAGTACAACTCCGCGGCCACCCAGACCGTTACACCGCGATCTGACTACAAAAACCTGACCCTCAGCGCAGCCGGGACCAAGACCCTGCTCGCCGGGGCTGCCGTTGCCGCGCATCTGAGCGTGGGAGCGCCTTTGCTGATCGACATCGGGGTCGATCTGGACCTCTACGGCTCACTGAGCGCCACCGCCTCCATCACCGGGGGCAATATCAGAATACTGGGCACATCAGACCGCCTTGATTTGCCTGCCTGCGATCTGGACAATCTTACCCTCAACCGGGCCAACGGCTGCCGGATGACAGGCCCAGTGGAGGTTTATTACATGACTCTCAGCAATGGGGTATTCGAGATATCCAACCAGACCCTGACCATTACAGGAGATTTTATCGCAGACGGCGGCAGCATCACAGGCGGGGCAAGCTCCAACCTAGTGGTTTCTGGCTACAGCTATATTGGAACCCTGGATCTGCCAACCTCCATCACCGAACTCAACCTTCTGGACCTGAGCCGCGCCAACGGCTGCTCCCTGCAGGGAAACCTGGCGGTGCATCAACTGGACCTGAACAGCGGCAGCTTCAACGTTGGAGTCCACACCCTCACTTTTTACGGAGCACTGAACATCTACGGAGGCACACTTAACGCCGGCGGTAACTCCACTCTATCCATCCAGAGTGGAAGCGTGGACATCGATCTGCCTCCGCTAAACCTCTTCGCGTTGATCATGAACCGTTCCGGCCGCTCCTGCTTTCTGGACGGCAACTCCAGCGTGGCGGAACTAACCATGGGAGCCGGGACCCTGAACCTCGGGGACCATCATCAGCAGGTTTCTTCCGCGGCCCGGACCACCGGCGGTTCGCTGACCGGCGGCAGCGCTTCGATCCTGACTTTGGCGAACACGGTCAACCTTGCCTCCATCTCCGGCGGCAGCCTGCATCTGTATAACCAGCTGTGCCCCACCACAGTGGATTTGATCGGTCCCCTAAGCTTGGACTGGTTGAATCTTGCCTCGGGAACGCTTAACCTGGTTGATTCATATTTGACCATCTTCCAAGGCTTTGAGCAAACCGAGATCTCTCCCGGTTCCGGCGTGATGAGCGGTTCTTCGGGATCGGGCATGAACCTTATCTCAAACTCAAACCCCGAGCCATGGCCTGTCCCGGAGGCCATGCTAGGAACCCTGACCGTAGATCTGGCCGGTGGTTGCCAGTTTTTGGGACCGGTGGAATTGCTCACCTCGCTTGCCCTGATGAACGGGGAGGTCGATCCCGCCGGAAACTTCACCGTAAGGGACAATGCCACCATCACGCGCAACTTGGGCTGCCTGAGTGGCCCGGCTGGGTTGGGCAACAACCTCCGGCTTATTTATCTGGCTTCCTGTGAGGCGGGATTTGAGCTCCCCGCCTGGCCAGAACAACAGGCGGCGGAGATATCCGTACACGGAATGGAGAGCGTGGTGACTGTGAATGTGGATTTGGGGCTGTCCCAAAGGATATTCATAGGCCCCGAGTGTGTTTTTGACATCCGGGGATATCAGCTGTATTGCGAGCCCATCGTGCAGTTTCTGGGCGAGGGGCTGTTCTGGGGCAGCGCCCAGATCCCCCTGCAAAGCATGATCTTTTCGGCCCCGCCTGCCGGCTTGCAGATATCGTCGCCTCTATCCATACCAGATTTCCAGTTCAGCCATTTGCCAGACATCCAGCAGCTTAACTCCACTGAAAGCATAGCGCGGACCTGGGGGCTGGACGGCACTCTCAACGACGATGCAATAATCACTTTTAGCTGGGACCAAGCTGCCGACAACGGCCTGGGCTTCGTGCTGAACAACCCGGCCTTCGTTTACCGCTTTGCGGAGGGGGAATGGCAGAACCACTTCGGACCTGTTTTTCTGTCCTCTGAAAATCCCCGGACCCTGACTTTCACCACTCAGGAATTCTCTCTCTGGACCGTTTCGGTGCTTGATTTGAAGGCTCCCGCTGTCACCATATCCAATACCTTGCAGGACGAGGCGCTGCTGGAATGGAACGAGGTGTATCCGGACTGCGATTACGAGATCTGGCGCGGAACTGACCCCTATGGAAGCTTCGGATATCTCTGGACAACCAGCGAGTTATCTTACCTCGATGCAGAGAGTTGTGACCGCGCTTTCTACAAAGTGAAGGCGGTGAAAAACTGGTGAATCAATGCCCTTGCCGGGTCCGCGAGACTCTAGGCTCCTAATTTGAAGAAGGATATCCGGCGTGTCCTCCTGAAGCGGGGTCCTTTCCCTTCAGAATTGCCCCCCGCATGATCCCCGCCTAAACTGCGGGAATCATGCGGGGAGCAGGCGAAAGGCGAACAGGGCAGGACTAAGAAGGAAGGCAGGGCAGGTAAAGAGGGGCAAACCAGACAAATACCCGAAGACCTTTGCACATAATCCTCAGGGTCTGGTTAAAAAGTAAGAGCATTTAGGATCAAAAAGTAGTTTTTGAAATCTGCAAATAATTCTTGACAAAATAGATAGGCTCATATTTTGTCACTCTATC
>Ga0265295_1000269_pt1 | contig 107741 bp, 111 predicted proteins | sample Munlansysbiofilm_FD_192503 | JGI IMG/M metagenome (GOLD analysis project Ga0265295, IMG submission 192503) | Leachate microbial communities from a municipal landfill in Southern Ontario, Canada - Methane capture system biofilm | ecosystem: Engineered > Solid waste > Landfill > Unclassified ...
ACATCCTGGCCCAGGCGGACGCCGTCATTGTAACAGGGGGGCTGGGACCGACAACAGATGACAAAACGACGGAGGCCATTGCCAGGGCTTATGGTTTGAAACTGTACCGTGATGAAGCCATTCTTTTCAAAATCAAGGCCATTTTTGACCGTTACGGCCTCTACTGGGCCCCCAGCAACGCGAAGCAGGCGGATTTTCCCGAAGGGGCGGAACCCATTGCCAACCCGGTCGGGACGGCCTGGGGCTTCTCTCTAACTGTGAAGGGCAAGCTCATTGCGGTCCTTCCAGGCGTTCCGGCAGAGATGAAACGGATGTTGTCCCAGGGCGTCCTGCCGACCCTCCGCCGAACCTTCCCGGAGGCCGCCCAGGCGGTGGCTACCCGCACCATCAAGCTCTCAGGGATATCGGAAGCCGAAGTGGATCAGCGCCTGGCCGATGCGGATCTGGAAGGTCAGGGGGTGTCCGTGGGCTTTTATCCCCACTTTCCGGAACTCCGGCTGGTCCTTACCGTCAGAAAGCCGACGGAAGAAGAAGCCCGGTCGCTGCTGAAAATCGCTGAAGCTCAAGTCCTTGAACGGCTGGAGCGCCACATCTTCGCCTACGACCTGGAAACCCTGGAAGGCACCGTTGCAGCGTTGCTTTCTGAACGGAAGCTGACCTTGTCCGTCGCCGAATCCTGCACGGGGGGGTTGATTACCGACCGCCTGACGGACATTTCCGGAAGTTCGATCTTTCTAGAAAGGGGCGCAGTCACCTACAGCAATCTCGCCAAAACAGAAATGCTCGGCGTTCCGGAAGAAACGCTCAGGGAGCATGGCGCAGTCAGCGAGCCCACCGCCCGGCTGATGGCCGAGGGGGTTCGGAAACTGGGGCATACTGATCTCGGCCTGTCCACCACAGGCATTGCCGGACCGACCGGCGGAAGCAGGGAGAAGCCGGTGGGCACGGTCTTCGTCGCCCTTGCAGACGGAAAGGAAACGATCTGCCGAAAATATCTCTTCCGCTGGGAACGGCGGCGGGTCAAAGTAGCAACCTCTCAGGCGGCTCTGACGCTGCTGAAAAGATATCTTATTTCGATTCCCGGTCAGACATGATATCAGGGCAAAAACGCCTCGACGCGACATCGACATGGAAGACGTCTGCTTGCCCAAGGAACAGCAGCACTCCGCGAGCGCCTTTCCGCAGGCATGAAGGCTGGCGGCGTGACTGAGCTGGAGCCCATCCGGGCCTTTCTGGCCATCGAGCCGCCGGAGTCCGTGCGCCAGGCTGCGGCCACCCTGCAGGGCCGCCTGCGATACAGCCTGTCCGGCTCACTCGGTTGGGTCCGCCCGGAAGGCATGCATCTGACGCTGAAATTTTTTGGAAACATTTCCGAAGGAGACATTCCCCGGATTTCCGCCGCTGTCGAACCGGTCACGGCCCGCTTTGCCCCCCTGAATCTGGAGGCGCGCAGGCTTGGCCTTTTCCCCGATTCCAGGCGTCCGCGCGTTCTCTGGCTGGGCCTGTCAGGGGACCTGGACGCCCTTAAGGCCCTTCAGGAAGAGGTGGACCGGGAGCTGACCCTCTTCGGGTTTCATCGGGAGGATCGCCCATTTCGCGCCCATCTGACACTGGCCCGGATAAAATCGGCTCGAGGTTTGTCCGGCCTTGACCGAGTCATGAACAAAGCCGAGGCTTTCGAGGCAGGCCGTTTTCAGTCCGACGGACTGACTCTTTTCCGGAGTCGTCTGACTCCCCGGGGAGCCGTCTACAGCAAACTGGCGGACTATCCCTTCCTCAGCGGCGGAGAATTTGCATCGAGAGGCTGAAAAAATTTCACCTGTATTACTGCAGGATACTCGCGAACAGGAGTTTCCCAATATTTCGTAATTTTTCCGGAGGTCATCATGGGCAAAGATGGAGATAGAGCAAAGGCGGTGGATCTGGCAATCAGCCAGATTGAAAGGCAGTTCGGCAAGGGTTCGATCATGCGGCTGGGGGCCAAAGAGCAGATCGAAGACATTGCGGTCATTCCGACCGGTTCACTCAGTCTGGATATCGCCCTTGGAATCGGCGGCGTCCCGCGAGGGCGGATCATCGAGATCTTCGGCCCCGAATCCGGAGGTAAAACGACCCTGGCCCTGCATATCATTGCCGAAGCTCAGAAAAATAACGGGCTGGCAGCTTTTATCGACGCGGAGCACGCCCTGGACGTCTCCTATGCCCGGAAGATCGGCGTTAACACCGACGATCTGCTCATTTCCCAGCCGGATACCGGCGAGCAGGCACTGGAGATAGCGGAAACCTTGGTTCGAAGCGGCGCCCTGGACGTTCTCGTCGTGGATTCCGTGGCCGCCCTGGTCCCCAAGGCGGAAATCGAAGGGGAAATGGGCGATGCCCAGATGGGGCTGCAGGCCCGTCTGATGTCTCAGGCTTTGCGCAAGCTCACGGGCAGCATCAGCAAATCGAACACAACGGTGATCTTCATCAACCAGTTGCGGATGAAGATCGGGGTGTTTTTCGGTAACCCGGAAACGACGACCGGAGGAAACGCCTTGAAGTTCTATTCCTCCATGCGCCTGGACATCCGCAAGTCCGGTTCCATCAAATCGGGGCAGGATGTCCTCGGCATGCGCACCAAGGTCAAGGTTGTGAAAAACAAAGTGGCGCCGCCCTTCCGGGAGACGGAATTCGATATCCTGTTCGGCGAGGGTATTTCCCGGACCGGGGACATCCTCGACCTGGCGGCGGAGAGCAACATCGTGGAAAAGAGCGGTGCCTGGTATTCCTATGAGGGGGAACGCCTTGGCCAGGGCAGGGACAATACCAGAAACTTCTTAAAAGAAAATCCCGACCTGCTGGCCCGCATTGAGGAGCAGGTGAGAATCAAATACGGCCTGAAGCCCCGGCAACCGGTACCGGAAGAACCCGCAGGATGATCGACGGCGTCCTTCCGGGGAAAGATCCCAGGGAACAAGCGCGTCAGAAGGCCTGGCGTTTGCTGCAAATCCGGCCTCACAGTGAACGGGAGCTATGGAAAAAGCTCCGGGACCGGGGCTTTCCGCCGGAGGTGCTTGCGGATGTCTTCCAGGAGCTCAAAGACTACCGCTACCTGGATGATTCTGCCTATGCCCGCCTGAAGGCCCGGCATCTTGCCGTGGAGCGGCTGCTTGGCGACCGCCGCATTGAGCTGGCCCTGCGCCAAAAGGGACTGGATGCGGAACTCATCGACGCAGCCATCCGGGAAACCCGACAGGACTTTCCCGAAGCGGAGGCGCTGCAGCGCTTGATTTTCCGCATGCTGAAAGGCGGCTCACCGCCCGGGCCCAAAAATCGGCATTGTCAAAAAATCGTCAGGAGTCTGGAGGGAAAGGGGTTTCCCATCGGCCAGATCTTCAAGATTTTAAAGAGCATAAAAGAGGAGGAAGAGTTGAATGATTCTATCGGGGCGTGATATTCGCGAAAGTTTTTTAAGATTTTTTGAGGAAAAGAGTCACACGCGGGTCAGCAGTTCATCCCTGATCCCCAAGGACGATCCGACGCTCCTTTTCACCAATGCCGGGATGGTTCAATTCAAGAACGCCTTCCTGGGACTCGAAGACCGGGGTTACACCCGCGCCGCCTCCTGCCAGAAATGCGTCCGGGCGGGGGGAAAGCACAACGATCTGGAAAATGTCGGCTTTACCGCACGCCACCACACCTTCTTCGAGATGCTGGGCAATTTTTCCTTCGGTGACTACTTCAAAAGGGAAGCCATCTCCTGGGCCTGGGAATACCTCACAGAAGTCATGAAGCTTCCCAGGGAGCGGCTCTGGGTGACCGTTTATCTGGATGATGACGAAGCGTACCGGATCTGGCAGGACGAGATGCACATCCCGGCGGAGCGCATCGTCCGGCTGGGAGAAAAGAGCAACTTCTGGATGATGGGGGAAACCGGCCCCTGCGGTCCCTGCTCGGAAATCATCTACGATCAGGGCGAGGGAACCGGCTGCGGCCGTCCCGACTGCCACATCGAATGCGGCTGCGACCGCTACCTGGAGGTCTGGAATCTGGTTTTTACCCAGTTTGACAGGGATGAAAGGGGAACGCTCACGCCGCTTCCCAAACCGAACATCGACACCGGCATGGGGCTGGAGCGCCTTGTCGCCGTCGTCCAGGGCGCAAAGAGCAACTACGACACCGACCTCTTTGCGCCTCTGATCACGGCCATCACCGAAACGGCCAATCGGCCCTACGGGGTGAATGAGGAAGACGACGTGTCGATCCGCGTCATCGCCGACCACAGCCGATCCGTCACGTTTCTCATCGGAGACGGCATCCTCCCCTCCAATGAGGGCCGGGGCTACGTCCTGAGGCGCATCCTGAGGCGGGCCGCGCGGCACGGAAAATTGCTGGGCCTGAATCGGCCCTTTCTCCACGCGATGGCGGCGGTCGTCATCAAGGAGATGAAGGACGCCTACCCGGATCTCTGTGACAAGGAATCCTATATCACAAAGGTCATTCTCAATGAGGAACAGCGCTTCATGGAAACCCTCGACGCCGGCCTGAAAATTCTCCAGGACGAGGTCGCCAGGCTGAAGACAGCAGGAAAGGCCGTCATTCCGGGGGACATTGTTTTCCGCCTCTATGACACCTTCGGCTTTCCGACGGACCTGACCGCTGATATCGTGCGCCGCGACGGATTGACCCTTGATGAAGAGGGCTTCCAGAAGTCCATGGAGATTCAGCGGGAAAAGGCCCGGGAATCCTGGAAAGGCAGCGGCGAGGAGGCCGTTTCCATCCTGTACCAGAAGCTTCCCGGACAGGGAATCTCCACGGTTTTTGTGGGCTATGAAGGCGTCTGCGAAGCAGAATCGAAGGTGACGGCCCTGCTGAACAGAGACGGCCTCGCCGAGGAGCTGGGAGAAGGCGAGGAAGGGGAAGTTATCGTCGCCGAAACCCCCTTCTACGGGGAGATCGGCGGGCAGATCGGAGATACGGGAACAATCGAGGGGAAGGATTTCGTCTTCGACGTCCTTGACACCCGCCGCCCCCTTGACAACCTCATCTCCCATGTCGGCAGGGTCCGCACAGGGCGGATCAGGAAGGGAGATTCCGTCAATCTGATCGTCGCCGAGGAAAAGCGTCGGGCCACAGAGGCCAATCATTCAGGAACCCATGTGCTCCAGGCTGCCATGAAACGGGTCCTGGGGGATCACATCAAACAGTCCGGATCGCTGGTTACTGCGGAACGGCTTCGCTTTGACTTCACCCATTTTTCCAGGATAGAGGACGACGAACTGGAGAGGATCGAAAACCTGGCCAATGCCGTGATCCGAAGGAATATGCCTGTCGTCACCCAGGTCCTTCCCATTGAAAAGGCTTTGAAAACCGGGGCCACGGCCGTCTTCGATGAAAAATACGGCGACCGTGTGCGGGTCGTTCAAATGGGCGACTTCAGCATGGAGCTCTGCGGAGGGACACACATCCGGAGAACGGGAGACATCGGGTTCCTGAAGATACTTCACGAATCCGCCGTTGCTGCCGGCGTGCGCCGTATCGAAGCCGTCACAGGCGGTGAGGCTGTCAAATATGCCCGTCGGGTGGAAAACGAATTGAAAAAGGCTGCACATCTCCTCAAGGCCAATCCCTCGGAGCTTTCGGAACGGGTGGAGAAGCTCGTCAAAAACCAGAAGGAGATGGAAAAGGAACTGGACACGTTCAAAAGCCGGCTGGCCGCCAAGGATTCGGCCGATCTGCTCGGCCAGGCGAAGGAGGTCAAAGGAATTAAGGTTCTTACCGCCGCCGTGAACGCGCCCGACGCCAAGACCCTCCGCGATTTCGGGGATAAGCTGAGGGATCGCCTCCAGTCCGGGATCATCCTGATCGGCTGCAGGGCCGAGGGAAAGGCCATGCTGCTGTGCCTGGTTACGAAGGATCTGACGGACCGCTACTCCGCCGGTAATATCATTCGGGAGATCGCCCCCATCGTCGGCGGCAGGGGCGGAGGCCGTCCGGATATGGCCCAGGCCGGCGGCCCGAATCCGGAAAATCTGGAACAGGCATTGAAGCGCCTGGAAGAACTGATTTAGATCGGATAGGGATACCGGGGGGAATTCGGCCTTTTCGAATGGTGCCGGTTTCCCTGAAAAATAAAAAACGGTCCGAATGAATCAGAACCTTGCCTGACTTCTTCGGACCGTTTGATTTTTCTATCGTCTGCTAGGTTAGTGCTTGGCCTTTTCTTCCACTTTCGCAGCGGTGTCCTTCACTGCCGCAGCGGTGCCTTCAACTCCCTTCTTGACAGCATCCTTAGCTTTTTCAGCACCTTCGCCAATCTTCTCTCCAACCTTTCCCGCAGCGTCTTTTGTAGCTTCAGCACCTTCTTCAACCTTCTTACCGGCATCCTGTACAGCATCCTTTGTTGCTTCAACCGCTTTATCAGCTTCCTTTCCGGCCTGCTCCATGGGACCTTCCTGCTTCTGACAGCCGGACACTCCAACAACAAATACCAGAACAACCATTACAGAAAACATGCCCTTCAACCATGCTACAATCGTTCTTTTCATGCTGATCCTCCTTTTATTGTCGGTAATTGGTGGATAAGATACAACAGGTTCAAATCGAAAATCAAGCAATAAAGACGTTTAAGCAATCCCGGCACCCTGCCGGACGGGTCATGTGCTCATTTTAAACCCTTCCAGTTGTCGGCTGTTCACGGTTGGACTGCTTCATGGCGATCAGTGGCGGCTTCCCCCACCAGTCCAAGGATTGGGCGTTTTCCAGGGGAGCCAGGCCGAGAACCGCAAGGGCCAGAAAGATCCCCGCGGCGAAAAAGGGCAACCCGAAGAAGGTCAGACAGCCGCCTCCTTCCCGAATCTCCAGGCAGCCTCCCGAGATCCACTCAAAGGACATTCCACTGGTTTTCCGAAAAGATGGACTCGTTTCAGGAACCAGCGGTCCGCTTTATGGCCGTTTTTCGGAGGCCCCCTGTCCGACAAGCCACTGTTTTCAGTCTTTTTCTCAACAAGTCGATGGCTGGCGCTGCCTGCAGGAAAATCTCCTCCGCCTTTCCGAAATCAAGCATACGAACATCCTGGATCTGCGGCTCAACATAAATATCGGGCTTGCAGTGCTTCATCTTTTCCGCAATGGCTGAAGCCTGCATGATATTGAAAGCCCGCAGAATAGACTCAAGAGCGCCGGGAATTTCTCCTTTGCCATGGTTGCGCACCTTGCTCACATCCACGGCGATGGTGAAATCGGCTCGCTCTAAAAGGTGGTCGTACGGCACCAGGTTAACGACACCTCCATCGACAAGGACTCTCCCCTCAATGGACGCCGGGGCAAAGACCCCCGGCACAGCCATCGTGGCCTGAAGCGCAGGGAGGAGATCGCCTTTTTCAAACACGATCTCCTCCGCAGTCCAATAGTCCGCAGCAATGACCAAAAGAGGAATCTCCAATTCTTTGAAAGTCCGAATCCTTATCTCACGGAAGAGATACTCCAAAAATCCCTGCGTTTGAATAAACCCGCCGCGTGGAAATTCCGCGGAAAGGGCCGTGACCCATTTCAAGAGATGGTTTTTTTTCGCCATGATGTCCCGCCAGGTATCATCTTTCAGGATGAGGTGCCTGCTGATACGTTCTCTGATCTCCCTCCCGGACATCCCGGAGGCATACAGTGCGCCGATAACCGCACCCATGCTGGTTCCTGCGATGATGCACGGCTTGATGTCTAAATCATCGAGCGTCTCCAGAACAGGAATATGCGCCAGAGCTCGAACACCGCCACCTCCCAAAGCCAAGCCGATTTTCATGGTCTCCCTTTTTTTTCAGTAGAACAGAACGCCGAAATCAACGGCGGTTGTGAGATATCCGACGTTTCAAAAAACTCGTATCCGCCTGGTTCATTGACTCTTGATAACATTGAACTGTGCCGCCCGTCTTTCCGGGTCGGCATAAGTAAAATATCAGGAGGAGCTTCTCATGAAATTTGAAGCAAAAGATTCTTTCAAGGGACCTAAAATTGGCTCCAAATCTGATGGATCAACTGTTATTGAAGCGAGGCCTTGTTGCTGCCCTTGATTTTTAAAGGCATCATCCACTGGAGAGTTTCCAGTTAGGATTAACATATCCGCCCACTGGTTCTTGGCTTGAAATGCTGCTTGAAATAATTCTTTTAAATCCTTTTCTTGGGGAGTTTCATCCACGACACGGAATAAAACATGCCCCAATACATAACAGCTGGCGGCATCCACCAATACATAAGCATCGTAAGGTTCATCCTGGATAAACAAGAAACTTTCATTAACTCTGGCTGCGATCCATGCCTCATTAACTCGAAATTGATCTGGGGTAATCATATCTATTCCATTAATCTGTTTCTGCTCCGTAACGTGCTTTGTAGAAAAATCGGCGATCTGACCAAGACGGTTCGTGCAAAACAGCGGACAACGCTTGCCTGTTGTCTTATCCGTTGAGGAAGTAAGAAAAAAAACTCACAAAAATGTCTGGAAAAAATCTCTTAATTCGGGAGGTTCAGGAACTTCTTGGGCATAAAAATGTTGAACCGGCAATGATCTATGCCCATGTGCTGAGAGACAGGATTGGAGCGCCTTAAAGTCCTTTGGACGACTTGTTCGAAAAAGACAAACGCCAAACTTGAAAAGATTGCAAAGTTATTCTTCCGCATGCCAGTCGGAAGTGGGTGCAAGGGGACCTTACCATCCCGGTCAGAGGTCTATGGCGCTAAGCCACTTTCCAGGTCGTCCCGGTCGGGGTGTCCTTCAGGACAATCCCTTTTTCTGCCAAAATTTTGCGGATTTCGTCAGCCCGCTGCCAGTTCTTTTCTGCTCTGGCCGCCCAGCGCTCGGCAATGAGCTGTTCAATCTCGGCGGGATCGATGCCCCGTTTGCGGGTTTCCCGTTCGCGGTCCCTCTGGAAATAGAGCTCGGGATCCTCCTGGAACAACCCCAGGACGTAACCGACCTCCTTGATCGTCTTTTCCGCCAGCGCAAGGACGTTACGTCCCTCGTCGGACTTGGCCGCTTTCGCATCGCTGAGGAATGCGTTGAGCTGGCGGGCGGCATCAAAAAGGTACCCGATGGCTCGGGCGGTGTTTAAATCATCGTCCATGGCCTCGACAAAACGATCCGGCAGACTCTGAATAAGGACAAAGAGCTCAGCGGTTTTCCCCGTCAAGGATTCTGGCAACGGGGGTGCGGCATTTCCCCCGGATGCCGCTAGAAGGTCCGAAATGGCCTTCAGGGCTGTGTAGAACCGATCCATGCCCTGGCGCGCCTCCGACAGGGATTCCTCGGAAAAGTCCACAGCACTGCGGTAGTGGCTCTGGAGCATGAACAGTCGGATGGCCTCAGCGGAGTAGCGGGACAGCATCTCCCGAATGGAAAAGACATTCCCCAGCGACTTGGACATCTTTTCGCTGTTGATCTTCACGAAGCCGTTATGAACCCACAGATTGGCCAGCGACTTGCCCGTGGCCCCCTCGGACTGGGCGATTTCATTTTCATGATGGGGGAAAACCAGATCCTCGCCGCCGCCGTGGATGTCAAAGCTGTCGCCGAGATACTTCTGGCTCATCACGGAGCACTCGATGTGCCAGCCCGGCCGTCCCGGCCCCCAGGGGCTGTCCCAGGAAGGTTCATTGGGTTTGCTGGCCTTCCAGAGGGCAAAATCCATGGGATTGTTCTTGTGCTCATCGACGTCGATCCGGGCGCCGGCCATCATGTCTTCCAATTGCCGCCCTGAAAGCTTTCCATAACCGGGAAACCGCTCCACGGCATAATAGACGTTGCCGTTCACGGCATAGGCCAGACCGCGCTCCACGAGCTGTTCAATGAGCCTGATCATTCCGTCGATGTGCTCCGTCGCCCGTGGAGTGACTGTCGGCCGAAGAACCCCCAGGCCCGACATGTCTTCATCATGAGCGGCGATATAGCGGTTGGAGATATCATAGATGCTCACCCCTTCCGCATTGGCGCGGGCGATGATCTTGTCGTCGACATCGGTATAATTCTTGACATAGATGACTTCGTAACCCCGGTACTCCAGGTATCTTCTCAGGACATCAAACACCACGGCCGACCGCGCATGACCCACGTGGCAGATGTCGTAGACGGTGATTCCGCACACATAGAGCCCGACCCGCCCCTCCTGAAGGGGAACAAGGACTTCCTTTCTTTTTCCAAGGGTGTTGTAAAGCTTCAAAGTCATGGAATCCTCCGCGCAAAAACGCCTTTTGAGACTCTTCAGCGGGTTATATCGGATCTCAGGGGAACAGGGCGATCATTTCGAGCCCCATGTACTCCGGAAATCCACAGAGTATGTTCATATTCTGGATGGCCTGACCGGCCGCGCCCTTCACCAGATTATCAATGACCGAGACAACGATCAGGCGATGGGTCCGGGCATCGACAGCGGTGCCGATATCGCAGTAGTTGGAGCCGCGGACGAAGGCCACATTCGGAAATGTTCCCGGCCTGCATATTCGGACAAAGCGTTCTCCCGCGTAGAAGTTCCGATAAATTTCCGATAGTTCCGCTGAGGTCACCTCTTGGGTTAACGTCGCATAAATGGTGCTCAGAATGCCCCGATCGATGGGGAGAAGGTGCGGGGTGAAGGAGATGTTCATCTCCTGACCGGCCAAGCGGCTCAACTCCTGTTCGATCTCGGGGGTATGGCGATGGCTGCCGACCTTGTAGGCCTTGAACGTTTCATTGACTTCGCAGAAGAGAGACCCTACCTGTGGTTCACGACCGGCGCCGCTGGTGCCGGATTTGGAATCAACGATCACCGATGCCGGGTCAATGAGCTTGTTTTTCAAAGCGGGGGCCATTCCAAGAATGACGCTTGTCGGGTAACAGCCGGGGTTTGCCACAAAACGGGTCTTTGCCACTTCCTCCCGATACAGCTCCGGAATTCCGTAAACGGCCTCTGGAACGAGGTGAGGGGAAGCATGCCTTCCGTACCAGGATTCGTAAACGGCGATATCCCGCAATCGATAGTCCGCGCTGAGATCGACCACCTTTTTCCCGCTTTCCCAGAAAAGCGGGGCAACCTTCATGGATTCGCTGTGGGGCAGCGCCAGAAAAATCACGTCGGCCAGTTCAGCGACCTCCTGCGGCGAAGCATCCATGAAACTCAGGGAAGTCAACCCGGAAAAAACCGGATAGACATCAGCGATGGAAAGCCCGGCATACCGTCGTGAGGTAATCGCCACCACTTCAATACCGGAATGGCGGAGAAGCAAGCGGAGGCATTCCTGGCCCGTATAGCCACTGGCGCCGTAAATCCCTATTTTAATCATAGATTATCCCTCTCAATCTGCGGTTCCTGGTCCCGATGCCGGAGCTGGGCGCTTCCGCATGGAAGAAAGAAATTCGAATGTTCAAACAGCAAAAAAAAGGGGGCCATGGCCCCCTTTGTACTGTTCTTAGCGCTTTGAAAACTGGAAGCGTTTCCGCGCACCGGGCTGACCGTACTTTTTCCGCTCCTTCGCCCGGGGATCCCGTGTCAGAAAACCCGCTTTTTTAAGGGGGGAACGCAGGTCTGTATCATACTCCTGGAGGGCCCTCGAAATGGCATGCTTCACGGCTCCGGCCTGACCGGCAATCCCGCCCCCTCTGACATTGACGTAACAGTCAAAGGCATCGGGCTTTCCGACAACCTCAAAGGGCTGACGAATGAGCATCTTCAGGCTTTCCCGCGGAAAATAATCATCAAAGCCCCGTTTATTGATCGTCAGCACTCCGCTGCCTTCCTTCATATAGACCCTCGCGATGGCACTTTTCCTTCGCCCCGTCGCATAATAGCGTTTTTCTAACATACAATTCTCCACATCCGCAAATTTACAGTATTAATCATAAGCCGGAGAAGCCATCCCCGGTCCCTACAGCGAAAGCAGCTTGGGACACTGCGCTTCGTGGCGATGGTCGTTTCCGGCATAAACCTTCAACTTCTTCAACATCCGCCTTCCCAGGGAATTCTTGGGAAGCATACCCTTTACGGCGATATTCAACACTTCAACAGGCTTTTCCTTCATCATCTTGCCGGCGGTAGTCTCTTTCAATCCGCCGGGATACCCGGAATGATGATAGTACATCTTGTCGCGAAGCTTGTTGCCTGTAAGGACCATTTTCTCCGCATTGACGACAACAATAAAATCACCGGTATCCGTATGGGGCGTATAAACAGGCTTATGTTTACCGCGAAGCCGCCTGGCAATTTCACTGGCCATTCTTCCCAGCACCTGCCCCTCGGCATCAATCAGATACCAGTCCCGCACAACTTCAGATTCCTTCGCTTGATATGTCTTCATAAAAACACCGATCCTTGAAAATTCAAAAGCACTACCTATGCAATTTCAGGATGTTTGTCAAGAGAAAAACCGAGTCGGTTTCAATATTATTCTCTTCCCATCCAGAGCCCGCCTTCCGGTGCCGATACTCCCTCATCCCCGAATGCAATCAGTTTCCAATGCCATAAAGGGAAAAGGAAAGTAGAAAACGCTGGTCGTCACCCTCGTCTGCAAAGCCGAAATCAACGCTCCAGCACTGCCTGTGATATTTTATCAGCACGGATTTTTCCACATCTTTACCGTCCTGTTCGTTCCTCTTTATGGTAAACAGGGCATCCAGGTCGCGGGTCAATTTTGCGTTGACCCGTAAATTGATTTCTTTCACCAGATCTTCGGTATACCGATACTGCAGATGGGCCGAATCTCCCCGTTGGTCCCTTACCACGAGGTCGTAGTCCGTTTTCCACCACTCCCCATTGTTCACGTTCAGCTTGTTGCGGGCGGAAAAGGAGAGAAAGGAGCAGGGGTCCAGATTGAGTTCCATGTTTAGATCCTGGAAGTGCTCTCCCTCGGGCTGTCCGACCTCATGGTAATAATGTTCTACCTTTTCGATCTCATAGGTCTGAAATATCTTGAATCTCAATATTTCCCTGTATGTGGTTGTCCCGTCTTCGCCCTTCATCCTCGCTGTCAGTATGTTGGTCAGAGCATAGGTCAGACCGTTCGTTTCATCAATCCGCTGAACATAATCCGGGGCATCATCCTGATGGGGATCGGGAATATACGCATAGGCCAATTCCGGCTTGATCACGTGCCTTACCTTGTCGAACAGCTTCCCCCCGACAGAATAAATCCGGGAGAATTCCGTATTCAGATTGGCCTCCATCCTATAGACCTGGCGGTCTCCCTGGTGGGTCCCCTCGGTTGAGTTCTCTTCATCGTGGTCATTTCGATCCCAGATTGTCTGCCGCACACTGAATTCAGGAACAAAGCGGGCATAACGCCCCAGGCGGACGGGAAGAGTAACCACCGGCTGGACATCATACAGGTGCCCCTTCTGTCCCTCGGACCGGTAAAAATAATCGTAGGTCCCGTTCACCATTCCATAAAGAGGCGTTTTCAGGAGAGGCCGCCTGACGGTATAAAGAGAGATTTCCGGATATTTCTGCAGAGTTTCGTTGTTGGACGGGCTCCTGAAATCATCGGTATAGCGCGCCAGGGCCGTAATATTGTAAAGCTCCTCATCCTTCACCAGCCTTACCGTGGAATCCAGGGAATTGAGGGCCTTGTCGGCATCGAAGGAAACCTTCCGGAACCGCTGCATCGGATCGGTGGAATAGTTGCTCTTGTAATAGTTCTGAGAGGAAAAATCCTTGAAATACCAGTTGTCGGAAACTTTATAGATGTCGGTGCGCAGGTAAAAGCCCGGGTTAAAGGTGGTCTGGGTGCTGAGGGAGAAGGACCCGCGCTGCTGATCGGAGTGCCAGTCCCGATTGATGGAACCGGAAGTCTCTCTGATATCCTTGGTGTCATTCAGATAGTCCGCATACAACGTCCCATAGGTCTCCGGGCTGACCATGTAACGGAATTCCACACCTTCCTTGAAGCCGCGTTTGGACATGTACCTCTGGTAAAAGGTCGCGTCAAGGTTCTTGGAGATTTCCCAGAAGAATGGAACTTCGACATCCACGCCGTGCTTATCCCGTGAATAGGCGAGGGTGGGCATCAGCAGACCTGATTGCCGGGTCGTTTTAACGGGGAAGATGAGATAGGGGGTGTAAAATATAGGCTGATCGAGAACACTGAATTTCCCATGCTTCACGGTCCCGTACCCGTCGATCGTCACAGCCATTTCCTTGCCCGAGATGCTCCATTCCGGGATTTTGCCATCACATGTCGTGACTTTTCCGTCAAAAATCCGGTAATGCGCCTCCCCTTCCTTTTCGATACGAGCCCCCTTCAAATAGACATGGTTGCGCACCATGAAAATCCGCCCATTTTCAGCTGCTCCGCTTTTTGTTTCTATATTGAAACGAAGAGTATCCCCTTCAAGAATATCACCCCCGCTTTTCAGGACGACATGCCCTTCGGCCAACGCTTCATTCGTCGACTTGTTCAGGGAAACACGGTCCGCTTCCAGAACCCCGTCGGTAAAGCGGATCTTCACATTTCCCCTGGCAACATACGTGTCCTCATCCTTCCTGTAATCCAATGAATCCGATTCAATATTAACCGGTCCCTGAATCTTCCGAGTCATTGCCGAAAGTTCTTCCGCAGAAAGTAAGAGGAAAAGGGACAGGAGAATTAAAAAAAGAATTCTTCCGGTTCCATCGGCAGAACGGTTGAATTTCATATTCCTGATTCCGAAAGAAGCGCCATCCGGGCTCATTCTCACCTTCAACGCCGACAAAAGTTCATTTTACGATTGCTGTCAAGGAATTCTTCCTGTCACTTCGTCCTGTTTCCGTATATCGTTTTTTGATTTCTCCGACCAGATAAAGAGAACCGGTGACACAGATCAGGTCATCCTCTTCTGCGAGAGACAGGGCTCTTTGCAGTGCCTCCCCGCTGTCCTCCACGGCATCGGCCGCATGGCCATGATCTCCTGCGATCGGGATCAATCGATCCAAATCCACGGCGCGCTCTGTCTTCGGCTTTGTAAAAATGACATGATGAAAAAAAGGCAGCAGTTTTTTCAGCATCAAGGGATAATTCTTATCAGCAAGAACACCGAAAACGAGCAGCCGGCGCCTGTCTCCGCGACGGCTCCGAAGAGCTTCACAGAGCGCACGGGCCCCTGCCGGATTATGAGCCCCGTCCACGAGGACGGTGGGCCTCTCCTGGAGAATCTCCAGGCGCCCTTCCCATTTTGCCCCGGCCAGCCCCATACGCATGTCCTGTTCATCCACCCTTCGTCCCTTGACGGTCATGAGCTCCGCCGCAGCCAGGGCAAGAGCCGCATTCCTGATCTGATGCACTCCGGATAACGGACAGGTAAGATAAGGGATCTTACAGCCTATTCCTGAATAGGAAAAGGCTCCCGCCCCTTTCGATCGAGTCCGTATCTCCTTTCCCAACCGGTAAAAGGGAACCCCCTTTTCCCGGCACGCCTCCGTCAGAATGTCACGAACGGCCCTCTGATTTGCAGCACTCACGCAGACGCTCTTTTCCTTGATGATCCCCGCCTTTTCAAGGGCGATATCCTTCAAACGGCGGCCAAGGTAGTCCTGGTGATCCTGATGAACATTCGTAATCACGGATACCTCTGGAGTCACCACATTGGTCGCATCAAGGCGTCCCCCCATGCCCACTTCCAGAACGGCAGCATCCACCTTTTCCTGGAAGAAATACAGGAATGCCGCTGCTGTGAGAAATTCAAAATACGTCAGAGATTCTTCAATACGGCTGCGGACGATCTCGATGCACTCCTGCATTCTCTTTTCAGAAATCAGTTGATCATTGATTTTGATCCGCTCGCAGATGTTGATCAGGTGAGGAGACGTATACGTCCCGATCTTGAACCCGCTGTGCCCCAGGATAGATGACAAAATGGCGGCAACAGACCCTTTTCCGTTGGTTCCTCCAATCAGAACCGCGGGATATTCCCGTTGCGGATTACCGATTCTTTCGAGAAGGCGTTTGATGGGCCCCAAGCCGAGGTGAACGACATCAGAGTTCAAATCCGGCAATATCGGGAGGCTGCTGTTCTTGCCCATTCACTAATTCCGGTCTTTCTTTCAAATCCGATTCAAAACAAAAAAGCCACGGACTTTTCTTTTTGAAATCAAATCATCCATGGCTCTTTTTTACTTTTCAGCTTTTAAGCAGGTTAATCGGAGGTGACCTTGTAAACCTCGTCACCGGGACGCACGCGACCGGATACCTTGATCCCGATGAAATCGCCGGGAACCGCTTTGTCGACCTTTTTGTTATCCACTTCAATGGACTCAACGGTATCGGAGATATCCGTTGTGTGCCCTACGTACTTGATGGTGTCCCCGATACTGAGCTGACCTTGCGTTATTTTTACCGCCGCAACACTTGGCTTTGCAAAAAACTTGACCACTTCACCGACTTTTTCTTCTGCCATAACGAAATCTCCTCCGTCAGTACATCTTAAAAAGCTAGCATTGTTTAGTCCTGGCAACCACGCTCGGTCTCTCGTCAACGTTTCTGGTACCCCGCCGCTTTATCGAACGCACTCGATAATGGAGATCGGAGCGTTATCCCCTTCACGGTATCCCATTTTAATGATCCGGGTATATCCACCGGAGCGTTCCCGGTACCGCGGAGATATTTCATTGAACAATTTCGCCACGACATCACGATCCCGGATCACAGCAAGCGCCTGCCGTCTCGCATGCACGTCGCCCCGCTTCCCCAGGGTGATCATCTTCTCTGCAATTTTTCGTAATTCCTTCGCTCTTGTATCTGTTGTCTTCACAGATTCATACTTCAAGAAGGAAGTCACCATATTTCTCAACATTGCAGCCCGGTGGCTCGATGTTCTACCTAATTTTCTTCCTGATTTCCCGTGACGCATACGATCTTAACCCCTTTTTCGTAATGTTTATCCTTCCTCTGGGATTTCGGCTGTTTCTTCTCTCAGTTCCTTATTCCAAGGGGGAAACTCCAGTTTCATTCCAAAGGTCAAACCATACTCTGCAAGTATTTCCTTGATTTCACTCAGAGACTTCCTGCCGAAATTCTTGGTTTTGAGCATTTCGGCTTCACTCTTCTGAACGAGTTCCCCGATCTGATTGATTCCAGCATTTTTCAGGCAGTTGGCGGATCTGACCGAGAGCTCCAGGTCTTCAACATGCCTCAGGAGGATATCGTTGAGATTTTCCTTTTCGCTGATTGTCTCCTCTTCCTCTTCGATCTCTTCAGCGCCGATGACCGTATGCAACCCGACAAAGACCTGCAGCTGCTGCTTCAATATCTTCGCGGCCAGTGCTACGGCATCCTCGGGCAGCACATCGCCATCCGTCCACACCTCGAGAGACAGCTTGTCATAATCGGCCACCTGCCCGACACGGGCATGCGTTACGGTATAGTTCACCTTTTTTATGGGCGAATACAGGGCGTCAATATTGATTGTCCCCTCCGGTTGGTCAACATCCCGCTCCTTTTTTGCAGGCACATAGCCTCTTCCGATATTGACGACCATCTCCATTCGGAAGGGTAGTTCACCCGATCGCGAAGCGATATAATGGTCTGTGTTCAGCACTTCCACCGTTCCGTCCGTAATGATATCCGCCGCGGTGATGACGCCTTCCTTCTTTGTATCGATTCTGATGACTCTTGGACCGTCGCTGAAAAGCTTCAACCGAACCCCTTTAAGATTGAGGATGATGTCGCTCACATCTTCCTTCACTCCTGGGACCGTTGAGAATTCGTGAAGAACGCTATCAATTTTTACAGAAACGATTGCTGCCCCCTGGATGGAGGAAAGCAATACCCTTCTCAATGCATTACCGAGGGTGATGCCGAAGCCTCTTTCGAGCGGTTGACAGACAAATTCCCCATAAAACCTGGTATGGGTATTTTCGTCAATTTCTATTCTTCTTGGTCTGATTAAGCTGCACCAATTTTTAACCATTGTTCATTCCCTACCCTTCGGTTCTTGACAACTGACATTGCATTCAGAATACACAACGCTTTATTTTGAATAAAGCTCTACGACTAATTGTTCTTGAATCGGCATCGTCAATTCTTCACGGGCTGGGAACATTTTTACCTTTCCCTTGAAATTCTCCTGCTCCAGCTCAAGCCATTGCGGAACTCCTCTTCTCGCAACAGTTTCCATCGCTTCGATGATTTTATTGTTCGTTCTGCTTGCCTCTGTAATTTCTATGACATCCCCTATATCAACCAGGTAGGAAGGGATATTCACCTTCTTCCCATTTACGGTGAAATGATTGTGCCTGACGAGCTGTCTCGCTTCATTTCTTGAATTCGCGAACCCCAGACGATAAACCATATTGTCCAGTCTTCTCTCAAGATAAAGCAAAAGATTGGTACCCGTTATTCCCTTTTTCCGGTCGGCTTTTTCAAAGTATCCCTTGAACTGCTTTTCAAGCAGCCCATACATCCTCTTGAGCTTCTGCTTTTCCCTTAACTGCACCCCGTAGTCCGACGGCTGTCTCCTTCTCAGCTGACCGTGTTCTCCAGGAGCATATCCTCTCCGTTCAAACGCACACTTTTCACCATAACAGCGGTCTCCCTTGAGAAACAGCTTCAAGCCTTCCCTACGGCACAGCCTGCACACGGATTCCTTATATCTTGCCAAGAATGCCTCCCTTTTCCATCATGTCTATCGTATTTATATTTATTGATTTAATCGACTAGTTTTCTGCAAATACATCTGTGCTGTGGTACAGAGATCTTAGACTCTTCGTCTCTTCGGGGGACGACAACCGTTGTGCGGAATCGGAGTTACATCTCGAATCAGGGATATGGTCAACCCGGCAGCCTGCAGTGAACGCAACGCAGATTCACGACCGGAGCCAGGGCCCTTCACATAAACCTGCACCTTTCTCAAACCGTGCTCTTTCGCTTTTTTGACGCAGTCTTCAGCAGCCATCTGAGCGGCAAAGGGTGTGCTTTTCCTCGATCCTTTAAACCCCTGCATTCCGGAAGACGACCACGCGATCACGTTGCCCGCCGGATCGGTAATAGTTATGATCGTGTTATTAAAAGTGGACTGTATATGCGCAATTCCCTCAGGAATATTCTTTTTTTCCTTCTTCTTGCCTGTCTTTCTGACTTGCTTTGCCATTTCCTTCCCCTGTCCAATTCTTTGGTATTCTATTTATGGTTTATTTTTTCTTTCCGGCAATGGCTCGCCTCGGACCTTTGCGTGTCCGCGCATTGGTATGAGTTCTCTGTCCTCTTACGGGTAGCCCCTTCCGATGACGAAGGCCTCTGTAAGCCCCCACATCCATGAGTCTCTTAATCGACATGGAAATCTCTCTCCTCAGATCTCCCTCCACTTTGTGGTCCCTGTCGATAATATTCCTGATAGCATTGATTTCAGAATCAGCAAGCTCATCACTCTTTGTATCATAGCTGATTTCCGCCATATCCAGGATTTCCTTGGCCTTGGTCCGGCCAATTCCATAGATGTATGTTAATGCTATTTCGATTCTTTTATTTTTTGGTAAATCTACTCCTGCAATTCTTGCCACCGGATTTCCTCCTGCTCACAAATTCGATATGCTACCCCTGCCGCTGCTTATGCTTCGGATTTTCGCAGATAACTCTCAGCAGTCCGCGCCTTTTGATGATCTTGCACTTATCGCAGATTTTTTTGACAGATGATCTTACTTTCACGATGTTAATTTCCACTCCTCTATCTCAATATTATTTAATGCCCCAGGACGTTGTTGTGCCTGACAAGCAGAGAGCGTTTTCTCCGCCCGCTTTTTTTATTTTGTCCGATAGACGATTCTCCCCCTTGTCAAATCGTAAGGGGACAACTCCACGGTCACTTTATCGCCGGGCAAAATTTTTATGAAATGCATCCTCATTTTACCGGAAATGTGCGCCAGAACACGATGGCCATTCTCCAACTCCACCCTGAACATCGCGTTCGGCAGGGGTTCGATCACACGCCCCTCTACTTCTATGGGTTCTTCCTTGGCCATAACCTATCCTATCCTGTTCCTAAATCGCTACGAAAGTTCACAGATCCGCCCTTCATGCAGATCCCTGATTCCGACTCACCCTTTGCCGGCCGCCAATCTGAGTACGGCCGTTCAGTTTACGTAGCTTAATATTTCCGGTCCCTTATCCGTTATTGCAACGGTGTGTTCAAAGTGAGCAGAATTTTTACCGTCCTCCGTCACGACAGTCCAATGATCCTTTAAAACTTTTATCTGAAAACGACCGGCATTTACCATTGGCTCAATCGCAAGCACCATCCCTTTTTTCAGCAGCATTCCCCTGCCTTTTATTCCGTAGTTAGGAACCTGGGGATCCTCATGAAGGCTTTTGCCGATGCCGTGTCCCACATAATCTCTCACCACGGAAAAGCCGGCGCTCTCGACGTAATTTTGTATCGCCGACGAAATATCTCCTAAACGATTTCCTTCCCTGGTCTCGTCAATGCCTCGATAGAGACATTCCCTGGTTGCCTTCAGAAGCCTCAAGGATTCTTCAGAGATCTTGCCAACCGGCACCGTAATAGCGGTATCTCCGTAATATCCATTGCAAAAGATGCCATAGTCGAGGCTGACAATATCCCCCTCTCTCAGAACACGTTTCGAGGGCATCCCATGAACAACCTCATCATTAACGGAAATGCATAACCCGAAGGGAAAGCCGTTGTATCCTTTAAATGCGGGGCGTACCTTCTTCCGGACGGCCAGTTCCTCGGCATATTGTTCGAGCTCCATGGTCCTGACGCCGGGCTCCACCATACGTTCCAGTTCCCTCAAGACCTCGGCCGCAATCCTGCTGCTTGTCCTTATCTTCTCAATCTCTTCAGGCGCCTTGATGATAACCATTGATCCTTTTACGCGGCTTTCAGGACCGCCTCCACTACTTTCTTCTCGCGATCTTGCCCTTCTTCAGAAATCCCTCATACTGCCTCGTGAGGAGATGCGTTTCCAATTGGCCTGCCGTGTCCAGAGCAACACCCACGACAATCAGCAAGGCCGTACCGCCGAAATAGAACGGAACGTTGAAATACGCAATCAGGATGCTTGGCAGGACGCACACGGCAGACACGTAGACGGCGCCGCTGAACGTCAATCTGGTTAAGACATCGTCTATGTATTCCGCCGTTTTCTTCCCGGGCCGGATTCCCGGTACATATCCGCCGTACTTTCTCATGTTTTCGGCTACATCGGTGGGATTGAATGTCACAGCCGTATAAAAATAGCAAAAAAAGACAATAAATCCCACATACAAAAGTTCATAGCCTATTCTTCCCGGAATTAATGCATCCGCCACGGCCTTCATCCACGGATGCGGGATGAAATTCGCGATTGTGGCGGGAAACATGATGATGGAAGAAGCGAAGATCGGCGGAATGACACCTGCCGTATTCACTTTCAGGGGCAGGTGAGTCGACTGTCCCCCGTATACCTTCCTTCCTACAACCCTCTTGGCATATTGCACGGGAATTCGTCTCTGCCCGCTTTCCACGAACACGATGATCCCTACAACGCTGAGCATCATAACAATCAGGAGGATGATCAGGAAAAACCCCATCTCGCCCGTTGATAACAGACGAAACGTATTGATGATCGCTTCCGGTCCCCGACAGACGATTCCGGCAAAGATGATCAGAGAGATACCGTTTCCTATACCCTTTTCGGTGATCTGCTCTCCGAGCCACATCAAAAACGCCGTACCGGCCGTCAAGGTCAGTACGGTCATTAACCGGAATGCCCAGCCGGGCTGGAGAACGATTGACACCCCCGTGGGACCGGCCATATTTTCCAGTCCGACAGATATTCCAAATCCCTGGATGATGCTCAGTCCGATGGTTCCATACCGGGTATACTGGGTGATCTTTCGTCTGCCCGCCTCGCCTTCCTTTGACAGCCGCTCGAGATGAGGAATAGCCACGGTAAGGAGTTGAAGAATAATGGAGGCACTGATGTACGGCATGATGCCGAGGGCAAAGACGGAAAGGTTACTCAACGCTCCGCCGGCAAACATGTCAAAAAGCCCCAGCAACGATCCCTTTGCCTGCTCGAAAAAGGCCATCAATGCCGCCGTATCTATTCCGGGAGTTGGAATATGCGCCCCGACTCGATATACGAACAGCATCAAAAGCGTATAGAGAATTCTCTTTTGTAGCTCCGGTATTTTATTGATGTTTCTTAAGCCGTCTATCAAAATCAGACTACCTCGATAACCGATCCGCCTGCCGCTTCAATCTTCGTTCGTGCCCCTGTACTGACCATCGCTATTTTCACTGTTAAAGGATGATCAACTTCCCCGGCTCCAAGAATCTTGACGTTTTTCGCAGAATTCTTAATCAGCCCGCTTTCCCTCAGCTGATCCACGTCGATGACCACGCCGGTCTGAAAGGCATTCAGCTTATCAAGATTGAGCGTAGCGGTATCCCTGCAGAGCCTGCTCCGAAATCCCCTCTTTGGCAAACGCCGCGTCAAGGGCATCTGACCGCCTTCAAATCCGTCTCTGACACCACCGCCGGACCTGGAATTCTGGCCTTTGTGGCCTTTACAGGATGTCCCGCCGTGTCCGGAACCGTTTCCCCGGCCGACCCTCTTCCTCTTTTTTCTCGATCCCGCCGGCGGCGCTAATTGACTGAGATCCATTATTCCCCCCCCTCAAGTTCCTCGCAAATCACAAGATGACTCACCTTGTTCACCATACCCCTTATTTCAGGACTGTCCTTGAGGATGACCGCCTTGTTGATCTTCAAAAGTCCCATGCCTTTAAGGATCTCCCTCTGCCTGGAAGGTCTCCCGATCATACTTTTCTTAAGCGTTATCTTCAGTTTCCTAGTCAATGTACCGTCCCCTCAATTCTATAGTTCCGCTACGGTCCTGCCGCGCAGAGAAGCAATCCTTTCCGGGCTGTCCAATTGACGCAGTCCCTCAAGAGTTGCCTTCACAAGGTTATGCGGATTGTGAGAACCTAAGCATTTTGTAAGTATATTTCGGATTCCGGCTACTTCCAGCACGGCCCTGACGGCTCCGCCCGCAATCAACCCGGTTCCTTCTGACGCCGGTTTCAGAAGCACGCGCCCCGCCCCGAATTTGCCAACCACTTCGTAGGGGATGGTCCCTCTTTCGACTTCGATTTTCGTCATGCTTTTTTTGGCCTGCTCCATCCCTTTTCTGATGGCTTCAGGAACCTCATGCGCCTTTCCCAAGCCGGCGCCGACAGACCCATTGCCGTCACCCACAACGACAATAGCACTGAATCGAAATCGCCTTCCACCTTTCACGACCTTCGCAGTCCTGTTGATCGCGATGACCCTGTCCAGAAATTCAACTTCACCGAAATCTTTCTTATCCAATGATCAATCCCTTCAAGATGAATAGATAATGACTTTTTGTTCTAAAATTTTAACCCTTCTTCCCTGGCACCGTCAGCTAATGCCTTCACTCTTCCATGATACAGATAGCATGAGCGGTCAAACACGGCCTCTTCTATCCCGATAGCCTTAAGTTTCCTGGATATTTCCCGTCCGACTTCCTTGGCAGCGTCAACCTTTTTCACTTCACGGACCTTGTTTTTTACTTCTTCATTAACCGTAGAGGCCTGCGCAATCGTTTTTCCCACATTATCGTCCACGGCCTGGACGTAAATATGCTTCGCGCTTCTAAAGACTGCCAGCCTCGGTCTCTCGGTCGTACCGCTGATCTTTGCACGAACCCGAGCTTTTCTCTTCTTCCTGATTTCCTGAACTTTTTTCGACGCCAACTTTCTACCTCGCCGTATTACCGATATAAATTGTATTGTTTCACTTCAGGCGTCATGCCCCTACAGATTTCCCGACCTTGCGCCTTACTACCTCACCGGCATATTTGATTCCCTTTCCCTTATAGGGTTCGGGCTTTTTTATTCTGCGGATGTCAGCAGCAACCTTTCCCACCTTCTCCTTATCAATTCCGGACAGGATAATCGCTGTCTGCTTTTCGATCCTGAAATCGATCCCTTCAGGTACGGTATAGATTACAGGACTCGAAAAGCCGATGGTCAATTTAAGATCTTTCCCGTCCGCCTCAGCCTTGTATCCAACGCCCACGATCTCAAGATTCTTTTCATAACCGGTGCTCACACCGATGACCATATTCTGTATCAGAGTTCTTACCAGTCCATGATACGCCCGGTCCTGCCTGCTGTTAGAAGGCCGGTTCACCACGACCTTTCCGGCCTCCATGACAACATCGATCCGCTGCGGTATAATGGCTGCCAATTCACCGCGCGGACCGGCTACTTTTATTGTGTTTGCCGTACGCTCACATGTTACTTTCTCCGGCAATTCTATAGGCTTTTTACCAATTCTTGACATGATAACTCTCCTGTCGTTATCCTTCTGCTACCCTATCACCAACTCCGTATGCTTCCTACCAGACCTTGCAGAGCACTTCGCCGCCGACGTTCTTTTCCCTGGCCTCTTTGTCTGTAATCACACCCTTCGATGTGGATATGATGGCGACACCGTATCCGTTGAGCACCTTGGGAATCTTATCCCGCTTGACATAGATCCGTCTGCTTGGTTTGCTGACCCTCTGGATGTCTTGAATGATGGTCGTCTTGCTGTCGGGATATTTCAGATAGACATTAAGAATGTCGAAGCCCTTCTCGTTCTTTTTTATGTCATATCCACCAATATACCCAGCCTTCTTTAACACTTTCACTATGTTCAGATTGATCCCTGAATGCAGCACCTCGACACTCTTGAAATGTGCGCGATTTGCATTTCTAATCCTTGTGAGCATATCTGCGATCGGATCGGTCATCCCCATATACCTACTCCTTAAATATATTGACTACCAGCTGGATTTAATCATGCCGGGAATTTCGCCTTTTGACGATAACTGCCTCAAACATATCCTGCACATACCAAATTTCCTGTAATATGCCCTTGGTCTGCCACATATCGCGCATCTATTGTAGGTTCTCACAGAATATTTCGGCTCTCTTTTTGCCTTCGCTATCAAGGATTTTTTTGCCACTCCGACTCCTCCGGTTATTTCTCTTCCCTAGCTGTTTTCTTTAACTTCTGAACGGGACTCCCATATACTTCAAAAGCGCCCTTGCTTCCTCATCTGTGGCGGCACTCGTCACGATGGCGATATTCATTCCTCGAATTTTTTCTATTTTATCGTATTCAATTTCAGGAAAGATGATCTGCTCTTTTACGCCGATTGAAAAATTTCCACGGCCGTCAAACGTATTAGGGGATACCCCACGGAAATCACGAATCCTGGGAACGGCCACGTTAATGAACCGATCGAAAAACTCGTACATTCTCTCACGCCTCAACGTGACCCTGCATCCGATGGACATACCCTTTCTCAGTTTGAACGTAGCAATCGACTTTTTGGCTTTGGTAATAACAGCCTTCTGCCCCGTAATCAATTCCAGCTCACCTGTGGCTGTATCAAGAATCTTCACGTTCTGTATCGCCTCACCCAGCCCCATGTTTACAACGATCTTCGTCATCACCGGAACCTGCATGGGATTGCTGTATCCAAACTGTGAAATCAGAGCAGGAACGACTTCTTTTTTATAATACTCCTTTAATCTCGCCATGTCTCCACTACCTACACATCCAATATGTCACTGCATTTTTTACAAATCCGAACTTTCTTCCCGTCTTCGAAAATCTTGATGCCGATCCTTGTTTCCTTGTTACACTTTCCGCACAGAATGCTTACATTCGATGCGTGAATCGACCCCTCTTTTTCCACGATGCCGCCTTTTCCCATTGCATTGGCTTTCTGGTGCCGCTTTATCATGTTCAGCTTTTCTATGACGACCCTGTCTTTATCCTTGAGCACCGTCAGGACTTTCCCGGTTTTCCCCTTTTCCTTTCCTGCGATGACCTTGACCAGGTCGCCTTTTTTCAAATGCTTCACTTGCATTTCCTATTCTCCATCTTCTCATTCGCGGTTATGCCTATCCTCAACAGCGCAATCTCAAGATCCCGAGTTTCAGAGCACTTCCGGCGCCAGCGATATAATCTTCATAAACTGCCTTGCCCTCAGTTCCCTTGCTACCGGGCCGAATATTCTAGTTCCGATGGGCTCCATCTGATTACTGATCAGGACGGCAGAATTGTCATCGAACTTCAAATAAGATCCATCCGGACGCCTGACCTCTTTTGCCGTTCGAACGATGACGGCCTTCATGACATCGCCTTTTTTGACCTTCGAATTCGGCATGGCTTCCTTTACAGCTACAACGATAACATCACCCACACCGGCATACCTTCGTTTTGAGCCCCCCAGCACTTTAATGCAGGCGACTTTCTTAGCACCGGAATTATCGGCCACATTAAGCACCGTTTGCATCTGAATCATAACGCGACTCCATCACTCTTCCGTATTTTCAATCTACTTCGCCTTTTCGACGATATTGAGCATTCTCCATCTCTTCAATCTGCTGAGCGGGCGCGACTCCATAATGATCACGGTATCCCCCACCTGACATTCATTTCCTTCATCATGAGCTAGGTATTTAGTATGCTTTTTTGTATATTTATGAAAAACCGCATGCTTCACAAGGCGCTCGGCTCGAATGACGATGGTTTTGTCCATCTTGCTGCTGACGACAACCCCTTTGATTGTTCTGTTCTTACCCCGTTCTTTCAATGCTCCTTAACCCCCTTTTCCCGCAATATCGTTTTTGCCCGGGCGATATCCTTCTTGATCTTTCCGAATGCAGCCGTGGATTCCAGTTGTCCTGAAGCACTGCGCATTCTCAGGTTAAAAAGCTCCTCAACCAGCTCGATCTTCTTCTGCCTTATTTCATCAAGGCTTTTTTCTCTCAATTCCTTAGCCTTCATCTGACAACTCCCTAGAAAGAAACCTCGTTCCTATTGGAAGTTTATGTGATGCAAGCCGGAAAGCTTCCCTTGCCACATCCTTTGAAACTCCCTGCATCTCATAGAGCACCGTTCCCGGTTTGACGACCGCCACCCATTCCTCCGGCGCCCCCTTTCCTTTTCCCATCCTCGTTTCGGCTGGTTTCTTCGTTATCGATTTATGAGGAAATATTCGTATCCATATCTTTCCGCCTCTGCGGACATGACGCGTGATGGCAATTCTGGCCGCTTCAATCTGTCTGGCCGTAATCCAGCCGCATTCCTCGGCTTGAAGTCCGTATTCACCAAAGGATACTTTGCTGCCACGTGTTGCAGTTCCTGTTCTGCGTCCTCTCTGCAGCTTTCGATATTTGACTCTTTTTGGCATTAACATGGAACTTATCCCTCTGTTCTTTTCTGCATGGTTTTATGTTAGAACCTTGCGGATCCTATGGCCTTTCCAGTTCCTTCTTCCCCGGCAGGACCTCCCCGTGAAAAATCAGGACCTTGACACCGATCCGCCCGTAGGCTGTCTTTGCTTCCGTAAAGCCGCTGTCGATATCCGCCCTCAGTGTATGCAACGGGACTCTTCCTTCGCGGTACCATTCGGTCCGTGACATCTCAGCCCCTCCCAATCTTCCCGAACAACTGACCCGGATCCCCTTCGCACCGAATTTCACCGCGGTGAGGACGCACTTTTTCATGGCCCGCCGAAAGGCGACTCTTCTCTCCAACTGCATTGCGATATTTTCGGCAACAAGCTGCGCATCAATTTCGGGTTTCCGTACTTCCAGAATATTGATGATGATCTCGCTCGTCGATACTTTCTCAAGGTCTTTTTTCAGCTTTTCAATCTCGGCACCCTTTTTCCCGATGATGATCCCGGGACGCGCCGCATATATATTTACTTTGGCCTTGTTGACCGCTCTTTCGATGTCAATATGGGAAACACCCGCGTGATACAGCTTCTTCTTGAGATAGCTGCGGATTTCCAGATCCTCATGAAGCATCTCCCGATAATTTTTATCGGCATACCACCTGGAATTCCAGTTCTTGTTGATTCCCAGCCTCAGACCGATAGGATTAACCTTCTGCCCCAATCTAACACCTCCCACTCGTTACTTTTCGTCAAGTATAACGGTAATGTGACTCATCCTTTTTTTGATTGATGCAGCTCGGCCTTGGGCCCTGGCGCGCCATCTCTTCAATGATGGTCCCTGATCGACGAGCACTTCCTTCACGAATAGAATTTTCTCGTCTATATTCGGATTCTGCGTAGCATTCGCAACGGCCGATTTTAGAACCTTCCCCACAATTTCACCGGACCGCTTTTGAGAATAGGTCAGGATCTCTCTCGCATCTTCCACCCTTTTGCCGCGGATCAGATCCACAACCAGCCTCGCCTTCTGGGGTGATATTCTTATGTATTTTGCTACTGCTCTCGCTTCCATATTTTTCGTCTCTACGATCTTGTCTATGTCGGTACTGTCAAAATAACCAATTTCCTATTTCCGCACTTTCGATTTTCTGTCACCTGCGTGACTGAAGAATATCCTCGTGGGTGCAAACTCACCCAGCTTATGGCCAACCATGTTTTCTGTCACGAAAACCGGTATAAATTTCTTTCCGTTGTGCACCGCAAAGGTAATTCCTATCACATCAGGGGTTATTGTCGACCGGCGCGACCAGGTTTTAATGACATTTTTATTCCCTGAAGCAACAGCCTTACTGACCTTATCAAGAAGCTTTTCATCAACAAACGGACCTTTTTTGATTGATCGTGCCACTGCCTATCCCCTTCTCTTTACGATGTATTTATCGGTATCCTTATTGGTTCGCGTTTTGTGCCCCTTTGTTGGTATGCCCCAGGGAGTGCACGGATGCCTTCCCCCGGAAGACCTTCCTTCACCGCCACCCATCGGATGATCAACCGGATTCATGACAACACCCCGGACCTTGGGTCTCTTGCCACTCCATCTTGTCCGCCCCGCTTTTCCGATGCTGATATTTTCATGATCGTTGTTTCCAACCTGACCAATCGTCGCGCGACAATCGATGAAGATTTTTCTCACTTCGCCAGAGGGCAGCCTTACCTGAGCGTAATTTCCCTCTTTCGCCATTAACTGCCCATACGTTCCGGCGCTTCTTATGAGCTGACCGCCTTTCCCCACCTTCAGCTCAATGTTGTGGATGAGCGATCCAAGGGGAATGTTTCTCAAGGGCAGAGCATTCCCTGCTTTTATATCCACCTTCTCGCCGCTTAAAACCTTCTCTCCAAGTTCGACTTTTGCCGGGGCGAGAATATAGCGCTTTTCTCCATCTTCGTAGTTGACCAAGGCGATCCTGGCGGACCTGTTCGGATCATACTCTATCGACGCGATTCTGCCGGGTACATCCAGCTTTTCCCGTTTGAAATCGATGAATCGATAACGCCGCTTGTGCCCGCCCCCAACGTGTCTGCTCGTTATTCGTCCAAAATTATTTCGACCGCCTGTTTTTTTAATTGTTTTCAGAAGACTTTTTTGCGGTGAATCCGATGTAATCTCTTCAAACGTCGAGCAGGTCTGATATCTTCTCCCTGGTGAGGTTGGTTTATATTTTCTGATCGCCATCCGTCTCTATCCCTTCTCTATACACCGTATATGTCAATCGAATTTCCCGGGGCAAGCGTTACGACCGCCTTTTTCCAGTCTTTCCTCTTCCCCATTGTCCGGCCCATTCTCTTCTTCTTGCCCTTAACATTTATGACATGCACGTCATCAACGACCACCTTCAGAAGTTTCTCCGCGGCCCTGCGAATCTCTATCTTGTTCGCCCTGGGATCCACTTCAAAGAAATACTTATTTTTTTCTTCCTTTTCGATGGTGCTTTTTTCAGTGACCAACATTCTTTTAATGATCGAATGGATTTCCATCATGACAGCAGCGCCCCTTCCAATTTCTTGACTGCCGGCTCCAGAATGACAAGGTGCTCATGATTCAGGACATCATAAACATTGATGCCTTCCGCCCTTATCATCTTGATCCCTTCTATATTTCTGGAAGATTTTTCCAGGAACTCATTGCGCTCGCCCGTTACAAACAAGGCTTTCCTCAATCCAAACCGATCGACAACTTCCTGAAACTTCTTGGTCTTTATCTCTTCCAGCGGAAACTCCTTCAGGACGACCAGCTTCTGCCCCTGATACTTCATGGTCAGTACGGACCGCAACGCACTCTTTCTCACCTTCTTGGCGACTTTATGCTTGTATTCTCTCGGCAATGGCCCGAAGACGATTCCTCCGCCCCGCCAGATGGGCGACCGGCTTGTTCCCGCGCGCGCCCGCCCGGTGCCTTTTTGCCGCCAGGGCTTCTTACCGCCGCCACTCACATCACTCCTACCTTTGGTCGCTGCCGTACCCAAGCGCCGTGACGCCATCTGCATTCTCACCACGTCATAAATCACCGCATCATTAACTTCAGCACCAAACACGGCATCATTAAGCTCGATCTCAGACACTTTATTTTTACTTATGTCAAATACCTCAGCAACCAACATCTTCAATTCCCCTCAAATAGCAAACATTCACGCCTTTGCAGACTGTTTTATAAATAGATAGCCGTTACGCGCACCGGGCACGGCTCCTTTGATCATCATCAGGTTCTTTTCAGAGCGGATGCTCCAGACCAAAAGATTCTTCACCGTTTTCTGCTTGTTGCCCATTTGCCCGGGCAGCTTTTTACCTTTAAAAACCCGCGACGGGTAGGCGCTGGCGCCTATGGATCCAGGCGCCCGATGAAACATCGACCCATGCGTCGCCCTTCCTCCACCAAAACCGTGGCGTTTGATGACCCCGGCGAACCCTTTTCCCTTGGTTGTTCCCGTTATATCCACACTCTCGCCGACATTGAACGCATCCACCGTAATTTCCTGACCCAATTCATAGTCATCAATCGAGCCTGAACGCATTTCCTTTAAGACGCGGAAATATCCCTTATTCGCCTTGTCGAAATGACCCTGCAACGGTTTCGTCACCTTGTTTTGCTTCATTCTGCCATAACCAAGTTGAACCGCATCATACCCGTCTGTATCGACCGTTTTTTTCTGAATAACCACCGATGGTTCAACTTCAACGACCGTCACCGGAACGGCAGCCCCATCCTCGGCAAATACCTGCATCATCCCGATTTTTCTGCCAATGATCATCTTTTTCATCAGATCCACTTTATCATCTACGTGTAATTTTTAAACGTTTATTGCCTGAATACCAACGATACCGCCTGTACGGAGAAACAACGCGCCCGCTGCCTGCCTGGAATCTAAGCCTTTATTTCCACATCTACGCCGGCCGACAAGTCAAGCTTCATCAAGGCATCCACCGTTGATTGTGTTGGCTCTATGATGTCGATCAATCGTTTGTGCGTTCTTATCTCAAACTGCTCTCTTGATTTCTTGTCGACATGCGGGGAACGATTCACACAGTACTTGTTGATCTCCGTCGGTAGCGGCACAGGACCCGCTACTCGGGCGCCTGTCCGCCTCGCTGTCTCCACAATCTCCTCTACCGAACGATCAAGTAATTTATAATCGTACGCTCTTAGACGAATCCTAATTTTCTGCTCTTTCATGTCCTCGTTCGACCCAATATCCCATCACGTATTCAATCAGTTGCTTATTCAATGACCTTACTGACGACACCGGCGCCAACCGTTCGTCCACCCTCCCGGATGGCAAACCGCAGCTGCTCTTCCATGGCAATAGGCGTGATCAGGGTCACTTCCATCTCCACATTGTCGCCAGGCATAACCATCTCAACACCCTCAGGGAGCTTCGCCACACCGGTCACATCGGTCGTCCTGAAATAGAACTGCGGACGATAGCCGGTGAAGAAGGGGGTATGCCGACCGCCTTCCTCCTTGGTCAGAACGTACACCTGAGCCATGAACTTCGTGTGAGGGGTGATGGAACCCGGTTTGGCAACAACCTGCCCTCTCTCAACATCCTCCCGCTTGATGCCGCGCAGCAGCAAGCCGACGTCGTCACCGGCTCTGCCCTCATCCAGGGTCTTGCGGAACATCTCCACGCCTGTGCATACGGTCTTCTGTGTCGCACGGATCCCGACAATTTCAACTTCCTCACCGGTTTTGATGATCCCCCGGTCCACTCTTCCCGTAACAACGGTTCCACGACCGGAAATGGTAAAGACATCCCCGACAGGCATGAGAAACGGCTTATCGAGGGCGCGTTCCGGCTCAGGGATATAAGAATCAACGGCTTCCATCAGTTCATAGATGGATTTCACGTCGGGATCTTCCGCACTTTCACTTTCCAGGGCTTTCAGAGCCGACCCTCGGATAATGGGAATGTCATCTCCGGGAAATTCATATTCGTTCAGCAGTTCCCTCAACTCCAGTTCAACCAGATCAAGAAGCTCCGGGTCATCGACGAGGTCTACCTTGTTCATGTAAACCACGACGTAGGGAACCTGCACCTGCCTTGCAAGAAGGATATGCTCACGGGTCTGCGGCATGGGGCCGTCTGAAGCGGCAACCACGAGAATCGTCCCGTCCATGTGAGCCGCACCGGAAATCATATTCTTGATGTAATCGGCGTGCCCCGGACAGTCCACATGGGCGTAGTGGCGTTTATCCGTCTCATATTCCACATGGGAGATGTTGATCGTAACGCCTCTTTCTTTTTCTTCCGGCGCATTGTCGATGGAATCAAAGGCCCGGAATTCGGCTAAGCCTTTTTTTGCAAGCCACTTTGTGATCGCTGCCGTCAAAGTGGTTTTTCCGTGATCGACATGTCCAATGGTTCCAATATTCAAGTGCGGCTTTGTCCTTTCAAATTTCTTCTTAGCCATCCTCCGACCTCCTTAATCTTTATAATTCTCTTGAATAAGTATCATCCTTGATCCTTCGGGTCCCGCCTGCTGCGAAACCCGAAGATTTTTTCCGATTCCTGCATCAACGAAAGGCTGATCGACATCAGCCTTCTGCAAATATCTAGAAGCGGTAGTGGGCAAAAGCCTTATTCGCTTCTGCCATTTTATGCACGCTTTCTCTCTTCTTGATCGAGCCGCCCCGGTAATTGGCTGCATCCATAAATTCACCGGCCAGCTTTTCCCTCATCGTTTTCTCAGATCTAGTGGTCGCATTGGAGATGATCCAGCGGATGGCAAGGGCAACTCTTCGTGATGACGCCACCTCAGTGGGAACCTGATACGTCGATCCCCCCACCCGCCGTGACTTGACTTCAATGACGGGTTTCACATTGCTGACGGCCCTTTCAAACAGCTCCACGGGAGATTCCTTCGCTTTTTTCTCGATGATATCAAAAGCACCATAAAGGATGGACTCGGCAACGCTCTTCTTCCCCTTCTTCAGGAGGTTGTTGACAAACTTTGCCACGAGGACATTCTTATATTTAGGATCCGGTAGGATCACCCTTTTCGCAATCTCTCTTCTTCTTGGCATAATTCAGAACCCCGCTCTAACTCGGCTTTTTAGCCCCGTATTTTGATCTCCCCTGTTTTCTGTCCTGAACACCGACCGCATCAAGGGTCCCACGGACAATGTGGTATCTGACACCGGGAAGATCTTTGACACGCCCACCGCGAACCAGCACGACGGAATGCTCCTGAAGGTTATGGCCGATCCCGGGGATGTAAGACGTCACTTCATAGCCGCTGGTCAGGCGGACTCTGGCCACTTTCCTTAACGCGGAATTGGGCTTTTTGGGTGTCGACGTATATACCCGGACACACACTCCGCGCCTTTGCGGAGATCCCGCCAGAGCCGGCGTTGATGCTTTTTTTGCAGCCCGCAATCTCCCATTGCGAACCAACTGATTAATCGTAGGCATTACTCCTCCCGTAAATTGTACTTCAAGCAAAAATAAATTGACTAAGAAAAGTTTGGTTAACTATCAATTCGTTGCGTGCATGTCAAGAGATTTCTCGCCACCTTGATCATTCTCTTCGATTTGAGCGGATTCGACTGCATCGTCGGCGGCGGTTTTTATGCCGAGCTTTCGATACATGATAAGACCCGTCCCTGCAGGAATGAGTCTGCCCATGATGACATTTTCCTTCAGTCCACGAAGATAGTCCACCTTGCCCGCCAGGCTCGCCTCAGTCAGAACCCGCGTCGTCTCCTGGAACGATGCGGCGGAGATGAAGCTCTGCGTGCTCAGGGAGGCCTTGGTTATACCCAGAAGGATGGGCTCACCGACAGCGGGGCGCTCACCCCGCGAAATGGCCTTCTCATTTTCTTCCTGGAATCTGAACTTCTCGACCTGCTCGTCTGCCATAAAGGGGGTATCTCCTGGATCGATGACCTTTACCCGCCGCAGCATCTGGCGCACGATCACTTCCATATGCTTGTCATTGATCTTCACTCCCTGCAGCCGGTAGACTTCCTGCACCTCATCGACAAGATAGCGGGCCAGTGCCTTCTCTCCCTTGATCATCAGAAGGTCGTGGGGATTGTTTACGCCGCTCATCAGGGGCTCCCCGGCAATGACCCGGTCGCCTTCCTGGACGCTGACATGCTTCCCCTTGGGGATAAGATATTCCTTCTCCTCGCCGATTTCCGGAATGACGACGACTTTCCGCTTTCCCTTTGCATCCTTCCCATAGGACACCACCCCGTCGATCTCGGTGATAACGGCGAAATCCTTGGGCTTACGCGCTTCAAAGAGCTCGGCGACCCTGGGAAGACCGCCGGTGATGTCCTTGGTCTTGGTGGTTTCTCGAGGAATTTTCGCGATAATATCACCGGCTTTAACTTCATCCCCCTCGGACACGACAATGTTCACACCCACGGAAAGAAGATGCCTTGCCGCGGCACTGACTCCCGGCACCTTGGCTGTTCTTCCCTTGGCGTCCTTGATGGAAACTCTTGGTCTGAGGTCTGCACCCTTGAACTCAACGATAACTTTCCGGGAAAGTCCTGTCACTTCATCAACCTGCTCCTGCATCGTCTTTCCTTCAATGATATCGCCGAATTTGATCGTCCCGTCCACCTCTGCAAGGATGGGGATTGAGAAAGGATCCCACTCCGCCATGCGATCTCCCCTCTTGACGGGAGCGCCATCCAGCACTTTAAGGTGAGCGCCGTAGGGCACGGTGTACTTTCCCCTGCTCCTCATGTGCTCATCAAGAACATGAATTTCACCGTGGCGGCTCATGACGACCAAATCACCCGTTTTGCTGGTGACATAATTGAGATCCACGTATTTCACCATGCCGTCATGACGGGAATCCAGGGTCGAATGCTCCTCAAATTTCGCCGTACCGCCGATATGAAAGGTTCTCATGGTCAGCTGAGTCCCCGGCTCCCCAATGGACTGCGCCGCAATAATTCCAACGGCCTCTCCAATGTTGACCAGGTGTCCGTGCCCCAGGTCCCGGCCGTAACACTTTGCGCAGACGCCGTATTTGGCTTTGCAGGTCAGAACTGAGCGAATATTCACACCCTCAATGCCCGCCCGGTCAATCTTTTCGGAAAGGGCTTCGTCGATTTCCTGGTTGGCCCCCACGAGGACTTCACCTGTGAAGGGATCCAGGATCTCTTCCAATGCCACGCGCCCGAGGACCCGCTCACCCGCCGTCTCGATGATTTCGCCGCCCTCCATCAGGGCGGAAACGGAAATGCCATCTACCGTTCCGCAATCATGCTGGGTGATGATGCAGTCCTGGGCGACATCGACGAGCCGCCTCGTCAGGTAGCCGGAGTTCGCCGTTTTCAGCGCCGTATCGGCAAGGCCCTTCCTGGCTCCGTGGGTTGAAATAAAATACTGAAGGACGGTCAATCCTTCCCGGAAATTGGCCGTAATCGGCGTTTCAATGATTTCCCCGGAGGGCTTTGCCATCAATCCCCGCATACCGGCCAACTGCCGGATCTGCGCGTTGCTTCCACGCGCCCCGGAATCAGCCATCATGTAAATTGGATTGAAGCTCTCGATGACTTTTTTCCCGTCTGTCGTAATCTGCTCCTCTGTTTCAATCCCTCCCATCATTTCCGAAGCGATTTTTTCCGTAGCCTGGGCCCAGATATCGATGACCTTGTTGTACCGCTCGCCGTCCGTGATCAAGCCGTCCATGTACTGCTTCTGGATCTCCAGGACATCGCGATCCGCGCGGCTGAGGATATCTCTCTTGTTTGTCGGGATGTTCAGGTTCCTGACGGCAAAAGACATCCCTGAATGGGTTGAATATTTGTATCCTAGGTCCTTCAATCGATCGGCAAGGATAACCGTCACTTTCTCTCCGCAGGTCCGGTAACAGTAGTCGATCAGATTGGCCAGTTCCTTCTTGTTCATCACCTTGTTGATGACATCAAAGGAGATGTCTTGCGGTATAATCTCATACAGAAGGACCCGGCCCACGGTGGTCTGCTTTAATTCCCCGTTGATCCGCACCTTTATTCTTGCGTGTAATTCCAGGGCCCCTGCGTCGTAGGCGGAGCGGACCTCCTCCGGATCGGAAAAGGTCATTCCATCGCCCGTGGCATCTTCCTTCGCCCGTGTCAGATAATAGATCCCCAGGACGATATCCTGGCTGGGGATGATGATCGGCTTTCCATTGGCCGGTGAAAGGATATTGTTTGTGGACATCATAAGCACCCGCGCCTCCGTCTGAGCCTCAATGGACAGGGGCACGTGAACGGCCATCTGGTCACCGTCGAAATCGGCATTGAAGGCCGTGCAGACGAGAGGATGGAGCTGAATCGCCTTTCCCTCGATCAGGACCGGCTCGAACGCCTGAAGCCCCAACCGGTGGAGTGTCGGAGCACGGTTCAGCATGACCGGATATTCACGGACAACCTCATCCAAGGCATCCCATACCTCAGCCGTCTCACGCTCCACCATTTTCTTGGCGCTCTTAACAGTCGTGACATAGCCTTTCTCCTGCAATCGGTTGTAAACGAAGGGCTTAAAGAGTTCGAGAGCCATTTTTTTCGGCAATCCGCACTGGTGCAACCGCAGATCCGGGCCAACGGTGATCACGGAACGGCCAGAATAATCAACGCGTTTTCCCAGGAGATTCTGGCGGAAACGACCCTGCTTCCCCTTGAGCATGTCGGACAGGGACTTCAAAGGCCGCTTGTTCGTTCCCGTGATGGCCCGGCCCCTTCTGCCGTTGTCAAAAAGAACGTCCACGGCTTCCTGGAGCATTCTTTTTTCGTTTCGAATGATGATTTCGGGCGCGTTGAGCTCCTGCAAACGCTTCAGCCGGTTATTCCGGTTGATGACCCGGCGGTAAAGGTCATTCAAATCCGAGGTGGCAAAGCGCCCGCCATCGAGGGGAACCAGTGGACGCAGGTCCGGCGGAATAACGGGCAGAACGGTCAGGATCATCCACTCCGGGCGGTTCCCTGATTTGCGGAGGGCTTCGGTGACCTTCAATCTTTTGATGACTTTCTTTCGCTTTGTATCCGAAGAAGCGGTTTTCAACTCCTCACGCAACTCGGCATCCATCACATCCAGGTCCACTTCTTCGAGCAGTTTTCTGACGGCTTCCGCACCGATGCCCGCCTGGAAGGCATCCGCACCGTATTGCTCCCGGTAATCATTGTATTCTTCATCGGAGAGCAGCTCTTTTTTTCTCAACGGCGTGTTTTTGGGGTCCAGAACAATCCATGATTCGAAATAGAGGATCCGCTCCAACTCCTTCAGGGTCAGATCCAGGACATTTCCGATCCGGCTTGGAAGGCTTTTGAGGAACCAGATATGGGCAACCGGCGTAGCCAGGGTAATGTGCCCCATGCGCTCACGTCGGACCTTCGACTTGATGACTTCCACGCCGCACTTTTCACAGACCACGCCCCTGTGCTTCATCCGCTTGTACCGTCCGCAGAGGCATTCATAATCCTTGACAGGGCCGAAAATTTTCGCGCAGAACAGACCGTCACGCTCTGGCTTGAATGTTCGATAATTGATCGTTTCGGGTTTCTTGACCTCACCGTAAGACCAGGACAGAATCTTATCCGGTGAAGCAATGGATATCTTTATTGCGTTAAAACGGATCGGATCTTTTGGTTTTTCAAAATAGCTGAAAACATCTTCCACAGTTTTTACTCCCGGTTATATGTAACTCGATGTCGGCGATGAAGGAGGCCTTTTCTATTCCTCTTCAATCAATTCCACATCAAGGCAAAGACTCTGCAGTTCTTTTACGAGAACGTTAAACGACTCCGGCAGGCCTGGTTCTGATGTATTTTCACCCTTAACAATCGCTTCATAAATCCTCGTTCGGCCGGCAACGTCATCCGACTTGACGGTCAAAAATTCCTGCAGCGAATACGCGGCGCCGTAAGCTTCCATGGCCCAGACTTCCATTTCACCGAGTCTCTGCCCACCGAACTGGGCCTTCCCGCCCAGGGGTTGCTGGGTGACCAGTGAGTAGGGGCCGATGGATCTGGCGTGAATCTTATTGTCCACAAGGTGATGCAGCTTGAGCATATAGATCATGCCCACCGTGATCTCCTGATCGAAGGGTTCGCCCGTGCGGCCGTCATAGAGCGTCGCCTGCCCCCTCGACGGAAGACCCGCCAGTTCCAGCATATCCCGGATATCCTCTTCGCTGGCCCCATCAAAGACCGGCGACGAAACGGCGATGCCCCGCTGAAGCCTGCGCACAAACCTCGTAACTTCCTCCTCGGTTGCCCCGTCAACAAATTTGTCAAACTCTTTCGACGAGTAGATCCTCTTCAACTCGTCGCGAACGGAGTTCCGGCTTGAATAGCGCTCCAGAAGATCATTGAGCTTTTCGCCCAGTCCTTTCGCCGCCCAGCCGAGATGTGTCTCAAGAATCTGGCCCACATTCATTCGTGAGGGAACCCCCAGGGGATTCAGCACGATGTCGACGGGCCTGCCGTCCTTGAAATAAGGCATATCCTCTTCCGGCAGGATTCTGGAGAGAACACCCTTGTTTCCATGCCGTCCCGCCATTTTATCCCCGGCTTGAAGCTTTCTCTTTATGGCAATATAGACCTTCACCATTTTGATCACTCCGGGCGGCAGTTCATCGCTGGCTTTGAGCTTCTCCATCTTCTCGTTGTAGTAAGCCTCCACCAGCTCGATCTTGTTATAGAGGTTGGTCATCATGCGGACGACCGCCTTCTCGGTCTCGTCATCATCCACCAGGGAGATTTCCTTCCACAGATTCGAGGGAATCTCATTCAAAATTTCAGGGGTGATGACATCGCCCTTTTTGAGACATATTTTCTTTCTCTTCGGATCCACAATCCGCGCACCGGACTGTTTTCCCTGAAGCAATGCGCTGACGTCCTTCTTCACGGTTTCCGTAACGATCCGGATCTCGTCATCCCGGTCCTTCTGAAGCATGGCTGCCGCTTCATCTTCAATGTACTGAGATCTCAGATCCTTCTCTGCCCCCTTGCGGGTAAAGATCTTGGCATCGATAACGGTCCCCTCGACACCCGGCGGAACACGCAGCGAGGTGTCCCTCACATCGCTGGCTTTCTCTCCGAATATGGCGCGGAGGAGCTTTTCTTCGGAAGACAGCTGCGTTTCCCCCTTGGGGGTTATTTTACCCACCAGGATGTCGCCGGCTTTTACGGAGACACCCATCCTAACGATTCCGCTGTCATCGAGATTGCGGAGGGCCTCTTCGCCGACATTTGGAATATCCCTCGTGATATCCTCCTTGCCGAGCTTGGTGTCCCTGGCCATGGTTTCAAATTCTTCAATATGGATGGATGTGTAGATATCCTCCTTGACAATCCGTTCACTTACGAGGATGGAGTCTTCATAGTTGTACCCCCCCCAGGACATGAAGGCGACCATCACGTTGCGGCCCAGGGCGAGTTCACCATTATCCGTGGCTGGTCCATCGGCGATGATATCGCCTCTCTTGACCCGGTCCCCCTTGTTGACGATGGCCTTCTGGTTGAAGCAGGTATCCTGATTGGACCTCTGGTATTTGATCAGGGTGTAGATATCGACGCCTGTGTCGCTGTCCTCCTTTTCTGCGTCCTCGCACTTGATGACGATTCTGGAGGCATCGACGCTCTCGACAATCCCGGATCTCCTGGCAACCACAACCGCTCCGGAATCCCGGGCGACCGACCTTTCCATGCCGGTTCCCACGAGAGGGATCTCCGGTCTCATCAGGGGAACCGCCTGCCTCTGCATGTTCGATCCCATGAGGGCGCGATTTGCATCGTCATGTTCAAGAAAGGGGATCAGCGTTGCCGCAACGCTGACCAGCTGATTCGGAGATACGTCAACCATGTTGACGTCCAAGGGAACCACCGAGACAAAGTCTCCGCCCCTCCTTGCCGAAATCAGCTCCCCGATGAAGCTTCCGTCGGGATTCACGGGCTGGTCGGCAGGGGCGACCACCAGGTTTTCCTCCTCAATGGCCGTCAGAAATTTGATACCCGGCAGGACCCGACCCTCCTGCACCATGCGGTAAGGCGTCTCAATGAATCCGAACTCATTAACCCTGGCGTACGTGCTGAGGGAAACGATCAACCCGATATTCGGACCTTCCGGTGTCTCCACGGGGCAGATTCGACCGTAATGGGTGGGATGAACATCCCGCACCTCAAACCCGGCCCTTTCGCGTGTCAGGCCCCCGGGACCCAGGGCGGACAGTCGCCTCTTATGGGTAATCTCGGACAGGGGATTGGTCTGGTCCATGAACTGCGAAAGCTGGCTGCTGCCGAAAAACTCACTGACCACTGCGGACACGGGCTTTACATTGACGAGGTCATGAGGCATCATGGTTTCGATGTCCTGAAGGCTCATTTTCTCCTTGATCGCCCGCTCCATACGAACCAGACCGATACGGTACTGGTTTTCGATCAGCTCGCCGACGGAGCGCACCCTCCTGTTGCCGAGGTGATCAATGTCATCCACGCTGCATTCCGGGACACCGTTCTTAAGGTCGATGAGATATTTTACGGCGGCCATGATGTCTTCGTTTCTCAAGACCGTCACGTCCGTGGAAACATCCCGGCGAAGCTTGTAGTTCATCTTCGCCCGCCCGACCGTGGAAAGATCGTAGCTTTCGTTCTCAAAGAAGAGGCTCTTGAAAAACTTCTGCGCCGTATCGGGCGTCGGCGGATTGCTTGGCCTCAATCGGCGGTAAATTTCAATGATGGCATCGCCGGGGTTCTCCGTCCGATCAATCAGGAAGGTGTCTCGTATGGAGGTGTTTGCCATATCCTCGCCGATCTGAATGACACTGAGCTTCCGAATCCCCTTTTCCCGGATCGCGTCAACCGCTGCTACAGTCAACGCCTCATTGCAGCGGAAGATAATCTCTCCCGTTTCCGGATCCAGGACATCGGCCGCCAGAATTCTTCCCGGCAGCTCCTCGACCTCCAACGGAATCCGATCAACATGCTGCTCCTTGATTTTTTTGAAGATCGTCTTGGTGATGCGGCGTCCCTTCTTGAACAGAACATCACCCGTATGAATGTCCCGAATATCGTCACACAGCTTGTGGCCAACGAGAGACTCTTCGACAGCCAAGTGGAAGGAATCGCCTTCGCAGAAGATGTGCTCCACATCATAGAAGTAATTAAGCAGATCTTCCGTGGAGTAACCCATCGCCTTGAGAAGAATGGTGACGGGCATCTTCCTGCGGCGGTCAATGCGGACATACAGCAGATCCTTGGAATCAAATTCCAGATCCAGCCAGGACCCCCGGATGGGAATGATCCTGGCTGAATAGATCAGTTTTCCACTTGTTAACGTTTTTCCTTTATCATGGTCGAAAAATATGCCTGGGGATCGGTGCAGCTGGCTGACGATAACGCGTTCCGTTCCATTGACGATGAAAGTCCCCTTTTCAGTCATCAGAGGAATCTCACCGAAATAAATTTCCTGCTCTTTGATGTCCCGGATGTTTTTCTGATCGGACACGCGATCCGTATCAAAAACAACGAGCCGCACGACGATTTTAAGGGGAGCCGCATAGGTCATCCCCTTCTGAATGCACTCGTTGACGTCATAACGAACAGCCCCTATCTTATAGCTTACAAATTCCAACGAACATTTCCCACTGAAATCTGAAATGGGAAAGACGCTTTTAAAGGCACCCTGCAGACCGTAATTCTTGCGATTTTCCGGAGCCACCTTCTCCTGGAGAAAAATCTCGTAGGACCTGACTTGAATATCAATCAGGTTGGGAACTTCCAGAATTTCCTCAATACGGCCAAAGTTTTTTCTAAATTCGCCCATGGCATTCCTAAATAATAGTTCGGGCACATGACTGTGCCCTTGTTATATTCAATTATTTAACTTCGACGGTCCCACCGACTTCTTCAATCTTCTTCTTGATGTCAGCGGCCTCATCCTTGGATACCGCTTCCTTGATGGGTTTTGGCACACCTTCCACCAAGTCTTTCGCCTCTTTCAGACCAAGGCCCGTAATGGCCCGGACGACCTTGATGACCTGGATTTTCTGATCGCCGAATCCCGTCAGGATCGCATCAAATTCCGTCTTTTCTTCGGCTGGCGCCGCCGACTCCGCCGGGCCCGCAGCTGCGGATACCGCTACAGGGGCCGCCGCCGACACACCAAATCTCTCTTCCAGTTCCTTGACCAGCTCGGACAGCTCCAGAACGGTCATCCCTTCAATGAATTTCACGACATCTTCTTTTGTAATATCCGCCATTTTCTATCCCTTCCTGTGTGTTTTGTTTAATGTTCCTCAAGGAATGCGCCTTTAATTGCCCTCTTCCTTTTTAGTTCGATATCCATCCAGCACCCGGACAAACCCGCGCGGCACAGCGCTGAGTACATTGACCAGCTGTGTCTGAACGCCCACCATTACAGAAAGCATCTTGGCAAGCAGAATCTCCCTGCTGGGAAGTTCAGCCAACGCCTTCAGCTGCTCAACCGTAATAACCTTATCGCCCAACATGCCGACTTTAAGCTCCAATTCTGCATTCTTCTTCGCGAAATCAGACAGAATCTTACTCGGCTCCACGGGATCGCCATAACTAAGAATCAAAGCCAACGGCCCTTTGAAATGGTCCTGCAATGCCTCAAGGGAAGTATCCCGTGACGCGATGTTCAAAAGGGTGTTTTTTACAACTTTCAACTCCGTATTAGACTTCCGCAGGTCATTTCGCAGGGCTGTCATTTTGGCGACATCGATTCCTCTGAAGTTTGCCAAAACGGCCAGCTTGAATGACTTGACCTTCTGGTGGAGCTCAACGGCAACCTGCTCTTTCGTTCTCCGATCCAACCTTAACCTCCTTTCTCGCCCGCCACGCAATGGGCATGGCGGAATAAATTATCTTCCCGGGAAATCAGAACCTGTTACTAAGGAATTAAAAAAATAGGAGAACTGAGCAGCACACAGGAACATACACACAAACTTACGGCACTGAAGCATGACTCTGCTTCACTCAATAGCGATCTCGGCAGGCCGATGCGCGCATCGTTTAAACCCTGTACCTGCTGTCTCAGATTTCTCTATTTAGTGGTATGATTTCACATCTGCCTTGAACTGATTAAAACAGAAGCAATTTGAATTCTAAAGATTTCTCAAATCCAGCGGATCTACCCTCACCCCGGGTCCCATCGTCGAGGAAACCGCAACCCCTTTGATATAGGTTCCCTTGCTGGTGGCGGGTTTCAACTTGACGATCATTTCCATGAGAGCCTGAATGTTTTCCATCAGCTTCTCCGGGCCAAAGGATACTTTCCCCACGGGGCTGTGGACGATCCCTGCCTTCTCCACCCGGAATTCAACTTTACCCGCTTTTACATCCCTGACGGCCTGGGCGACATCGAAAGTCACCGTCCCCACTTTCGGATTAGGCATCAATCCCCGGGGACCGAGAATCTTCCCGAGCTTACCGACATTCCCCATCATATCGGGTGTTGCGATCACACGATCGAATTCAAGCCATCCCGCCTTGATCTTTTCGATGTATTCATCCGATCCGGCGTAGTCGGCTCCCGCGTCCATGGCTTCCTTTTCCTTCTCGCCCTTCGCAAAAACCAGAACCCGCACCGATTTCCCCAATCCGTTCGGCAGCACGACGCTGCCCCGGACCATCTGATCCGCATGGGCAGGGTTCACACCGAGGCGGACAGCGGCCTCGACCGTTTCGTCAAACTTCCCCCTTGCAGAACCCGTTACAAGTTCCAAGGCTTCGGAAAGTGTATAGCGGTGTCCCGCCTCTACCTTTTCCTTCGCAGCTAAATATGTCTTACCCCTTTTTGGCATGATTCAACCTCAATGTACAGTTTCGACCCATCGTGACGAACAGCATCCCCTCTTTCAGGGTTTCAACTGGTTTTTTTATAGAATCGATCTTTCCGCCTTCCCTGCAGGACACCCCGGACAACCGGAGATGGCATGGCCCGCAGCTTAATCGGCGATCTCAATCCCCATCGATTTCGCCGTCCCTTCGACAATCCGAATCGCCCCCGCCATGTCCACGGCGTTCAAGTCCTTGTACTTCAAATCGGCAATCTCCCTCACCTGCTGTGCCGATACCGTTCCTACCTTATCCCGCTTCGGGTCACTGGCGCCCTTGGCGATTTTTGCCGCCTGCTTCAGCAGTACGGCGGCAGGGGGCGTTTTTGTGACAAAGGTAAAGGACCGGTCTGCATAGACGGTTATCAGCGCGGGGATGACCGTCCCTTCCTGGTTTTGCGTCAAAGCGTTATACGCCTTGCAGAATTCCATGATATTAACGCCATGCTGGCCCAAAGCCGGACCGACCGGCGGCGATGGTGTTGCTTTTCCCGCTTTGAGTTGAAGTTTGATATTAGCGATGACTTTCTTGGCCATAATATAACCACCTTACGTTATGATCTTGAGGCTGTCCGGACAGTTTCTTCCTGATCAGCTCTGAACAACTTGAATAAAATCCAGTTCCACCGGCGTCGGTCGACCGAAAATGCTGACAATGACTCTCAACTTTCCCTTCTCAGCCTTGACCTCGTCGATCACCCCGTCGAAATTTGTAAACGGACCATCCACGATGGTCACATGGTCACCCACTTCAAATTTGAACTTGGGCTTGGGCTTCAAGGTCCCTTCGTCGATTCTCGTTTTCAGCAGCTCCACGTCCCGGTCGGGAATGGGCGAAGGCTTCTCCCTGCTTCCGATGAATCCCGTCACCTTCGGAGTATCCTTCACAAGGTGCCACGTATCATCGTCCAGCTCCATCTTCACAAGAATGTACCCCGGGAAGAACTTGCGCTTCGACGTTTTTTTCGTACCGGACACAAGTTCGACGACATCCTCTTCGGGAATCAGAATGTCTGAAAAACGGGACTGCATGTCTGCGGCCTCTATCCGTTCCTGCAGAGACTGTTTCACCTTGCTTTCGAAACCGGAATATGTATGCACGACATACCACTTGAAAGCCATAGTATTTTAACCTAACACCAGCTTGATCGTCTTGGTAAGGCCGAAATCTACGATACCGAGGAAGGTGGAAACAATGAAGACAACGATAATGACCACGGAGGTGGAGGCCAAGGTCTGCTTCGGCGTGGGCCACGTCACTTTTTTAAGCTCCGCCCTCGCTCCCTTCAAAAACAGGCTTATAATTTCGATATAGCCCTTCAACTTGATCATTATGTTTCCCATGTCCAGGACCCTTGACCTACTGAAGAAAAATGGCAGGCCAGGAGGGACTCGAACCCCCAGCATCCGGATTTGGAGTCCGGCGCTCTATCCATTAGAGCTACTGGCCTGTAGGTGTCGCGCAAATATGATTCGCCTATTTGGTCTCCCTGTGGAGCTTGTGTGAACGGCAGAAGCGGCAGTATTTCTTTATTTCAAACCGACCCTGCATCGTCCTCTTGTTCTTGGTTGTCGTGTAATTCTTCTGTTTACACTCCGTACATGCCAAAATAATAATGTTACGCATACCTCTCCCGCCTGCACACCACTGGAGCCCACGACCAGGATTGAACTGGTGACCTCATCCTTACCAAGGATGTGCTCTACCGACTGAGCTACGTGGGCGTTAAGATTTTATCTGCGTTACTTCCTGACTTTTCGCGGTTCGTTCCTGCCTCTCCAGGATGCAACATGCTGAGCAATCGATTTCTTCTGCCGGTACACCGGAAGACGTTCTCAACCCCGCACATTCCTGAAATGGAACTAAATGGAGCGGGAAACGGGATTCGAACCCGCGACCCTCAGCTTGGAAGGCTGACGCTCTAGCCCCTGAGCTACTCCCGCTTACCGATGGAATTCGATGGATACAACCCGGAAAGTTCCTGTACCAAACCTTCATCCTCCGTATAGGGAGGCAGTAAATGGTGGAGGGGGGAGGGTTCGAACCTCCGTAGGCTGAGCCGACAGATTTACAGTCTGCTCCCTTTGACCGCTCGGGAACCCCTCCGATTTTAAAAATACTCAATCTGGAGCTGGCGATGGGACTCGAACCCGCAACCTGCTGATTACAAATCAGCTGCTCTACCGATTGAGCTACGCCAGCACAACCTCATTCACAAGTTGCCTCAATAGTCCGATTCTCGGAATCAATGCGAGAAAAACCCTGAAGCGGTGAACTTAAATGGGTTGCCTACGTTTGTCAAGTAAATTTTAAACAATCTTTTTACCTGTTTTCTCTGCCTTTGTGAAACAACCCGACCATTTTTTCCATCAGTCCGGCCCTGCCATCTCCCCTGGTTCTTCAATGATTTCAGCGGAAAATGCGTAGATGACCGCACGTTCATCCTGCCAGGCATCGTTGGGCAACCCGGCCTTATAGCAGGTCTCCTCGAGAAAAGTCAAGGAATCCCAGCCGTATTCCGTCGCTACCTGAGGCAGAAGCAAGCCCGAATGTTTTCCCAGCACGATGTACAGTCCATGTTTTCCGACTTCGATTTCCTCCGGATGCTCTATTCTTTTCAAGGGTGACAGCACGGATATCTCTACGGAGATTTCACCCAGTTCATCGCGGCTCAAGGGGGAAAATCTCGGATCTTGAAAGGCGGCAGCCAGGGCCATTTCCTTCACGGCCTGCTCAAGAGGCCTGAAGGGCTGTATATACCCGATGCAGCCCCGCAATTGTCCCCGCTTCTTGAGGGTGACAAACACGCCCCTTTTCTCCTGGAGCACCGAGGGGATTCGGCTATCCCCCTGCGTCTCGCAAAATTCTCCTCGAACCTGAAGCTTCCCTTCGATCGTTGAACGGACGATCTCCAGCAGGGCCCTTTTTTCTCCTTCCGACAGGCTCATCCCTATTCCCCCCTGTAGAAAACGGAGGCGGCATATCCGACGACACCGCTTCGATCCCCGGTCACATCCCCGGAATTCGCATATGTTAAAACTGCCGCCTTGTCCGCACCCAATCGTTTAGCCACCATCACCGTCACAGCCGCCGGGCCGCCTCCGCAGGCCTCACCGACTCCCCTCTGCAGATCCTGCAATAAGCCCTTCTCGTCCATTCTGCCGAGATGATCGAGAATGCGCCTGTCCATTTTAAGCGCTTCCTCGTAGTTGTGGTAGTGGGACAGATCCGAGCTGCCGACAACCAGAATATTCAGATTCCCGGCGCTGGAAATGATGGCATCGGCCAGCATTCCGCAGGTCTCTTCATCCTGATCGCCCATGATCAACGGAACAAAGAGGAATGCCCCAAGTACAACCTGCAGAAAGGGCAGCTGAATTTCCACGGAATGTTCCTGCAGATGTACATCCGGTAGAAAGGAAATTCGAGGGCTCCCTTCGAGGAGCCTGTCGGCGATGGACTCATGGACTTTGACGATGCCCAGAGGCGTTTCATACCCCCCCTGGTTGAAAAGGGAGACTCCCCGGAAGTAGGATCGGTGACTCGGACCGATCACGAAGACGACATCGTAAGCCTTCCCCGTGATCTGCTTATAGGCGTGTGCCGCCACTTGTCCGGAATACATGTATCCCGCATGGGGTGCGACGAGACCGAGAATCTCCCCCCGAATCGGGGCATCATGCACTTCCTTGAAATAATCGAGGATATCCCGTTCGAGAATTCGAGGATTTCCCGGGTACCATGAACCTGCGATCAGGGATTTTTTAATATAGTCCATAGCGAACTCCTTCATTCCATGGCAGCTTTCAGGCTGGAACGGTTCCTTCCAGCCGCCGTGCTGTATCTGTTGCGGCGGGTTCCTGATTCAAAGGGGCGTTTCGGATCACCCCTTGCCCAGTCCCTGCCGGCTTCCATTATTTCAGACGCCAGACCATGCCTTCCGGCGTATCGGCCACCACAACCCCCATCTCGAACAGCTTCCGACGGATCTCATCCGCCTGCGCCCACCGCCCCGCAGTGCGCAGGGCTTCTCTCTCCTTCATCAAGCGCCTGGCCTCCTCGCTGATCTGTTCCTCATCAAATTTCATGACTCCGAAAACGGAATCGACCTTCTTCATGGCCTCCAGGACCGAATCGCGCTGCTCAAGGGTCAAGAGGCCCCCGGCAAGGGGTACACTGACTTTCTTGACGAAGGCGAAGAGGGCGGCCAACGCCCCGGAGATGTTCAGATCATCATCCATGGCGCCGATAAATCCCTGCCGGAGATCGTACATCAACTGTTCCAGTTCGGGATACCCGCTGCCGGCCTTGAAGCGGATCAGCCGCTGGATGAAGCCATTGAGTTTGAGGACCGTATATTTTGCCGTATCCAGGGCTCCAAACGAAAAGTTGAGCGGTTTCCGATAATGTGAGCTGAACAGGAAAAACCGGACTTCCCTGCCGGAATAGCCTTTCTTCTCCAACTCCTCAAGGGTCAGGGCATTGTTGAGCGACCGGGACATCTTTTTTCCGCCGACCATGACCAGGTCCGTATTGATCCAGTAATTCGCAATCTTCCTGCCCGTGGCGGCCTTGCCGATGGCCATGACATTCTCGCAGTGGGGAAAGACGATATCGGAACCGCTCGCATGGATGTCGAACGTCTCAGCCAGGTAATGCTGGGCAATGGCGGCGCATTCCAGGTGCCAGCTCGGCCGGACGTTACCCCAGCGGGTTTTGAAGAACACGCCCCGCTTCAACTCACTGAGCGTGGATCGCTTCAAGAGGGTGAAATCAACGGGGCTGTCCTTTTCATAGTAATCCAGATCAATCGTCCGTCCGTGCTGAACCCGGGTGAGGTCGACATTGGAGAGGCATCCGTAATCTCTCAATTTCGAGATGTCGAAATAAACAGACCGCAGTTTTTCATAGGCAAATCCCCTCTCGACCAGTTTATCCACCAGTTCCAGCATGCAGTCGAAATTCTCGCTGGCCCGGGGATAATTCTCATCCTTTTTTATGTTGAGCTTTTCGATGTCACGGAGAAAGGCATCGGCGCAGCGGGCCGTATAGACGCCCAGGTCCGTATTTTCCCGTTCGGCGCCCCCGATGGAGCGGTCCGCAAGGTCGATAATGTTCAGAACATGCTTAACCGGATAGCCTCGAAATTCGAGATAACGGCGGATCAGGTCGGAAACCACGAACCGGCGGTAACTGCCGATGTGCGGGACTTCATGGATCGTGGGGCCGCAGGAATGCATCAGGACCAGCTCCGGATTAATGGCCCGGAAGAAGGTTTTGCTCCGTGACAGGACATTGTAAAACCGGATGGTCGATTCTTCCTTGTCCATGAACAGCTCGGTGCTCAGGTACCGCTCACCGCTGTCGGGAAAGATCACAACGATGAAGCCTTCGTCCATCTCTCGAGCCTTCTGCATCGCCACGTACATGGCCGCTCCGGAACTCATCCCCGCCAGAATGCCCTCCTCCCGGGCCAACCTTCTAGCCGTCTCATAGGCATCCTCATCCTGGATGTGGACCTTTTCATCAAGCCGCTGCTTATCAAAGATCCCGGGCACGTAGGATTCCTTTAAATTTTTCAGGCCCTGAATGCGGTGCTGAAGATAGGGCTCCACCCCGACCACCCGGACCTCCGGATTGTGCTCCTTCAGCCTTCGAGACAGCCCCATCGCCGTTCCTGTTGTCCCCATGGTGGCGATGACCGTGGTAACCTTCCCATCGGTCTGTTGCCAGATTTCCTCTGCGGTTCCGTAATAGTGAGCCAGGATATTATCGGGATTGTTAAACTGGTCCGGGACGAAATAGCGGTCCGGATTTTCCCGCATCATGCTGTAAACCTCCTCGATGGCACCATCCGTCCCCATGCCGGCCGGGGTAAAATACAGTTCGGCCCCCAGGGCTTTGAGGATTTTCTTCCTTTCCTCACTGGCCGATTCCGCCATGGCCAGGCACAACCGGTACCCTTTGGCCGCCGCGATGAGGGCGAGCCCGATGCCCGTGTTGCCGCTTGTCGCCTCCAGTATGATTTTATCCGGGGTCAGCTCTCCCCGCTTTTCAGCTTCGCTGATCATGTACAGGGCGGTCCGGTCCTTGATGGATCCGCCCGGGTTGAAACTTTCCAGCTTGGCATAGATCTTTACCTTCGGATTCGGATTCAACCGGCGAATCTCAACAAGTGGCGTATTGCCTATCGATTCAATAATATTGCGGTAAAGTTTCTTCATCTTTCTCTTTTCAGTCCGACGCCGTCTTTTTCATCACGGCCGTGCTGCTTGTCTGCAACGCTGTTCCTACCACCGGGAAGGGACGATCCGTGGGTGTCATCTGTCAGGACGCGGGGGTGAAAATATTAATGATGGCTCTGGACTTTGCCTTTGTGAAAGTTCTGTTCGGGTGTGATCTTCATTTAATGAAATAACGGCGGCCTGCCGGCTTCCGGGTGTCGACCCCGGCGCAATGTTCGCCGTGATCTTCTCTCCGATGGGGACCTGGAATCAGCTGTCCAGCTTGGGAAGGGGAACCTTAATAAATTTCACACCTTCGTCCTTCAATGCATCCTCTTCCCGCTTCGTCGTAGTCCCCTTGATGTTTCTCGGATCCTCCTTGCCATGAAAGATGTTCAAGGCCACTTCCGCAAAACGTTCGCCGACATCCTCGAAGTGTTTATTGATGTATTCGTGAAATTTCTGCAGCACGCCTGTCCGATCGGTCTTGGGGCAGTTCTTTTCGGAATCCCTTCCTGAATGTCGCGTCACGATCTTCGGTGAAGAAGGAAGTTCCCGGGCTTCAAAGCTTCCACAAACCGGACAGGCAATCATCTTCTGCTCCTTCTGTTTCTCGAAGGCCTTCCGATCCTTGAACCACCCCTCAAATGTGTGTCCTTTTTCACATTTCAGATCATAAATAATCAAGAATACTACCTCTTTAATTATCTTTCCTCTTCAATATCATGTTAACAGTCAAAAAACAATAGAGCAGCAGCACGACGACAAGGTCCCGTCAAAGTTCGGAAATTTAATATAAATATCATGCACTTACAAAATAAAGCGCCTTTCGCTCTTTATTCAATAAATACAATGTATTACGAATTTAGATGACTTGCCCTTGAGCACGACGAGTCGGGCAACAGGTATCTTCCAGTGGAATCTGGTGAAAAAGTCTTCAATTTACGCTATTCGACAGCGTTTTCTCAACGGTGCAGGGTAATATTTTATTTCAGGCCATGCAAATAAAGGTGGACATTTCCGGATAAATTTTATATGAACATCCCCCTGTCGGGATGTGGCCCAGCTTGGTAGGGCACTGCGTTCGGGACGCAGGAGTCGCGCGTTCAAATCGCGCCATCCCGACCATTTTTATCCGCCCACCACGGAAGCCATCTGGAAGATCGGCAGATACATGGCGATGATCATTCCGCCGACAACCCCCCCCAGAAACACCATCATGAAAGGTTCCAGGAGCGAGGTCATGGCACTTACCGCCACATCCACTTCATCATCATAAAAATCGGCGATTTTAGCCAGCATGGCATCCAACGCGCCGGTGTGCTCCCCTACCGCGATCATCTGAACAACCATGGGAGGAAACAGCCCCGATGCCTCAAGGGGTTCCGCGATCGTTTTCCCTTCGCTGATGCTGCGCCGCGTGTTCATCAGCGCCTCCTCGACGATCTTGTTTCCGGACGTTCTGCTCACAATGGCCAGGCCGTCGAGAATGGGAACGCCGCTGCTCATCATTGTGGAGAGGGTCCGGGTGAATTTGGCCACGGCAACCTTTTTAAGGAGCGGACCGAAGACGGGCAACTTCAGAAGCGCCCGGTCCACAAGAACATTCCCCTGATCGGTTCTGTAAAACTGCTTGAAGGCGAAGATTGCGGCAATGACCGCCGCAACCATATAAACGAAATAGTGCTGCATGAATTCGCTGCAATTGACCAGGAACTGAGTCGGCGCGGGCAGGGCGCCGCCCATATCGGAAAACATTTTCTGGAATACGGGAATCACCTTCAGAAGCAGCAGCGTCACCACTCCGATGGAGATCACCAGAACGCTGATCGGGTACGTCATGGCTCCCTTGACCTTGCGTTTGAGCTTCATGGCTTTTTCCATATAGGTAGAAAGTCTTCCCAGGATGACATCCAGAATGCCGCCGCTTTCTCCGGCTGCAATGAGATTGACAAAGAGTTCGTCAAAAATTTGAGGGTATTTTTTCAGCGCATCCGTCAAAGAAGCTCCACCTTCAATATCCTCCTTGATGGCCGTGATGACCTTGGCAAAGGTTTTGTTGGTTTCCTGCTGCGCCAGAAGATCCAGACATTGAATCAGAGGAAGGCCGGAGTCGATCATCGTCGAAAAGATACGGGCAAAAACGACAATCTGCTTCTCTTTGACTTTCTGTTGAAGAAACGGCAGATATTCGAGAAGGTCTTTGGGTTTTTTCTTGATCGTTATCGACCGATATCCCTGCCTCCGAAGCAGCCTTTTCAACGCCGCTTCATCGGCAATCTTCATTTCACCTTTCTTGACCTCACCTCTGCGGGTGATTGCTTCCCATACTAACTCCGTCATGACGACAACTCCTTCTTATTCAGGACGCTCCGTGAAAAAAAACCGTGACAGCTCTTCCATAATAGCAAACGGCATCGGAAGAAATTTTATTTCAAGAAACGTTCCCCGTTGTCGTCCCTGCTTGAACCCTGTTCCAATATGAGATCGATTCCGCGGGCGGAGCCGACGCGGTCACAGGCAAGATCGGGTTGGAAAGCCGAGAAGAGGGCCGATCAAGAGAGTGGTTTGATCAGGGAAGGAAATTGTTAACGCTGTCCTGCATGTTGGCGGAATTGTTTCCGCCGGATTTCATGCATGACAATCCCCGCGGAGACGGATACATTGAGCGAATCGATTTTTCCAAGCATCGGGATGGAGATGAAGAAATCGCACTTCTTCCGGATGAGGGGCCGCACCCCTTTCCCTTCAGCCCCCATGACCAGGCCTACTGCCGCCGAATAATCCGGGGCCGATACGGATTGGGAGGCCTGCGCGTCAGCCCCGAAAATCCAGAAGCCCCGCGTTTTGAGTTCATCAAGGGCACGGGCCATATTGGAGACACGGGCCACCGGAAGATGGCGGACAGCCCCCGCGGAGGTTTTAATAACGGTGGCTGTTATGGAAGCCGCACGATGCTCGGGAAGGATCACCCCGTTGGCGCCGAAACAGTGAGCCGTTCGGATAAGGGCCCCCAGATTGTGGGGATCTGTGATCCCGTCCAGAATGAGCACCAGATCGTACAGGCAGGACGGATGCCGATTGGCGATCACCGCATCCAGGTCCTGGTAGTGATAAGCCCTGCATATCCCGATTACGCCCTGGTGAGAAGCCTTCCCTGTCAGTTCATCCAGGTACGATCGCTCCCGGACCTCAACAGGCACACCCTGTTGAGCGGCCAGGATTCTAATCTCGCGGATCGCCGCTTCGCTCCGCCCCCGGGCCAACACGATTTTCTCCACGCCCCCGCGGCCGCTGATCAGCGCCTCCTTCAAAGGATTGACGCCATAAATGACTTCCATGGGCATCCCTGCGATCTTGTACGTACGTGAGGTCCATCTCGAACAAGACCCCGAATAATCCCGCCACGGGGGAATTATCCTGCCGTCAGCCCCCGGGCGATCTCTCTGCAGAGTTCATCCGCAGCAGCCACGGGGTCTTCCGCCGTCTGAATCGGCCGGCCGACGACCAGGTAGTCCGAGCCCCGCCGGATGGCCTCTTCAGCGGAGAGAACGCGCTTCTGATCATCCCCGGCCACCCTGGCCGATCCGCGAATCCCCGGCGTTACGATGGCAAAGCCCTCGCCGCAGGCCTGCCGAACCGCCTCGACATCCTGCGCCGATGCGACGACCCCGGAAAGGCCGGCGTCCCGGGCCATGCGCGCCAGCCTCAGAACCAGCTCCGCCGTTGAGCAGGAGAAGCCCAAGGCCCTGAGATCGTCGTCATTCAGGCTGGTCAGGACCGTCACCCCTAGAACGACCGGCTCGGGAAGCTCCCGCTTCCGCGCCGTCTCCCGCACGGCCTTCGCGGTCTCTGCCATCATGCTCATCCCGCCCAGCGCGTGGACATTGAACATGGGCACCCCCATCTCCACGGCGCCTTCAGCTGCTCTGGCAACCGTGTTGGGGATGTCATGGAACTTGAGATCCAGAAAAACCCGTGAGCCCGCCTTCTGGATCTCCTCAACGAGCCTGGGGCCGAAACGGGTGAAGGCCTCCTTGCCGACTTTGAACAACCCGACATGACCCGTGAGAAGCCGGACCCAGGACATGGCCTCGTCGAATCCCCTTCCCATGTCCAGGGCAAAGATGAGCTTTTCCCGCGCCTCCTCATTCGACATAGTCTTCGTCACCGATAAATTCTGTCGTATCATCAACGATGAGCTTGAAATCTTCCTTGGCCCCCATGAGATATTCCGGGTGGGAAAAATGAACCTTGTTATCGGCAATTTCCCGGAGCGCAGCGACAATCTCCCGGTTGTTGCGGGTATTGGTTAATGGTTTCGAACCTTTCAAAAGCTGTTTGGATCTTTTCACCGCCAGCAGAACCAGGGCGAAGCGGTTCCCGGTAACTTGCAGAGCATCTTCAACAGTTATTCTTGCCATGCTGAACAGGCCTCCCTGAAAATGATATTCCCTATGTTAATCCTGTTTTTCCTCATCGAGGATGTCCTGAATCTGTTTTGTTCTTCTTTCCGTCCGGCTTTTTTCCGCCACATAAATCGCCTGAAGAGAATCGACCGCCCGATTCAGTGAATCATTAAAGATGACATAATCATACGCGGGCGCCTCTTCTATTTCCTGACGGACCTGGCTCAGGCGTTTCTTGATTTCGGCGTCCGATTCTCCCCTTTTTTGCAGCCTCGCCTTCAACTCGGCCAAAGAGGGAGGCAGAACAAAGACATAGATACCACCGGAATAATTCTTTTTCAATGTCTTTGCCCCTCTCATTTCGATATCCAGGAGCATATCCCGACCCTGATCCAAAAAGCGGTCCATCATTTTCCCGGATGTCCCGTAATAGTGACCGTAATTCTCCTCCCATTCGGCAAATTCACCCTGCTCAATCCGTTCCCGGAATTCCGCCTCGGCAATGTAGAAGTAGTCCTTTCCGTCAACTTCTCCCTGTCTGGGTTTCCTGGTGGTATAGGAAACGGAAAATTGAACCTCGGGATGCCGTTCGAGAAATTTTCGGCGGATAGACGTCTTGCCCGCTCCGGACGGAGCGGACAGGACGAGAAAGAGCCCCCTGGATCCCCGATCGGACTTATTCAATGTTCTGCACCTGCTCCCTCAATTTCGCCAGTTCACTCTTGATCTCGATAACCTGCCGGGAGATTTGAGCGTCACTGCTCTTGGAACCGATCGTATTGATCTCCCTGCCCATTTCCTGGATGAGAAAGTCAATTTTCCTTCCCACGGCCTCCGCGCTGTTCATCATGGCCTCAAATTGTTCAAGATGGCTGCGGAAACGGACGGTTTCTTCCGTAATATCGCTCCGCTCCGCCATGACCGCCACTTCCTGGGCCAGACGCGCCTCATCGACGACCAGCCCCTTGGTCAATTCCTGAACGCGGGCAACCAGGCGGCCGTGATATTCCTCGAGGAGCACCGGCGTTCTATTGATGATCCCGTCGAGAGATGTGCGGATATAGCCAATCCGGTCCGTGAGATCCCGGTAGAGAATGTCTCCTTCCGTCTTCCGCATGGCCTTCAGCTCCGCCAGCGCTTCATAAAAGACCGGCTCCACCTTCTCCCAGCAGGCCTGCAAATCGGGGATCGCCTCCACGGGGGTCATCACGTCCTTGAAGCGCGACAGCAGCTCCAGGGTAATCTCATCCGCAAGATTCAATTCATTTTTCATCTCCACCAGCAGAGAAAAATAATTTTTCAGCAAGGGCAGATTGAGGGAATACCGGCTTTCACCGCCCTCTCCATTGTCGGCATCCATCTTGATGGACACATCAATCCGGCCACGGAAAAAGTGCTCGCCGACTTTTCTTTTGATCTCCATCTCCATCGGGAGAAAAAGGTTGGGGAGGCGAAGGGACACCTCCAGGTATCGGTGATTGAGCGACCTCATCTCAACCACGATCTTTCTCGCGTTATCAGTGGATTCCGCCCGTCCGTAACCGGTCATACTGCTGATCATGTCTTGTTCCCCTATTCCTTAAAATTCCTTTTACGCACAGCAGGCTGCGCCTCTTTCAGGCCTTCCGGCTCTTCAACTGCTCGACATACCTGGCGCGGATCTTGTTGAACATTTCAATCGAGGTTTTTTCCGCGTAATCGGGATACGTCCAGGGAAGCGTTGAAAAGGTTTTATGACTGTACATCAGCGTCAAGTCCGCGTAAATCCCGTCCCGGAGATAAGGCCGATGGGTATACCCCTTGCCCGTAGCCAGAATCAGATGGGCCTTGGCAATGTACCCGGGATCAATATTGACCGTCCTCTTTCCGGCCACCGCAAACCGGTCCTCCAGGGAATTGGTCAGGTTCTTGATATCGGGAAGGCTTTCCGGTTGGCTGAGGCGCTCGAAGGACACAAACCGCCTCAGCAGCGAAGGCCCCATCTCCTCGGCATAGTAAGACGTATAGTCGAAGGGAAGAAGGCCGCTGATGAAGTCCGTCTCCCCGTAAGTTTCGATCACGCAGGCCAGAATGTCGCGCAGAACGTCCCGATCCACGGCAAAGAGACTCATGATCAGCTTGACCGCTTCAGCTTCGTGAGGCCGGCTCATAGAACCTTTTTCAACTCCTGGCGGGTCACCGTTGCCGTTCCCACCTTGCCGACGACGATGCCCGCGGCGCAGTTGGAGATCGCCGCCGCTTCCCGGAAGCTGGCCCCCGAAGCCATGCAGAGGGCGAAAACACCGATCACCGTATCCCCCGCGCCGGTGACGTCAAACACTTCCCGGGCTTCCGTCGGGAAAAGGGTATGCAGAATCCCACCACCTTGCCCGTCTCTTTCAAAAAGGCTCATCCCTTCCTCTCCCCGCGTGATCAGCAGGGACCGGAAATTGTAGCGGGACAGCAGCTCCTTCCCGACACGGGCAAGCTTATCCCCTGTCGGCGCATCCACTCCGACGGCCCTGCCCGCTTCATGATGATTGGGGGTTATGATGTCCACCCCCGAATACAGGGACAGGTCGGTTCGCTTAGGATCGGCGCAGACCACGATATCCGTCCCGGACACAACCTCAAGAAGGCCCGTCATCAGCTCTTTGGTGACAACCCCTTTTCCGTAATCGGAAACCACGATGGCTCCCAGTTCTCCGCGCAGCGTCCGGGCATAGGCAAGCAGCTTTCCGATGCTCTCCGCATCCGCCGTCTGCCGGCTCTCCCGATCGAACCGGACAACCTGCTGTCCGTGGGCAATAATCCTTGTCTTCAGGGTCGTCGGGCGCCCCGTTTCGACCACCAGCCCCGCCGGATCAATGTTCCTCCCGCGGAACTCTTCCCGGATCCGCTCGGCCATGGCATCCTCACCGACGATCCCGGCGCCGTATACCCTTCCCCCCATGGAATAGATGTTATTGATGACATTGGCGCAACCACCGAGAAGAAGATGGTCCCCGGAAACATCCACAACAGGAACCGGCGCCTCGGGAGAAATCCGGGCGACCCTCCCCCGGATAAAATGATCCACCATGACATCTCCGACAACCAGCACTCGGGCTTCGGAGAAACGTGCAACAATTTCCCGCGCTCTCTTTCTGTCCAGAACTTTTTTCATATCAGATTTATCAAATATTAGATTTTCAAGCGAATTTTATTCCTTTGAGGGCGACCGATGCTATTACCATGAGGCATGTTTGTCAAATCATTTCTTGCCTTGAAATCCTGCTCCCGGTTTTGCCGGTCTATTCCTGATTGACTTCACATGAATTATCAAGTAGAGGGAAATGCTTAGAATAATAAACAGGTTTACTCTGGGAAACGCGTTCATGATCCGGTCGATTCTCCTTATTTTTGTGGGTGTGTCCATTACCGCTTTTTTTTCTTTCTGGGCTGTTGTCTTCTCCCTCCTTGGCGTGGGAGAGAACCGCATCCACAGACTGGCGCAGCTCTGGGCCAGGATGCTGCTGGCCCTTTCCTCGATACCCGTGGAAATATCCGGTCTGCGCCATGTCCTCCTGGACAGGCCCCAGATCTTTGCCGCCAATCACCAGAGCGACATCGATACCCTGGTGGCCATGGCCTGCATTCCCGTTCAGTTCCGCTGGATCGCCAAGCAGGAGCTCTTCAGCATTCCCCTCTTCGGCACCGCCATGCGCAATGCGGGATACATCCCCATTGACCGGAGGAATCATGACAGCGCCCTGAGAAGCCTGGAGGATGCCGCCCAGATCATTCGAAGGGGCCGTTCCGTCATGACCTTCCCCGAAGGGACAAGAAGCGGTGAGGGGACGATCCAGCCTTTCAAACAGGGGGTCTTTCATCTTGCGATCTCGGCCGGCGTCCCTGTTGTCCCGGTGACGATCATCGGAAGCGGGGCCATCATGCGGAAGCGCTCTCTTAAGATCAACCCGGGCGGCGTGAAGCTGATTTTCGACAAGCCGATCGACGCGGCGAACTATTCCATTGAAACGCGCCACCAGCTCATCGACAAGGTGCGAAATACTATTGTTGAAAATTACCGGGGCGATTCATCCCCTCTCAAGCCCGGTGCAGCCACTCAACACACCGGAACAGAAAAGGGAGTTTGAGGTGGGAACGAAATCTTCAAACAATCCTGCTTCCCGTTCTTCATGGAAACACGAGATTCCCGGCGTCATCAGCCTGACGGCGGCCCTCTTCCTGTTGCTGTGCCTTTTTTCCTATTCCCCGCAGGACCCCTCCATCGGCCATTACGTCCCGCCGGGAGGACCGGTCCATAACCTCATCGGCCGGTTCGGCGCTCACCTTTCCTATGCCCTTCTGTGGTTCTTCGGGATGAGCATTTTCCTCCTGCCTGCCGGATTGCTGACCGTCTCCATTCTGTATTTTGTCCGGCCGGATTTCAGGACAGGCAAAAAAATCTTCATTGGATTTTCCGGGTTGATGCTGTCTTCCTCCGGGCTCCTTTCTCTGCTGGCTCCGGCCCTGAACCTCCACGACGTTCAGGATCAGCCCGGCGGTCTGCTGGGAAAGGCGTTGACAGGACTGATGTCTTCCTCCCTTGGCTCTGCCGGCACAGCGCTCCTGCTCCTGTTTGTCCTGACTATCTCCCTGATGATCCTGTTCCGGTTCTCCCTGCTGTCCATGGGAAGCCTCCTGAAGGCGAATCTGGCGGCGGGCGGGCCGGTCCTGATGTCCCTGTTCCGCAAGGGAAGAACCATCCTCCCGGAAAGGAAGGAAAAGACGCCCCGCATTCATACCCGGAAGCCGGCGGCCCCGCCGGTCGGGGAAAAGACCAACCCGCCGGAACCGCCCCCCCTCGTCCCCGTTGTGCGGCGTGGAGGAGGATATACGCTGCCGCCCCTCACCCTGCTGGACTACAAGGAGCGCAAGGACGCGAAGGTCAGGAAGGACGCCCTGCTGGCCAACTCCCGAACCGTTGAAAAGACCCTGGCCGATTTCGGCGTGGTAGGGAAGGTCGTGGAGGTTCAGCCCGGCCCCGTCGTCACCCTCTACGAACTGGAACCGGCGCCGGGAGTCAAGATCAACCGGATCACGACCCTTTCCGATGACCTAGCCCTGGCCCTGAAAGCGCCCAGCATCCGGATCATGGCCCCGATCCCCGGCAAGGCCGCCGTCGGCATTGAAATCCCCAACGGCAACAGGGAAACCGTCTATCTCCGGGAGGTCCTGGACAGCGAGACGTTCCGCGAATCCCGCCTCGTTCTTCCCATCGCCCTGGGCAAGGATATCGTCGGCAACCCCATGGTGGCGGACCTGACCCGCATGCCCCATCTCCTCATCGCCGGGACCACCGGATCGGGGAAGAGCGTTTCCCTCAATGCCATGATCTGCAGCATCCTGCTCAAAGCCGCGCCTGAAGATGTCAAGTTCCTCATGATCGATCCCAAGCGGCTGGAACTCTCTTCCTACGAGGGGATCCCTCATCTCCTCCACCCCGTGGTGGTGAGCCCCAAGAAGGCCGCCCAGGTGCTCAAGTGGGCCGTGGAGGAGATGGAGCGGCGCTATCAGATGATCGCCGCGTCGGGCGTGAAGAACATCGATTCCTACAACAAGGCCCTCGCGACAGCCGCGCCACAGCAGCCCCTGCCCGGACTGGTTCCCTCCTCCGAAGGAGTGCAGCAGAGTTCACCGCCTTCCAAGCTGCCCTATATCGTCATTATCATCGACGAGCTGGCGGACCTCATGATGGTCGCCCAGAAAAACGTGGAGGACTCCCTGACCCGGCTGGCCCAGATGGCGCGGGCGGCGGGCATCCACCTCATGCTGGCGACCCAGCGCCCCTCGGTGGATGTCATCACCGGCCTGATCAAGGCCAACTTCCCCACGCGCATCTCCTTCCAGGTTTCCTCCAAGGTGGATTCCCGCACCATCCTGGATCAGCAGGGCGCGGAAAGCCTGCTGGGCTCCGGCGATATGCTCTTCCTACCCCCGGGGACCTCTAAAATCTCGAGGATTCACGGGGCCTTCGTCTCCGACCGGGAGATCGAACGCATCACGGAATACATCAAGGAGCAGGCACAACCCACCTACGACGAATCCATTTCCCGCTACGAAGCGGACTCGGAGGCAAGGGAGGGAGAACGGGGCGACGAAGATTTTGACGAGAAATATGACGAGGCCGTGGAACTGGTGACGGACCTGGGACAGGCCTCCATTTCCCTCGTCCAGCGCTACATGAAGATCGGCTACAACCGGGCCGCCCGCCTCATTGAACGGATGGAATCGGAGGGCATCGTCGGGCCTTCGGACGGCGCGAAACCCCGGAAAGTCCTAGTCGGAAAGCTGCCGCGATGAGAGAAAGCACCGTCCATGTCGTCAACCTCGGCTGCCCGAAAAATCTCGTCGATTCAGAGGTGATGGCCGCCCTGCTGGCCCAGGCTGGTTTCCGGATCGTCTCCACGCCGGAAGATGCCGAAATCCTGCTGCTCAACACCTGCGCTTTCATCCTGCCGGCCCGGGAGGAATCCATCGATGAAATCTTCCGGCTCGCTGAATGGAAAAGGCAGGGGACATGCAGGTATCTCATCGTTACCGGCTGCCTTCCCCAGCGCTACGGCGCGGAGCTGGCGGCGGAGATCCCCGAGGTGGATCTCTTTCTGGGGATTTCGGAAGTGCCGAACATCGCCGATCATCTCCGGATGCTGCGAGACGGGCAACCCGGCGCGCAGGCAAACCGCGCCGTGGTGACCCCGCCCCTCTTCCTCATGAATGCCGGCCATCCCCGCCTCCTTTCCGCGCCGACCTTCAGCGCCTACATCAAGATCGCCGAGGGCTGTTCGCATCGCTGCGCTTACTGCGTCATTCCCAAGATCCGGGGAAAGGCCCGCAGCCGGCCCGTCGATGATCTCCTCGAGGAAGCGCAAGGCCTCGCGGATCGCGGCGTCAGGGAACTGATTCTGATCGCCCAGGATACCACCGCCTACGGCCGCGACCTGCCCGGAAAGCCCACCCTGGCCCTTCTCCTCCGGGAACTGGCCACCCTGGACGGCCTGGCCTGGATCCGCCTTCTCTACACCTATCCGCCCGGCCTGACGGACGAACTCTTCGCGGTCATCGCGGAACATGACCGGATCTGCCCCTACCTGGATGTCCCGATCCAGCACATCGATGACGCTATTCTCAAGGCCATGAAGCGCCGGGGCGACAGCCGCCGGATCCGGAAGAGGCTGAACCGCGCCCGGGAGGTCATCCCAGGCCTTGCCCTGCGGACGTCACTCATCGTGGGCTTCCCCGGAGAAACACCGGCTCAGTTCAACCGCCTCCTGGCTTTTGTCCAGGAGATCCGCTTTGATCACCTCGGGGTCTTTCCCTATTCCCCGGAAGAGGGAACGCCCGCGGACAAGCTGCCCCGCCGGGTCTCGGAACGGACAAAAAAGGCCCGGCGCAATCTGCTCATGGAGGAGCAGACGGTCATTTCCAACGAGATCAATTCGACCCTCGTGGGCTCCCGCCAGGAGGTGCTCATTGAAGGCCCGAGCGGCCATCCCGATTATCCCTTCGTGGGGCGCTGCCGTCGCCAGGCCCCGGACATCGACGGGGTGACGTATGTAAAAAGCGGAAACCAGGCCCTTCCGCCCGGCTCCCTCGTCCCCTGCCGGATCATTGCGGCAGACGACTACGATCTCTTTGCACAGCCTGTTGGATCGCCGTATTGAAGAGGGCCGACATGCCTGATAAAAAGCGCATCTTCATCAGTTCTGTCCAGAAGGAACTCGAACTGGAGCGGGCCGCCGTTTCAGGCCTCATTGCCACGGACCCCTTTCTGATGCAGCATTGCAGCCCGATCCTCTTTGAACGGGAGCCTGCCTCTTCCCGCCCCGCTTCCATGCCCTATCTCGACAGGCTTCGCGAATGCTCCGTTTACGTGCTCCTCGTCGGAAAGGACTACGGTCGACCGGACGGGGGCCTTTCGGCCACCCATCACGAATATCGCCTCGCCCGGAAGCTCGAGCTTCCCTCCCTGATTTTTCTCAAGGGGAGAACCGATGAAGGCCGCTTGCCGGAGACGCAGGCCTTCATTGAAGAAATCAAAAGGGCCGGCCACACCTACAAGAGATTTCATGATCGGGAAGACCTCAAGCCGGAAATGCTCCGGGCGCTCCTGCGCACCCTGTCCGAACAATTCGGGATTCAGGCCACCAGCGCCGAGCTGAGCGAAAGCGAACACCTGATTGAAGCGGCCTCGTCCTTCGAGACAGCCATGCTGCGGGATGTGCCGGTCAGCGAACTGGATCAGCGGCTGATCGAGGAATTCAAGGGCCGGATTCCCGGAGATTTCCACGAAACATGGTCTGCCGCCGAGGTGCTCCATGCCCGGGGCCTCCTGCTGCGCTGCGATGATCCGGCCGCATTCTGCGCCAGCGCGGCGGCACTCGTTCTTTTCGGCGCCCATCCCGCCTTTCGTTTCCCCCAATGCGAAATCCTCGTCGATGCCTACGACGATACGCGCATATCGGGCCGCCCCAAAGGTCAGCTGAACGTAAACGCCCCGCTTCCCCATGCCCTGGAGGAGATCCTTGCCTTCATCGACGCTCACACCTTTCATCCCCGGCGCGTGGTCGGCCTCAACAGCGTCCGCCTCGATGAGTATCCACGGGAGGCCATCCGGGAAGCCCTCCTGAACGCCCTTGCCCATCGCAACTACGAGGACGCTTCGCGCAAAGTCTTCGTCCGCCTCTTCAGCGACCGCATCGAGATCGCCAGCCCCGGCTACCCGCTCAAACCGATCACCCTGGCCAAATTGCGAAAAGGCAACTACCGACCCTGTTCGAGGAATCCCCTGATCGCCCAGGCCCTCTGCATCCTCGATAAGATGGAGCAGCGGGGAACGGGTTTCGCCCGCATGCGCGACGCCATGCTCAACCACGGCCTCGATCCGCCCGTTCTCGATCAGCAGGACGGCTTTTTCGTGGTCACCCTGCCCGGACCGGCCGGCAACTACGACCGCCTGAGGCCGCCGACCGATGCACCGGGCTTCATTACTCCCGCCATGGAAGCCAGGTTGAATGAACGGCAGAAAGAAATGGTGAAACTGCTTGTTGATGGCGAGGAATTGACCAGCCGCCGCTGTGAGGGAAATTTCGGCATCACACGGGACACGGCAGCCCGCGACTTTGCATTGCTTGTACAGCTGGGCATTGCGGAAAAACAGGGCAGAGGGCGATCCGTTCGTTATCGTATTGCTCAAATCCCCAATCGTCAGATAATCGTCAGATGAAATTTCATAATCGTCAGATCAGAGGACAAGATACCACGATAATCATCAGGTGATGTAAAGGAATTTCCGGGTTCAGAAAATTGAAATATGGTCACTCAGGTTACATGTCATTGATGACGGCACAGGGAAGGCCGGGGAAAGGGGTACCACGTTCGCCGAGTTCGACGGAGAGGACGCGATGATCCTCATCGGCGATCCCGGAATGGGAAAGACAACGCGTTTTAAAGAAGCGGCCAAAGCGGGTTATCCGACGGTTCGAAGCTTCCTGATAATCTATTATAGGCAAGAAGCGCTCATGAATGCTTGTGAGGGCTCGGATTTTATCCTATTTTTCACCGATCATTAATATTGATAATGTTCTTTAATGGTTAACGATGCAATGCCTCCGGGGCAAAATCTATTTACCTTGAAATATCATAGATAGAACTTGATATTTCAAGGTAAATTCAATAGACTGCTTCCATGAAACTGATCGACAGAAAAACGGATCGGGTCAAGCTGGCGAAGTTGATTTCCCTCTTTCCCGTCACGGCGATTCTCGGGCCCCGGCAGTGTGGAAAAACCACTCTCGCTCGAACACTCGATGCCGACGCCTATTTCGATCTCGAAAATCCCCAGGATCTTGTCCGCTTGGAACAGCCCCAGCTCGCCCTGGAAGATCTGACGGGGCTCATCGTCATCGATGAGATCCAGCGCTTGCCGGATCTTTTCCCCCTCCTGCGCTACCTGGTGGACCAGGAAAAGAGACTTCACTTCGTCATCCTGGGAAGCGCTTCCCGGGATTTGATCCGACAGAGTTCGGAATCCCTCGCAGGAAGAATCGCCTATTTCTCATTGAGCGGTTTCCGTCATACCGACATCGATTCCCGGGACCTAAAAAACCTCTGGCTGCGCGGAGGATTGCCCCGATCCTTCTTGGCAGCTTCCAACCAAGACAGTCTGCTCTGGCGGAATCAATACATAACGACGTTTCTGGAACGGGATATCCCTCAACTGGGAATTACAATCCCTGCCCGAACGTTGCGGCGCTTCTGGACGATGTTGAGCCATTACCATGGCCAGATCCTGAACTATGCAGAACTGGGCCGCTCCTTCGGCATCTCCGACATGACCGTGCGTAAATATTGCGACATCCTGGAAGGAACGTTCATGGTCCGCATCCTTCAGCCATGGTCCGTCAATATCGGAAAACGCCTGGTAAAGCGGCCGAAACTCTATCTGCGCGACCCAGGCTTGTTCCATGCCTTGCAGACGATTGCAACACAGGAACAACTCTCCGTTTCACCCCGACTCGGTGCCTCCTGGGAGGGATTTGCCCTGGAATGCATCTGCCGGACCCTGGACAAAGAGGCTTCGGAACTCTACTTCTGGAACACCCATTCAGGAGCGGAACTGGATCTTTTCTGGCAGGCGATGGGAAGAAACTGGGGTGTGGAATTCAAGTACGAGGATGCCCCCCGATTGACCCGATCCATGAAGACTGCCGTTGAAGACCTCGCCTTGGAGCGGCTGTGGGTCATCTATCCGGGAAAGGCAACCTATCGCCTTTCCGAAAAAATCCAAGTGCTCCCCCTTGCGGACATTGCTGACGTCTGGAATTACGGATGATCCGAAGTCACCATAGCCCCCTCCAATTTCCACCTAATTCTTAGACCAAAATAAGGAATTCCAGGTATTGCCCTCCTCGGGCATTCAGGGCATAGTTCGGCTCAAAAGAAACGCCACCATCCTCGTGATGCGAGTTCTGAGGCTAGACAATGAGGAGGCTCCCATGAACCAGCCCCTGTGGAAAGAAGAAAGTGAGAAGCGAAGAGAGGAATCGGAGAAGCGTCACGCGCGGATGGCCAGGCTTTTCAAAGAAGACCGCCTGGGCTTTGAACGGGAGCGCAAGCGCCTTTTCGATGAGTTTTTCAGCAGTGTCGAGGATGAAGATCTGCGCCAACGGCTGCGATCCCTGCAGGCTTCCTTCGAAACGAAAATGAAGCACGCCGGATCAGCCCATAACCGGTTCGTGCTGGCCCAGACATTGTTCTGGGACAATTTTCACAACAACTGGGAGCCCGGCATTCTGCAGTTCAGTGAATCCCTGAAGAACCTGGAGAGAACATACAGCGCCTTCGATGATAAGCAGGATTCTTAGAGCCCACGGTTCTGGTAGGTATAGGTTACGGCGACGCCTACCGAAAACCTCTCCGAATATCGCCCTTCCGCGTTAAGATGAAACCCCCTGCCCAGAGGCACGGAAATTCCTCCATAACCGCCGATCTCCGTTTTATTCTTCACGGTGGCGTCTTCTTCCAGTAACGGGATTCCAGAAATGTGGCGGGAGGAGGTCACACGGGCTTCCGAGTAATGGATGAAAGGGCCGGCATACAGGATGATCCCGCGGGGAACGGTGGCTGATACGCTGATCCCCGACGTAATCTCCCACAGATCCCTGACGTTGAGCTCCGCCTTGTAGGGGGCGCCATTCCAATGCCCCCGGACCTCGTCTCCAAAATCGCCGAAGAAGAAGGAACCCTGAAGAAAAGCACCGATTCCGAAAGCCCCTCCCAGGGGAAAGAAGACCTTGGCCCCCAAGGCGCCGAAAGGCGTTTCATTTTCCTCAAAATCATTGGGAGAAGAGGTGGTCGTATTTATCCTGGAACGGAAACCATCTTCGATCTCCAGATCGGCGATCCCGATTCTCCCGTAAACTTCCCAGAGGTGGCGGGCGCCGCCATAGGCCACCTGCGAATATACCCGGTTCTGCCGGAATACGCAAGTTCCGTCACTCTCGAATTTGTCCTCATGATAGTCAAACCCGACAGTCGTGTTCAATCCGCCTTTCTCCCTGGAAAGCGACTGCGGGGGACCGAACAGGCCGCCTGCGGCAGCATTTCCCGGGACATAAAAAAGGACCACCAGAAAGGACATCCCTAGAAATTTCATCAGTCGTTTCGCCATTGAGACCTCCGGAACCTCTGCATCATCCCTTGTCAGGGTTGCTCTTATTCAATCCCGCTTCCGACGCTCACGGGCATTTTTTCCTCTCCGGACGGAAGCTGTTTCGTCAGATGTTTTTTCCGCGCTTCAATTTTCTGCTTCCGGTACTGGGCAAAGGCATCCCGGATGGAAAGGTAGGGGTCGATCGCCGCCCCTTTGAGCGCCTCATAATCACCAATCCTCAAGGAGGTATCGTTGACCGCCTCGTATCCCCTCACCGTCATGGGGGCGTACCAGGGATTCAAATAGGAGACGGGGGAAAGAAAATGCCTTCCGGCAATGTCAACCGTATCCCGGAGGCTGGACGGTCCCAGAAACGGCCAGACGATGTAGAAGCCGGGCCCCAGGCCGTAAATCCCCAGGGTCTGTCCCAGATCGACATTCTGTTTGGGAAGATCCAGTTCGTTTTTCGATGAGGGATCCAGAAATCCACCAACCCCCCACAGGGTGTTCACAACAAAACGTCCCGATTCCTTGACGGCGCCGCTGAAATCGGCCTGAAGCAGGCAACTGAGAAACCGGACTGGAAAGGCGAGATTTGAGAAAAAATTCCGGACGCTGATTCTCGCGGGCTCGGGAACAACCTCTCCATAGGTCTGGGATACAGGCTTGAGCAGCCAGAAGTATAGCTTGTCGTTAACATGGTACATGGCCCGGTTGAAAGGCTCCAGGGGGTCATAGAGGGTTGCCGGCGCTTCTCCCCCTTCCTCCGGCACATAGTCCGACTCCAGATCATCGGTATGCCCGTTCGTCTTTTCCTCCTCCGGAATCCCCGGGGACGTCCCCGGAACGACGCTTTCCGGCGCATTCTTTGCAGGCACCGCCCTGCTCTCAGGCTCATCAGCTGAGGGTTCGCCCATTTCCGGACTGTCGACGCTTCCCGGATCAGGCTTTGACTCTCTTGCCGTAGGTTCCTGCGAAACCGGCTCAAGCTGGTTCGAGTTGCCCGAACTCGGGAGAAGAATCGGCGCCGAGGCTGAGGCCGCCACGGCAGACGAGGCGTCGGCACGCGGAGCACCGCCACCGGCAAGAAGAACGAGAAGAAGAACGGTCAGACAGAAATGTTTCATGACAGGGATCCCCTTTTCCTGTGCTCTGGAGACTACGTTTCTTTCACCTTTTTTCTCAGGGTCTGAAGCATCTGTTCCGGGGTGTTTTTTGCCAGTATTTCATTGAACTGCGTACGGTAATTCTGGATCAGGCTGACGTTTTCCACGACGACGTCATAGACTTTCCAGGCATTCCCCTTCCGGATCATCCGGTATGTGAAAGGAATCGTCTTTGAGGAGGACAGAATTCTCGTCGTCACTTCGGCCTGGTGGTCAGAAAGCATGATTTCCCTGTCAAAAATAACTTTCTCGTTGGCATAGGCGAGAATCCTGTCCGCGTAGGTTTTTTCAAGCACCTGCCGGAAGAGGTGAACGAACTCCTCGCGCTGAGCGGTGTTGAGGCTGTTCCAGTTTCTGGCCAGGGCCCGCCTGGACAGCTCCACCTCGTCGAACATGAGGACGTAAATGGCTCTGAGCTTATCCTTTTTGACCTCCTTGGCCGATGCCGGCTTAAGCACCGGATCCCTTAGAATTTCAAGCACCTTGTTAACATGAACCTTCAGCGTTTCCGTGGCCGCACCGGCACAGGCCGGCGCCGGCAACAGCGAAAGCACAAACCATAAAACGATTGCGATTCCGAGGTGTTTTTTCATGGCGAATCCTTTTCTTTCTTCTATTCAGCGCTGTCTGTCTCTTTTTTGATCTCACCGAAGGCATATTTGCCGATGAGGCTTTCGATATCCAATGCCGGATGCGTCTCAATGATCGCCCCACCCGGGCGCAGGAGCTCGCCCCCTCCTCCCGGATCGACGCTGAGGTACTTGTCTCCGATCAATCCCTCCGTCTTAATCGAAGCGATGGCATCGTCATAAATCTTGATGTCCTTTTTGATCTTCATCTCCACAACCGCTCTCAGGTCCTTCTGGTCGATGAAAAGCCTTTCCACCCTGCCGATTTCGATGCCCATCATATCCACGGTGCTGCCGGCCCTCAAACCGGAGACGGAGGTAAAGCGGGCAATAAGCTTATAGGAGTCATCGCCGAACAGGGAGACATGCCCGAGCTTCACGGTCATGTAACCAATCAGAATAACTCCGAAAACAATAAAGATACCCACTATTGTATCCATGGCATATTTTTTCATGACTTTACTCCTGCGTGTCGCACGTTATGCGGCCGATTTCTTTCTGTCGGTCTCTTGCGCACTCGATGACAGACTCAATTTTTTCCAACAGGTTGCCCTGGGCCATTCCGGCAAGAACAACGAGTTCAACACACCCATCGCCCATTTTACCGCCTGCCTCGCCCTGAATGCCCCGGATCCCTTCTTTCTGGAAATCCTTAATAAATTCCAGCATAAGGGCATCCGATTCGGGCTGATCCGAATAGGGGAGCATGGTCACAAACTGTTGAGCATTGACCCGGGTGGAAAAACCGCCGATGGGGCCAAAGTGCTTATCGATAAACAGCCCGGTGCTGTGGATCGCCTTCTGTGCCGCATCGTGTCCCAGTCTGCTGGTGACGGAATCCAGCCCCTCCAGGGTGAAGATGATGATAGTGAAGCTTTCCCCCGGAACGCTCCCTTTCATGCTTGCATGATACTGAATCTTGAACTGCCGCTTGGAGCGAAGCCCCGTCAGTTCCTGCTGCAGGCCTTCAAGGCTGCGGATGACTTCATCCTTGAAGGGATGGTCAAAATCCTCCAGCTCCTCAACGGTTCCCTGAAAGACGATGGTCCGGTTATAAAGGGCCAGGATTCGGTTGGAGATGAAGTAGACGTCGGGGATCTCATGGCTGACCATGACCGCAGTAAACCCGAATTTCCTCTGATACTGGGCGATCATGCTCAGGATGGCATTTTTCCGCACCGGGTCCTGTCCGGATGTCGGTTCATCGAAGAGGACAATCTGGGGATCGATGACCAGGGCCCGTGCCAGGGCCGCCCGCTTCTGCATGCCTCCGGAAAGTTCGGAAGGATACTTGTACATCGCGTCGAGAAGCTCCGTCTGCTCGATCCGGGCCCTGACCCTGCGGTCGATTTCCGCTCTTTTCAGCTTCGTCGTTTCCCGAAGAGGCAGGGCGATATTGTCATAGACGGTCATGGAGTCAAACAGCGCGTTGTCCTGAAACATATAGCTCATCCGGCCCAGGGCGGCGTACCGCTCCTTTTTGCTCATCCGGTCCAGGGGCTGCCCCCGGAACAGGATGGTCCCTTCATCCGGTTGCAGCAGACCGATGATATGCTTGAGAAGGACGCTCTTGCCACCGCCGCTCAAACCGATGATGGTCGTGACCTCCCCCTCATAAATTTTCAGATTGACCTTTTCCAGGACGGTGAGGGATCCGAAACGCTTCGTCACGTCCCGAAATTCGATCAGTGGATTATCCATCATCAACCTCAGAGCAGAAGGGAGGTAACCACATAATCCGATACAAGGATCAGCACACAGGAGAGGACGACGGCCGAGGTCGTTGCCAGACCGACGGCTTTCGCCCCGCGGCTCTCCGAACGCATATGGGCAAAATAGCCCTGATAGCAGCAGACCGTGGCGACAATGACCGCAAAGACGAGCGCCTTGACGAACCCATCAGTCACATCCTTCATTTCCACACTGGACTGCACGCGATAAAAATAGGTGCCGGCGTTGGCGCCCATGATCCAGACACCGGAAACGTAACTGCCCAGAATGCCGATCAGGTCAAAAAGGGTCGTCAGAATGGGAAAGCTGATAATGGCCGCTGCAATCCTCGGGCTGACGAGGTATCTCAGCGGATCGATGTGCATGGTGTCGAGGGCGTCAATCTGCTCGGAAATCCGCTGGATTCCGATTTCCGCGGTAATGGCGGATCCGGCCCTGGCTGTGATCATGATGGCGGTCAGGACTGGTCCCAGTTCCCGGATCAGCGACAGGGCGACGAGTGTTCCGAGGGCCCCTTCCGCACCGACCTTGACCAGGGCGTGGTAGGATTGAAGCCCCAGGACCATGCCGGTAAAAAGGCCGACCAGCATGATGATCATCGTGGATCTCGCCCCGATGTAATAGACCTGCTGAATCACCTTCTCCAGCTGGCGGGCACGGGGGATCCTCATGATGGCCAGCAACAGAAAGATCGCGGCGGCACCTGTTTGGTTTACCCAGTTGAGAGCCGTACTCCCCAGCAGCGCAAAGGGCAGGACCAGCAGCCTGCCCGGCCGCCGCGGTTCCCCGCTCTCAAAAGAATCCTGAATCTTCGCAGACAGCTTCATACATCAAGCCTCTATCCGGGTGGAATCTTTGACGACTCCCCCTGTCCGACATCCGTTCCATACATCAACGGGATCTTATTATCAGCTCCCGGCGAAACAAGTCAAGCAGAGCTTCCCTATTTCACAGCGGATTCATAAAATCAATCCACTGGCAGGGAGGATCGGACCCTTGGAATGAGCCGGCCTGTCCGATTCGGCCCATCTCCATCCTCTGTGTCACATTGTCAGAGGGCGTGTTCAATCCGTAAGAAGAAACCTCTATTCCGAGAGCGATCTGAAAACTGCAATTTTCATGCGCCCTTGATCAAATAGAAATCGTCACTACATTTATTCTAAAAGAAAAATAAAACCCCGACCGGAGGCCAACCATGCGAAAAATACTTTCCGTCATCCTGATTTTGATTCTGACTTCCGGCTGCAACGGCAATTCCCCTTCCCAGAAAGGAGCAGACACGATGACAGAGCAAAAACAAAGCACCCGGACCGCCACCTTTGCAGGTGGATGTTTCTGGTGTGTGCAGAGCGATTTTAAAAAGGCGCCCGGTGTAATCCAGGTTGTCTCAGGATATACCGGAGGGTCAGGAGAAAACCCAACCTACGAAAACTACAGCAGAACGGGTCATGTTGAGGCTGTTCAAATCGCCTATGATCCGGAGAGGATCTCCTACGAAGAGCTGCTCGATGTCTTCTGGCGGCATATCGACCCCACGGATGGCGGAGGACAGTTCGTTGACCGCGGTCCCCATTACCGGAGCGTTATTTTCTATCATGATGAGCATCAGAGGAAAGCGGCAGAAAAATCAAAACAGGACCTGGATCAGTCGGGGAAGTTCGCCAGGCCGGTGGCCACAGAGATTCTTCCCGCTACCAGGTTTTACGAAGCGGAGACCTATCACCAGGACTACGACATCAAAAATCCGCTGCACTATCAACGCTACCGTTCCGGATCCGGCCGGGACCGGCTTCGGGAAAAAGTCTGGGGGAAGGAATCCGCCACGGTTCCCTCCGGCAGCGACCGTGCCTATGTCAAGCCCGACGAGGCGACCATGAAAAAGATTCTGACGCCCCTGCAGTACCAGGTTACGCAGCGGGAAGCTACGGAACCTCCCTTTCGTAATGAATACTGGGACAACAAGAGAGAAGGGATCTATGTGGATGTTGTTTCCGGCGAACCGCTGTTCAGTTCCCGGGACAAGTATGATTCCGGAACGGGGTGGCCGAGCTTTACCAGACCTCTGGAGCCGGTCAATATCGTGGAGCGGGATGACGACCGCCTCTTGACCCGGCGTACGGAGGTCCGCAGCCGCCATGGCGATTCTCATCTGGGTCATGTTTTTCCCGATGGACCCGGACCGACGGGTTTGCGCTACTGCATGAATTCCGCTGCGCTGCGCTTCATCCCCAGAGAGGATCTGGCGAAGGAAGGATACGGAAAATACGCCAGGATGTTTTGTGAAAACTAACCTTTCCAACCGGGATTCACGGTCTTAAACAGCGGCTGGAATGCTGCCGATGAAGGGATTTACCCGTTTGCCAATTTGGTCGACAGGGGATGAAGAGATTGACATTCTCCGTCACATCTCCTATAGTTCCGCCGGTCCAGAAACCTTTCCCCGGGAATGCTTCCGGCACCTATGGAACCAGGAAAATTCATAACAAAAAGCCCGGCGTTCAAGCCAATCGCCGGTTTTACCAACCCCTCGAAGAGGAACCGGCATCCGGTCATTAACAGGAGTTATCATGCAGATTCAGGAGGTCTTTTCCCGTTACGCTTCGGAGCTGAAACGCGTCGAAGAGGAAATGGAAGCCCATCTTCGTTCCGAAGTATCCGTCATCCCGGAGATCGTCAACCATCTCCTGGGCAGCGGCGGCAAGCGCTTCCGCCCCCTGCTGGTTCTGACAGCGGCCGACCTCTTCGGCTACGGGGGCACGCGCTGCTACACCCTCTCCGCCGTCATCGAGTTTATCCATACGGCGAGCCTGTTCCATGACGATGTCATCGACAAGGCGGAGACCCGCCGCGGCAAGGTCTCCGCCAACAACATCTGGGGAAACGCCGCCACGGTCCTGGTGGGCGATTATCTCTATTCGAAGGCCTACCAGCTCATGGCAAAAGACGGAACCATGGAGATTATTCAGCTCATTTCGAACACCTCCAACGTCATGTCGGAAGGGGAGGTCTTTCAGCTGATCAAGTGCGGCGAAGTGAACCTTTCCGAAGAGGAGTACCGGAAAATCATCGAGAAAAAGACCTCCATTCTCATCTCGGCGGCCTGCGCCCTGGGCGGCCATCTGGGCGGCGCCGGAACCGAGCGGATCGAAGCGCTCAAGCAGTTCGGCCTGCGCCTGGGTTCGGCCTTCCAGATTACGGACGATACCCTGGACTATGTCGCCAGCCAGGATGAATTCGGGAAGGAAATCGGCAAGGACCTCGGCGAGGGGAAGATGACCCTGCCCCTGATCTATACCCTGCAGCGCTGTACGCCGGAAGAGCGGAACTTTATCGAAGAGGCCCTGGCGGAAAGAAAAACAAAGGAAATACCCGTGGCGGAAATCCTGGCCCTGATTTCACGATACGGCGGCATTGCCGACGCCCTTCGCTCGGCGGAAATCCTCATTGACGAGGGACGGGCGTTTCTGGACGGGATGCCGGAAGGGCCGGCGAAGGAAGCCCTGCTGGCCATTTCCGACTACGTCCTGAAACGGAACCTTTAAGATCCCTTTTCTCCTTACAGCACCTCAGGACCTGCATAGCGGCGGCGCAGATGCTCCGGCAACCCCGCCCGGTCCACTCTTCTCGCCTCGGGAAGAAATTCGAGGATGTCCGAAGCCGTCATTCCATCTTCCCCCCGGCTTTCCGCCGCCAGGTCCCCGGACAGTCCGTGAATGAAAACCCCCTTGCAAACGGCCTCTTCCAAAGGAAGCCCCTGACCGTACATGGCCGCGATCGTCCCTGTCAGCACATCCCCGGAGCCTGCCGTTGCCATTCCAGCGTTTCCGCTGAGATTCACAGAAACCCGCCCATCGGGCATTCCGACGAGAGAATGGGCCCCCTTGAGAACGATGAGGGACCGGAGATCGGCCGCCGTCTCCTGCAGAACGCCGATCCGGTTCCGCCGGATATCGGGGACACCCTTCCCGGAGATTCTCGCCATTTCCCCCAGGTGGGGGGTTAGAATCGTCGGCGCCTTCCGTGCCCGGATCCGCTCGAGACGGGAAGCAATCGCCGTCAGGCCGTCGCCGTCGATGAGCAGGGGGACAGGAATATCCCGGACCAGCCTCCCGACAAGTGCCTGGGTTTCCTCTTCAAGAGAAAGGCCGGGACCGAGGACGACCATGTCCATCGTGGAGGAAAGGGCAAGCAGGGCCTCGAAGTTCTCCTCCGACAGGCTGCCTGCGGCCGTTTCCCTCTGCGGAACGAAAACGATTTCTCCGCCTCTCTGGGCTATGGCGGGAATCATGGATACCGGGACCGCCAAACGGGAATACCCCCCTCCCGCCTTGAGAAAGGACAGCGCGGCAAAGCAGGGCGCTCCGAAATAGTTTGCCGCACCGGCAATAAAAAGGGCCTCCCCCATGCTCCCCTTGTGCGCGTCAGGATCTCGCGGCGGAACCGGCGGCGGTGTGTTGATCCGGACGCGGATCGACTCTCCTGCCTGCAGATCCGGGGGAAAGGTAATATGGCAGACATGGAGTTTTCCCCCCCGCGCAAATCCGGGATAGAGAAGATTGCCGATTTTCGGGAGTCCGAAGGTTACCGTGTAATCGGCCCGAACGGCCACCCCCAGGATCTCACCCGTATCGCCGTTTACGCCGGAAGGGATATCCACGCTGAGCACTTTTTTGCCACTTGCGTTGATCCGTTCGATCACCTCTTTAAAGAGCCCCCCGACAGGGCGGTCCAGGCCGGTGCCCAGAATCGCGTCCACGATGCCATGACAATGGGCGACATCGCCGCGGATCCGCTCCGGGGAATCCAGGCGCACCAGTGAAATGGGCAGCCGCTTTATTATTTCCAGATTGGTCCGGGCCGCCCCTTGAAATTTTTCCGGATCGGAGAGGAGGAAAACCGTGACGGATCCTCCATCGGACAGGATTTTCCTGGCGACGACAAAACCGTCGCCCCCGTTGTTTCCTCCGCCGCAGAAAACCGCAAATTTCCTCCCCGGGATTCCGATTTCACGATTTAAAACCGCCGCCGACGCCAGTCCCGCATTCTCCATCAGAATTTCTTCCGGAATGGCCAGGTGTTCAATGGCATACCGATCCATAGCGCGCATTTCCCGAACACTGCATACTCTCATATCGAACTCCTTCGCTTTTCTTTCGGCAATTTCTCTCTTTCTTTATCCTCAAACCGGTGGAGATGGCAAGAAGCGATCTTTGAATTTGTATTTTCCGGGAAAGGTGTGCTAGATTCTGCCACAGGTGTTCAGACGCAAGGATCATGCGGTGCGGAGCAACCGTCAAGCCGGCGCCCGCTTCCGGACAAAAACGGCAGCCCGGCGTTACCGGACCCAAAACGGATGGGTACAGCCTCTTTGGCTCTGCCCATAAGCAGGAGACCGTTCCTTTTCATGCACATCGCTACCTCCCGAGACGAAGCGCTGGGAATGCTCAGTCTTCTGGCCGCCGTCGCTCTTTTCAGCACCGTGGAAATCGCCAGCAAACTCATTGGACCGCAGGTGGACCCCCTGATCTTGACGTTTCTGCGCTTCTTCCTCACCGGTGCGGTCCTTCTGGTGTGGTCTTTTCCCGTCCTTCGCCTGAGACTCGAACCGCTGGCGGCAGGGGATTACGGGATCTTCTGCCTGAACGGCCTGCTGGGAATTTCCCTGGCCTATGCTCTTTATTACTTCGGGTTTCTCAATATCCCGGCGCAGAAGGGGTCCATGATGTTTTGCATCAAACCGGCACTGGCCTCGGCGCTGGCCTTTTCCCTGGGCGGACAAATACAGGGGCCATCAACGCAGAGAACGCTTTGAATATGGAGCCGAAACCATCAAGGAGGAAGACCAATGAACAGAGGTAAAAAACTTGGCATCATCGCAGCGGTTGTCGTCGTTCTTTGTGCAGCCCTTTATCTGGGAGGTTTGTGGCATGGGAGAAGCCAGGTGAATGCTCAGAAGGAAAAATGCCTTCAGCAGCTGAAGGACAGCGAGAACAGACGGATTGCTGCGGAAAACAGCGCCCACTTACTCAAGGCCCGAACCGCCCTCTTCCAGACGCTTTTCGACCTCGACCAACGAAACTTCGGCCTGGCTAACAGCCATCTCCGGGAAGCGGACGTTCCCCTTTCAAAGCTGAACGCCGCAAGCCTGGGGATCGACAAGGCCCAGTTGGATGAATTGAGAAGCGAAATTGCCGGCACCAACATTGAGGTGGCCATCGATCTGGAGGTGCAGAGGAATCGAATATACCAGATTGAAAGACGCCTCGACAACCTGATCCCCAAACCAGCCGCTCCGGCCGTCATGTCCCCGCCGATGGCCGCACCGCCCCCGCCGACGGCCGCACCGCAGGCGACTCCGGTAACTCCGGAATCAAAATAAAAGAGTAAGCGATGGGAGATTCCCGCAGCAAGGTCATGGACCTGGACGAGGCCGTCCGGACCTTTGTCCGGGACGGCAGCCACATATCCATCGGCGGATTTTCCATCAGCCGCAATCCCATGGCGGCCGTTTATACGATCATCCGCCAGGGAATCAAAAATCTCCACGTCTATGCCCATTCCAACGGAACCGGAATCGATGAACTGATCGGCGGGGGCTGCATTTCCCGCCTGGAGATTGCCTATGGCGGCAACGGAAAGGCGGCAACCACCTGCATCCGCTTCCGGAAAGCCGTTCAGGAGGGGACCATCCAGGTTGAAGACTACTCCAACTATCAGATGACCCTGCGCTTCGCCGCCGGCGCCATGGGCGTACCCTTCCTTCCCACCCGCTCTTCCCTGGGCACCGACATCATCAACCGGTGGGGCTTCTCAGAGGAGATGCGACAGAATGATCCGAAGATCGTCGGCAAAAAGCTGGTTGTTGTGGACAACCCCTTCGGCTCCTGGGCCGACGCTCCCAGGGTGGTCCTCGTTCCGGCGATCAAACCCGACGTGACGATTCTGCATGTGCAGAAGGCCGACGATCAGGGAACCTGCCGGATCCTTGGGCTTACCTATGCGGATATCGAACAGGCGAAGGCCTCGCGCCACGTCATCGTGACCTGCGAAGACCTGGTTGAATCCGGCGAGCTGAGGAAAAATCCCGGACTGAACCAGATCCCCTTTATTCACGTCAGCGCCGTCTGCCATGTCCCCTACGGCGCCTATCCAACGGCCGTCTATCGCTGCTACGATTATGACCTCGACTATCTCATCGCCTACGCCAAGGCGGCCAGGGATGAGCGGCTCTTCCGAAAGTACCAGGATCAGTTCATCTACGGCGTGAGCAATCACGGGGAATTCCTGGAGCGGGTCGGCCGGAAGAGACTGGAGGAAATAAAGGCGGACCCGACCAGGGGCTACGCCACCAACCTGCAGTGGTATGACCGCGGGGAGGCGCCATGAACTGCACCTCACCGGAAATCATGACAATCATGACCGCCAGGGAAATCCGCAACGGCGACATCGTGTTCTGCGGAACGGGCATCTCCATGCTCGCCGCCATGGCGGCTAAGAACATCTCCGCCCCGGACAGCGTGATTTTCTTCGAATCCGGGGCGGTCGACGCCCTTCTGGAAGATCTTCCCTGGGCAGTGTCCGATTCCCGGGTCATGTGGGGAGCAAACTCCAACGGGGGGCTGATGGACGCCTTTGCCACCATGCAGAACAGGATTACGGGGGACCGCGTCATCGCCATCCTGGGCGCCGCCCAGATTGACATATACGGCAATCTGAACACCACAGCCATCGGCGACTACTCCAAGCCGGACACCCGTTTTGCAGGAAGCGGGGGCGGCTGCGACGTGGCCTCCTTCGTTCCCCGCTGCATTGTCTTCATGCACCACGAAAGGCGAAAGTTCGTTCGGAAACTGGACTATCTCACGAGCCCGGGAAATCTGGACGGCCCCGGAGCCCGCCGGCGGGCGGGCCTGCCGCCGGGCGGCATCACCTGCGTAGTCACCAATATGGCAGTGATGCGGTTCGATAAGGACACGAAGGAAATGTATCTGGACCGGTTCTATCCGGGCATCACGCCTCAGCAGGTCCTGGAGCACATGGAATTTGCCGTGGATATTTCCCGCGCTCGGCCCGCCGATCCTCCGACGGAAGAAGAGCTGCGGATACTGCGGGGGAAATGCGATCCCCGGCGGATGCAGCTCTAAAAACCCCGGAGAGCCCATACCGGCCGTGCATGACGATCAGAGCGAGAGATACCCGTCCGGCGCCAAGCTGGTTGCCAGCATGACCATGTTGATGTCGCGATGCGCCAGCCATCCGCCGGTATTCCTGTGTTCGGGCATGAGCCAGTATTTCTCGATCACATCACTCAGCGGGGCATATTTGATCAGGTCTCGGGCCTGAGCATGGAGGGATTGTGATCTCTCCGAATCTTCGGGGGCTTGCTCGAAGAGCTTCAGCAGTTTCCCCATCGCGCGGATCCCGATGGACAGCCCCAGTTCCCGGAAGGCAAGCCGGTATTGGGCGGGAAGCCGGAAAAAACTCCTCCCCTCGAACGACTCGAGACTCGATCTGGAGGATTTCAGCAGGACCTCGAGAACATCTTCATACGGTAATCCCTCGTTGAGGATCAATTGGCCCAGCTTGCAGGCAAAGCTCAAGAGCTCGCCGATACCGAGGGGGTCATCGGTGGTCCAGTCCTTTCCGCAGCACAGATGGACCATGTCTTCCACTTCCGCTTCAAGGACGGACCCGGCGGTTGGGCTGAAATCCTTCGCCGCCGTTTGCAACTGGAGACAGGTGATAAGGCCGTCGAGAGGATCGTGGTGCCCCATGGACGACACAAGGGGACAGGAAAGGTCTATGCTCATTTTCCAATACATCCCTTTCTGGTTCCCTGACGGCAGGACATAGACAAACCGGGCATGGACCGCCTTTGCAAGTTCAATCGCCCAGCGGTTGTAGACGGCCTCCCCGCGGACGCGGCTCACACGATTGAGGGCATGCATCCACTTCGTCAGATAGTGGTAGTATTGTCCATCCCGATCCCATTCCAGCTCTTCGTCATACAGTTCATCACATCGGCGTTCGTTCATCACCTTGCCGATTCTCAACCCCCCTGCGGTGGGATGGATCGCGCCATGCTCGTCATCAAGCCCGCTGATCCAGCCGGTTCGCCTGTCACCGTCACGGTGCCGTCCGAGGATGTCATGGACCTGGCCGACCAGTTCCAATGCAAGCTGTTCAAAGCGTTTCTCCCCCGTCCTCCCGTAAAGCTCCAGAAAATTGCAGACGGCAAAGGCGTCCGTCCACAGATAGCGCCGCGGCGCTCTCCCTGTCGGCTGCAGACCGGTCAGGTCGGCAAATTCCAGCATGATGTTCTTAACCATGGACTCAACAAAGTCCTCCGGTTGCATCTTTTCCATATGAACTCCTCGAAGAGGGGATCCGGTTCCCTTCGTACACAGGAAACGGCATATCTTGAGTTACTCTTCCGCCTTGCGCAATGCAACGGAAAAGAGCGGGCCGGTTCATGAACGGCGGCAAAAGAGAGACAGCAGAAAATCCATGCCGCATTTCTTAAGCGTGGTTAAAAAGTTGCTAGCGCTCTGATCCTGAAAGGGTCTGCCGTCTGTCTTCTGCCTGATGTGAATCAGAATCTCTTTTAATCGTCATCGAACCGTATCGGGTGAAAGGAACCGTCATGCCGAATGAGAAATTAAAAATAGTTCAAAAGGATGGGGAATATACCAGGAGCTTCGAAACGTTCAGCGATGCGGACCTGATCGCTTATTCCGTGCACGCAGCGCTCTATTCCGGCGGGGGGAAATCTCTTCACAAAGACGTACAGCAAAACCTCAACATGGACACCACGGCGGTTGCCGTTACAAAAGACTGCCTTTATTTCGCCTTCAACGGGATAAGCCTGGAAGCAAGAAATTTTCTGGGCTTGAAATTCGACAAACCTTTGACAGATCGAAAAACGGGCGGCGTAAAGGATCAGGACCTCTATTTTATTCAAAATATCCCGCTGGACTACAACAAATCAAAAACGGAGTATTGTGGCGCAATGCCCGATCCGCCGCAGGTGAGGCAGGGCAGCACGGTCATCATCTACAGCCCGCGCCCCACACAGATGAGAGTGGCAGCAGCGGCTTACGTGGAGCTGTCCGGAAACAAACAGGCGCATGAGATCAAGTTAATCACGGTTACAAGAACTCTCACGATCGGCAAGAACGAGTACAAGGACATCGACGTGGAATATCTCCCGGGAAAGGGAGTTCTCAAAACAACGTATCAATTGAAGGCGTCGGGAAAGGAGGCAAAAAGCAGCACCCTGAGATATGATCCCGTGAGTATCGTAAAGGAAATTTTGTCAACATTGTGGCTCAACGACGACATCAGGGCCATGCCACGCAAAGCGGTCCTACTGAAGAACAAAAAGAACGACCCTGCCGCTCATGCCGAAATGCAGCTGTTGAATTACTTCCAACGAGGGAAAATCGATCTCAGGGAGATCCGCACGCTGGGAGTCTCGAAAACCTGCTGTCACAAGTGTGCCGATCGCCTGGAAAAGGAAAAGATTCACTACTCCGCATGGTCGGAAGTCCATCAGCAGGGAGACTGGTGGAAAGCCCCGGAATCGATTTTACAGGTGCCGGAGGCCGTTCCGATGAATTTCTGAGCGTGCCATGGAATGGCCGCTTAGGGAGAAGGGCCACGGGAAAAAGCACCCCATCAAAACCTGCCCGCTGGACAAGCCGGTCCGCTACTCCCGGAGCCAGGCCATCATTTCCGCCGGATCCGTTGTTGGCTGCCGGCAGGAAAAATTCCGGCAGACATAGGCCGCTGCCCTGCCGTTGATCGGGGCCATGCCCCGGGCAAACTCCGGGATTCCGGAATGCCCCCCCTTTTCTCCCCCGCTGGGGGACAGGAGAACCACCGTGCGCGGCAGAAAAGCCCGGTGAAGCTCCCGCAGCATCCCACGGGTATCCTCCCCGTCACGGTTTCCGGCAATGACGACCTCGGCCGAGGGGCCGGCCAGGTAATCCAGGGCGACCAGAAACTGGGTGTGGCCCGCGGGCAGGGAGCTGATATGGGCGGCAAAGGCCTTTCCCGTCGCCACGGCCCGCTCCTCCAGATCCACCCGGCCCGTCAGGCGGGCCAGGCGCAGCAGATTGAGCATGGCCACGGCATTTCCCGATGGGATGGCGCCGTCGTAGCTCTCCTTCTGGCGGATCAGCAGAGGTTCGCCGTCTTCGGGCGTAAAATAATATCCGCCGGATTCCCTGTCCCAGAACGAGGCATTTTGCTCTTCCTGCAGGGAAAGGGCGACCTGGAGAAGCTCTCCGTCAAAGACGGCCTCGTAGGCTTCGATCAGCCCCCAGATCAGAAAGGCATAATCATCGACGCTGGCCGGCATGGCGGCCTCACCGTCCCGCCAGCGGTGAAGCAGCCGTCCCCGGGCATCCCGAAGGTTCCCAAGAATGAAGGAGACGGCATCCCCGGCCGCCTGCAGGAACAGGGGGTCTTCAAAGACGAAAGCCGCCCGGGCCATCGCCGCAATCATCAATCCATTCCAGTCCGTCAGGATCTTGTCGTCCCGAAGGGGGCGAATCCGCTGCAGCCGCCGCTGATAAAGCTTTTCCCGTGCGGATTCCATGAGCACCGAAAGGCGCTCCTCCGAAACATTCAACGTGTCCGCCAGACCCTTTCGGGGGTATGGGCAGTGCAGGACCTGCGCTCTGCCACTCACCTGAAGATCGTAAGCCCTGATCAGGAGGTCTGCCTCCTCCGGCTCCAGAACCTGCCGAAGCTCTTCCACCTTCCAGAGATAAAAGGCCCCCTCCTCCCCGGCGGTGTCGGCATCCTCTGCCGCATAGAAGCCGCCCCCCGGAACGGTCATGTCCCGCAGCACATACGTCAGAATTTCCCGCGCCGTTCTCTCATAGAACGCCCGGCCCGTGGCCGAAAAGGCCTCGGTATAGGCCAGGGCCATCAGGGCCTGATCGTAGAGCATCTTCTCGAAATGAGGCATCCGCCACTGGGCATCGGTGCTGTAGCGGTGAAAGCCGAAACCGACCGAATCGTAGATTCCCCCCTGCCGCATCGCCTCCAGGGTCTTCTCCACCATGGCCAAGGGCGGGGACTCGCCGGTCCTGTCCGCGTAACGCAGGAGGAAGAAGAGATGCTCCGCCATGGGAAACTTGGGGGCGCTGCCGAATCCGCCGTAACGCTCATCAAAGCGGCGGCGCAGATCGTCATAAGCATCCCGGAGCACCGCATCGGGAGGAATCTCCCCGCTTCCGCCCGGATCCATCCGCTGCAAAACCCCTTCAATCTCCTCGACGGAATCAAGGACCTTCTCCCGCTCCCTGCGCCAGACCTCGCCGAGCCCGGGGATCAGCGCAAGCATCCCTGACATCCCCGGGCGGCCTTCCCGGGGGATGTAGGTCGCGGCGTAGAAGGGACGGCGATCGGGCGTCAACATGATCGTCAACGGCCACCCGCCGCCGCCGGTCAACACCTGGCAGACGGTCATATACAGCTTGTCGATATCGGGACGCTCCTCCCGGTCCACCTTGATGGAGACAAAATTCTCATTGAGCAGCCGGGCGACCTCCTCGTTCTCGAAAGACTCATGGGCCATCACGTGGCACCAGTGGCAGGTGGAATAGCCGATGGACAGAAAAACCGGTTTGTCCTCCAGCCGGGCTTTTTCAAAGGCCTCCTCGCCCCAGGGGTACCAGTCTACGGGATTGGCGGCATGCTGCAGCAGGTATGGACTTTTCTCAAATTGCAGGCGGTTTCGGAAGGAACCTTCCCGGGAAGAGTGCTCCACCATGGTCTTTCTCCTTTTTCAGGGGCAGGGGGGCCTGCCCCCCGTCACGAGGGGACGGCGGCATGCAGGAGTGCTCTGGCCGCCGCTGTCACGTTGTCCACCGTCAGGCCGAACTTCTCAGCAAGAACGTTGGCCGGGGCGCTGGCTCCGAAGCCATCCATTCCGATGACCGTTCCGTCCAGCCCGACATAGCGCTCCCAGCCCAGCTTGATGCCCGCTTCCACGGCGACCCGCAAACGAAGGGTCGACGGCAGAACGGCCTCTCGGTAGGCAACCGGCTGGCGGTCAAAAAGTTCCCAGCTGGGGAGTGAGACCACCCGCACGGCAACGCCTTCGGCTGCCAGCCGCCTGCCGGCCTCCAGGACCAGAGGAACTTCGGATCCCGTTCCGATAAGAATGATCTCCGGGGCTCCCTCTCCGGATTCCCAGAGGATATAACCGCCCTTCTGCAATCCCGTTGCAGGGGCCAGGGTTTCCCTGTCCAGGACAGGCAGATTCTGCCGTGAAAAGATCAGGGCCGTCGGCCCCTTTGAATTCAGGAGCGCCTCCCGCCAGGCTTCCACGGTTTCATGGGCATCGGCGGGGCGGATGACGGTGAGGTTGGGAACGGCCCGCAGGTTCATGACCTGCTCGATGGGCTGGTGCGTCGGGCCATCCTCGCCCAGGCCGATGCTGTCGTGGGTGAAGACATAGAGAACCCGCAGGCCCATGAGGGCGGAAAGTCGCATGGGCGGCCGCATGTAATCGGCAAAGGTGAGAAAGGTGCCCGTATAGGGAAGGACTCCCCCATGGAGGGCCATTCCGACGGCGATGGCCCCCATGGCGTGCTCGCGCACTCCGTAATGGACGTTGCGGCCCTCATAGCCCCACGATCCGCCGACACGCCCCTGCAAGCCCGCCGGTGAGATTCCCGGGCTCTGGAAATCCCCCATCCCCTTGAGCCAGGTGAAACAGGACGGATTGAGATCCGCCGATCCGCCCATCAGCTCCGGAATGCACGGGGCAAGTGCCTGCATCACCGTTTCACCGGCCTTGCGGGTCGCCACATCGGCGGCTCCGCCCTGGTAGACGGGCAGAGCCTTTTCCCATCCGTCCGGCAGCCGTCCGTCCATCACCCTCTGCAGCTCCGCCGCGAGCTCGGGATACTGCCGGCTGTAGCGTTCAAACGCCGAAAGCCACTGCTCCTCACGGAGTTTTCCCCGGTCGGCGGCCTGGCGGTAAAAATCCGAAACGTCCCCGGGAACGAAGAAGGCGGGCTCCAGCGGCCAGCCCAGATTTTTCTTGGCGGCGTCAAGCTCATCCCGGCCGAGGGGGGAACCGTGCGAATCCGCTGTCCCCTGCTTATGGGGAGCGCCGTACCCGATGGTGGTCTGCACAAACAGGATCGATGGCCTGGACAATTCCGCCCGCGCCTGATGAAGGGCCTCATCGATGGCCGCCGGCCGGTTTCCCTCGGAAACCCTCAGAACCTGCCAGCCGTAGGCTTCATAACGCTTGCCCACATCTTCCGTAAAAGCCAGGCCTGTTGAACCGGCAAGAGAAATGCGGTTGTCATCATAGATCACGATGAGTTTTCCCAGCCCCAGGTGCCCCGCCAGGGAGCTAGCCTCAGCCGTGACCCCCTCCATGAGGTCGCCGTCGCTGGCCATGACATAGGTGTAGTGGTTGATGATCTCGTTGTCGGGACGGTTGAATCGGGCGGAAAGATGGGCTTCGGCGATCGCCATGCCCACGGCGTTGCTCAGGCCCTGCCCGAGTGGACCCGTGGTCACCTCGACGCCCGGCGCGCAGTGATACTCAGGATGGCCCGGTGTTCGGCTTTCCCATTGGCGGAAGGCCTTCAGATCATCCAGGGAAAGGTCGTATCCCGCCAGATGGAGCATGACGTAAAGAAGCATGGAGGCGTGTCCCGCGGAAAGGACAAAGCGGTCCCGATCGATCCACAGCGGATTCGAAGGATTGTGCTTCAGGTGACAGGCCCACAGCGTATGGGCGGCGGCGGCGGCCCCCATGGGCATGCCGGGGTGCCCTGATTTCGCCTTTTCCACGGCATCGGCGGCTAAAAAACGAATGGTGTTGATGCATCTTTCTTCCAATTCGGCTGGTCCAGACATGAGGTTTTCTATCTCCTTAAGACATTCCCAATCGCGTCATGGCGATTCCGGATTCAAAGCAGCCCTTCCGTCGGCAATCCTGTCAGCTCCTCGGCGCATGTCGTCAGAATGCCGGCATCGCCTCTGTTCCGCCGCCTTGCGATTCTCCCTGTTCGGGTTGTTCGGAAACCGGAATGATGAATTTCCTCGATCCTTGAATGTTATTTTCTGCGCTTATACTCCAACCCCGGCTCTTAGACAAGCACATTAGTTCCCGGCCCCTGAAGCGCATTCAACGGTCCGAAATGATTCAATAAAGAACGGATCTTCAAGAAGCCGTCCCGCCACGGCGGGAAAATCAGGAGAGGATGGAGGGGTGGGCAGGTTTCGAACCTTATGGCGCAGTCGAGACGGGAAAGAAGGCCAGCGGAGCCATGATTCTAAAGGCTGCCGTTTCCGACGGCCTTCCGGCAGAAAACCGCCGCCCCAAGGAGGGCCGGCGCAGGATGAACAACGGCATATACGGGAATCCGTGACAGCAATTCGGTCATATAGCGCTTCCGCCGGAAGGCGTCCATGAAAGGGCCCTCCCGCAGGAGATTCAGCATGCGGGGGACGATCCCCCCGGCCAGGTACAGGCCTCCCTCGGGCAGAATCTCCAGGGCCGTGTTTCCCGCCTTCGCCCCCAGAATGGAAACAAAACGCTCCACCGCCGCCCTGCAGAGCCTGGAAGGCATTGTCCGGTCCAGCGCCGCTTCCACGATGACCGGCACGGGATCTTCAACCTGCCGGAGGCGCTCTGCCAGCCAGGGCGGCTCTTCCTGCAGGAGGACATCCCGGTAGAACTGATAGATGCGGAAAATGCCGGGCCCGGAGCATACCAGTTCGAAATCGACAGGCTTCCCCGGGTTCAGCAGGCTTTCCAGCAGCAACCGCTCTTCCGGTCCTGTCGGGGCGAAATCCACATGCCCCCCCTCCGTGGGATAGGCGCAATCCTCCTCGCCGATCCGGACCAGGAAGGCTTCTCCCAGCCCGGTTCCGGGGGCGACCACAGCCCGGGGTCCCTTCGGGTCGGGAAAGCCGGCATTCAGGACACTGAGATCTTCGGGTCTGAGATGGGGAACAGCCCAGGCGGCGGCCAGCACATCATTGACGAGACGAACCTGACGGAATCCGAAATCATGCATCAACCGCTCTTCACTGAGCATCCAGGGCAGGTGCGTCAGTCTGGCTTCACCGTTCAGGACCGGCCCGGCAACCCCCAGGCAGGCCATGTCGGGCCTTGCACCCGTCTGCCGGAGAAAAGCGGCAATAATGCCTGCCAGATCGGGGAATTCTTTCGAAGGAAATGTCTTCACCACCAGGGGGGAATGCGGATCAGTCTGCGGCGAGAAAAGCCCCAGCCTTGTATGTGTTCCCCCGATATCCCCGCCCAACAGCACGTTCGATTTCCCCTTCGTTTCCATATTCATGGTCCTTGCCCCTGTCGACCTTCCGGAGAAAAACCCCGCTTATTTTCCGGTGAGTTCCCCATCCAGCCAGGCCAGGTAGGATTCGCTGCCTGCAACAATCGGCGTCACAATCACTTCCGGCACCGTATAGGACGAAAGGGAGGCAATGACCCTGTCGGCAGCTTCACAGAGATCCTCCCTTGTCTTCGCGCAAAGCCGCCATTCTCTGGCGGTCTCAACTTTTCCCTGCCAGCGGTAGATGCTGGTAATGGGCGAAATCTGGACACAGCCCGCCAGTTTCTGTTCTACAAGCGCCCTGGCGATTTTCTCCGCATCCTCTTCCCGATCCACCGTAGTCGACACCTGCACATAATTTTCCATTCTTCTGTTTCCCCTTAACGGTTCTTTTCTCAGGCACACCAATGTTTCTACCCCCGGGGAGAGGCCTCCCGCGCGATCTCGTACATCATGATGGCTGCAGCCTGGGGAAGGCTGAGCGATTCGCCGGCGCCCTTCCTGGGGATGTGCCACTGTTCGTCGGCAATCCACAGCAGGGAATCGGGCAGGCCATGGCTCTCGCTTCCCAGAAGCAGCGCCGCCTTCCCCCCACAGTTATGGGGGAGTGTTCCAACTCTGGGCGAGCTTCCAGCCACAAGGAACTCCTTTTTCAGTATCGGGATCAGCTCCTGCAGATTGACACCGGTGACGAAGGGAAGCGAGAAAAGGCTTCCCATGGAGGCCCGGATCGCCTTGGGATTGAAGGGGTCCACCGAACCCCGGCCCAGGATCATGCCCGAAAAACCGAACCAGGAGGCCGAGCGCGCAAGCGCCCCCAGGTTCCCGGGATTGCGTATTTCGTGAAGCAGCAGCAGCGGCCCCCTGTCCGCTCCGGCCGTCATGTCCGCGAGCGTCGGCTTGGGGGGGATGCGGCCCACAGCCATGATCCCCTCCGGAGAAACATCCTGGGTCAGACCCGCCCACTCCCCTGCGGTCAATCCGTAGCACGGCAGAGAAGCCGGCAGCCACTCGAGGAACGACGCCCGCTTATCCTTCCCGCCTTCCAGGGTCAGCAAAGCCTGAACTTCCCAGTCGCTTTCAAGAAGGGCTTGAACGACTTTGAGCCCTTCCGCCAGGAAAAGGCCCGCTTCCCCGCGGATTTTCGACCTGTCCAGCCGGTTCCACAGCCGGAGCTGCGCCTTCGAGGGATACAACATCTTCAGATGCCGCGGAAGGGCCAGGAGCCGCGATAGCTGAGGTGGAATTCGACGACGACATCGCCCGTCATGTTTCTTACCTCCTCTTCAATCCGCTTATGCTGTTCAAGATTGCGCACCACTCCCCGGATCACGAGGAAGTCGTCCTTCACATCGATTTCCAGGGTGGGTACGACACAGCCGGGCGACGTCATGATCCTGGCCTTGACCCGCGTCGCCAGGGCCCTCATGGAGAGCATCCTCCACGCCTCCTCCTCGAAATCCCCCTGCTTCTCCAGCAGGCCGTCGCCAAGGCTGCATGCGATCTCCTCCCAGTCCCGGCTGCTTGTATCGATGACCCGATCATATTCCGTGGGATCCTTCCAGTTCGCCCCATAAATCTGCTGGATCGTCACCGCCATTTCCCGATCCGCTTTTTTGGCCATCAGGACGGCAATGTCCTCGGCAACCTCTTCCTTTTCCGCGATCCGCTGCACCCGGGCCTCAAAAGGAGCCGTCATGAAAATCCTCAAGGCATGGGGAATATCTTTCAGCAGGATATTTCCGCCCCTCGTCATCACCACGGCATCGTTGCGAAGGGCGTAATCCAGTACGACTCTCTCGCAGAATGCGGCAAAGACAAGAAAGGACCAGTCAATCTGCTCCCAGAGGCCGGGAACGTGCGAATCAAATTTCTCGGCGAGCCGCTGCATTTCCATTCCCGCTTTCGCGGCCTCCTCAAAAATCCGGTTCAGGGGGATGTACTCATATCCCAGAAGGTTTGCAACAGAGCTTCCGATCTCGCCCCCGCCGCTCCCAAACTGTTTGGTAATCGCCAAGATGGCCATTGCGCCTCCTTATCCTCTCCGATCAATGTCCCGCACGGGTGGCCGGGAAAAGATCCTACTTCTTTCTGTGCGCCTGCTTTATTTCCTTCACCGACAGAATCATGAAGAAACTCAATATGACGATCGTATTAAGGGGCGCAAGCCAGAAGGGATGCTCCTGACCAAAACTTTCCAGTATCATCAGGGTGCCGAGCACGCCGATGGAATACATAGCGCCGTTTTTCAGATAGGCATACTGGGCGATCACGTCAATCCCCTTGATGGTCAGTTCTCTCACCACAAACGCCCCCAGGCCGTTCCCGATAATGATCAGCGGCACCGACAGCGTAAAGGCAAAAGCGCCGATGACGCCATCGATTGAAAAGGACGTGTCCAGGACCTCCAGATAGAGGATTTTGCTCCAGGCGCTCAAGTTGCCCGTCAGAAGTTCCCGTTCCTTTTCTTCTGCGTTCTTTTTGAATCCGTCGGTAATAAAAAACGCGGAGACGCCGAAGGTTGCAGCCAGCGCCAGGGTGGGGTCAATCCGGATCGAGACGAAGACAAGCACCGTGGTCACCACCGAAACAATGGCGTAAAACCAGACGCTCTGGCGCTTCAGGAACCGTTCAACCAGGAAGGCATAGTTCTTTTCCTCGAGAAACAGCCAGGATAAAGCAACATAAAGTAGATAGATGCCGCCGCCCAGAAGCAGCAGGGGCTTTGATTTTTCCATCGATCTGGCCGCCTCGCCATTCTCGGAAAAGCAGGCCGTAAAAACTTCGGGAATCGTCAAGCTGGTGTTTGTCGCCCAGACAATAACAAAGGGGAGCAGTCCCCGCACCACGAAAACGGCGAAGAGGATACCCCAGAACAGGAATATCTTCCGGTACTTGTATGACATGGTCCTCAAGACGGACGCATTGATAATGGCATTGTCCACACTGCAGATGATCTCAAAAACGCACAAGCCAAAAACAATAATCAACGTCTCGATGATCATGGGATTCCCTCAGTTGGATTACCGGACCGGTTTCTCAGCGTTCCTCCCGCCCCTGGACGGAAATTTGGTCAAGCACGGCAATGATCGGCCCTACGGAAAAAGTAAATCAGGACGCCGGCAGCCATCATGAGCAGGCACAGCGCCTGCCCCATGGTGAAGACCCCCCCGAAGATCAGTCCCAACTGGACATCCGGTTCACGGAAAAATTCGATAAAGAACCGGACAAGGCCATAGCCGAACAGGTAGGCGGCAAAGAGAAATCCGTCAAAGGGGCTTCTTCGACGGATGCTCCAGAGAATCACAAACAGTACCAGACCTTCGAAGAAGGCTTCGTAAAGCTGTGACGGGTGGCGAAGCTGATGCAGGGAATCCAGGGGGAAATACATTCCCCACGGTACGTCTGTCATCCGTCCATAGAGCTCCCCGTTGATAAAGTTGCCGATCCGGCCGAACGTATAGCCCAGGGGAACGGCGGGAGAAAAAAGCTCGAGAATATTCCAGAAGGAGATGGCCCGTTTCCGGCAGAAGATCAGCGTCGCCAGAAGAACGCCGATCGCCCCTCCATGATAGGACATTCCGCTGATTCCCACAAACCGGATCCCGTCGGAGAACTCGAAGGGCAGAAGAATCTCCAGGGGGTGGATCAGATAATAATTGAAATTATAGAAGAGGACATAGCCCAACCGCGCCCCGACGATCAATCCGAGAATGGTCCAGAGCAAAAGGTCCTGAATCGTTTCGCTGGAATAGGAAAACCTCTCCTTTCGGATCCGGTACATGACCAGGACATAGGTCAAAAAAAAGGCCACCAAGTACATCAGGCTGTAATAGCGAACGGAGAAGGAGCCGATGGAAAACAGATCCGGCCGGAGTTTGGCGGGCAGGTGCTGCCAGAAGAGCAGAAAGGAATCCATGCATCAATCCCTTCTTCCCAGATAGGAATTCCCCTTCAGGTCTTCCACATGGAGCTGAGCCGAAAAGGCCGCCGTCGCCGCATCTCCGCAGGCCGTAATGACCTGGCGCAGCAGCTTGGAAATGCAGTCCCCGCAGGCAAAGATCCCCTTCGCCGAGGTTTTCATTTCGCTGTCTGCGAGGATGTATCCGCTTTCATCGCAATCCACCACGTTCCGGACGAATTCCGTATTGGGCGTCAACCCCACAAAGACGAAGGCCCCGTCTGCCGGGATCACGCGCGACCGTTCAGGATTCTTGAGATTCCGGATCCGGACGCCCTCCACGAAGGCCCCGCCCTGAATTTCCTCCACCACGGAATCCCAGGCAAACCCGATCCGATCATGGGCGAGGGCTTTCTGCTGCAGAACAGGGGTCGCCCTCAGGCGGTCCCTGCGATGCACGATCGTGACCTTCCGGGCGAATTTCGTCAGGAAGAGAGCCTCCTGGACCGCGGTATCTCCGCCGCCGATGACGACAACCTCCCGGTCCCGGTAAAATGGACCGTCACAGGTGGCGCAATAGGACACGCCCTTCCCGGCAAAGGCCTCTTCTCCAGGCACTCCAAGGCGGCGCCAGTTGGCTCCCGTAGCCACGATGACGGCCAACCCCCGATACGTCCCTTTTCCGGTTACGATCCAGCCGCCTGTCGATTCTGAATCCCCCGGCCCCCTGGAAACGGCCCTGACATCGTCGGCCTGCACCGTCACCCCGAACCGGCGGGCCTGCGCTTTAAAGCGCTCAACGAGATCGTACCCGTTGACCCCTTCGGGAAATCCCGGATAGTTTTCCACCAGATCGGTCACCGTGATCTGGCTTACAGAAGACTCCCCTTCCAGCAGCAGGGTCTTCAAACCTCCCCGGGAGGCATAAAGCCCCGCAGTCAGCCCTGCCGGTCCCCCGCCGACGATCACCACGTCATAACACGATTCCGGACCTCTGTTTTCTTCCATATCCCCTACCCCCTGTTTGAAGACCACGCGGACATCAGAAAGTACCTATGCACTCGGTCCCCTGCATTTAATCGTTATCCCGTAAAATTGTAAAGCACAAATTTGTCGCCCTGATGCCCGCGGCGGCTGCGAAACCGACTTGCCCGACGCATTTTTTCCCGGCATGGATTTCGGGGCGAACCAGGAACGCCCATAATCATTTCACAGCTACATTAAGGCTTTGAAAATATTCAGAACGGGGTGTTTTTCAGAACCGTTCAGACCGCTGCAGCCCAAGCAGGGCCAAGGATTCCGCCAAAAAAAATACTTGGAAATACCCCTTGACATTCGTGAAGGTTCATACTAAAAATAGCGGAAATTTTAACTGTACGCTCGGGAAGATGGGAGCTTGTTCCCGTGTATGGTATACAGCAAGTTGGCTTAAGACATTTTGAAGTGCAAAGGTTTACCGCCATGCTCTTTAGGTCTTGGCGGTTTTTTCTTTCAGAGTGCCGGTCCAACGGAAAAAAATTGAGAAAGGAAGAGAGAAGCGATGCCGGAAGGGAAAGTAAAATGGTTCAATGAACAAAAGGGATTCGGCTTCATTGAAAAGGATGAGGGCGGTGACGTATTCGTTCATTACAGCGCCATTCAGAGCAGCGGGTTTAAAACCCTGTACGAGGGACAGCGCGTCAGTTTCGAAGTACAGACAGGTCAGAAAGGACCGGCGGCGGTTAATGTAAAACCTATATAACAACTTGTTGCCGAACTTGTGAGAAGAAAATAAAAAAGCACTCCAGCGCAGGGTCTTCGACCCCTGGAGTGCTTTTTGTTTTGCAGAATTGTTGCCCTGTCCTCTCCCGCCGGAGCTGCTTCGCAGGGCAAAGGGTTGATTTTTTTGTCTTTAATGGAATATAAACAGGGGAATTGAACCGTCCCGAACGACGTTCTTAAGGGAATTTCCCAGGAAAAAACTGGCGACTTCATTGCTGGCGCTCGTACCAATGACCAGCAGGGTCTTCTTCCCCTCTCCCATCTCCTTGACGGTCCGGTGGATCATCTCCCTGGGCCTGCCCGCCCGCACCTTCGTTCTGGTTTTCAATCCATGAGCACTTAGATACCGGTCGGCTTTCTCCAGGGTTTTGTCGCCTTCACTGGGGTCATCATTGACATTCAATAAGGTCGCCGACGGGGAAAAATGGAACAGATCATTCATGCCGGCAAAGGCCTTCAGTGCATTGTTGGACTTCAGATTGCCGTCGTAGGCGATCAGGACATCCATCTCCAGGGGAAGCTCCTCGTCCGTGACCGCAATAAGCGGGCATCTTCCCTGGCTGACCACCTTTTCGAACGTATCCCCCGGACCTTCGATCGTTTCGAAATGAAAAAAAGTCCTCACGCCCATAATCAGGAGGTCCGCCAATTCCGATTCACGAGCGATCTCCTTGGCGGGGGTTCCGCTCGTCATGATCTTTTCGTATCTTACGCCGTTCCTTCTGCAGTTCTCTTCGAATTCATCGAGCAGCTTCTCCAGTTTTTCCCTGGACTCATTAATTTTTTCGTCGATCAATTTCTGGGCGAAGTAGAACGCTCCGATGTTCGCTCCGGAGGAGTGCCTTTCGATTCCGAAGGTGTCGACAACACATATCCCCGCAAGCGTGGCACCGCTCTTCTTCGCCAGGGTGATCCCGTAAGCAATGGCCCGCTGCGCATAGTTCGAATCGTCAATCCCGACCAAAATCCTCAAGCTCATGTGCGCACCTCAGAGAAGTTTATTTTTTTCAATGTTTACATGGAAACAAGCGGGGGGTCAACATCAAGTTCCGCCACCGAATTCTCAAGTTTTTTTTGATGCTCCGGCCTTCCTCCACAAAAGAGCCCCGTTCGGCGCCAGGTGATCTTTTACTATTTTATAAATAGTAACGAGATATTACACATGCTGCAGCGACATGCACTATAAAGAATTTATATATAGTAACATTGCAGTCTTTTTATGTTTATTTTTCCTGCCTCTTGTCTGTATACATCCGGAACCTGATCGTCAAGCAATCGAGTTTTTTCTCAGTAAAAATTAATAGGAAGGAGGAAAAAAAATGACTGTAGGCGAATCAATTCAATTTGCCGGCCTTGTATACCTGATTTTAATAGCCATCGGATTTGGAACCGCAGGCCTGATTAAGGCGATGTCGATATTCTTTGGTAAAGGGAAGCAATGATCTCCATCTTTAAAAAGGCGAATCACAGAAAAAGGCACATAACCGAAATGATCATATTTTAAACGGAGAGGATAACATGTTAGACTTTGAAGTATTACAGTTGTTTCAGGGTATCGCCACGCTGGTCGCCCAGGACCCCCTCCATGCGATTGCCCGCGTTGTTCTAATGCTGATGGGGATAGCCTTTGTCTATCTCGGCTACAAGGGAATCCTGGAAGCACTCATCATGATCCCCATGGGTCTGGGAATGGCGGCGGTCAACGCCTCCGTGTTGTTCCTGGCGCCGGATAAAACAGGAACCATCTTTCTCGATCCCCTGATTACGGACCCCGCAGCCCTGGTCAACATCATCCAGGTCAACTGGCTCCAGCCCATTTACACGATGAGCTTCAGCAACGGCTTGATCGCCTGCCTCGTTTTCATCGGCATCGGGGTGCTCTGCGACATCGGCTACGTGCTGGCGCGCCCTTTCAGCAGCATGTTCATCGCGCTCTGGGGCGAGCTGGGATCCGTTGCCGTCTTCCCCCTGGCCATCGCCTTCGGAATGACCCCCCAGGAAGCAGCGGCGACGGCCATTGTCGGCGGCGCCGACGGCCCCATGGTGCTCTTCACCTCCCTCATCCTGTCCCCGCATCTTTTCGTTCCCATCGGGATCGTGGCCTATCTCTACCTGAGCCTCTGTTACGGATTGTATCCCTACCTCATCAAGGTCATGATTCCGAAAAAAATGGCGGCCCTTCCCATGGACCTGAGCAAAATGCCCAAAATTACGCCCCTGCAGAAGATCATGTTTGCCGTCATTGCCTGTACGGTCCTCTGCCTGCTCTTCCCGGTCGCCGGCCCGCTCTTCTCATCCTTTTTCGTGGGCATCATCATCCGGGAAGCGGGCGTCAAGCCCTACATCGAACTGCTCGAGACCACCATTCTTTATTCATCGACCTTCTTCCTGGGCCTGATCCTCGGCGTCCTCTGCGAAGCCAACACCATTCTCGACCCCAGGGTTCTGAAGATCCTGGTTCTCGGCTCCACCGCCCTTATGATATCGGGCGTCGGCGGTCTTTTTGGCGGCATTCTCATGTATTACATCAGCGGGAAGAAGTTCAACCCGGTGGTGGGAATTGCCGGCGTCTCCTGTACACCGACCACATCCAAGGTTGCCCAGAAGTATGTCGCCAAGGTTAATCCCCGCGCGATGATCATGCCCTTCGCCCTGGGCTGCAACGTCAGCGGCGTCATAACGACGGCGATCCTGGCCGGCATCTACTGCGCCCTGCTGAAATAATGTTCAAGCAGAGACGCCAGTGGTGGTGGATTCTTGGAACCTGCATTGCCCTTCTGGGGGTTGCTCTGGTGCGCCTGCTCGCCCCGGAGTACCCCCCCGGCACCACCCGCATGGTGGTCAAGGGCGTTGGTTATTCGCTGGTCATTGTCGGTCTCTTCACGATCCCACTGGCGATGCGGGAAGACGAGTAAGACATTAAAAGGATGCAATTCCCTTGAAAATTTGCCATTCTGCCAGTCCTTCCGCTTTTTCCGCTGCAGGAAAGGAGCGGAAGGAAGCACCTCACTCACAACCGACCTTTGAAAAAAAAAAGCATAAAGGCTGTGCCCGTTGGTGCGGGCTTCGGGTTCATCTTAAAAGCAACCTCCCTAAATGATGGAGAATAAGGATGTTTTCCGGAATATACGCTAGAGTTGTATCTATTGGTCTTTTGCTGCTTCTTCCTTCGCTGGCCCTGGCCTCCGAAGGAAGCCCCACGGTGGATTTTCCCCTGTGGAGCGGTGTCTTCTTTGTCGGACTCCTTCTCTGCATCGCCGTCATCCCCCTGATCAACGGGGACTGGTGGGGCAGGTATTTCGGCCTTGTCTCTCTCGGATTGTCCATCCCGGCGGCCCTTCTCGTCATCTTCACGGAGTGGACCCTTCTCCTCCACGTGCTCCAGGAATACATCTCCTTCATCATCCTCCTCGGCTCCCTCTTTATCATCGCCGGTGGCATTGTCATCCGCGTCGGCGCCCAGGGAACGCCGATGCTGAACACGATCTTCCTCCTGATCGGGTCCGTCTTCGCAAGCCTTATCGGAACGACCGGCGCCAGCATGGTGCTTCTCCGGCCCCTGATCCGGTCCAACAAATGGCGGAGGTACGTGGTCCACATCTATATCTTTTTCATCTTCATCGTATCCAATATCGGCGGGCTCCTGACGCCCCTGGGCGATCCGCCCCTGTTTCTCGGGTTTCTGCGGGGCGTGCCCTTTTTCTGGACCCTGAGACTGCTGCCCATCTGGGCCTTAGCCATCGGAATCCTCCTGATTCTCTTCTTTGCAATGGATTCCCACTTTGTAAAAAAAGAGAGCAAAGAAAGGGCCCGAAGGGCGATGGAACGGCTTCCCGAAAAAAAGCTGGAGATCAAGGGCAGAATCAATTTTCTCTTTCTCCTTCTCGTCATCGGCTCTTTCTTCCTTCCCCCCATTCCCTGGCTCCGTGAGGGCATCATGGTCGCGGCCGCAGGCCTTTCCGTGTACTTCACCGGAAAAGACCTGCGGGAAGAGAACGCCTTCACCTATCACCCCATCAGGGAAGTGGCGATTCTCTTCGCCGGGATCTTTGTCACCATGGTCCCCGTCCTCACCATGCTTCAGGTGCACGGCAGCCAGCTTGGCGTGATTCAACCCTGGCAGTTCTTCTGGGTATCCGGATTGCTCTCCAGTTTTCTGGACAACGCCCCCACCTATCTCGTCTTCATGAGCACCGCCCAGAGCGTCGCCCACGCCCAGGGGATCCTTTCCGGGCTCGTCGTGGGCGTCCCCGAAACCCTGCTGAAGGCCATTTCAGCCGGATCCGTTCTGATGGGGGCCAACTCATACATCGGCAACGGACCGAACTTCATGGTCAAGGCGATCTGCGAAGAGAACAAGGTCAGGATGCCCTCCTTCTTCGGCTATATGGCCTGGTCCACGGGCATTTTGATTCCGCTTTTTTTCCTTGTTACATGGATATTCTTCGGATAGACAAAAGCTGAAGGGCCGGAAGGGATCCCTTCCGGCGGGAATTCATCACGATTGCCGGAAGATGTCCGTTTACGGGATCTTGAGAACCGCCAACGGAATTACCCCTTCTTTACAGACAGGACAGGAAGGAGAATCCTGCGGTTTCCTTACCGCATCAAGGGTTCCTTCCCGTCTTTGCCTGAGTTCCCAGACGCAGGCGAAAAAAGCCATCCCTCTTATCCTCACCCCGATTTCCGTTTTAAGAAGCTCATAGAACAGGGCCTGCCGTTTCCATCATTTCACTTCAGGACCAGCCTTTCCCTGCCCGGCTGGGGGCAGATATCCCATGGGACGCCTGCCCCCGTTCACCAGGCCCGGGGATCTCTCGATTTCGGTGTGGACTGATTTCTGCTCCAAAATCGATCCCGGGTAAACATCCCTCCCAACCAGCGGATCACCAAGAAGTAGCCCATTCCGTCCGGTGAAACCCGGCCATTTCCAACCCATAGTGATATTGAGATATTTAACGATGATTAGTGAATATAATAAACTACTTATATAGAAACATATTACCGAAAGCTTGACAGACCTGAAAAAGAAACGTATGAACAGCTTGCAACAGCCGATCCGCGATGTCAGTCAATGAGCATTTTCAAGGTCTGTTTGTCAGGGTATTCCTGCTCTAATTATTTAATTTTATTAGAATTATATAATTAAATTTATCAGGATGAAAGGAGATGAGTGTTTCTGTCATGGCACCATTGCCAGGAGATGTTCATGACCGTTTGCCGCGGGTCGCTGTCGAGATCGCAAGGGAAGAAAAAACCCCTTTGGGATCAAGGATTTATTTGATAATTCCGGTTTGTCCGGATAAAAGGAGCGTCTATGGATACGATGGATTGGACTTTGGCGATAAAAACAGCTGCCGGCGGATTCGGGCTGGTTTTTGGCATATTGATGCTGCTGTGGATATCAGTGGAACTGACGAGAATAACCTTGCAGAAATTTTTCGGTGTCAAAAAATAGACTCCGTTCAGATCAAGTAAAGGAGGATAAGAGGTGCTTTTTGGATTAATGGAAACAGGGTTCCCCCTGTTTTACTGGGGAAACGCCCTGATGATCGTAATAGCTTTGACCCTCATATATCTTGCAATTGCAAAGGGGATGGAACCCCTTCTGCTGGTTCCGATCGGGTTCGGGATGATTCTTGTCAACCTGCCCCTCGGAGGCATGATGGACTACGAAATGATGCTGAGGGCCCCTCAGGCGGGAACAGTGATGGAAGTGTCCATGAACAAAGGGACCGGCTTCGACAAAGGCGCCATCGTATGCAAGCTTGATACAGGGGAGGTCAAAGCGCCCGTTTTCGGACGAGTCGACAGCCTGAAGGTATCCAAAGGCCAGCGGGTTGAGCAGGGACAGGTGATAGCCTCCATTCTGACCATGGAACAAACCAACCAGGCTGAACTGCCTTCACGCCCGATAGGGCTTCTCTCCCGGATCTTTCAGTTCGGCGTGATGTGGCAGATCCTCCCGCCCCTCATGTTTCTTTGCCTGGGCGCGCTGACGGATTTCGGTCCCATGCTCGCCAATCCCAAAACCCTGCTCCTGGGGGCTGCAGCACAGTTCGGAGTTTACCTTGCCTTCTTCATGTCTCTTTTCTTCGGATTCAGCCTTACGGAAGCGGCCTCGATCGGGATTATCGGCGGAGCGGAAGGTCCAACAACGATCTACGTGACCTCCGTGCTTGCGCCACACATTATCGGAGCTACCGCTGTGGCCTGTTATTCGTACATGGCCCTTGTCCCCATCATCATTCCTCCCGTGATACGCCTCCTGACCACCAAGAAGGAGCGGCAGATCTACATGAAGCCGTCGCTCAGACCGGTATCACGACTGGAAAAAATCGTTTTCCCCTTGATCACAGCAATCATCGTCATCCTGCTCGTACCGACCTCCGCCCCTCTGATGGGCTGCTTCATGCTGGGAAACCTCTTCAAGGAGTGCGGCGTTACGGAAAGGCTCAACCAGACGGCGCAAACGACCTTTGTTGATCTCATCACCATCTTTCTGACCCTGGCCATAGGGGCGGCAATGCCCGCACAGAACTTTCTCCAGCCCAAGACCCTGCTGGTTCTCGTCCTGGGTGTCGTCTCCTTTGCCAGTGCCGCCGCGGCAGGCGTCATCCTCGCCAAGATCATGAACCTCTTCTTGAAGGAGAAGATCAATCCCATGATCGGGGGCGCCGGCGTTTCCGCCGTCCCCATGTCCGCCCGGGTTGTTCAGGTGATGGGTCAGGCGGAAGACAAGAAGAACTTTCTCCTGATGCACGCCATGGGGCCGAACGTCGCCGGGGCCATCGGAGCGGCAATCGCCGGTGGTGTCTTCATCGGCATACTGGGATAAACGATCGGAAAATTACGGTTCAAAGAGCGTTTACCAGGATCCGGTAAAAACCGGACGACCCATTTTCGGGGGGGGAGGCTTTTTCTGTCCCCCCCCTTTTTTGACGATCTTCTTATGACCATCTTTAAAAAGAAACGCGGCTGGTGGTGGATTGTCGGGACATGCATCGCCCTGTCGGGCGTTGGCCTTGTGAGGCTTCTCGCTCCGGAATACCCCCCGGGCATGACCCGGATCGCCATCGGGTTCACCGGCCACGCCGTGATCATTTTCGGACTGTATTCCCTGACCTTTGCAACGCGCAGGGATGAGTAGGGCGCGCGGAGAGGCCGCCGGTATTTTCCTCGCCTGCCGCTTCCCGTCAACGAGATCCTTTTTTTTTCAAGGCAGGAGGGACAGGTGAGAGGCCAGGTTGATTTTCTTATGATCCAACCCGAGCTTCTTCCTGATGTGATTGCGATGAAGAGCCACGGCACCCGGGCAGACATTCATCAGTTCGGCGATCTCCTTGGTTGTTCGGCCATCCTTGATCAGTAGGGCGACCTGGACCTCCCGCGGCGTCAGGTTCAGGGACTGGGATGTCAACTTGTGGCGGAAAGGAGAGGTGATTTCATTCAGATGCGCTTCCAGAATATTCATGTAGTTCATCTGGGTGGCATCGAGGGCGGTCATCTTGATCTTCTTTACATAGGGCAGCACCATGCTCTTCACGTTGGAGAGGATCTTCTCTTCCAGCTCGTTTTTATCTTCCTCCCTCTTTTTAAGTAAAACCGTAAGAGCGGCATTGAGTTCCTCGAGGTTTTTCGTATTGATTTTGAGCTCTTTCTCCCTTCGTTTCAGGACCTCCTCCATCCGCTTGCGCTCAATAATCTCCTCGTGCAATTCCGCATTGACCTTCTGGAGATCCGCTGTCCTTTCCTGAACGCGCGCCTCCAGCTCTCCCAAGGTCTTCTGCAGCATCGCCTCCGCGTGCTTTCGCTGGCTGATGTCATGGTTGATTTCCAGGATAGCCAGGGGTTTCCCATGCTCATTGCGCCTTAAACTCCACCGGCTCTCCACCAGGATCGGCCTCCCGTCCCGCCGGATCTGGTTCAGCTCCCCCTCCCACTGGCCACAGGCGATCAGGGTTTCCTCTATGTCCTTCAGGCTCCGCGGAAAGCTGGTCCTGAGAAGGGTATGGATGTTCTCGCCCCGAACCTCCCGGCGGCTCCAGCCGTACTTTTTCTCCGCACCCCGGTTCCAGAACAGAATACGATGATCCATGTCCAGAACCATGATCAGATCCTCGGCCAGGTCAAGCAGTTCCGCCTGCTCCCGGAGGGCATCCGCCTGTTTCTTCAGAATATCCGCGGAAGCCGCATCGACGGGCGGAGCGGACAGTTCCTGATCAAAGAATTTCTGATACAGCACATCATATTCGACTATTTTTTCCTGGCGCATCCTTTTGTCAGGCCCCATCGTTCAACTCCGCCTTCCCGTATGAAATTTTTTATAGTATGCTCGATAAGAAGTAATGGAAACAAGAAAAGCGGTATAATGTTTTTTTTTCATAGATCAAGTACTTTTACAAAAAACGCTTTGTTTTTTCTCCGTTCAGGGCGCATCAAGGAAGCTCCGGACAGCCCGATTGCCGGAAGTGCCGACGGGAAGCGGACCAATGCCGCCAACGGCGGGTGCCGGCAAACATCGCCCCCCATGCTCAGGGAACATTTCAACGCTCTTCCGCCGGATCAGGGAAGATCCCCGGAATGAAATCAACACTCCTGATGGATGCTGCCTCAACAAAGCGGTTTAAAAAGCGCCGCTGATTGTGATAGACTGAACAAAATTCTCAACGAGGTGATAATGATGAAGATGATGATGATTGTCTATGCGGAAACTGTTGATCAAGACGTTATGGCCGCCTTGGCGCAGGTCGATATCAAGAAATTCATCAAGATGGAACGCGTTGTAGGAAGGTCGCCCGAGATCGAAAACATGGCCCAGGAAGGGTCGATCTACTGGACGGAGAAGTACATCCTCCTGATGCTGGCCGTCAAGGATGAAGAAGTTCAAAATGTGACGGACATGTTCCGCAAGCTGAAAAAAGAGCGCCCCGTAAAGGGGGGCTATCACGTGTTCGTGGTTCCGATGGAACAGCTTCTATAAGCCTGAAGCATGGAGGAAGGTCCCCCCTCTGTTGGTAGAGGGGTACCCAGCCGTGTCATCAGCTGATGGATAATGAGGAAGAGGGGTGAAAATCCCCCGCTGCCCCGCAGCCGTGAAGGGAACGAACGCCAAAGCAAGCCACTGTCGGAGCCGAACTCCGATGGGAAGGCTGGTCAGTAGGAAGCCCGAAGCCGGAATACCGATCCATCAATAAACTCGCGGGAGTTAGAAGATGCAGACATTTCCCTGTTTACGTCCGCCCTTTTCCCCTTCGGGAAAACGCCAATTCCCACGATATAACCATTAGTTAGCATTTTACCGTCCCCCGGCGGATCTTGCGGCTGCCCCAATGCGGCCGCCCTTTTGGGGAAACGGAGAATGTTGGATTTCGTGAAATGGAATCGGCGGTCACCCTGAAGAAAGTTCTCAGAACAAGCCTGCTGCTCCTTGCGGGCCTGCTGGCCGTCTCGGCGGTTTCTCTCCTGTGCGGACCTGCGGAAACAGGCATGCTTTCGAAAATCCGGGAGGGGCTGACGGGCGGACACTTGCCGGCCTTTGTTCTGACCCCCGAGGAGAAGACCATCCTGTTTTCTCTGCGCCTGCCCCGGATTGTCTTCGCCGGCCTGGTGGGGGCGTCGTTGTCCACGGCGGGGGTCCTCTTCCAGGCCCTGCTCCGGAACCCCCTGGCCGATCCCTATATTCTCGGAATATCGGGCGGTTCAGCCCTGGGTGCGATTGTCGGAATCTTTGCCGGCCTGGGCTCCCTTCCCTTGGGAATCCCCGTTCCGGCCTTCCTGGGAGCCGCCGTCACGGTGTTCCTGGTCCTGGCGGCGGGAGGCTCGAAGAGGGGATTTTCCTCCGGAACCCTGCTGCTGGCCGGCGTCATCGTCAATGCCTTCTTCTCCGCCCTCATCATGCTGTCCCTGGCCCTGAGCAGCCATGCCGACCTTCAGAAGATCACCTTCTGGCTCATGGGCAATCTCAGCCTGGCCGGTTATTCTGAAGCGATGCTGACGGCGCTGGTCCTTACAGCCGGCTTTGCCGTCGCCGTGCTGAACGCCCGCTCCATCAACCTGATGTCGCTGGGCGAGGAGACGGCCCTCCATCTTGGAGTCAGCGTGGGACGGATCCGGATTCTCCTGCTGCTTTCCGGCTCCCTTCTGACGTCGGTGGCCGTGGCGTTCAGCGGCACGATAGGCTTTGTGGGGCTGATCATTCCGCACCTCATGCGGATGCTCCTCGGAGCCGATCATCGGCTGCTCCTTCCCGCATCCCTGCTGTTCGGGGCATCCTTTCTGATCGCGGCGGACACCCTAGCCCGGACCCTTGTCCCCGACATGGACCTGCCCGTAGGGGTGGTGACGGCGTTGTGCGGGTCCCCCTATTTTCTTTACCTGCTGCGGAAAGGAAGGTTTTCATCATGGTCGTCCTGAACATTGAAGACATCCACTTCCGTTATGAAGCCGCCGGCTGGGTACTTCGGGGCCTTTCCTGCGCCGTCGAGAAGGGGGAATTTCTGGGCATTCTCGGACCTAACGGATCTGGAAAGACCACGCTGCTGCGACTCTGCAACGGGACCCTCTCCCCTCACCAGGGGACGGTAACCGTTTCCGGGACGGATATCCGGAAGATCCCCAGAAAGGCCCTGTCCCGGACCATGGCCTTTGTAGCCCAGGATTCCCCCGAACCGCCTCCCTTTACGGTGAGCGAATGCGTCCTCATGGGGCGGGCCCCTCACCTGGGAAGGCTCCAATTCGAAAGGGAGCGGGATTTTGCCGTCGCCCGCCACGCCATGGAAGTCACCGGAACGCTTTCCCTGGCCTCACGGAGCATGAACGACCTCAGCGGCGGAGAAAAAAAGCGGGCGCATATCGCCCGTGCGCTTGCCCAGGAACCGCAGATCCTTTTCCTCGATGAATCCACAGCTCATCTGGACATGAAGCACACGGCTGCTGTTTTTGATCTGCTGAAAGGCCTGAACCGCAGGGAAAACCTGACGGTGCTCGCCGTGACCCACGACATCAACACAGCGGCGCTTTACTGTGATCGGCTTCTCCTGCTGAACCGGGGGAGGCTCCACGCACAGGGGTGCCCGCAGGAAGTGCTTACTGAAGCCAACATAAGAGAGGTGTTTGAAACCCCGGTAACCATCGGCCGCAATCCGGAAACGGGATTGCCGCAGGTCTCACTGTTGCCGGAAGGTCTGTCAGATCAGAGGAAGCCGGTCAAAGCCGGCGCTGCCCCGCAACTGTAAGCGGAACGAAATCCACGGAATGCCACTGAATTTCACCGGAAATTCGGGAAGGCGTGGACGGTAGGCCAAGCCGCAAGCCAGGAGACTTATCTGACGGAAATCTCAATTCAGCCTGACCGAGGGGAAAGGAGGTTCGCATGATCCGCACACCATTCACGATATCCCCCTGAAATGCCCCCTTTTGAAGCGTCGGTACGACCCGTGGAATCTGTTGAACAACCGTTGAAATTCAAAAGGAGCAGGGGAAATGAATCAAAGGATTACGGCTATTTTGTTGTTTGTCTTGAGCGGACTCTGTTGTTTCTGTCCGCAGGTTTTCAGCCAGGAAACCGCTGACGCCGAACCGATGGAAGAGATCGTTGTCACGGCGACAAGGAACGCGGAGGAGGTCCGCTCGGTTCCCGCCAACGTCAGCATCCTTACGGCAAAGGAGATCGAAGAATCCGGGGCGACGAGCCTTGTGGAGGTCCTGCAGAAACTGGAAAGCGTCCAGATCCGGACTTACAGCGGCAACCCATCGCAGGCTTCCATCGATCTCAGGGGCTTCGGCGGGGACAACCCCTCTGGCAAAACCCTGGTTCTGCTCGACGGCAAAAGGCTGAACAACCCGGACATGAATTCCATCAACTGGCTTCAGGTTTCTTTGAGCAACATCGAACGGATTGAAGTTATCCGGGGTGCGGGCAGCGTCCTTTACGGCGATTCCGCCATCGCCGGCGTGATCAACATTCTCACGAAGAAGGGGAAAGGAAAACCTGAAGTCTCCGCTTCGTTCATCGCGGGCAGCTACGGCCTCCACAGCGGACAGGCGGGAATCCGCGGTTCGGAAGGGAAGGTTTCCTACTCCCTCAACGGCGAAAATTCAGGGATGCAGGGTTACCGGGACCGGTCGAAGTACACCTCGCGGGGGACGGGACTCAATCTGGGCTACGACGGCGGTGAGGCATGGAACGCCTCGCTGGCCTTGTCCTATAACCGTACAGATTTTCAGCTGCCGGGATCCCTGACCAGGGCCGAATACAAAAAGGACAGGCAGCAGTCCGGCAACCCCGATGACGACGGGAAAAATCAGGACTTCCATGCGAACCTGACCCTGGAAACCCTCTTCGGCGATGCCGGGAGCTTTTCCCTCCAGTTTCTCTATGGATCAAAGGAAATCACCGCCAATTACCGATCCATGTTCTCCTATTCCCGGGTAAACCTGGACTCCTACGGGATGACGCCGCGCTATGTCCTGGACAGGAACATCTTCAACCGCAGGAACAAACTCCTGGTCGGACTGGATTATTATGACGAGGAGTTGGACAAGAACGGCTATGCGGACCGGGGACAGGATGAAAGGATGAATACCGCCGAACTGTCCCGCAGGAGCCTGGGGGCCTATGTCCGCAATGAGTTCCACGTCCGGGAAGACCTGATACTGGCCCTCGGTTATCGAACGGAAAGGGCCAGAATCGAGGGGAAGGAAAAACTGACGGACGGAACGCTCGTCTTCGATGATAAAAAGACCCACGAAGCTGAAGCCTTTGAATCGGCCCTGACGTGGATGATCGGGGAAAAATCGAAGGCCTTCGTCAAGTACGCCACGGTGTTCCGTTACCCCTTTCTTGATGAACAGGCCTCCTATTACGGGTATGGCTGGGATAGCTTCAATACGGATCTCGACCAGGAGAAGGGCAGGACTTACGAGGCGGGCGTCAACCTCGTTCCAATCCCGAATCTTTCCATGGATCTGACGTTCTACCGGATCGACATGGAAGACGAGATCGCCCCGGACCAGAACTGGGTCAATCAGAATCTGGACAAAACCCGCCATGAAGGCATTGAACTGGGCGCCTCCTATCTCTGGGAAAAGGCGGCCAGGGTGTACGCCCAGATGTCCTACCGCCGTGCGGAATTCCGCAACGGACCGAATGCCGGCAAGGACGTACCGCTGGTTTCCAATCTGCTTGGAACCGCCGGGGCGATCCTCTATCTCCCCGGCGGCTTTGAGCTGAACCCGGAGTTCCGCTACACCGGAGAGGCCTATCAGGGCGGAGACTTCAGCAACACCGAAGACAAGATCGACGGTACCACCCTGTGCAATCTTTTCCTCTATTACCGGCCGACGCTGAAGAAGCTGAAGTTCTCGGCCTTCGCCGGCGTGGAAAATCTCACCGACGAGAAACCGGTGCTGATCTATTACAACGGCTACTACCCCCTGCCCGGCATAACGGTCAAGGGTGGAATCTCCTTTAAATTTTAGCCTGTTTGAAGAGAATTAACGAGAGGGAGTTCAGAAAGGGAAGCGCTATGATGAGGCACCGGACAGTCAGGGAAATGCTCCGCATCGTGTCCATCGTGGCCGCCCTGGCCCTCTGCCCCTTTGCCCATGCCGCCACGGTGATGGATGAAACAGGCAGGAGGGTCTTCGTTCCCGATGCTCCGCGGAGAATCGTTTCCCTGGCGCCGGACATCTCGGAAATCCTTTTTGCCCTGGGTCTGGAGAAGGAAATCGTGGGCGTATCCCAGTTCAGCGACTATCCCGAAGGGGCAAGGGGCAAACCGAAGGTGGGAAGCTATGTATCCCTTTCCCTGGAACGCATCCTCTCCCTGTCGCCGGACCTGGTGATCGGCACCACCAACGGAAACCGCCGGGAAGCCGTGAAAAAGCTGGAACAGGCTGGGCTAAACGTCTATGTAGCGAATCCGCAAAGGGTTTCCGACATCTATCGCACCATCCTCAATCTCGGGAGGATCACCGGGAGGGAGACCGCCGCCCGGCAGCTGGCCGATTCAATGAGAAAAAGAGCGGAGTGCATCGTATCCCTGACGGCTTCCTGCCCGCGGCCGAAAGTCTTTGTCCAGATTGATTCTCATCCCCTGGTTACCGTGGGCAGGAACACCATTTATTCGGAGCTGATCGCCATGGCCGGAGGGCACAACATCGCAGTCCGCGCACCCGGAAAATATCCCCGCTACAGCATGGAAGCCCTGATTTCGCAACAGCCGGACGTTATCCTCCTGTCCCCTATGGGCCAAAGGACGTCCCGGAAAAGGGATTTGGATTTCTGGAGCCGCTGGCGGAACATCCCCGCCGTGCGGAATTCCCGGATACACCTTGTGAACGCGGACCTGACCGACCGGTTTTCCCCGCGAATCGTCCAGGGGCTGGAAGAAATCGCGGAAATTCTCCATCCGGAGCGAACGGGCAGGCAAAGGCTCCAGGAATGTTCCGGCCGGAGGAGATGAGTAGACGGCGATGAAGCAGGAACTAAACACAACCATCCGTGCGGCCTTCAGGAAATCCCCCCGGCCGGAAATCTCCGGGGGGAACCTGTTCTGCGCCCTGATGGCGTCCTTTGTTGCTCACGGCCTGGTGATCCTCCTGATCGCTGCGGCAGGCAGTCTGTTTTCCGTTCCGGCAAACACCGGATCATTGGACAGGCTGAACATTACCCTGGTCTCCTGGACGCCGCCCCCTTCCCGCCCTTCGGCACACCGGGGTCAGGAAGAGTCGATCCGGGCAGATGCAGCGGCTGCCGTAAAGGAGATCTCATCCGTCACGGCCGTTTCGGAAGATCACAGCGATGATGGCCGGGGTCTCAAAGACCCGCCGCCGGAAAAACCGGCAAACAGGCTTCCCCGCCCCGCCCTGCTGCCGGGAAAGTCGCAAGACCCGGGCACGGAGAAAACGATTTCAAGCCCAACCGGCCCTGACCTGCAGACCCGGCCTGGTGGGACAACCCTGTCCGTGTCGTTTCCTGCAGCGGAAGGAGGACGGGACGTCGCGGCTCCTTCCGGTCACGTCATGGAGCGGAACCTCGAACCACCCGGCAGATTCCACGGAAATTCAGGCGCCACCCTTTCCCGTTACCGGCAAACCCCTCCCCCCATCTACCCGGCCTCAGCACGGCGAAAAGGCTATGAGGGACTCGTTCTGATCTCCGTGGAGATCCTGGAAAACGGGGCACCCGGGCTGCTGCTGGTGAAAAAATCCTCGGGACATGTCATCCTGGATCAAGCGGCTCTTGAAGCGATCCGAAAATGGAAATTCGTTCCAGCGGAGAAAAACGGCCTTCCCGTCCGCTCCTGGGGGGATGTGCCCATCCGATTCGTTCTCCGGGATGTCCGCTGAGGATCTTCGTG
>Ga0265295_1000270_pt1 | contig 107622 bp, 82 predicted proteins | sample Munlansysbiofilm_FD_192503 | JGI IMG/M metagenome (GOLD analysis project Ga0265295, IMG submission 192503) | Leachate microbial communities from a municipal landfill in Southern Ontario, Canada - Methane capture system biofilm | ecosystem: Engineered > Solid waste > Landfill > Unclassified ...
TCCGCTACGCTCCACTCCGCAAAGAGGGGTTTAAAAAGTGTAAAGAGTATTTAGGATTAAAATATAAGTGTAAATTTGAAACAGGATTGTGAAATAATAAGTGTAAACTTTTTTCAGGACGAGTCACATTTTGTGAAGTATCCTATTTAACCACAAACATAACTCTCCCATTTTTTATTGTGGATGTGGAAGTCGGTAGAGATATCGATTTATCCATCCGCTGTTTTTGTGAAAAAACTAAAGCCGATACAGTGAAAAAACTGTATCGGCTTTTGATAGTAGAAAACTATTTTATGTTATGATTTACTTCAAATACTTTGATAAAAATCCAAGCATAGTGGAATAAAAATCTAAGCTATTCTCTTCGCGGGCAAATCCGTGCCCTTCATTGTATTTTACCATGTAAGGCACCTCGAATCCTCTTGCCCGAAGTTTTTCCACAATTTGGTCTGACTCGTTAATATTTACCCGTGGGTCATTTGCTCCTTGCACCACAAATAGTGGTTTGGTAATTTTATCTACCTGAAATACGGGCGACACCTCACGCGCTATTTTTGCTTCTTCGGGGTTATCCAAATCATACCAAATGGCTTTTACCATTTCGGTAAGGGGTTTCCAATACTCTGGGAATGAAGAGAAGAACGTTTCGATATTTGATACCCCTACATAATCTACACCACAGGTATATAGTTCTGGGGTTTTAATCAATCCCATCAATGTGGCATATCCTCCGTGACTTCCGCCGTAAATGGCGATTTTGTCCTTATCTATCCAACCTTGCTCCAGCACATATTTTACTCCATCTTCCACATCATCCATGGCTTTACGCCCAATTTGCTTGAATCCGGCACGTAAAAACTCTTTTCCGTAACCACCCGAAATTCGGAAGTTTACTTGCAAAGTAGCGTATCCTCGGCTTGCAAAGAGTTGAGTTTCTGGATTGAAACCCCAGCTATCGCGTATGCCTTGTGGCCCACCGTGTGGATTAACAATCAGTGGTACTTTTTTACCTTCCAGTGCTGCTTTGGGTAGTGTTATATATCCGTGAATAGTAAGCCCGTCTCTGCTTTTAAACGTTATGGGGCGCATCTCTGCCATATCCTCCTCTTTTAGCTGAGGCATCAGGTCGTATAGAAGGGTAAATTTCTTTTTAGCTACGTTGTAAGTGTAATACGTTCCGTAAAGTTTATCGCTCTGAACAACTACAAGATAAGTTTCTTCGTTATCATCGTAATCTACTCTGGATGCTACTTTATTGGGGAATGCTTTTTTTGCTGCTGCGTCAAATTTTTTGAAAGATTTACTCACTGGGATCAGTACATTCTTTTCTCCGTTGTATGAAAAGTAATCAATCTCGTAATTTCTTTTGCGAGAACGAGCCATATTACTCACATCATAATCTGGATGAGAGAAAACTTCTTTTATTACCTCACTCTTTTTTAAATCGTACAGTACAATTTTTGATTTGTCTCCATCCAAGTTAGTTACCACATAGGCTTGGTCTTTATTGCCCGAAGCATAATCAAATCCGATAATACCGAAACTTTCGTCCCAGTTCATTGTTTTTATCAGATTAAATTTACCAGAAGCTAAATCTTTGTAGTACAGCTCCATTTTAATACCATCCTTCATTTTGGTAAAACCTCTCAATTCACCATCCTTATCAAAATCGTAACCTTGAATTGGGTTAGCTGGGTCATCGTTGGTATATAGTTGCTCTATTTCTCCTGTAACAATATTCAGTTTGTAAGGCTCAAAAACCTGTGGATTATTTTTGTTCATCGACACGATGATATAATCTTTTTGGTCTTTTAAGATATTTACAATACCAGCCTTTACACCATCATACGGGGTAAGGTCTTTAGCATTGCTACCATCAATATTTACACCATAGATATGGAAATTCTCATCTCCACCTTTGTCCATTGCATAGTATAAACGTTCGTTATTTATCCAACCATAGCCTTTTATCAACTCGTCCTTTTCTTCAATAGCCCGGTTTACTTTCCCCGTGGCAATTTCTTTAATATATACGTGTCGTTTTTTGCCCGAGTCCTCTTTTTCCATATAAGACATGTACTTACCGTTGGGCGATAGGCTGAATGATGATGCTTTGGGCCTTGCAAAATAGTCGGCTACTTTGTATTTGTAGTCTCCTTTGTCTAAAGCAACTATGGCTTTCAACTCTTCGTCGCTACTCACTAAACTGGGATTGCCAGGTAGTGTTTGTTCAAATTTTGTTAGAACAAGTGGAAACTTTTGCCCCATTTGCTCATATTCTGCTGTAATCGTATTGCCCTCAAGCGTTCCCACAACAGTTATTTGAGCTGCTGGAATAGAAAAAGTCACGTTTTTTCCTACTAATTCTGTTTTTTCAACAGGAATACCCATTGCCTTCTGAAGAGGAACATCCATTGAAGCAGTGTAAGCATCGTCCGCTTTTTCTACGTGAAACACCAATTCTAACTCTGCTCCTTGGACTGCCAAAACTCCTTTCCAATCACCTACAAGTGATTGTGCCTTAACGGTTATTGCCATAATAATAACACTGGCTAATAAGCCAATTCTTTTTAAGTTCATAATTCTATTTTAATTTTAATGAAACAAATGCGTCTTATAATTTCAACAAACAATTAGTATGCTTAATAGTTTAGTCTATCATTTCTGGGAAAGTTACAAAAACATTGAATTTATGTTATAATTATCGTGTATTATTCACGTTTTTTAACTTTGGGTAGATACACGGGGAAGAACTGCGCTGCAATTAGCAATTTCAAGGAATTTGTAATGTGTACAACCTTTATATAGGTTCCCTATTTTATGGTTATTTGGCCAAGATTACTAAAAAAGTAATCTGTCAAATCCTAATTATCTTCTCCTATTATACTTTGTTGAATCTGGTCTACTCTTATTTTTTGAAGCGAAATATTCTTGTTTTCTTTTTATTTTCTCCTTCTCAAACACCTGCTTTTCCTTTGTTGTCATTGGATTATCTGTTTGTGGAAAAGGGTTGTCTTTTATTTTTTTTATTTTTTGATCTATTAATGTTTCAATGTCTTTTATAAACACATTTTCTTCAGGCTCGCAAATGGATATGGAAACACCTTCATCTCCTGCTCTACCACATCTGCCTATTCTGTGAACATAAGTTTCGGCTATATTTGGAATGTCGTAATTGATAACATATTTCAACTTATCAATGTCAATACCTCTTGCAGCAATATCAGTCGCTACCAATACCCTTATTTCACCATCTTTAAACTGCTGGAGAACTTTCTGTCTAGCGTTTTGCGCCTTATCACCATGTATGGCGGCTGCTTGGATTTTTCCCTTTTTTAAGTGTCTGGTTATCTTATCAGCACCATGTTTTGTTCTGGAAAACAACAACACTTGGTCAATTTTAGGATCTTGGAGTATATAGATAAGTAGATCTAACTTTGTCGCTTTATTAGTATAATAGAGGTATTGTCTTATTGTATCGGCAGTAGAAGAAATTGGACTTACATCTACTTTTATGGGATTATTCAAAATTTTACTTGAAAGTTCAACAATCGTATCGGGCATTGTTGCTGAGAAAAACAACGACTGCCGCTTGGCAGGTAATTTGGCAATAATTTTCCGAATATCATGAATAAAACCCATGTCAAGCATGCGATCAGCCTCGTCAAGCACAAAATATTCAACGCTATTTAATTTAACAAAACCCTGATCCATAAGGTCGAGAAGTCTTCCGGGCGTTGCAACTAAAATATCGACACCTCTATGGAGAGCATCGGTTTGTTGACCCTGTTTTACACCTCCAAAAACAACGGCGGTTTTTAATCCCGTATATTTCCCATAGGTCGAAAAACTCTCTGCAATTTGAATTGCTAATTCGCGAGTAGGTGTTATGATAAGCGCATTAATGTTGCGTGAACTGTTAGCTCGCTGTCGATCGAGAAAAAGGTGCTGCAGGATTGGAATAGCAAAAGCAGCCGTTTTACCTGTTCCGGTTTGAGCACTACCCAGCACATCATTTCTATCTATTATGAGGGGTATTGCCTTTTCCTGTATCGATGTGGGAACAGAATATTTTTCTTCTTTTAGTGCCTTTAAAATAGGTTCAATAATTTTCAGATCTTCAAATTTCATTATTCGGTTTTTTAAATCCCACTCTATAACATTTTAATAAACCCTTGTGGGATGATATATAATAAAGGCTCAAAGATAATGTATTAGCTGCTGCTGGGTTCATTCTTTAAGAAGATAAATTGGTAAAAGTCAAAGTTTTCACACAACCAACAAACCAAATTCTTTAAGCTTTTGAATTGGTTTAGAATACCAGAACAGCTCAAATTCTTCAAAATGGGTTTCAAAATCTGCCTTGAGTTCTCCGTAGCTGCATTGCTTATCACATAATGGAGAAAGGCTTGGTAATATACTTAGTAGCCACTTACCTTTGTCTTTATCAACACTAATTTGAAACGAATCCCTCTTATCGTGAAAAGACAATTGAAGGGTCTGCCAGGTTATGCCTTTCTTCGTTTTGGATTGCTCACTCACCAATGGCATTGCGCCAAGCCATAGAACATTGGCACTGGGTTGTACGCTAAAATAGGGATCCGTTTGTAAACAAGTTAGTATATAATTGCTTTTGATATTGGTCTTCGGAATTTTAAATTCAAACCAATCTTGAAGCGGTAAATCAAAACCAACACCAAGCATAAAATTAAATAGCGACTTTTTTAAACCGGCGCTGAACCGACTATGGTCAATGCCCGTTTGGTCGGTAAAATTAACATCATTATTGGCAAAGGAGATGTCTTTTAAAATGGGAGTAATACGATAATCGGCTGGATTTAACCCTACCAAACTATGGGCTGTTAAGGCAAACTGATGCCAAAACCCCGATTGTAGGACTCCCTCTTCAAAAAGTTGTCGCACCATTTCCAAACTATCTACCGTTTCCTGAACGGTTTGGGTTGGGAAACCATACATTAAATAGGAATGCACCATAATATTAGCCTTGGAAAAATTCCGGGTTACACGAACTACCTGTTCAACGGTTACCCCTTTATCAATCAATGCCAATAACCTGTCCGATGCCACTTCAAGCCCTCCGGAAACCGCTATACACCCCGATGCTTTTAATAAATAACAGAGGTCTTGGGTAAAGTTTTTTTCAAATCTAATATTTGTCCACCAGGTAAGGGTGAGTTTTCGTTTCAAAATTTCCAAAGCCAAAGCCTTCATTAAAGCCGGAGGAGCGGCTTCGTCGACAAAATGAAACCCGGTTTGACCAGTTTGAGCAATCAAAACTTCCATACGATCTACCAAAACACTTGCGGTATTGGGCTCATAGAGTTTGATATAATCAAGCGAAACATCACAAAAAGTGCATTTTTTCCAATAACAGCCATGAGCCATGGTGAGCTTATTCCATCGCCCGTCGCTCCAAAGGCTATGCATTGGATTGGCAATTTCAATCACCGAAATATACTCATCGAGTCTTAAATCGGAATAATCGGGAGTGCCAACTTCAGCTTGCTTATAATCAGGTCTGATTGCATTGTTTTTATAAACCACTTCTTGATTTTCCAGCATAAGCGTACGCTTAAAAGCATCGCTTGAAAGTTTTTTGGTTACACAAACATGTTGCGCTAACAATTCGATGGGCAATTCACCATCATCTAAGGTGATGAAATCAAAAAACTCAAAGGCTCTCACATCTTTTAGGGAGCGCAATTCTGTATTGGGAAAACCACCGCCCATGGCCACTTTAATATGAGGGTACTGGGCTTTAATAAATTGAGCGCATCTAAATGCACTGTATAAATTCCCTGGAAAGGGAACCGAAAAGCAGACCAATTTAGGCTCTATTGCCCTTAGCTGCTCATCAAGAATTTGTAAGGTAATGGTGTCAATATAAGTACTTCCGGCTTGCAAGTGATCATACAGCTCATCAAAGGAATTAGCACTTCGCCCCAAATGCTCCGCATATTTGCTAACACCAAAATTCTCATCAACACATTCTACAATAAAATCTGATAGATCTTCGAGGTATAACGTGGCTAAGTGCTTTGCCTTATCCTGAATTCCCATTGAGCCAAAAGCCCAATCCAAATCATCTATAACCTCAAATCGTGAGGCTTTGGGTAAAAAATTATCGCTACAAATTTGGCGTGCAAACGTTAAGTTCTTGCCTTGCAAAAACTGAATAACATCGTCTAAAACAACTAAATAATCTGATCTTAAGGCATAAATCCGTTGGCAATTTGCTGAGGTTATTCTGTTGTTTTGGTATGCTTCTGCAAATATATTCTCAAAACTTTTTTTTGTAAATAGCTCAAGAAAAACATCAATTCCTAAATCCATTTGGTAGGCACTAATGTTGCGGGTATTCAAAAACCCTTTCAAATAAGCCGTTGAAGGATAGGGCGTATTTAATTGCGTAAACGGAGGGATGATAAGTAAAAGGTCTTTCAAAATTGGCTTTAAATATTCAATGGCTCAAAGATAGTTGAAATAATACCTGCCTGTTTGATGTGTCTGTGCTTTTTTTAATCTCCCCTAGTAGCACTGTAATGAAATCAACCATTGCATTGATTTAAGTCTTAACACTTTTTGCTTTGAATTTTAGTTAGCATCTTGTGGTAGGCGCAGCTATTTAGTTTAGTATTAAGTCTTAATTCCCTAATTTCTGAGTGAATCAGTATGTCTGGCAACGTAGGTAGGTTAAACTATTCCTTTTTTGATTATTGCTTATTTCAAAATCTACTCAAACTATTTTGAAATTAAATTGTTCTAAAAGTCAAAGACTTTGTCAATATTTACAAATATATTTGTTGGAATAAAACAAGGAAATTATTATGAATAAAATTAAAGTTGCAGTAGTAAGCTATGGCAATATAGGAAGATTCTCGGTAGAAGCCGTTCTGGCTGCCCCCGACATGCAACTTGTTGGTGTTGTTCGCCGTGACAGTTCAGCAGATAATACTCCCATTGAGTTAAAAGAGATTAAAGTTGTATCCGATATCTCTGAATTAGGCAAGGTGGATGTAGCCATTCTATGTTCGCCCACCCGAAGCATTTTAAAGGTTGCTAAAGCCATAATGGAAAAAGGGATATGCACAGTGAATAGTTTTGATGTGCATGGTGATGAAATGTGGAATTTACGGACTCAACTCAATGAAACTGGCAGAAGGCACAACTCTAAAGCAATTATTTCTGCTGGCTGGGATCCAGGAAGTGACTCGGTGATTCGAACACTTATGCTGGCTATGGCGCCCAAAGGCATTACCTATACCAATTTTGGCCCGGGAATGAGCATGGGGCATTCTGTGGTTGCTAAAAGCAAGGAGGGTGTTAAAGATGCTCTTTCAATGACCATCCCCACAGGAACTGGAATTCATCGTAGAATGGTATATGTTGAGTTAGAAGAAGGTGCAAGTTTTGAAAAAGTGAGTGCCGACATTAAATCAGATAGCTATTTCTCGAAAGATGAAACGCATATCATTCCAGTGTCCAATGTTGATCAACTACAGGACATGGGACATGCCGTATTATTAGAGCATAAAGGGGTATCGGGTAAAACCCAAAATCAGCTGTTCGAGTTCAGAATGAATATAAATAACCCTGCTTTAACAGCACAAGTATTGGTTTCGTGCGCAAGGGCAGTATTGCTTCAACAACCAGGCGCCTATACCATGCCCGAAATTGCCCCCATCGATTATCTTTATGGCGATAAGGAACAGTTGCTAAAAAAACTGGTATAAAGTTGCTATAACAATATTTATTTGTGCTGTAGTTCGAGTAAAAAGCTACCTGATATTAAGGTGTTTTGAGTTATTATCAAAAGGCTAACGCACAGCTCTAAATGCTAAGCCTTATATTAAATCAAGAAATGTTTTAATTTCCTCTTTTGTATTAAAAAAGTTTGGGCTAACCCTAATATTCTCTCCCTGCAAAGTCACTAAAACTCTCTCTTCTATTAGTTTTTTATAAAGCGTTTTAGTGGCTTCAAATGAACCTGTATTGAAATGAACGATTGCTGTTCTCTCCTCTCGCTTTTTTGTTGGAGTCACTATACTATAGTCTTTCTCACGGAGTCCATCAATCAAAAAATCTGTGTTTTCTATGGCTTTCTCATAAATATTTTTGATGCCAACATCAAGGAGTAATTCGAGCCCTGCAGCCCAAGCATCAAAGAGCGAGTATGCAATTGTGCCAGTCTCAAATTTTCTGGAATCACCGTAGTAAGAAAGTTTGTCGAAGTGGTTAACTGCAGCAAACATACCAGGTATAACTGGCTCAATCAATTTTACAACTCTTTTGCTAACATACAGGAATCCTGTTCCATGCATCCCTAGTAGCCATTTAAAGCCACAGCCGGCCATTACATCAATCTGATCTTGTTCAATATTAATTGGAATCATACCTGCTGCTTGTGCCACATCCACCAAAAACAGGGCGCCTTTTGCATGCGCAATTTTTCCAATTGCATTCAAATTGGGTCTGAAACCGCTATTGAATCTCACAGCCGCAATTGACACAACGCGTGTTCTATTATCAACAAGTTTCTCTATTGCCTCAGGCTCAATACTATTATCCTCATTAATTTTTGCAAATCTAACCTCAACTCCCTTCTTTTCAAGCTGTAACCAGGGAAAGGTATTATTCCAATGCTCACGTTCAGGAATTACAACATTGTCACCCTTTTTAAAGTCTATACCTTGCGCCACAATCCCTATTCCAATACCAGTACTTGTAACTAAAGCATACTCCTCTGGCAAACCACCCAATAGTCTTGATAATAGAACTCTTGTATTATCACGATTAAGTGCTTTTTTACCAACAGGGTTTAATTCTGTTCTTAAATGCGCCTGAAGCCTGTCGTTTACCAATGTATTCAGTGGAGATTGTGAGGCGCAGTTAAGGTAAATGGCATCTTTTGTAACTGGAAATAATGATCGGATTTGATCTATTTTCATGCTGATAAACTTTATTAATTCTTGTATTCAATTCCAAATTCATTCAAGTATGTCTGACTAACAAAATCATCGAGCCAACTGTAGTAGCTTGCTATTTGTTTTTCGGTTGAATTTCCTTCTCTCCATTTATTAAGATGCTCTTCGGTTTTTATGAAAATAGTTTTTTCTGCTATTTCAATTTTCTGTACAATACCTGTTTTTTCAGAATTAATAAGTTTCGAAATCTGCAGGTATTTATACCCCGATGATCGTTTAATAGGGTAACATTGCTCTTTTAGTTTTAATGCTATTTCATTAAGCGGAGCATTGCCCAATTTGTCTGCAACCAATAAGCGGGGTAAGTTTTTCCCTCCCCTAACCCAAACAGGAAGTGCAATGCAGGTATTTGGGAAGCCAACAGTCGCCCAAATTGTAGCCAAATCGCCTGATTCTTCGGGTTTTACGCCATGTATTAATATTGCTGATGACGAACCGTGACGAGTTATTAAATCGTCGGAATTAATAAAATGTTCTCCCTTTGGTATATTCTTATATTCTTCCTTAAAATTTTTATGTAGTACAGCATGTTTAAAACATCTAGAAAAATCCTGAATAACTGTTTGGTAATTTAGTTGCCCCATAGATTCGGCCTGATAGAAAATATCTTGAGCGGTTTGAAATCGGATAAATCCATAACCAACATCTTTTTTACCTGTAAATGAGAAATTTGTACGGAGGATATAGCCATTTGGGGCTTCGGCAGAGCTGTTTGCATCGAATTTTGTGAAGGTATAGTTGTTTACTTCATAAAAAGCAGCCCCACCTTTACCATCAATTACGCCAAAATGGGATGCTAGCCCCATGGGTTTTGGATGATTGTTAAGTAATTGTTCAAAATCTTCTAAAGTAGCACACTCTTGAAGTGCCAATTTCATAAAAAACCCTTCCAAATCTTTTTTTGATGTGGTATCACCCATATTTACATTAAACGAAGCGCTATTCATTATTGAAAAGCCTGTTGAATTAGCACCTCCCCATACTTGTTCTCCTTTTAAATCTTCCGAATTTACAAGTCCAATGTAGTAGTATTTACCATCATCAAAATACATCATCTTATTTTTGAAATTGTCAGAATCTCTCAGTTTCCATATCATTGGACGACCATCTGCAGTATATTTTCCAGAAATTACTGCCGTAGTGCAACACATTCCTTCATTAACGATGAATAAAGAAATTGCAATTATTAGGTATTTTTTCATTTGTTTGTTTTTCTTTGTTTTTAGGGAACAACTCCTTGTCTTTAGGTTGTAATGGAGCATCCATTTATTATCAAGAACATTTTAGATTGTTGTGGTACAAGATTACAAAAAAAAGGGGATAAAAAGAACGCCCAAAGTTTGATTACACTGACAGTCTATTTGAAAAAGCCATTAACTTTTTTAGGCACAAGTCAAGATTTGGAAGGAAGTCTAATCCGTTTTAAGAAATCATCCCTTACCCTTTATGCAAAAAATAAAATCACAGGCAACCTTGGTTGTACAAATAAGCATAACAACAAGTTAACTCAAACATTATCAGCATTGATATTGTTTTAACTAATAAACATCAGAATATAATTACTAACTTGCATAATGAATATCAATATATAAAATATTGAATGAACCCAGAACTTATTATAATAGCGGTATTAATTGTATATGTTGGGTTCCTTCATTTTCAATTACATAAAAAAAACCAACTACTTGAAACTCTATTGAAAAATCGAGTTGGAGTAGATAATATTCTATCAAAAGAAGGGATTGAAAAGATAATTAGACAGGTTAAGGAAGGGCAAAAAGAACCTGAAGTAAAACCCAGTAGAATTTTTGAGGACAATATTCAGGATTTCATTCTGAAGGATGAGGAAACAGAAATTCTTTATGTTCACTACACCAAGAATCAGGATATTGCTCAGAAAATTTGTGACGAGGGTTTCATCTTTGCCGACTCATTCCACAAAACGGCCGAACTAGTTACTAGTGATAAACTTGATTTTGTTTACAAGCACTATCTCCGCAGGCAATTTGGTAATTTTGTTCTAATAATTGCAATAGGTAAAGAGGTTTATAATCACTCCCAAAACATTATAAAGCAGAGTAATAAGATTGTAAACGTTGAGCAGGTTATCAGTAAAAAATTAAAGGATAGCGACGAGAATTCCGATGAGGTTTTCAGATTGCCTAAAGATTTTATAAAGGGCTATATCAACTCTGAAACAGGCGAAATTTTTATTAACGCCAATTTTAATCCCAACTTCAACTCCCCTGATTTCGATAAAAATCTAATTGCTTTATAGTAAAGCACACTAATATCACAAAACCATTTTACGATTGTTTAGTTAGTTATATAGTTCGCTATTTACTAATTTTGCGAAGTGTTTTTATAATTGAAATTAATGCTAAATAAACAAAAAAAGGTGGCCTTTTACACTTTAGGCTGCAAACTTAACTTTTCTGAAACATCAACAATTGCAAGGCAGTTTGATGAGTTAGGATTCGAAAGGGTTTCGTCAAATAGCCCTGCCGATGTTTTTGTTATCAATACCTGCTCGGTAACAGAGCATGCCGACAAGAAATGCCGACAAGCAATAAAAAAATTCATTAAGCAGTCGCCTAATGCTTTTGTAGCCGTTGTTGGATGCTATGCACAACTCCGCCCCGAAGATTTGGCAGGTATAGAGGGTGTCGACCTAGTTATGGGAGCATCAGACAGGGGCAATATTCCCCTGTACATGGGCGATATCCATAAAAACGCAAAAGCCAAAGTGTACAGCTGCGAAATTGATGCAATTAACGATTTTTTTCCGGCCTACTCCTCAGGCGACAGAACCCGATCGTTCCTTAAAGTGCAAGATGGCTGCGATTACCATTGCACCTATTGTACCATCCCCAACGCTCGCGGTAAAAGCAGAAACATTCCCATCAGCAATATTGTATCCCAAGCACAAAGCATTGCCAACCAAGGAATTAAAGAAATAATACTAACAGGCGTAAATACAGGCGATTTTGGTCGGACAACCGGTGAGTCGTTTATCGACTTGCTTAAAAATCTCGAAAAGGTTGAAGGTATTGAACGTTATCGTATCTCATCAATTGAGCCAAATTTAATAACCGATGAGGTTATTGCTTTTGTTGCTGCCTCAAGTAAATTCTTACCCCATTTTCATATCCCATTACAATCTGGGTCGAACAATGTTTTAAGGCTGATGAAACGGAGATACAACCGCGAACTTTTTGCCGATAAAATTAGAAAGGTTAAACAATCCATCCCCAACGTTTTTATTGGGGTTGATGTAATTGTTGGTTTTCCTGGCGAAACAGATAATGATTTCTCTGATTCATACAATCTTTTAAGCGAGCTAAAGCCTTCATTTTTGCATGTTTTCCCATATTCTGAAAGGCCAGGCACACCAGCCGCAGACTTTGAGGGTAAAGTGCATTCACAGACAATTACACAACGAGCAGAAAAACTACAACAACTCTCCCATTCCTTACACAGTGAGTTCTACATTCAGAATATTGGTCGTAAAGAAAAAGTGCTGTTTGAGGGAGCAAACAGAAAGGGAATAATATCTGGCTTTACCCAAAACTACACAAAGGTTGAAGTTGACTATAAGAAGGAACTTGTGGGAAAAATTGTAGATGTAGAACTATTAGGCATCTCAAATACGGGAAACCTAACCGCAAAAATCATCAACAATGAGTAAAATAATCAATATGAACATTCAGAGTATTTGTGAACAAGTTATCACTTTAGCTAGGGAAACTGGAGGCTTTATTAGAACTCAGCGTAAGAGTTTTAGTATCGATAGGGTTGAGTCGAAAGGTCTTCACGATTTTGTTTCGTATGTTGATAAGGAGTCGGAGAAGAAAATAGTAGCCAAACTCAAGGGTATAGTACCGCAAGCAGGATTTATTGCCGAAGAGGGAACCGGAGAGAAAAACCCCAATGGCTTAAATTGGATAATCGATCCACTTGACGGGACTACTAACTTTATTCACGGTCTACCACCCTACGCAATAAGCATAGCCTTAATGGATAATGATCAGGTTATTCTTGGCGTTATCTATGAGGTTACTCTCGACGAGTGTTTTTACTCATGGGGTGAGAATAAAGCCTTTTTGAATGGGAATCCAATAACCGTTTCTAGTACAGCAAAGGTATCCGATTCGCTTATTGCAACAGGGTTTCCATATTACGATTATGAGAGAATGGAGCCTTTTCTAAAATCGATGGAGCACTTTATGCGATATTCTCATGGCCTAAGGAGAATAGGCTCTGCTGCAACCGATTTGGCCTATGTAGCTTGCGGCAGATTCGACTCTTTTTACGAGTATAGCCTTCAACCTTGGGATGTTGCAGCAGGCTCGTTTATTGTTGAACAAGCTGGTGGAAAGGTTTGTGATTTTAGTGGTACAAAAAATTATATCTTTGGCAAGGAAATTATTGCTGCAAACAGCAAAATGTTTGATGAGTTTAGGGATATTACATCAGATTTTTTAATGAAATAATCAATCTAAGAAAATGCGCGCCATACTCTTTTCGCTTTTTTATGGTCTTACTTGGCTTATTGCACAAATACCGTTGCGTGCCGTGGCACGTATCTCAGATTTTACATACCTAGTCATATATCATTTAATTGGTTATAGAAGGAGTGTTGTGCGCAACAACCTTAAAAACTCTTTTCCTGAAAAAACGGATGAAGAGAGGAAGACCATCGAAAAGAAATTTTATAGGCATTTAAGTGACCTCATCTTCGAAAGCGTTTTTTTGCTACATGCTAGCCGAAAAAGAGCTCTAAACCTATGTAAATTCAACAACCTTGAACTATTTGAAAGGTTTTACAAAGAGGGTAAAAGTGCTATTCTCGTATCTGGTCATTATGGTAGCTGGGAACTCTACTCTTTAATTGGTCATCATGCTAAACATCATGCAGTTGGCATATACAAACCATTAGCTAACGCAAGGTTTGAAAAATTGATGAACAATTCTCGCAAACGCTTTGGTGGCGTTCCTGTTGCCATGAAGGATACCCTAAGAGTCCTAATTGATTATAAGCGTAAAGGTGAGCCAATACTACTGGGGTTGGTTTCAGATCAAACCCCTGCCAAAGGCGATATCAGGTATTGGACCACTTTCCTCAACCAGCAAACACCCGTATTTTTGGGTGTCGAAAAACTATCGCAAAAGTTTAACTTACCCGTTGTTTTCTGCAATATGCGTAAGGTAAAAAGAGGAAAATACGAAGTTGATTTTGAGCTACTAACCGAGGAACCAAATAGTTTTAAGCCATATGAGCTAACCGAACTACACCTTAAGCGTTTAGAAAGACAAATAATTGAGGCTCCTGAATACTGGCTCTGGTCGCACCGCCGATGGAAGCGAAAACCTAAGCCAAACTTACAGCAAACAGAATCTGAATGAAGAGTATTGCCATAGTTATTCTTAACTGGAACGGACTAGGACACTTGAAACAGTTCTTGCCCAGCGTAATCGCCAACTCAAAGGTTGAGGGTTTTACCGTTGATGTTGTGGTTGCCGACAATGGCTCAACCGATGATTCTGTGCAATGGCTCAACACATTAACTGAAAGCATAAAGATTATTTGTTTAGATAAAAACTATGGATTTACAGGCGGATACAATCGGGCACTTAAGCAAATCAATAGCGATTACTACGTTATACTAAACTCCGATGTTGAGGTTAACAACAATTGGCTTGAGCCAATGGCATCGTTCATAGAGCAAAACCCAAATGTAGCAGCATGCATGCCTAAACTTAACAGCTATGCTGCCCCAAAGTATTTTGAGTATGCAGGCGCTGCAGGTGGATACATCGACTTTTTAGGCTACCCCTTTTGCAGAGGTAGAGTGCTCAACATTGTTGAGCAGGACAATGGACAGTACAACGAAGCAAAGGAGATATTTTGGGCCACAGGTGCCTGCATAATGGTTAGGGCAACCGACTTTTGGAGTGTAGGCGCATTTGATGAGGATTTCTTTGCGCATATGGAGGAGATCGACCTTTGCTGGAGACTTAAGCGTAGCGGAAAATCAATTTGGTGCATTCCCAACGCAAGCGTTTTACATGTTGGCGGGGGTACGCTTGCAGTTAATAATCCGCAAAAGGCATATTTCAACCACCGAAATAACCTGCTCATGCTCCTGAAGAATCTTTCTAGGCAATCGATAGTTCCTGTTATGCTTGTAAGGTTTTTGCTAGATTATGCTTCGGCATTTAGCTATCTTATTACTGGGAAACCCAAGTTTACATGGTCGGTTATTAAGGCACACAGCTATTTCTTTGGCAAATGCTTTAGCTTTGTAAAGAAAAGACGCATGTTTAAACATCCCAAAATAAAGCTATACCCCACAAGTATATTGCTTCAATTCTTCGTATTCAAACGAAAACTATTCTCAACCCTTCCCAATAAAGGTTATTTTTAGTATATCTTGAACTAAAAATTAAGGAGATACTACCTTTTTTCGCTAATTTTACGGCTTGTATAAAAAGTAAAAAAACGGATAACTCATATTCCCAATGAAAATATCGTATAACTGGCTTAAACACTACCTGAACTTCAGTCAAACACCCGAGGAATTATCGGAAATATTAACCAACATTGGGCTTGAAGTTGAAGCCCTTGAAAAGATTGAAACCATTAAGGGTGGATTAAAAGGAATTGTAATTGGTGAGGTTAAAACCTGTCAAAAGCACCCCGATGCCGATAAGTTAAGTGTTACTACTGTTGATATTGGACAGGAAGAGTTGCTTAACATTGTTTGTGGCGCACCCAATGTTGCAGCCGGACAAAAGGTTTTAGTGGCCACAATTGGAAGTAAACTGTATTTTAATGATGAGGAGGTAACCATTAAGAAGGCAAAACTTAGAGGACAACTTTCCGAAGGGATGATTTGCTCCGAAGATGAACTTGGATTAGGTAAATCGCACGAAGGGATTGTTGTATTAAGTCCCGATGTGACTATAGGTACTGCTGCTGCCCAGTATTTCAATATACAGGACGATTATCAGTTTGAGATAGGCCTTACCCCAAATCGCATTGATGCTGCATCGCATTTTGGCGTTGCCCGCGATTTAGCTGCTTACCTTAATCTTTCTGCTCCAACAAAAGCAGTCCTTCCAAGTGTTCATAGTTTTGCCATTGACAATAAAAAACTACTCATTCCGGTTGAAGTAGAAAACTCAACGGCTTGCCCCAGATACTCGGCCATAACCATATCAAATGTAAAGGTTACCACCTCACCTGACTGGCTTCAAAACAGGCTTCGCTCAATAGGGCTCACGCCCATCAACAACATTGTAGATATTACCAACTTTGTACTGCATGAAATTGGCCAACCACTGCACGCATTTGATGCCGATAAGGTAAAAGGGAAAAAGGTAGTGGTAAAAACACTGGCAGATCAAACTGCTTTTACAACCCTCGATGGCGTTGAACGCAAACTCAATATCGGAGATCTAATGATTTGCAACATGCAGGAGGGCATGTGCATTGCCGGTGTTTTTGGTGGGGCAAAATCGGGTGTTACAGAGGAAACCAAAAATATATTTTTAGAGAGCGCCTACTTTAATCCTGTATGGGTTAGAAAAACCGCCAAGAGGCATGGGCTAAGCACCGATGCATCATTTCGATACGAAAGGGGTGCCGACCCTAACATTACCGTTTGGGCGCTTAAAAGAGCTGCAATGCTTATAAAAGAGATTGCAGGAGGCGAAATATCCTCAGACATTGTTGATGTTTATCCCCACCCCATTGCCGATTACAGCATTGAACTTGACTTAAATCGTGTAAAAAGTCTTATTGGCAAAAACATACCAAAGGATACTATCATCAAAATTCTTGAGGGGCTAGATATCCTGGTGGTAAGCAACATTGGTGACAAGCTAAAAGTACAGGTTCCTGCATATAGGGTTGACGTTCAGCGCGAAGCTGATGTTGTTGAAGAGATACTCCGTATTTATGGTTACAACAATATTGAGGTTAGTGATAAAGTTGAGGGGTCGCTTGCGTTCTCAACACGCCCCGATAGGCATAGGATTATTAACCTAATTTCCGATACGCTTTCGGCTAACGGAATGAACGAGATTATGTGCAACTCGCTTACACATGCTGCATACTATAATGAGATTGAAACCTACCCTGCACAGAATATTGTAAAAATAATAAACCCACTGAGTACCGATTTAAATGGTATGCGTCAAACCTTGTTATTTGGTGGCCTTGAGTCGATTAACTACAATATCAACAGAAAGAAACTGAACCTAAAACTATACGAGTGGGGTAATTGCTACTATTTTAATAAAGCCAAAAGCACTAAGGAAAAACCACTTAAAGCGTATAGTGAGACCTTTAAACTGGCCATTTGGGAAACAGGGTTTACAACTGAGGAGAGTTGGGCTAAGGAGCAGGAAACATCCACATTTTTCCATACAAAAGGTTTGGTTGAGAACATCTTTAAACGAATTGGTATACACGCTGATTTGGAAACTACAGACGATGTACCTAGCGATATTTTTGAATATGGTATTGCTTACAAAATAAAGGACAATGCTATAGCCTATGTGGGTAAGGTAACGGATAAAATTGCCAAAGCATTCCACATTAAGCAACCTATTTACTTTGCCGAAATTAATTGGGATAGGGCATTCGATTTAGCCAAGGGCAAAAAGGTACAATTCTCTGAAATACCAAGATACCCTGAGGTAAGACGAGACCTTGCACTGCTGATTGATAAAAACGTAACCTTTGCCCAAATAAAAGAGATTGCGGAAAAAGTTGAGCGCAAACTCATTAAGAGTATTAACCTTTTTGATGTTTATCAAGGTAAAAACATCGAAGAGGGTAAAAAATCGTATGCTGTTTCGTTTATGTTGCAGGATGAGACTAAAACGCTTAACGATAAGCAGATTGATAAAACAATGCAGAACCTAATGAATGCCTTCGACAAGGAGCTCGGTGCTAAAATTCGATAGGGTGATTTTTAAGATATTGAATAGCCGCAGATTATGCGGCTATTTTTTTATGTACTTATCCATTTTGTACAATAATTTGTATGTTTATAGATAAATAACGAATGTGTGCTATGGAGAATAGAATTAGCTTAATGCTTGGAGATATCACAGCGCTTGAGGTTGATGCAATTGTTAATGCTGCTAATACTTCGCTACTTGGGGGTGGTGGTGTAGATGGAGCAATACATAGCGCTGCCGGGCCTCAATTATTAGAAGAGTGTGAGAATATTGGTGGTTGCCCAACTGGCGAAGCCAGAATTACCAAGGGCTACAACCTTAAAGCAAAGTTTGTTATACATACAGTTGGTCCAATTTGGAAGGATGGAGAAATGGGTGAACCCGACCTACTAAAGAGCGCATATAGCAATAGTTTAACCTTAGCTAAAAAGCATAAAATTAAATCTGTTGCTTTTCCAAATATTAGCACGGGAGTTTATCGTTTCCCAAAACGGAGGGCAGCCCGAATAGCTATAAGCACAACAATAGATTTTTTGACAAAAAACAAAAACCCTAAACAGGTAATATTCATTTGCTTTGATGAGGATAACTACAATACTTACAAGGAACTATTAGCCGAATTAATCAAGTGAAATTCCATGCTTCTCTAATCGCCTATCGAGCGATTGCCTTGTAATATTAAGCAGCTGCGCTGCTTCAGTCTTCTTATTATCTGCCCGTTCAAGCGCCTTCATAATTGTTAACTTTTCAATCTCGTCTAAATCAAATGTTTCCTCAAAATTAATAATGGCCTCAGCGGTTCTGGAGTTTGTTAAACCAGCAAAAGCAAACTCGTTTACGGTTAGTTTATCCCCATCGGAGAGGATAATAGCTCGTTCAACCATATTCCGGAGTTCTCTTACATTGCCTGGGAATGGATACGACAAGGCAGCAACCAATACAGCATTGTCAATTCCTGTAATCTTTTTATTCAATTTTTTGCTAAGCGTTTGAGTGTAGTAATTTAGTAAAATCGGAATATCCTCGGGGCGTTCACGCAGGGGCGGAATATTTATTTCAAATGAGTTAAGCCTAAAAAAGAGATCATTCCTAAATTTATTCACCTCAATAAAACCTCGAACATCCTGATTGGTCGCAGCAATTATGCGAACATCTACTGTTATATCGGTTGTAGCACCTAACCGGCGAACTTTCCTATCCTCAAGAACACGTAAAAGTTTGCTTTGCAGCAATGGGTGCATATCAACAATCTCATCAAGAAAAAGGGTTCCGCCATTGGCAATCTCAAACCAACCCGCTTTCTCCTCATCAGCTCCAGTAAAGGCTCCTTTTTTGTAACCAAAAAACTCGCTTTCGAAAAGCGATTCGGGTATTGCAGAACAATTTACAGCATGAAAATAGCTCTGACTACGATTGCTGAGGTAATGAATACCCCTTGCAATTAACTCTTTCCCTGTACCGCTCTCGCCAGTAATAAAAACCGAAGTATTATCAACCGTAGCAACCCGTCGCATTAGGTCAATTACCTGTTGAACAGCCTTACTCCTTCCTACCATCTCGTAACCAACATTGTCGCGCAAATCCTTTGATATAAGTTGGAGCGATTGGTTAACCTCCTTAAGCCTGTGGTTTAGGTCGATAAAGCGACGAGTACGCTTTATGGCAGCTTTCATATCAAGCAAGCGAAAAGGCTTGGGAAAAAACTCAACAGCCCCCATACGCATGGCCTGAATTACAGCATCCATATCGCCATGCCCAGTAATCATTATAACCTCAATATGCGGATACATCTCCTTAACCTTTTCAAGCACCGCAAAGCCATCCATCTCGGGTAGCCTTAGGTCGAGGATTAGAATATCAATATCTTGCTTTGCAAGTATAGAGAAAGCCTCTGAAGGCAAAGCAGCTGAATGTACCGTAAAAGAATCGTTCTCAAGAAACTCTCGAATTTCATCTCTAAATACCTTCTCATCGTCGAGAATAAGAATGCTAAGTTGCTCCATGCACTATGTTTTTGGAATTTTTACTTCAAATTTTGTGAATGCTCCCTCTTCGCTTTCAACAATAATATCGCCAAGGATATCCTTGATAAAACCATACGAAATTGAAAGTCCAAGCCCAGTTCCTTTATCCTGCTTCTTAGTTGTGAAGAATGGATCGAAGATCATCTCTAAATCTTTTTTCTTAATTCCATGTCCATTATCATATACCGAAATGTACACAAACTCCTCATCGTCCCAAGTGTTTACTTCAACAATTTTATTGTATTCTATAGGGTCAGGAAAGGTTTTGGCCTTCTCGTCAACCGCATGTTTTGCATTGCTTAAAAGATTAAGTACAACCTGTTCGAGCTTAAACTTATCGGCCACAACAGGCCTAATTGCATCTGATAAACTAAGGTTAAGAGTAATGCTGTTTTTTTTAAAATGTGCTCTCACCATGAGCAATGCATTATTTATCATCTCGTTCACATCAACCCTTTCAAATGATGCTGATTTGTGCGAACGTGAAAACGTTCGGGTATGTTCTATAATCTTTTTGATTCTGTCAACATTATCAAACATAAGGTTTATCTTTTCCTTAAGATAATTGTCGGACAGAGTTTTATCGGATAGCCTTAGCAGAACATTATCGAGCCCCATCGATATTCCGCCCAAGGGCTGGTTTATTTCATGGGCAATGCCTGCGGAAAGTGTCCCCAACGATTCAAGTTTCGACTTTTGGGCTAAGAGCAGTTGCTGCTTCTCCTGCTTCTTTATCTCGGAGATCATTCTACGCTCAAGAGCCTTATTCATCTCGGTAATGCGCTGTTCTGTCTCTTTCTGCTTTTCAAACTCCTTCTTCTTTGATCGATAGAAAAAACCAAAAAGGATTAAAATGGCAAAAAGAAATAGTGCAAGCACAATAAATACCATTCGCTGATACTGGGTTTTAGTAAGCTGTAGTTCACCAATCTCATTGTACTGTCTAAGAATCTCGTTCTCACGTTCTTTCTGCGATATTTCGTATAGAATTTGCATCCGTACCATCTTTTGCCCACTTTGCTCACTGTATATCGAGTCGCGCAGCTCTGCCCATAGCTTATAGTAATCGAGTGCTTGAGAGTATTTACCCTCTAACTCACTAAGTTGTGACAGATACATGTAAACATCAGCGGCCGAATTGGTTAAACCTTCTTGTTTTGCAATTGCAAGAGCCTTTGAGAGATATTCTTGAGAGGTAGGAAAATCGCCAAAAGCATTAAAACACCTAGAAATATTTACCAATGAGGTAACCTGATCCCTTACCCTTTTCAGCATAAAAGCTATTTCGTAGCTATTATTATAATTGGCAACAGCTTGGCGATACTGTTTCTTTTCGAACATAACGTCACCCACGCCAAGTAAAACCGAAATTGTTGAAATCGAATCCTTTTGCAAACGATAAAATGCTAAAGCCTGATTATAGTAGATCAAGGAGCTATCGTGCTCCTGCATAAGGTAGAAAGAGTAAGCAATATTCTGCTTATCGGCAATTTCCATTGCCCTATCGCCAAGTTTTAAATCAATATCAGATGCTGCTCGGTACGCGCTAAGACTTTGATTAAAACTACCCATATTTCGATAGATAAGCCCTATTTGTCTATGAGCATAGGCTTTAAATTGCTGCTGCGGTATATCAAGAGCATCCCTCTCATCTAGAATACTTAGCACGCTTGAAAACTCAGTAAAGGCAACGGAATTGTTATTCTTACTAATGGCAATCTCACCTAATTTTTGGTGAATATCGAGTCTTAGGGCTATATTTTGAATAGAACGAGCAATTGTGAGCGCATCATTAAGGTAACTTACAGCTAGGTTAAAGTTTAGTTCTTTACTGTAAACATCGGCAATGCCCATAAGGGCATATGCCTGGTAAAGACTTTGATTGTTTTTTTCAAAATGATTTAGGGCTCGATTAAAATAGCGGATTGCATCCTCAGATTGATCGGCAGCTAAACTTGCCTTACCCATCAACAAGATAGCATTCCCCTCCTGAAGAGGATTCCCTATTCGCTTGGATAAAAACGCAGCCTTAAGTCCAAGCTCCAATGCTTTATCCTGGTCTATATCAATTAATGCAGTGCCAAGTTCAATCATCAGTAAAATCTGCTGATCGCCTTCTGCACTATTCATTCGCTGCTCAAGGCTCTCGAGCGTTTGCTGACTGAAAGCAATTGAAGAGATTATTGAAAACAGAAGAATTAATGCCCTAAAACGTGCACTTTGCATAGCAAAATAGCCCTAAAAAGTTTACACTAAAATAGGGCTATTTTTTTAACTTTCGTAGCAAATGGTTAGCTAAGTATTTTTTTTGGATAATTTGTAATCTCCCGTATATCATAGTATAAAGGCTTTAACCTAGTGTACATCTTGCAGTAAACCTTTTCATACAATTCTTTGTAAATATCTCTATTGGCAGGTATAGGCTGAAACACCTCACCCACACGACACATATTTGCAATTGCCTCATTAAAGTTTTGATATAGCCCTAAGCCAACAACACAATTTATTGCTGCACCCAAAGCAGAGGTTTCATAAGTATGAGGTTTCTCTACTGTCATATCAAAAATATCGGCAGTCATCTGAAGCACATTGTTACTTTGTGAGCCTCCTCCCGAAACACGCAATTTTTTAATTTTTATACCGCTCCGTTTTTGGGTGCGCAAAGCACCCTCTTTTAAAGCATAGGTAATACCTTCAATTATCGACCGATACAAATGCATTTTAGTATGTACGTCGCCAAATCCAATTACTGCACCCTTGGCTTCAACCCCTGGAATTTTAACCCCTGGTGACCAATAAGGCTGAAGAGTTAACCCCATTGAACCTGGTGGAATATGACTTATCATCTCATCAAAAAGTTCTTCTGCCGATATGCCCAACTCTTTGGCATGCTCTACCTCCTTATGCCCAAACTCTTTCTTAAACCAATTTATCATCCAATACCCTCGATAAATCATTACTTCGGTATTGTAATGGTCGGGCAATGCGCTAGGGTATGGTGGAAAAAAATTGATAACCTCAACATACTTAGGGTTAACCGTTTCAATTGTTGCCGTTGTACCGTAGCTCAAACATGCAATATCGGGTGTAATACAACCCGAGCCCAATACTTCGCATGCTTTATCGGCAGCCGAGGCGATTAAAGGAAGCCCTTTGGGTAATCCTGTTTCTAGTGATGCTTTGGCTGTAATGTAACCAAGTAACTCCGATGGTTTAACCAAATCAACCAGTTTTTCGCGCTGTATGGGGAAAAGTTTTGAGTTTAACTCGCCTGGTTTACACCACTCTTGCTTTTTGTAGTTAAATGGCATATACCCAACATTGCTGCCAACTGAATCGATAAACTTGCCTGTTAATCTGTATGTAAAAAAGCCCGAAAGGTAAACGTACTTATATGTTTTGTCCCATATTTCAGGCTGATTTTGCCTAATCCAGTTCGATTCGCCATCCCTTATTGCGTGAACAAGCGATTCGTGCATATTCACCAATTTTAAACCCAATTTAATTAAACCCTTTGGCCAATCAGTAGCATTGGCTTTTCGCTGATCGAGCCAAATGATGGCCGGCCTTAAAGGATTTCCTTCTTTGTCGAGATTGACTACTGTACTTCGCTGTGTAGTAATTGAAATACCCTTTACACTTTCAATTGGTACGGGCAAATTGCTTACTAGCTGCTTGCAAGTATCCGCTAACACTTGCCATAGGTAATTGGGATCTTGCTCAGCAAACCCTGGTCCTTTGGAAAAATAGGATTCTATCTCGGTTTTCTTTATGCTTACAATATTGCCCTTAAGATCAATTAAAACTGCTCTTATAGACTGTGTTCCGGCATCAATAGCAATTACATGACTCTCCATACAATAAATCTTATTAAGTTCATTGTTTACCTTTTAATAACTTATGGCTTAAGGCCAAGAGTATCTCCTGGGTTCATAATTCCTTTAGGATCGAGATGATTCTTAATGGCCTGCATTAAATTCAGACTATATACTCCTAATTGAGTTTCCATCCAAGGGGCAAGCGATCGTCCAACCCCATGATGGTGAGATAGTGAACCTCCACTGGCATTAATAGTATCGACCAAACCTTTATGAAACTGTGCGTAATCGTTCAGTTCATTGCCCTTTTCCATAGGGCTAAGAAAAGTGAAATACAAATTGGCCCCATTCTCATAAACATGGGATATATGCGACATTACCACTGTTTTAGGTCGATGCTTGAGATAGTTCCTGGCCGAATTCCATACGTTAACTAGATTATCCCACATAACCGCTGTCTCTATCGTATCTGTCATTATTCCTATGTCCATTAGCGGATCTCGGAGGTAAGCACTAGAGTAGCGCTGCTCCAGCCATTTTAGGGTAGGACTTGCGCCTATAAAGAAACTACCATTCTTTCGGCAAATCGCCTTAACTGACTTTTTTACCTGCTTTGCGTATGCCTTACTTCCATCAACCCCCATAAACATAAGGCATCTACTTCCGCTTTTGTATCCCATAATTCGTAAAAACCAATCGGCAAAAGTTCCATCAAAACCTTTGGTTTTGAAAGCGATTTCGGTCTCTTCAGGATCGGAGATACGAAACAGATGGGGCAAACCAACTCCGCTTTGCATTACGGTTCGCATGGCATTTACTGCAGATTCAAAATTTTTGAAAGCAAACGATGCATACTGAGTATTCTCGGGCATGTAACGCCTAACCTTCATAGTTATTTCAGTTATTACGCCTAAAGTACCCTCCGAGCCTGCAAAAATGAGATGCAAATCCCAGCCCTGTGCACTTGCCGGAAAGCATTTTGTTTCAATAACTCCTGATGGTGTAACTACCTTTATAGCTAGCACCATATGCTCAATTTTACCGTAACCGGTTGAGGCCTGCCCTGCCCCTTTGGCTGCAAACCATCCGCCAACTGTAGAATACTCAAACGATTGAGGGAAATGCCCACAAGTAAATCCAACGCTATTCAGGTAATTTTCAAAAGCAGGGCCAAACATACCCGATTGAACCGTAACTGTTGCATTTACAGTATTTAAGTTGATTACCTTGTTTAGGTGTGCCGTTAAATCTAAACTAATTCCACCTTTGGGGGTCTCAACACCACGTGTAACCGACGAAAGACCACCACAAGGGGTTATTGCAATACCATACTCATTACATAATTTTACAATCTCAATAATCTCTTCAGTTGTTCGAGGTGAAATAACAGCATCTGGAGGGGATGGAATATACTCCATACGTAAATTAACCAGTTCGGCATAGAATTTTCCATAGGCATATGATGCTCTGGAATAATCATCGGTTTTTACATTATCAGCACCAACAATACTGGCAAAACGTTCAAGCAGAGTTTTGTCAATACCCACAGGCTTTTCAATGGTTACTTCCATTTCACCCGTTAAATAGCGCTCAGCCAAATCGCTATCGGAAAAGTTAAGTTTTTCCTTAACCACTTTTAAGGTTCCTTTATCAACCTTCTCTTCGCGCTTATCTCCCCATTTAAAAATATCACGGTAAGTTGAGTTCATAGTATGGTATAATTTAAATTGATAATAATATTAATAATAAAAGTACTTATAATAAGGGTTATACAGGCAATTTAAAGTGTTTCATTGCAAGTTCAACCTCATTTTGTTGTTGTGTATCGTCCCATTCAAAATAAGTTTTGCAAAGGGTTACAACCTTTTTAAAAACATCGTCGCCCGGATAACCAAGTGTACCAATACCAGTTCGCCTAAATAGTATATCGGTTAGCGATTGAGCCATTTCGTATTCAATTGCGTAAACAACTTCGGCCAGTATTTCGCCATCGTGCATAAGAACTTCAGCTAGTGCTTTATCTTGTTGAGCAATGCTTAGCACAGAATGGCTATCAACACCATAGTTTTTACCTATGTATTCAATAGTTTGAATTGAAAACTCGGGGTACTGCAAAGTCAAATCTTTTAAAAACTGTTCCATGCTGTTTATATGGCATGGTGTAAGATGCATATGCTTTGTCCTTGATTTTGGCAGCTTAATACCGAGCTTTCTCTGTACCATCTTCATGGCCTGAAATGCCAAGCGGCGGCTTGTGGTATACTTCCCTCCCTCAATAGTTATCAACCCACTTAACCCATCCTTTTGGTTATCGAATATCTCGTACTTTCTCGACGATTCGTATGAGCCCTCAGTTTGGTCATCAACCAATGGGCGCAGGCCACCATATGCATAAATTACATCCTCGTATTGTAACTTTTTGCAGCCATAGTTATCGTTTACATCATCAATAAGCCCTTGAATGCTCTCTTTGCTAACACGGTAGTTATCTGGATCGCCATTGTACTCCTTATCAGTTGTTCCAATTAACGTATGATTTCGCCAGGGAATTATCATAACATGCCTACCGCTTTTTGTCATCATGGTAACAGCATGGGTATTGCATAATTTTGAGGTAATAATATGAATTCCCTCAGATCGTCTAATATGATGATTTGAATGTGCACCACTAGCTAAATTAAGAACAATATCGGCCCAAGGACCAGCACAGTTAATAATCAACTTTGCCTGAACGCTATACATTTCTCCAGTAATCAGATCTTCAAAATTTACTCCCTGAATACTACCATTACTATTAATAAACGAATTTACCCTGGCATAGTTAGCCACCTGAGCACCATTTGCCACAGCAGATTTTAACACTGCCAGCGTTAAACGTTCTGGGTTGATGTTTTGGCAATCGTAGTATATGCTTGAACCAGTTAGCCCTTTTGTTTTTATACAAGTTTCCAGCGACAAGGTTTTTTTTGCGCCAATCGATTTATGATAAGGAAGTTTTTTTGATGAATCCCAAGTCCAACCCTTATCGTATGAGAGTATATCATAAAGCAACATCCCCATTAGCAATACATACCTGTTACTCTTAAAACTTTTGTAGGTTGGCACCATAAAGGGAATGGGATATACAAAATTGGGCGCAATATTTTCCCATACCTTACGCTCAGTTAACGACTCGCGAACTAAACCAAACTCCAAATTTTTAAGGTATCGTAATCCCCCGTGAATAAGTTTTGAGGTTGCCGAAGTGGTTGCTTGACCAAAGTCGCCCTTTTCTAACAATGCAACTCGAAGTCCTCGCGATGAAGCCTCGTAGGCTACTGATGCACCAGTAATACCTCCTCCAATAACAATTAAGTCGAAATTTGTTGATGATAGTTTACTTAGTTCTCGTTCCATTGCTGTCAGTTTTTTGGTACCGTATCTACAAATATGAACCTTGACAACCAATAAGCTGATTAACAAATGTTAAAAAAAAGGCAATTCGCTATTACTACCACTTTATAGACTTACGTAAGCGGCTTAGCGATTGAACTTTTATCCCTAAAAAATCGGCTATGTACTTAAGCGGCACATCATGTATCATATCAGGATACCGAGCAACTAACTCTTTATATCGGGTTTCGGCAGGTTCGGTTATAAACTGATAAAGCCTTTGCTGAACTCCCACAAACATATCCTCAATAATGCGCCTCCCAACCCTCTCCCATTTGGGGTAGGTATTATAAAGATAGTTTAAATCTTTTCTCGATATAGTAAAGAGTTCGCTTGGAGTAATAGCGCTAATAATCTCATACGAAGGAGTTTGCTTAATAAAACTAGGAAGAGCAGTTGCAAAAGAATTTAGTGGGGTTATATCCCGAGTAATTTCCTCACCATCAATATTGTAGAAAACTCTAAGATAACCCTTATTGGTAAAGGCCATAATGTCGGCAATTTGACCTTCACTAATAAGCTCCTCATTTTTCTCTAAATGTACTACCTTTATAAAGGGTAAAACCATAAGTAACTCATCCTGAGTAAACTCAATGTACTGTGAAATAAATATTCGAAAATTTGAGAATAAGTCAATTTCCATAGTGAGAATATCTTTCTACAAATATAGGAATTTGGAGATTACGGCAATCTTCTTAAATTTGGTCAAACAATAATGATTAACATAGATGATACGAATTAAAAGAAAAGTATCAAACAAAATACCAAGGTACACTATAGCAATTGCTGCCTGCCTGCTCTTTTTAGCATCGTGCATTCTCGAATATAAAATTGATGGTACATGGGTAATTATGAAAGAAGAGATGTGGATAGATGGTAAGTTAATTAATACCGTTGAAACCAGCGGCGAAACCATTAAGTTTTATCATGATGGAACGGGGATTGATAAGCAAGGTGATTTCACTTGGGATAGGGTTAATAATAAATTAATCATTACTGACTCAGGAGTTGATTACAAATACAACATAAGACAAAAACACCGAAATATGATAACCCTGAAACATATTGACTTTAAAAACCAAGGGAACAATAAGGATATCATCGTAATATCATTGAAAAGGCTGACTAACTAAAGTTTAAATTCAATTTACTGTTTTTTAACACTCCAAAAAACTAACCTTAAAAGAGATAGTTATCCCAAATAGTGTAAGTTAGAAGATAACTCCACAATAAATAGGCATCAATTTTGCCATGGTCGTATTCAACCTTCTGCATTATTATATGTCAAAAAGATATCTTTGCAAAAAAAATTAAAATGTTTCGACTACTACTACTTTCAACACTCTCCATTCTATTACAATGCGTAAGTGTTATTGCCCAGAAAGATGTGACCATTAGGGTTATTCAAACAAGCGATGTTCATGGAGCGCTCTTCCCCTTTGATTATATCAACAATAAAGCCACTGATTACGGCCTAGCACAGGTGAGCACCTATATTGAGTTGGTAAGGGGTCTCTCAGGCCACGAAGTAGTATTACTTGACAATGGCGATATTTTGCAGGGGCAACCAACGGTTTACTACTCTAACTTTGTTGATACGGCTAGCCAGCATATTGTATCGAGAGTTATGAACTTTATGAGTTACGATGCTGCAACCGTTGGTAATCATGATATTGAAGCTGGCCCTATGATTTACAATGAGCTTGTTCATGATTTTACCTTCCCCTGGTTATCAGCAAATATTATCGATACACGCACCCAAAAGCCTTATTTTAAACCATATACCATAATCAATAAAAATGGTATTAAAATAGCCGTTCTGGGGCTCACTACTCCCGGCATACCAAAATGGCTCTCGCCAAGCCTTTGGCCAAATATGCAATTTACGGATATGGTTGAAACAGCCAAGCAATGGATTGATTCCATTAAAACTCACGAAAACCCCCATCTAATCATTGGGCTATTCCACTCTGGACACGATGCAAATTACGGAGGAGCAAACCCTAGCGCACTTTTAAACGAGAATGCATCGCAATTGGTAGCTGAACAGGTTCCTGGGTTCGATGTTATTCTTATTGGCCACGACCATGATCGCACTATAAAAAAAGTAGTAAATATATTGGGAGACACCATACTAATTGCGGATCCGGGTTCCAGAGCACAGTTTGTTTCTGATGTAACCATAGATATATCTGTTAATGCTGATTATAAGGTAATAAGCAAAAACATAAACGGCAAGTTGATACCCATGAGTAATCTGATACCCAGCCCAAATTATGTAAGCTTATTCTCCGACTTTACATCAGAAGTTGAGGCATTTGTTGACAGAAAAATTGGCACATTTACCCAATCCATAACTACCCGAGATGCATACTTTGGTCCATCCCCCTTTGTTAACCTAATCCACGCTGTTCAGCTGGGAATCTCTAAATGCGATATCTCTTTTGCTGCACCACTCTTTTTCGATGCATCTATTGAGCAAGGTGACGTATTTGTAAGGGACATGTTTAAACTTTACAGCTACGAAAACCTATTGTACATAATGGAATTGAAGGGTAGCGAGATAAAAGACTACCTTGAATACTCTTATGCCCTTTGGATGAATACAATGGAATCAGCAAACGATAATATGATTCTCTTCAGAAAAGATGAAAACAGCATACCTATCGTCAATAGAAAAGGGAATGCATTACTTAAATCGAACTTTTATAATTTTGATAGTGCTGCCGGAATTAAATATGAAGTTAACCTCTCTAGGCCTATTGGTGAAAGGGTATCTATTGAATCAATGGAGGATTGTACACCTTTCGACCTTGACAAAATGTACAAAGTTGCCATAAACTCTTATAGGGGTAATGGTGGGGGTGGTCATCTATCCGTAGGGGTTGGCCTATCGCCTGAAGAAATTCAGAGTCGAATAGTAAGCATATCGCCTAAGGACATGAGGTATTACCTAATGAACTGGATTGAGAATAGCGGAAAAATTACTCCATCAAATCCTAATAACTGGCACATTAATCCCGAGGAGTGGACTAAAAATGCTGTAGTAAGAGACAGGGAACTCCTATTTGGAAAAGAATAACAGGAACTAACATGCATGTTGATACTGATCAGTTAGATAACGGGAAATTACTTCCGCTGGTTGAAGAGTTTTATACCCTACAAGGTGAGGGTTACCATACTGGCAAAGCAGCCTATTTTATTCGTATTGGTGGATGCGACATAGGCTGTAGCTGGTGCGATGCAAAAGTTACCTGGAACCCCAAAAACTTCCCGCCAGTTAAGGTTGAAAAAATAGTGCAGAATGCTCTTGAGCAACCGGCAAAAGTTGTTGTTGTAACAGGAGGTGAACCCAGTATGTACCCCCTAGATTATCTGTGTAAAAAACTTAAAGAGAATAGTATAGAAACCTACATTGAGACCTCTGGAGCATATACGTTAACAGGGCAATGGGACTGGATTTGCCTATCGCCTAAATCACAGCATCCGCCAGTAAATGGTATTCACATGAAAGCAGATGAACTAAAAGTAATCATATCAAAACCTGAAGATATTAAATGGGCCGAGGAAAATGCAAAGAAAGTAAAATCAACCTGTAAACTATATCTTCAACCTGAATGGAGCGTTTATAATAGTATAATACCATATATTGTTGATTATGTGATGCAAAACCCTAAATGGCAAGTTTCTCTTCAGGCGCATAAGTTCATGCATATCCCATAGAATTTCAGGCAAATTGGATTGGTTTTTAATAATAAGTGATAATCCCATCTTTAGCACTTGTTTATTTAGCTCGCGTCAACTATTTTTGCAAACGCCTATTGTATAAAAATTTGAGGCCTAATGCTTGCTAATTAATATACCATGACATACCCTAAACCTTTTGATTTTAAAAATTACCTGTCTTTAGTAAAGTTTAGTCACACAATTTTTGCATTGCCATTCGCACTAATTGGCTATTTTTTGGCCATTTACCAAACCGATTCTATTTTTACGATTAAGCTATTTGTTCTTGTTCTGCTGTGCATGGTGTTTGCCCGTAATGCAGCCATGAGTTTTAATAGGGTAACCGACAGATTTATTGATAAACGAAATCCAAGAACTGCAAGTAGAGAAATCCCATCGGGCAAAATACACCCTCGGGATGCATTTATATTCTCAATGCTAAACTCAATACTGTTTATTGCAACAACATTTTTTATGAACAGGTTGGTTTTCTACCTTTCTCCCTTAGCCCTTTTAATAATCCTAGGATATAGCTACTCTAAGCGGTACACCGTACTATGCCATTTTATTTTAGGATTAGGATTATCGCTTGCACCAATTGGAGCCTACCTATCAGTAACCGGAGAATGGGCGTTAACGCCATTGCTTTTTAGTACTATTGTTTTGCTGTGGGTTTCAGGTTTTGATATTCTATACTCCATTCAGGATGAAGAGTTTGATAAGGAAGAATCGCTAAAGTCAATTTCAGCAATTTTTGGCTGGAAAAAAGCGCGATTCATTTCAGGATTTTTACATGTAGTGGTTGTGCTTCTTGTTATTAAGGTGGGATTTATAATCAATACTAGGCTTTACTACTGGATTGCTGTAGCAATTTTTGTTTCACTCCTTGCACTTCAGCATATTGTTGTGAAGAGGAATAGCGAAAAAAGGATAAATTTTGCTTTTGCTTCGTTAAATGGCTTAGCCAGCTTGCTGTATGCACTCTTTACCATTATTAGCTTTTACATACACTAACCAATAATAAACTAAACCATGAAAAATTTAAGATTACTTGTTGCTGCATTGGCAATAATTGGATTTGCCGCTTCGTGTGGTGGGAATAGTGACAAAGCAACAAAGGTAGATGCCATTGAAGTATCCGTTGATTCGCTTCTTAACGATGCCTCGGCGCTTGAGGGTAAAGTAGTTCGCTTTACTGCCAATGTTGACCATGCCTGCATGCATGGCGGAAAACGATTAACAGTTTTTGGTAATGTTGAAAGTAAAACCCTAAAGATAGATGCCACCGACTCGTCACCTGCATTTGTATCATCACTTATGGGGCAAAAGGTTGAAATTACAGGAATTGTGCGCAAAGTAGCGGGTTCACACGTTGCCGATTGCGAGTCTGATGAGGGGAATGAAGTTCCAACTTTTGCCTATGTTGTTGAGTGCATTAACTACAGTGTAGTAGAATAATTTTTTTGAACTTAGAATTGTGGGTCGCTAACAGTTGCTGTTTCGACCCATATTTTATTTTTTTTTATTATGAAGTTAAGGAAGATAAATAGGGTAATTCACCGCGATTTAAGCTTTTTTTTTGCGGGGATGGTTATAATCTATAGTATTTCGGGTATTGCCCTAAACCATATCCATCAGTGGAATTCAAACTATATTATTAGTCAACAAACATTTAGAGTAGAACTACCTTCAGACACCTCAGCGATTAATACTCCATTGCTAAATCAGCTAGTCGAAAATCAATCTAATGAGAGGATCCTCTCATACTACTACCCCGACAAAAGCAAACTTAAGGCCTTTACAAAAAATGGAACTGCAACAATTACACTAAGCACTGGTGAAGTAAAGGTTGAGACCATTAAGCGCAGGCCATTCTTCTACAAAATAAATTTTTTGCACTATAATACTGCTCGAGCATGGTGGACAGTATTTAGTGATATTTTTGCAGTATCGCTTATAATAATAACAGTAACCGGATTGTTTATTATAAAAGGTAAAAATGGAATAAAGCGAAGAGGGGCTTTGCTAATTACCGCAGGCCTGTTAATTCCTATTCTTGCGCTAATCCTTTTCTTTAAGTAACTACCATCCAGGAGTAAAATTCAACCCAAAGGTTGCTGCCTTTATACCACCTAGCTGAAACGGTATGGCATAGAATGGCTCCAGAATAATCATTCCGAATACGTTTACTCTTATGCTTAAACCTGCGCTCACAATGGGTATTCTCTCATTTAGCTTGTTAGTTTGCCACTTTAACTTCACATCATCTATATTATACCAAGCAATACCAGCATCGGCAAAAAGGGTTAACTCAGTAAATAATAATCTTGATTTTATAGCAGTTAACCGTTCAGGTCCTGTAAATGGAAATCTAACCTCAAGATTGGTTAAAGCCATGTGATTACCCATTAACTGACCAGGGCCAATTGAAGGATTACCTCCACTAGAAATTTGCTTGTTAAATGCAGCATTATCATAACCCCTAATTAACCAAGGGTAACCTAAATACAAGGGATAAATCATAGCACTTTCCAAATTCTTTGCACTATGCCGTCCGTAGTAGTATCCCCTCATTGCAAAAGTAAAGGGTTTTACGCGAAAGTATTTTCTATAATCTAGGAGTGTACCCCAGTAATTAACATACCCAAAAACCTTTTCAACCTGAAAACGCTGTCGTGTACCATCCATTGGCGAAGCCAAACCAAATACCGAGTTATCAACCACATAGGCCATATTTAAGCGCTGAAGTGCATATCCGTCTGGAGAATCACCTTTGTATTTATCATAATCATAGTATGCACCATTTACATATACATGCGAATGAACATCAACCCTATAGTTATACCACGAGAGATATCCTCCAGTTTCAATTCGACGACTTTTAGAAATGGGGAACTGAGCCATACCCCCAATAACAGACTCAAATATTCTATAGTGAAACATGAATAGGGTATCTACATAATAATTGTCAGAACCCTGAGCAACCCAACCCGCATTTCTTCCATAAAAAGCATATGAGTAAGGAATATGCGAGATTGTGGCTGACCAGTTAACCCTATTCTTCTGATTAATATAGGTTAATTGCCCTCCAAAATCGTAAATCTCACCATTAAGAGCCAGCCCAACATGGAACATATTAGCTCCTACTACATCACTGAAGAGCATTTCAACTCCTCCAGCCATTCCCGTTCCCATATAGCCCGTTGAAACACCTACACCAATATTTGAAATATAGTCGAGTTTAAATTTAGGTTTGTAACGTGCAACCTCAAAGGAATCTACAGGTATTTCCGGTTGTGCATTACGTCCCGATATATTTCTATCCACAATACCTGCAATAGAACGATTTAGAGGAGGTAAAGTGGCAGCAGCCAGATCAACCATCAACGGGGAAACCTCTCTGCCTATAAGATCATCGGGCGTTGCTACAAAAATAGAGTAATTGCCCCCAAAATAGTATGAGTAGGCAATTTTCCCGCTCTGCGATGCCACACTAAAAGCTGGAGCCATTGGAGTCATCCCAGAAATACCTGTTAAAATATCTGTTTCCTGAAAAATTTGCTCTGAGGTAAGGTTAAACCTATATAAATTCTTAAAGCCATCCCTATCGGAAAGGAAGTAAACATTTTGGCCATCGGGTGTAAAAACCGGACTTAGATTTGATGCTCCAGGAAAGAAGTGGTAGGGTTTAATCTCCATTGTTTCCATATTGAGCGTTGCTATATAGTAAGCTGAAGTCCGTTTACTATCATTATCCGTAGGCAAAGTAATATCGGTTGAATAAACAATAAATCTCCCATCGGGCGACCAATTGGGGTGAAGGTTGCTTTTGCTATCGTAGGTTAAACGTTTAACACTTCGAGTTTCAAAAAAGTACTGGTATAAATCGTTAACCCCTTCTACTAGTCCCGACAATACAATACTTTCACCATCGGGCGACCATGCGGGATAATTAAAAGCAGGGATTCCTGGTATCTCAATATCAGACTCCAATTTCCCTGAAGCAACATCAACTATTAGCAGCTTATTCTTCCCTTTGCTGAAACCAATAAAAGCAAATTTCTTACTATCGGGCGACCATGCTCCAGCTGACTCGATAAAATTTAATGCATCTATTTCGTTGTTGTGAATTATGGAAGAAAGTGTTTGAATTGTTCTGCCAGTGGCTGTTTCGGCTAAGTATAGATCTATTGAAAACAACTCTTTTTCTGAATAAAATGCAACATACTCGCCATTGGGGCTAATTGAAGGTGAAATATTCATGTGCCCAGCGTTACGCTTATGGATGATCTCTGCTCCTGAGGGCTTGTCAACAGAATCTTTCATCATCAACTTAAAATGCTCAACATATGTCTTCTCCCAAATTTTTGAAAACTCTTCTTCATTTAGGCCAAGGTAACGCTTAAGCGCAGACTCGTAACCCCGCTTGGCAGTTTCCTCAAAAATTGGATTGATCAAACTATCCCCAAAAGTTCGTCCAACAAAGGCCCAAAATGCATGACCATACCGATAGGGAAAATAGCGCTGATCGCGGGTCATCTTTTCGAGTGTGGGAAAATCGTCGTTTAAAACGGCATCGCGCATCCACATGGCAGTATTGGGATCGACACTTCCAATGGAAAGATACTCCGCCATGCCCTCAACCATCCAAAGGGGTAAATTCTGAAGTGAATTCAAGTTCGTTGAATCCTTTTCTAGTATTGAATTAAATTGAAAAGCGTGAACCAACTCGTGTCCAAGCACATGATCGGTTTGTCCCCAATCCTCAGTAACAGGGAAAATTACCCTATTTTTCATCGCTTCGGTAACACCCCCCGTGCCCACACCAACGGTTCCCAGTATAGCCGTTGTTTGCTGAAAATCAGCGTGGTTTTTATAAACAATAATTGGATTTCGTTTCTTTATGGTATCGCCAAAAACCTGCTGATGCATATGGTACCATTGCTCTGCAGATTGCGCTAACTCTTGCACAACAGAATCATTTTCAAAATAATGATAAATCTCAAAGTGGGGCGACTTATAAACTTTGAAATTAAAGGTTTTATAGATAGGTCGGTTTTGACCAAAATACTGGCTATATGATGTTAAACTCAAAAGAATGAGCAAAGACAGAATCAATGATTTAACTATAAGGGAGTATCCTCTCATGGCAATAATAATTTGCTAAACTTAAATCTTACTTGGTAAAACTAATTGAATTTCATAACAAAAAAAGTACCAATGTTGTTGTTTTACCTAGCCCAAATGTATTGCTTTTGCAATAAAAGTATAGTATATTGCAATTAATTAACAAAACTTTTAGTTATGAATGAATCAGTTTGCATTTTAGGCATAATGATTAACGACAGAATCAAGGAGGCGGGCAATTTACAAAAGGTACTAACTCAACATGGTTGCTCAATAAAAACTAGGCTTGGTTTACATGAAGTTACAAACAACCATTGCAGTACAAGCGGATTAGTTATTGTTGAGTTGACTGGCCCAAAGGCAGATCGGGAATTACTTTACAATGCTCTTGCAAAAATTGATGGCATTACCCTTAAGCGAATGGATTTTTAATTTATCCCTTTATCTGTTTTAAAAATCAAGTTGGGCTCTTAACAACTTATAACCTGCTGCACTTACCTTAATTTTTTTGTCGTTTTTAAGGGTTGCCATGTAAGAGTCTTTCTCGTATAGTTCCAGCTTATCAATTTGTAAAACATTTGCAATATACGATCGGTGTACCCGTATAAATTGAGAAGGGTTAAGCCTTTCCTCAATGTTTTTCATTGTTTGTTTCTTTAAGTATCGCCCCTGTTTACTGTAAATAAAAATGTAGTCGTCTTGGGCTTCAATGCAATAAACATCATTAATGGCAATAATATGTATCCCATTACCATCCTTCACCACCACCCTACTTATTAAAGGAGTACTATTGGTGATGTTCTTTATCTCCTCATCCGTTGGGTTATTCAGTTCCGCTTTATCTTTTGCTCTACCAAGGGCTTGCAAAAATCTATCTTTTGAAAAAGGTTTTAAAAGATAATCGGTTGCATTAAGTTCAAATGCCTTTATGGCATACTCATCATATGCAGTGGTAAAAATAATTTGTGGTGTAACATCGATTAACTCTAGGAGTTCGAATCCGTTAAGTTTCGGAAGTTGTATATCCAAAAAAACTAAATTGGGCTTGTCCCTATTGATTGCCATTACGCCTGAAAACCCATCGGCATATTCTCCAATAATCTCAATACTATCGTCGAATGACAGGTAATGTCTTAATAAATCTCTCGCTGGTTGCTCGTCTTCAACAATAATTACTTTCATCTGTATTTTTTGTTTTTAAGGATATACATGACTGCTCAAGTAGGAATGTTTTATGTAAATAATAATTTAAAAAGGGAAAATGATGGTTACCGTAAATTCACTATCAGTTTTATTTACCCTGAGCAAATTTGGAGTATCATACATAAGTAGTAACCTCCGTTTAATATTCTCAAGCCCAACGCCTGTTCCTAATGTATTAGGTGGTGTTAGAGGCAGAGTGTTGCTAACCGAAACACTAACGCCTATACTTGTTTGTTTAAAAATTGCATCTATTACCGACGTTGTTTCGGTTTGCGCTACGCTATGCTTTATTGCATTTTCAAAAAGGGGCTGTAGAACCATGCTTGGAACCCTATATGACTGTAAATCAAAATCGAAACTGAAAGAGTACTGAAGGCGATTCCCAAATCGTACCTGCTCAATCTCAAGGTACTTTTTGCAGTTTTCCACCTCATCGCTAAGCGAAACCATGCTATTGGGCGATTGCTTTAGTGAATACCTGAGCAATTCCGAAAGTCTGTTAATCATATCATGAGCCTTCTCGGGTGCATTAATAGTTAGCGAGCTGATTGAGTTTAAACTATTAAAAAGAAAATGAGGGTTGATTTGCAGTTTTAGCCAATTAAGTTCAGCATCTTTAACCAAAGCCTTTAATTCGGCTTCACGCAATACCTTTTCACGGAAATTCTTAACATAAATAATCAAGTAGCAGACTAATGCTAATAATGCATAGTAAAAAAAGCCAATAATGTATCTACCAGGCTCAAGTTGGTCAATAATCTGAGTATAATCATTGGCACTTACCCAGATGTTCTGAATTATTAGTCGATGTAAAAAAACAACGGCCAACACGCTCAATACTGCAGCACCAAAGTGATTTATAATTATGCTAAAAGGTTTTGATGTTTCAATATCGGTTATTCTAACCCAAAACCAAAGCCCAACAGATAGCAATGCAAACAGTGCATTCCAAACTACACTATCAATTAGCGCCAAATTTACTGGCACTTTATACATAAAATAGAATGTTGTAGCATGGATTGCCCCAACGGCAATCCATGCTATTACAAATACAATTTGACTCAAATTATTCTTAAGAAAGGGGCGATTCATTTTTAGTACCCTTTTATTTCTCCACCTCCAAAGATAACAACTCCTTTGATAACTAATTCCCTATCAACTTCGCTTCCGCTTCTTTGGGCAATACGCCTTTTATCTGAGTAACCCCCAAAAATTGAGGTTATCTCAATTTTTACGTTCCAATCTGCGGGCACAATTATTTTAGAGCCTCCAAAGAGACAGAACATATCCAATACATTCCTCCCTGGAGAAAGATCGGCATCCATCATATCAAAAGAACTACCTCCAAATATGTTCGATATTTTGCCCCCTTTAAAGTTTTTTGATGTAATTTTCTGCTCACTCCCACCAAAAATCGACACATCATCAATAACGTCCATATCAATTATCCCTTTATTAACGCCAAATCGACTTTTATGGGAATTACCACCCCTTTGTAAGATAAGGATTAGACCAACCCCAACAAATACAATAGGCCAAAAGTAGAAGCGAATTGGATAGTGAAAGCCGAAAATTTTAGCTGCTAAAAAGAATCCACCAATTGCAATAAGTACAAGGCCCGTTGCTCTCGATTCATTTTTAGCGATGCTAAGCAAGCCAATGGCTATAAGTAAACTTTGCCAAGTAAAGATGTATTGATTCCAATTGAAGGGGATGATGTTGAGCCTATCGGCAAAAAGGAAACCACCTATAACTAAAAAAATAAGCCCAATCAGTATTCTGGGGTTATTTCTTTTACTTTTTTCTATCTCCATGCGTTCCATAATTATTTTGTTTTTGGTTTATACTCCAAAGGTAAGCGTTGAAAAACGCTGAGAAAAGTAAAAATCGGCGAAAGGGGTAAAATCGTCGGTAAGAAACTATATACTTTGATTAATCCTAAGAGAACATAAGGATATCATATTGCATAATTACTATGCCCTCAACCTTAGACCCTTTCTGCAGCCCAAGTTTATCAATGAAATGCTGATTTGGCAAAAATGCTTATATCCATAATTAAGAATCCCAAAGTATTTCGTTCATCTTTAGCTAAAGATTAAAGCATAAACAAGTTTTAAAGCACTTGAGAAATTTACCTTGAGAAAAAAAGATTATGTAAGTTTGTCGGCAACTCCTGAAATCGGGTAATAACAATTCAATAAAACAAAAACAATGATAACCAAAGAGTTAACAAACCCTCAAAGTATAGTTATTATAGGCGGCTCGGATGATATCCAAAAACCAGGCGGTAAAGTGCTTAAAAACCTAATCGATAATCACTACAAGGGTGCATTATATGTTGTTAACCCTAAAGCAGAAATTGTTCAGGGAATAAAATGCCATAAAAAAGCGGATGATTTACCGCAAGTTGATCTTGCCATAATTGCCATTGCCGCAAAATATTGCCCCGATACTGTTCGAACTCTTGCAAATAACAAGCAAACAAAAGCCTTTATTATCCTTTCTGCCGGATTTCATGAGGAAAGTGAAGAAGGAGCCAAACTTGAAAAAGAAATTGTTGATACCATTAACTCAGTAAACGGAAGCCTAATTGGGCCTAACTGTGTTGGAGTAATGAATTCGAACTATACAGGCGTTTTTACAACACCTATCCCAAAGTTGGATCCAAAGGGTATTGACTTTATTTCAGGATCAGGTGCAACAGCCGTTTTTATTATGGAGGCGGGCATGCCCAAGGGTCTTACATTCGCATCGGTTTATAGCGTTGGCAACAGCGCTCAAATGGGTGTTGAAGATATTCTTAAAGATATGGACGAGAACTTCGACCCCAAAACAAGTTCGCACATCAAACTACTTTACATCGAAAGCGTTAACAAACCCCAAATGCTGCTCAAGCATGCATCATCGTTGATTAGAAAAGGGTGTAAAATTGCAGCAGTAAAGAGTGGTGGATCTGAGGCAGGAAGCCGAGCAGCAAGTTCGCATACCGGAGCATTAGCAAGTAATGATGTTGCAGTTGATGTGCTATTCCGTAAAGCAGGAATTGTTCGATGTAATGGTCGCGAAGAGCTTACAACCGTTGCAGGTATTTTTATGCATCCCGAACTCAAAGGCAATCGCATTGCTATTATTACCCATGCGGGTGGGCCCGCAGTAATGCTCACCGACTCTTTATCACACAATAAACTCGAAGTACCGTCTATTAAAGGCCCAAAAGCCGAGAAATTATTGGAAAAGCTTTTTGCCGGTTCGTCAGTGGCAAATCCAATTGACTTCCTTGCAACGGGTACAGCCGAGCAACTTGGCCACATTATTGATGCCTGCGAGAGGGATTTTGACCATGTGGATGCAATGGCTGTTATTTTCGGTAGCCCTGGCCTATTCCCTGTTTACGATGTGTACGACGTGCTCGACCAGAAAATGCGCGAATGCAAAAAACCTATCTACCCCATACTTCCCTCTATTATTAATGTAAAGGATGAAATTGAGCATTTCCTTGCAAAGGGACGAGTAAACTTTCCCGATGAGGTAACCTTTGGAAATGCTTTGGCAAAAGTTTATCACACTCCAAGTCCCCAACCCGAAAAAGTTGAGCAACCAAAGGTTGACACTAAGGTTATTAGGCAAATAATTGATAATGCACAAAATGGATACCTTGCCCCAAATGAACAACAGCGATTATTAGATGCAGCAGGTATTTCACGCGCTGGCGAAGCAGTTGCTAAAACAGAACAGGATGCCATTAATGCTGCTAAAAACTTGGGTTTCCCAGTTGTAATGAAAGTTGTTGGGCCAGTTCACAAATCTGATGTGGGTGGAGTTGTGCTTAATGTTAAGGATGCAGATTCGGTTGCCAAGGAATTCAACAGAATGATTAAGATAAAGGATACAACCGCAATACTTATACAACCTATGCTCAGCGGTGTTGAACTTTTTATTGGTGCCAAACGTGAAGATAATTTTGGTCATATGGTTCTTTGCGGTTTAGGCGGAATTTTTATAGAGGTTTTAAAAGATATTAGTGCAGGATTAGCTCCAATACAAAAGCAGGAGGCACATTACATGATCCAAAATCTGAAAGGCTATAAAATTTTACAGGGCGTGAGAGGTCAAGAGCCTGTTAACGAAGATCAATTTGCTGAAATGATTAGCCGAGTATCTGCATTGGTATTGGCTGCACCTGAAATTTTTGAGATGGACCTAAACCCCTTGCTAGGAAAAAGCGATAGGGTTGTTGCCGTTGATGCCAGAATTAGAATTGAGAAATAGACTCCAAAATTTTTATCATGCGATTAAAAGACTTTATCACAATAGCAGTTGTAGCCATTTTGCTTACACCGTTCTTTGTCTCATCCGATGTTTATTCGTTTTACAAAGAGTTTAACGCTTCACACGGTATGATTACCAGCTTCATAAAGTTTGCCATTTTGGCAACTTTTGGTGAAACCATTGGGTTAAGAATTAGAACTGGCAGCTACAACCAGCCGGGTTTTGGAATAATTCCAAGAGCAATTGTATGGGGATTTTTAGGCCTAACAATAAACATGTCATTCATAATATTCAGCAAGGGTACAATCCCCTTTCTTGAGTATATGGGCATGCAAAACCCAGGTGCTATTCTCAATGGCAACTTAACGGCTACAAAGGTACTGGTAGCTTTTTGCATTAGCGCTACACTAAATTTAATTTATGCGCCGGTTATGATGACTTTACACAAGATAACCGACATACACATTACAAACAATGGAGGTACTATTGCAGGTTTATTAAAACCTATTAAAATGGGCAATATAATGGCTAGCATGAACTGGAAGGTTCAGTGGGATTTTATTTTTAAGAAAACCATTCCCTTTTTCTGGATACCAGCGCATACAATCACATTTCTGCTCCCTGCTGATTTTAGGGTGCTCTTTGCTGCTGTACTTGGAATTGCACTTGGTATATTACTCGCAATTGGCTCATTAAAAAGCGCCAAATAATTTCTTAGGATCATGAAAAAGATAAGGGATTGGATTAAACAGTTAACCGTTACAGAGCTTATACTAACTGGAACGGTAATTATTCTTTTAATCCTAATTATTTACCGCTGGGAGTGGATTTATGATGAGGTAAGTTCAACAATAACAGATCGTTTTGACCCATTGAGGTAGCCTCTTTTTAATGTTTTAATGTAGCATTAGTAAGCATTACCTGTATTTGAAAACTACAATTAATTGCGTATATTTGTAGAAACGATAAAAAAACAAACATATAATAACCCCCAACTAATGAAAAAGAAAGTAGGTATTTTTTATGGGCCAACAGGCGGAAAAACCGAAAAGGTTGCCCAAAGGGTTAGAAAAGCTATTGGTGAAGATATGGCTGATTTAATTCCAATTAAGAACAGTAAGGCTGCTGATTTTGACAAGTACGAAAATATTATTCTAGGATGCTCAACCATTGGTAAGGAAACCTGGGATGCAGAAAGATCTAAACCTGATTGGGATCTTTTTAGACCTGAGTTTGATAACATTAACTACGAAGGTAAAACATTCGCACTTTTTGGTCTAGGCAATCACGTTACTTATGCTGCAATGTTTGTTAATGCTATTGGTTTTATTGGTAAAATTCTCCTTGCAAAGGGAGCAAATGTTGTTGGCCGAGTTCCTACCTGCGAGTACACATTTACTGACTCCGAAGCAATAGTTGGAAACGAGTTTATTGGACTCCCTATTGATGAAGACTTCGAACCAGAATTGACCGATAGAAGAATAAAAGAATGGGTTGGAAGGCTTAAAACCCTATTCCAATAGATTAATTGAAATCACAAGAGATTTCAAGAATAAAGCATCTATATAACCATAGGTGCTTTTTAAATTTACAAAACAGCTGAATTGTAACAGAATTTAGGCGTTTCTGCTTAAAATTATTCTAAATTCACAAATAACATAACAATCTGTTATTAAATACACTAAATTAATTTTAATTTATAAAAAACTTTCCTAAAATTGTGTTCTAGAATAATAAGGTTAACTTAGTTGTTCATTTCAGTAGTTTTCAGTTGAATAGCATTAAAAATATCTAGATTATGAGAGACACTCCCATTTCAAACAGCATTGTAAAAGCTAAAATTGCTGAGTCAGGATTAGAGAATGTTGGTAAAGCAACCATTAGGGAAATTGTTAAGCTTGTTAGCGAAATTGAGAATGCCTCGGGGCAAAAATTCATTAGGATGGAAATGGGTGTTCCAGGCCTTAAGCCATCTGAATTTGGTGTAAACGCTGAGATTGAAGCATTAAAAAAAGGAGTCGCGCAGATTTATCCAATTATCGATGGATTGCCAGAGCTTAAAACAGAAATTTCAAAGTTCGTTAAGAACTTCATGAATATTGATGTTGACAAAAAATGCTGCATTCCAACAGTGGGGTCAATGCAAGGCGGAATGGCCTCTTTCCTAGTTGCCAACCGATGCCATACTCAAAAGGATACAGTCCTCTTTATTGACCCAGGTTTCCCGGTTCAAAAACAACAACTCAAGGTGCTTGGTATGAAATTAGAGTCATTTGATGTATACAATTTCAGAGGATCTAAACTAAAAGAGAAGGTGGAAAGCTATCTAAAGAAAGGCAACATCAGCACCATTATTTACTCTAACCCAAACAATCCTTCATGGATTTGCTTTACTGAAAAGGAATTACAAACCATTGGCGAATTGGCAACCCAATACGACACTATAGTTATTGAGGACTTAGCCTACTTTGCAATGGATTTCAGAAAAGACCTATCAAAACCAGGTGTTCCACCATATCAAGCATCGGTAGCAAACTATACAGATAACTGGATTCTGCTAATATCGAGCTCAAAAGCATTCAGCTATGCTGGACAAAGAATCGGGTCACTCGTAATTAGCAATAAACTGTATGACAGAAAGTTCCCCGACCTAAAACGATATTTCGCATCTGAAGGATTTGGCCACTCCATTATATACGGAGCAGTTTATGCCTTGTCATCGGGTACATCACACTCTGCTCAATATGGTCTTGCCGCTATGCTGAAAGCAGCCAACGAGGGTAAGCTTGACTTTGTTGATGTGGTTAGAACTTATGGCGAAAGAGCAAAAGTTATGAAAGGCCTATTCACCAAGTATGGTTTTAAAATTGTTTACGATATGGACGAGGACAAGCCATTGGCCGATGGTTTTTACTTTACAATATCCTATCCTGGGTTTACCGGCGGAGAACTAATTGAAGAATTGCTCTACTATGGTATTAGTGCTATATCTCTGGCAATAACTGGTAGCGAGCGTATCGAAGGATTACGTGCATGCGTATCGCAAACACATCCAGATCAATTTAAAGATTTGGAGTATAGACTAAAATGTTTTCACGAGAATCATCCTTACTAATAAATACTATTAATAATCACTACTAAAACATATCATTTATATGGCAAAAATTAGAGGAGCAGTGGTAGTTGATGTGGAAAAATGCAAAGGTTGCAACCTTTGTGTTGTTGCATGTCCTACTAACGTGCTAGCGCTAGCCCATGAAGTAAATGGCAAAGGGTATAACTATGCCTATATGGCAAACCCTGAGGCTTGTATTGGCTGTGCAAACTGTGGGCTTGTGTGCCCCGATGGCGTAATTGAAGTTTACAAGGTAAAGGTTGAGGCAACCGCCTAACCCACAAAGGTTATTCACATTTTAAAATATTAATAAAATGGCAGATTACAGACTAATGAAGGGGAATGAGGTTATTGCCGAAGCCGCTATCCGCTGCGGTTGCGATGGGTATTTTGGTTACCCTATTACCCCTCAGTCAGAAATTATGGAAACGCTAATGGACCGCAAACCATGGGAAGAAACAGGCATGGTTGTGTTACAAGCTGAAAGTGAAATTGCTGCAATCAACATGGTCTACGGCGGTGCTGGTTGCGGAAAAAAGGTTATGACATCATCTTCGAGCCCAGGGATTAGCCTCAAACAAGAAGGTATAACCTATATTGCTGGTGCTGAACTTCCATGTTTAATTGTAAACGTAGTTAGAGGAGGACCCGGACTAGGAACTATCCAACCTGCTCAGAGCGACTATTTTCAGGCTGTTAAAGGTGGCGGACACGGTGACTATCACCTAATTGTTCTTGCTCCTGCATCAGTTCAGGAAATGAATGATTTTGTTGGGTTAGGTTTCGACTTAGCATTCAAATATCGCAATCCAGTTATGATCCTCTCCGATGGTGTTATCGGACAGATGATGGAGAAGGTAAAACTAAGCGATGTTAAGCCTAGATGGACCGAAGCAGAAATTAGAAAAAACAATGGAACATGGGCAACCACAGGTAAAACGGCAGATAGAGATTACAACATTATTACTTCACTTGAGCTAGATAGTAGCCGTCAGGAGAAGTTTAACCACAAGCTGATTGATAAATACAACATCATTAGGGAGAAAGAGGTTCGTTACGAGATGATTGATTGCGAAGATGCAGAATATATTATCGTTGCGTATGGTTCATCGAGCAGGATTAGCCAAAAAGCAATTCAACTTTGCCGTGCAAAAGGTCTTAAAGTTGGACTACTTCGCCCAATAACCCTATTCCCCTACCCAACTGAAATTATCAGAGAACTTGCTGATCGTGTTAAGGGATTTCTTGCTGTAGAAATGAGCGCAGGCCAAATGGTTGAAGACGTTCGCCTAGCAGTTAACGGAAAAGTTCCCGTTGAGCACTATGGCCGCCTTGGCGGAATGATTCCTACTCCAAACGAGGTTGTTACCGCAATTGAAGAGAAAATTATTAATGTGAAGTAATCATGGAAGTAAAAGATATCATTAAGCCAGAAAATCTGGTATACAAAAAACCATCGCTTTTAACTGACAAAGTTACCCACTACTGCCCTGGCTGTAGTCACGGAGTAGTTCATAAACTAGTTGCCGAGGTTATTGAAGAGATGGGGATACAAGAGAAAACTATTGCTGTATCGCCTGTTGGATGCGCAGTACTTGCATACAACTACATTAGCGTTGACTGGCAAGAGGCTGCTCACGGTAGAGCTCCAGCTGTTGCTACTGCAATATCGAGGTTAATGCCCGAGAAGTATGTTTTTACCTATCAGGGAGATGGTGACTTAGCATCAATTGGTGCAGCCGAAATAATTCATGCCTGCAACCGTGGTGAGAACATTGTGGTTATTTTTATAAATAATGCTATTTATGGAATGACCGGTGGTCAAATGGCACCAACAACCCTTGTGGGTATGAAAACTGCCACATCACCCTACGGACGGGATGTGAAACTTAACGGGCATCCACTAAAAATCACCGAACTTATTGCACAATTGCCCGGTACAGAATTTGTTACTCGCCAGGCAGTTCACACTCCTGCAGCTGTACGCAAATGCAAAAAAGCTATACTAAAAGCTTTCCAGAATGTTGGTGAGAAAAAGGGTACTCAATTTGTTGAGGTAGTTTCTACCTGCAACTCTGGATGGAAGCTTAATCCCGTAAAATCAAATGAGTGGATGGTTGAGAACATGTTCCCATTCTACCCGCTTGGCGATTTAAAAGGTTAATAAGTAATTTAAAACTATTGAAGCTATGACAGAAGAAATAATAATAGCCGGGTTTGGTGGACAAGGTGTTCTCTCAATGGGGAAAATCCTTGCCTACTCGGGCATTATGCAAGACCAAGAAGTATCGTGGATGCCATCGTATGGGCCAGAAATGCGGGGCGGAACCGCAAACGTAAACGTTATTCTTAGCGATGAGCGAATCAGCTCACCCATTCTTCACGATTTTGACTCTGCAATAATTCTTAACCAGCAATCGCTCGATAAATTTGAGAAATCGGTTAAACCTGGCGGTGTTCTAATATACGACCCCAACGGTATAACCCGTCATCCTGAGCGTAAGGATATAAAAATTTACAGGGTTGAAGCTACCGAAGAGGCTACAAAGTTACAAAGTGCAAAAACTTTTAACATGATTGTACTAGGTGCATACCTTAAGGTTAAGCCTATTGTTAAAATGGATAATGTGGTTAAAGGTCTTGAAAAATCATTACCCGAAAGACACCACCATCTAATCCCCATGAACGTTGATGCCATTAAGCGTGGACAAGAGGTAGTTAAGGAGTACCACCCAAACTAATTCTTAAATTAATCTAAAAAAAAGGCTGATGGAAATCCATCAGCCTTTTTTTTAAATAGTGTAATCCCCCAAAAGTGTTTTTCGTTTTATTGGTTTGCTGAATTCTTAACGCAACGCACGGAGAAACTAGGAGTCTGAATGCCACCCGCATCCAATAATTGATTAACTCCACCATTGTTATCAATTTGGTAAGCCGTAACACCATCAGCACTCCAAAAGTAGCCTGAAAACTTGAAATCATTATAGATCCAGTTAGGAGCATAATAATCACCAAAACCACCTGGAACAGCAGTAAACCCTGATGTATTTGTTGGTATAATATCACCACCTGTCCAAAGCCCTGAATTATCTAATAAACCAGCAGTTAAGGAATATGCATTCATAGCCCAATTGGGACCTCCAACTGTCCAGAATAGCTGTTCCCATTCAATTATGGTTGGAATATGCCATCCAGTTGGGCACAATGCATCGCTTATTGCAAATTGGCCATAAAGTTTACCATAAACCTCAGGAGCAGTCTCAGCAGCGGGATTAAAAGCTACACTGCTAGGGTCTAGTACACTGCCATCATTTAATGTTGATGTTCTAAGGTTTTGTTTCATCCAAATCTGATTTCCAATCGTAACCGTTTCATAGCGGTTTCCTTCAATATCAACTATAGGCAATGAACCAATATTCCCGCCAGTTAACACATCGCCCTGAATATTAACATCGCCATCCGCATTAAGATTATTGAGAATGGTAGTAACTTCACTATCAACGGTTAAGTAGTTAGCATACTCCTTAGTTTGATCGCTAAAACCACCAACTGCGAATCCACCCCTGTTCCCTTTTGCTGGATCATCGGTTAATGTAAACTTAGCGCTATCGGATTTTAGGGTAAAGAAGTTATGGGTAATCCCTTTAGTCTGATCGCTAAATCCTCCAACAGCAAATCCGCCTCTATTGCCTTTCCCTTTTCCGGTGGGCTGAAGTATATTAAACTGTACCTTATCGGGGTAGATGGTTAAATAATCAACTTCACCATCTTTAATTTGATCGCTAAAACCGCCAACGGCAAAACCACCTCTATTCCCTTTTAGCCCCTCTTCGGCGCCTACATAAACCCTTGTTCCCGATTCGTAAACTGCAAATACGAGTAACCCTTCGCTGTTACGGACTGAGAAGAGAGGCTCCTCTGGGTTACGGCCTTCCTCTGGTAGTATTTCCACAGTATTAAGGTTAACTGACATCCGACTGGATGCAGCCCAAGCATTGCCATTGTGCACAACAGTTTGCCCCTGAACGGCATCGCCCTGAATTGCATTTCCGGCATGAAGTGCATAAGGAACGGAAAGAATTTGAGAAACACCTAAAGTAACAAAAGATGCATCGCTCGCTTTCTTTATATCAAGTTGAATGAAAATTCCTTCGCTCCAAGGAGTTAATGCAAAATTACCCGTGGGGTTTTGCCCCCCACCTACTTCAACTGCAATTATACCTTGTGCACTTGTTGTAAGATTATGGTTTTCTTGATAAACAATGTCACCATCTAAAGTGGCCTTTCGAAGAATAACCTTAAGGTCAACTTGCTGATTGGCCATAATAGAGCCATCAGTATTTCTAACTGCAGCCTGATAGCTGAACTTTTGGGGCACCTGCCCAATTGCCAAAACTGGCAGAAATAATGAAATAAGTAGTAAGAGTAGTACCTGTCTCATGGTTTATTTGGTTTTTAGTTATACATATCTTTCTGTAGTTAAAAGTATGCCATATTTATTCAGAAATCAATTTATACTGTAATTTTTTTTACTGATGAACCAAAAAAAGTGATAAATGGCTAAATATATGATATTAAGACATACAAATAATATAAACATTAAAAGCAAAGAATTGTTTGAGAAACTTATGCTTTACTTAACCCTTAGCCCAACAACAGTAATATCATCGCGTTGCATTACATTGCCCATAAAGCGGTTAAGTGCAATTTCCAATTTTTCGCCAATAACTGGCATTGGGCTTGAAATATTATTCTGGATATTTGCCGTTAGCCTTTTTGATGAGAATTTTTTTCCAATTGAATTATTCTGATCCGTAATGCCATCAGTGTAAAGAAAGATGGAATCGCCTGATTGTAGGTGCAACAATCTATTCACATAGTGAGGATCGATATCGGGAAGAACTCCTCCTATAGATTTTCTATTCCCTCTTATAAGATCAATACTACCTTCAGAATTTGAATGAAATAGCAAGTGCCTGTTTGCTCCAGCAAAATTAACCAGGTAATTGCCCTCGTCAGTTTGATCAATCATGCAAATGGAAACATCCATTCCATCGAAGTTTTCTCCCGAGTCCTGATGAAGAACAGTCTTGAGCATCTTGTCGAGTTCGGTTAATATTTTTGCTGGACTGTGTATTTTTCTCTCGTTGATTATCTCGCTAAGCATACGACTACCTATCATACTCATAAACGCTCCAGGTACGCCATGTCCAGTACAATCAACAACCGCAAGAATAAACCTTTTCACGCCCTTTTTACCTGCTTTCTGCAGTTGCGAGAACCAATAAAAATCGCCCGAAACAACGTCTTTTGGCTTATAAAGGATAAAGTACTCAAAGTGCTCATCAATGCTTTTATTGTCGGGTAAAATTGCCTGTTGTATAGTGTGAGCGTACTGGATGCTAGCACTCGTTTGCTTATTCCGATACTCTAACTCATCCCGTTGGGCCTCAATCTCCTCCTTTTGCTGTATAAGTTCCTCGCTTTTAGCCTGGATATCTTTTTTTTGCTGAAGTATTTCCTTTGTCCTTTTTCCAACCAATTCCTGTAGTTTTAAATTTGATTGGATTAACATCTTAGTTTTTATCTTAACAAAAAGTATAACAATTAGTATGGCCAGTATTGAATATGCAAAATAGGCTATAGGATGCCAATACCATGGGCGTGCAATCACAAAAGAATACGCAGCCACGTTACTTTCAACATTAAACACGCTTAAGGCCTTTACCTTAAAGGTATATCTTCCGAAGGGTAGATTGGTGTAATCCTTCTCTTGATTTGAGTTCCATCCTGACCACACCTCTTCGAAGCCTTCAAGCATATGTGAATAAACCATTCTTTCCTCTTGTCCAAATAGTGTTGTAGAAAACCTAAAAGTTAAGGAATTCTGGCTATGGGGTATTTCGGGTATATTGCGACTTTCTTGAAAATTTCTAAGAAAATAGTCCTTATTGGAATAATTATTAATATATGTACCCCCAAATAATGGAGTGCCATCATTAATAAATACTTCACGAATAAGTAGATTAGGAATTTTTATGCTCTTATTCTTAATACTTGAATCGAAGCGATATAGGCCATCGGCTCCAGCAATCCATGTAACCCCATCCTTTTCAGCAAAAACATCGTAAAAAACCATACGAGGTATTTCATTAAACTCAGTGGGTGTCCGTATGAACTTACCTTGCTCATTAAGGAATGCTCTCTCTATGGTTCTTGCATTTTTATCAGTATACGACTCAAACCACAAATAACCGTTCTCATCAAAATTGTGAATTTTTATTCCCTTACTCCCATCTCCAAACTCAGTGCCTAGAGAATAGTTTGGTTTAAACGTATTGCTTTTGTAATCGAAATATGAGAGCCCATTTGAGCAGGACAGCATTAATTGGTCGTTTACAAATAGGAGTTTACAGTCTTCATTGAAACTACTACAATTTTCAATATCTACAAATTCTTTAATCTCATCGAAAACCAAACTACTTGGGTTCTGTAATTTAGCCCTGATTATTCCTCGATACCGATTAACAAACCAAATATACCCTTTAGAATCTTCAACAATATCTTCAATATATCCATCAATATTGGCGAATTTACCCAAGTACTGCCATACTCCGTCTTTATACTTAGCCAATCCAATACCATCGTACAATCCCAAGAGAAGGATATCAGCATATTGTTTTAGCTTAAGTATAGCAAAAGTTGGTTCTGCATCGCCTCTTATCTTACTAGCATTAAAACCATTAACACTATAAACGCCATCGCCAGTAGCGACTAATAAGTGATTTTTTTTGTCGGATGTTTTAACACCCAGCATATCCCACGATAGGTTTAATATTCCGTTAACGCGCTTAAATAATCCTTTATCCAGAGCAAATACACCTGCATTTGAGGATATGTAAAGTATAGAACCATGTCGGTAAACTGTTTGAAGAACACCCTGAACCCCAAAATCCTCATCAAACGAAGTTAAGGGAGAGTTTAATGCTGAATACGAAATTCCGTTATTGAGCGCTAGCCAAATATTATCCTGACTATCGCAGGTTAAATGCCAAACTGTTTCATCTTGTATACCCTGTGATTTGCCAATGTACTGGACAATATCTCCATTACTATCAATAATAGCCACACCGCCTCGGTAAGTGCCAAAGGCAAAATTCCCATTGGGTAAAGTGATGCCATTGTAAACCCAATTCTGCTTAAAGAAATTATCATTTGATGTTTTAAAAGGTTTTATTGTTACGGCAACTGTATTTTCGCTCTCGTTATTGGTTAATCCGTACAACCAGAATCCATCGCTTTGAGTTGCTATTAGTAATCGATCCTTGTCATAGGGTAGCATTGAATAAATACGCGTATTCTCAAAATGGGCACCACTAGGGGCAAGGGTTAACGTATCGTTTGCCAAAACTGTTAATCCTACCTGAGGCTGAAGTGAGTATATTTTTCCATTAACAAAATAAGTTCTATGAAAAAGGGTCTTAGGATAAAAAACAGAGTACTCATCTTTATACAATCTAATTATGCAACTGTTACTACTAAAGTAAATACCATGGTTGGTTGCAAATACCTGCCTAACTAAGCCAACTTTTACACTGGTTTTAGGCACTAGGTCCATTAGCGATTTATAAACCATATACCCCAAACTGTCAGGAGTAAGAAATCCTATTTCGTCTTGTCCCCCAACCCAAACTCGACCTTTACTATCGGTATCAAGGCAACGAGCAACAACACCTTTAACGGAAATTGATCTCCAGGCAGTTCCATCGAACTCTAGAATACCGTTATTGTTTGCTGCATAAATAAGGCCTCTCTGATCCTGAATTATTGCCCAGTTCTGAAAATGTCCAAGGTAGTCTCTGTGCGAAAAGTTCTTATATGGTAGTCGTCCAATAGCTTGAACGTGATAAGCATTTAAATTTAATAAAATCAGCAATAATAACCCTCGCAAAATTCTCATAGATTGCTTAAAAGAATTAAACATGCAGGCAAAGTAACAAAAAAACCAAAGTATTACTACTCAAATAAAAAGAAACAGGTTATTCGTTTAAAAAATAATGGCTCAATTAAACTTTTAACACTAATCATTAAAAAAGATATAGGATAGTAATTAAATAGTCGTAAATTGCGAACGCATTTTGTACATGCAACATAATGCTTGGTTTTTTATTTTTTTGGTTGAACATTATTCGTGTTTTTGGGGAAGGAGGCTTTTGGTTGGGCCTCCTTTCTATTTTTTACCCATACAATTCCGCCTTTAAAATTGCACTAAATCCCAATGAACATCTGCAATTAAGACCCTAATTACCTACTAATTAAAACTATTTTCTTGATACTTGCTATCCTTTGAATCAAAGGGTAACTCATAGTCATTACCATAATTCCTCCTCTTAAACTAAGGTTATAGAATCGTAACCAAATAGGTTTTCTGTGCCTCAGTGTCAAAACAGACTGCAAGCTATTGCTAAAAGTTAACACTAAATTCAAGAGCATATAAAATACCACTAAAAAAAGCGGGAACCATTGGCCCCCGCTTTAATTAAAAGAACTTTTTATGTTAGAATTTGAAAATATTGTCGAGTGAAACCTTTTCAACAGGGCCAAACTTTGTGGTTAACTCTTTAAAGTTAAATACTTTTTCATTCCCTAGGATAACATAAGTCTTGGGTTGATTCTTAATATACTTCTCGTTAAAAGCAATCACATCATCAATGGTCATAGTCGGAATAGTATCCCAATACATTTTTCGGATATCACCTTTATAGCCCATCCTATCTGCATTCAAATAATTCCAAATAATGCTCATCTTGGTAACCCGCTCATTACGAATATTGTTCAGAATTGATTCTTTGGCCAAACCGAACGCTTTATCGGAAACAGGCATGTTATTGTACAAATCATCAAAAGCGATGAAAGCATCAACAACCTTGTCGTTTTGGGTACCAATAAAACCTGTGTTCATAAATGGTTCATCGGGTTTACTAGGTGTACGGTAGATGGAATATGCTGTATAAGCCAGACCTCTCTTTTCTCTTAACTCCTGGAAAACAATTGCGCTCATTCCAGAACCAAAATAATTATTAAACAGGTTAATTTTTGGAAGTAGGTCGTAATCGTAATCAACACCACGACTTATGAGCTGCAAATTCGACTGGTTTGCATCGTAATGCGAGAATACCACCCTGTTTTTAGATGTCTCTAACTTCTGGAAGATATGAGCAGCAGGAACTGCAGCAAATTCTGCGGGTACATTGTGTATCTCTTCAACCATTGTTTTAAGATCCTGAGCAGATGATGGTCCGTAGTAAAGGATTTTGTGAGGGAACGTTGATAAACTCTTAATCTTGCTGATTAGTGTTTCCGAATTAACACCCTTAAGATCGTTGTTGGTAGGCTTGCTATTAAATGGCGATTTAGGACCATAAGTTGCATAATCTACCAATCCGGAGAATACCATACGCTGATTCTGCATTGAGTTATTGCGCGAGCGAAGCTCGTTTTGGATATAACTGGCAAGTGCAACATCATTGGGCTGGCAATCGGTCATTAACGATTCGAGCAACCTTACGGCAGCCTCTTGATTATCACTTAATCCACTAACGTAAACATATGTTTCATCGCTTGATGAGAATACGTTAAATGAACAAGCTAATTTATAGAACTCCTGCTTAATCTGCTCTGCAGTAAACTCTGATGTACCAAGGTACTTAAGGTATCCTGAGGCAAGGTTTAGCCAGTTATCGTTATCGGTACCAAATGGATAGTAGTAGTATAGCGAGAAGGTTTTATTCTCAACGTTCTCTTTATGAAGAATTTCGAGATTAGTAGAGGTAGTTACTTTATTTAAATCCTTCTCAAAATCGATGAATGCAGGCTCAATTTCAACCACCTGACGCTCTTTAAACGATTTTAGATAATCTGACTCTACATCTCGATTAATATGTATTGGAGTAATTGAAGGCTTGTCAACAAGTTCAATCTCAGGTTTTCCCTGACGCTTATAAACCACAGCATAGTTGTTGTTTAGATGCTCATTGGCAAAGGCAACAATTTGATCCTTAGTAATTTTTCCAAGTTCATCAATATACGAAACAACATCTTTCCAATCGATTCCATCAGTAAAGCTCCTCGACATCGCCCAAGCTCTACCCGAGTTGCTTTCGAGGCTACGCATTTCGTTCAATTTCAGATTGTTGATTGTCGCTTCAATCATCCAATCGGGGAACTCTCCCTTTTTCAAAAGATCTACTTGCTCCAATAGAATATCCTTAACCTCTTCAAGGGTTTGTCCGCCCTTATTCATGCCGTAAAGGTTAAGTGTGGAATAATCGGAAAGGGATGAAACATAAGCACCTGAACTAAGCGTTTTCTGTTGAAGATTTACGTTTAAGTCGATAAGTCCAGTTGATCTATTGGATAGCATCATGCCTATCATATCAGCCATCATGGCCTCACGACTACCTGCACCAGGGAAACGGAACCCAACATTCACACGTTCTGCTTCAAGGCCAATAACCTCTGCAACAAGAGGTTCTTCAATTAGTTTCTCAGGTTCAAAAGTAAATTTAGGTACCTCTTTTTTCACCAATTTACCAAAGTGCTCATCTATTATCTTTATTGCCTCATCGGGGTCGAAATCGCCGGAGAGTATAACCGCCATATTGTTTGGCACATAATACTGATTATAGAAGTTCTTAATGTTGATTATAGATGGATTCTTAAGGTGTTCGGACTCACCCAAAGTAGTTTGCTGGCCATAAGGGTGGTTGGCGTATAACAGGCTATTAAGTGCTTCATTTGCTTTGCGTCCGTCATTTGTAAGCGACATATTCTTTTCCTCATAAACGGTTTCTAACTCGGTATGGAAAAGCCTTATGGTAGCATCGGCAAAACGCTCGGCTTGTATAATAGCCCAATTCTCTAGCTGGTTGCTTGGTACATTCTCCATGTAAACGGTAAAATCGTTAGATGTTCCAGCGTTTGTTCCCTTTGAGCCAATTGCACTCATTAGCTTATCGTACTCATTAGGAATAGCAACCTTAGATGCCTCGTAGGAAACACTATCGATTACTTTATAAATTTCGGCACGTTTTGCAGGATCGGTCTCGTTGCGATACTCCTCAAAAAGAGTTTCAATTCTATCGAGCATTGGCTTTTCCTTTTCCCAATCGAGGGTACCAAAGGTAGATGTTCCTTTAAACATTAGGTGCTCAAAATAGTGAGCAAGGCCAGTAGTTTCGGATGGATCATACTTGCTACCCACCTTTACAGATACATAGGCTTGAATACGAGGCTCATCCTTATAAACACTCATATAAACTTTGAGCCCGTTATCGAGGGTATAAATCCTTGTATTCATTGGATCTCCGGGAACGGATTTGTAGCTATACTTATCGCACGATGACATAACGCCAGCGAGCAACGGAAGTAGCAAAAACATTGAAAGCAGTCTTTTCATTTCAGATTGGTTTAGGTTAAAAATCTATGTGATTGAATCTATTGATATAAACAAAAATATGTTATAAAAATTACTGAATTAGCATAAACTACTATGACAAACAATAATGATTTAGGTTTAATTTCTTTATAATCCTGTACTTTATTAGCAAAATACAAAAAATTAAAAAAAATCAAAAAAATATTAGTCTAAACGTACATCTTATTCCATTATATCGTAAATTTAATATCAAACTCATCCCCCTTTTTTATGAAAAAAATACTTGCTGTAATAATGCTCCTAACAGCAGGAGTCACCTTTTATGCAAGGGCAAATACTGCAGATACTATTCCTGCTTTTATTGGAATTACCTATGTTCCATCGCTTAAATGGTATGTTACAAATATTTTTGGTGCTGATCCAGAGTTGCTAAGTTATAACTTCAACTCTAATACTCTTTCATCTTACGAGGGAAGTATTGGTATAAAGCGAATAGGAATGAGGGTAGGGCTTTCGGCTCAGGTCGATCATAACTTTGTTGGGAAGATTCAGCGTTACGGCGGATATGTAGGTTTAAAATCCTATTGGCTTCGCTTGCAAGGCTCTAGCATTTCTGGGTCGGTCGATTGGGCTGGAGAAACCCCTGTTGGCTCATTTAGTGAATACAATTTCAAGAATAAATTTTTTTCTGTTGAACTACTTAAAACCTTTAAAAAGAGACGATACGTTGATGGCAAGTGGAAAGCCTCTCACGTTGAAAACCAAATGGGTTGGTATTGGGGCATTGGTTATTCCCGAATTAGCCTACCTGTAATGTTTGCCACCCTCACAACACCTGGAGGTAGAGAGCACCAAAGTTTTGGTGTATCTGCTTACGACACTCTTTTTACAGGAAAGTATTACACCATAGGGTTTGGTGCCGACCTTCTTCGCCAACTTTGTTTGTCGAGGGGTATGTATAGTTTAACCCCGGGTGTTGCGCCAAAGCGATTTGCCATGTACGTTTCTTTTCTTGATAGATTTGGGTTTGGTACAGGTTACCATTCTAAATATGCTAAAGAAATGGGTGAAGCCCTAAACCCTGGAAAAGAAATGGTAAGCCTAAAAGGCTTTTCAAGTGCAATAGACTACTCTCTCTCGATTGGATTTCGTTACTACATTCCTGTTAAGCCAGTATTCCTTGTTTTTGCAGCAGGTTACGACCTCGATGGCGGCATAGTTTTAAACTTTGGCGGACCCGCCGATACCAGTACCGACCTTGGTTATGACTCTAGTTTCTTTTTCATAAACCATGGTTTTTCAGTAAAAATTTATATCTCATTGATAGGTAGGGAGTAGATTTTTTTGAAGTATAAATAACCTACGGTAAAAACATAATCGACTGTTTTTATTATAATTACATAGCATTTTAATAATTTTTTTAACTCGTTAACTCCCTTTAGAAGGTTGCTGAACTGGCTGCCCTCTTAACTAAACAATATAGAGTGATTATTCAATATTATTGAATAATAAATAAAATAGGAGGCTGTCTATTTAAGATCATTAAGACTCTTTAGACAGCCTTCTATTATTACCAAATATTTAATTATTACTAGCCTTATCAGCAATTATTTATGTTAAAAAAAGAGTGTTTTATTTTAGTATATGACAAAAAAATAAATAACTGAATACCAATAATATAGGGCTATAAGTATTTGGTTAATACTCTGAATATCAGTATCTTACAAGAAATTACCGCACTTCAAAGTAAGAATACACGACACCCAGAGTAGAGGATAAAAGTAGTGAATTAGTTTCCATTTTCCATGAACAAACAGGTAGAAATCTAGCCCGTGTAAAGTTCTTTGTTTTATTTATCAGTGCACTGTGTAAAATGCAGACCGTTGGCTTTGAGAAGCTTGCTACTGCATTTGATAGTAATGCCAGTACGAGTTCCTCGCTCAGGAGAATACAGCGGTTTATGGCAGCCTATCTTTTGGACACGGATTTAATCGCCCGCTTGATATTCAGGCTACTACCGCACAAACCCCCATACCGCCTAGCCATGGACAGGACGAATTGGAAGTTTGGTCAGCAGAACATTAATATACTCGTCATCGCAGTTGTTTACCATGGAGTTGCTTTCCCATTGATGTTTAAACTATTACCCAAATTTGGCAACTCAAATACCCATGAACGAATTGATCTGATTGAAAGGATTATTCGATTTTTGGGCACTGAGTCTTTAGATTGCTTGACAGCAGACCGGGAGTTTGTGGGAGAAAAATGGATTAAGCACCAGAATGAAAGGCGAATTCGGTACTATATTCGTATCCGTGAAAACTTTTGGGTCGAACAACCACGCAATGGGAAGCGGGTTAAGGCCAGCTGGCTGTTTGCCGATTTGCCATTAAACGGTTGCCGGGTGAATCAGCGCATCGTTTCCCTGAACAACCAGCTTTGTTATCTCTCAGGTTCTAAAGTAAAAGACAAAAAGGGAAAACCTGAATTGCAGCTTGTTATCTCATTCAACAAACCTGAAGATGCACTGGCCATTTACAAGGAGCGATGGCAGATTGAAACGGCATTCAAAGCGCTTAAAACTAGTGGGTTCAACATTGAGGATACACACCTGACGGAAATTGATCGAATTGAAAAACTGTTTGCCTTTGTGATGATTGAATTTACATGGGCCTATTTGGTGGGTGATTATTTGCATAAGTACGTCAAACCAATAAAAACCAAAAAACACGGGAAAAAGGCTAAAAGTTTATTCAAATACGGGCTAACTTACATTGCAACTGTGCTATTAAACGCTTATTTTCAAGATGATATTAATATTTTTAATTTTTTGTCATGTACTTAGTTGGGGCTAATATAATGGTATTCCAATTCTTGCAGAAAATAATCGGTTGATTGCTCGTAATGCGCTTGGCATAATAATTATCGGCAAATAATCTCAACGCCCTTATAATGATAACAGTATTGTTAATGGAATGACCTATTCCAAGTGCTTCTTTGGCACAATCAAGACCTTTCTCAAAATTAAAGTTACGATAATGTGCAGAGCCCATTTCACAAATAATACCTGCTTCGAACTCAGTATCCCTATTTTTTAAAAAGTGCTGAAGGCTGTCAATTGTTTCCCTATATATCGCCTCGTTAACCGAATAAGAGTTACTATGAGAAGGCAGTTCCTGCGGCTCTTCAAAATCAACTTCTACGCTGGTATTTGGGTTGCTTTAAGTTATAGATATAGTGCCTCCGGCTAAATTTCTTTCAGCAAAAGAAGGAGGATTACAAAAAAGCAGATAAAAAAAAGAGAGTAGAATTAACGAATTTAGCATTGCACTCATTGTAAATTACTGAACAAAAAAGCACTATTTATTCGTGAAAACTAAATTACGGATAATTTTTCGGGTAATTCGTTAAAAATATTCGCAATTGGTTATTCTGAGCAAGACGGGCAATCTTTGGGGGATTTATTTATGCAAAAACAGCAGGAATAATAAGAAATAAAATCTTTAACTCGTTTTCCTATACCTCTTTACAGCAAAAAAGGTAAATGAAGTTGCAATAACAATCAGAGCATACAAATCTGAACTAATTTGGTGGAAACCAGAGCCTTTTAGCATAACCATTCTGTTAATGCGTATTAGGTAGACCATTGGGTTAACCAAATTTACTTTTTGTGCCCATTGGGGCATGCTCTCAAGTGGTGTAAAAATTCCGCTCATCAGAATAAATATTATCATAAAGAAAAACGCAACGAACATAAACTGTTGCTGGGTTGATGAGTAGGTTGAGATAAAAAGCGCCAAACCGAGCACGGAAATTAGAAAAACAGCGGAGCAGAGGAACAGTAGGCCTATACTTCCTTGAAACGGAACACCAAAAAATAACCTGCCAATAAGCAAACCAAGAGCCAAATCAAAGAGGCTAATCACAAGGAAAGGGAACATTTTTGCTGTAATAAATTGATACTTTTTTATTGGGGTAACGTTTATCTGTTCAATGGTACCCACTTCCTTTTCTTTTACAAAGTTTAGCCCTGCCAAAAGGAATCCAATAACCGTAACCAGAATTGCAAGAATACCCGGAAGCATAAAATAGCTATAGTTGAGTGTTTCGTTATACCAATGCCTGCTTGAAATATTAATTTGTGGTTTACTTAAACTGGCAAGTGGAACAGCATTTTCGACAGCAATATTCATGTTAAAATTCTGAATTACCCCATTTAGATATGCCAACGAGAGTTGGGCAGTTGTTGCATTTATGGCGTTTATTGAAACCATGATTTTACTTTGCTCCCCTACCCCTATGTTCTTACCAAATTTTGAGGGGATTTGCAAAACCATATCACATTTATTTTCCTGAAGTAAGGTATTGGCCTCTTCCTCGGAGAATGTTAAATATTTTATTTTAAAGAATGTTGAACCCTCAAGCTGGCTTATCAACTTTCTGGAATCGGCAGACATATCCCTATCAATCACACAAAGATTTACGTTTTTTATCTCGAAGGTTACAGCAGGAACAAGTATGAGGAGTTGAACCAATGGGACTGCAAATATTGCTTTCCCGATAAACTTATCGCGAAATATTTGGATAAACTCTTTTCTAATAAAATACAGTATTGTCCTCATTTTTAATTGTTTTTACCCACAACGGCTCCTACTCTAACCTAATTTTAAATTTCTTTACGCTCAACCCTATAAAAACTATTGTCATTAGGATTAGTATCAACGTTTCTTTCCAGATATACAAAAAGCCTGTGCCCTTAATCATAATGCTCTTTACTATTGTTATAAAATACCTAGGGGGCAATACTGATGATACTATATCATAAACCTTGGGCATATTCTCAATGGGAAATATAAACCCCGAAAGGAGAATAGTAGGAAGCAGCAAACCCACTAATGAAATGAATATTGCCTGCTGCATATTTTTTGAAACGGTAGAGATAAATATGCCCAATGAAAGACTCATTAGGATGTAAAGCATGCTTTCGGCTAGTAAAAGCAACATACTACCCTTAACCGGAAGGCCAAATACCAACCATGAAAGCGAGAGGATTAGTATTACGTTTATAAATGAAAGAATAAAGTAGGGTACTACCTTACCAATTATAATTTGTATTGGTTTAAGTGGCGATACCAGCAAAACTTCCATTGTCCCAAATTCCTTTTCGCGGGTTATGGTAATTGAGGTCATTAGGGCACAAATAAGAATTAAAATATAGGCTATAACCCCGGGTACAAACATGAAATGCCCTTTTAGTTCAGGATTATAAAACATGCTTACCTCCGATTGAACAAGAAGCCTACTCTCGCTTCCATCTTTAATAAAATCTTTGTTAAAATCGCTTATAATGGCTGACGCATAATTGGTAATAAAAGTTGCAGTATTAGGCTCTGAACCATCAGCAATGATGCTTATGCTGGCCTTACCTTGACTCATTAAATCGCGGCCAAAATTCTCACTGAAAATCACAACTGCTTTAGCCCTGCCCGACTTCAAAATATCATCAATATCGTTGTAGCTATGGAGATTATCAACGCCTCGAAAAAATCCAGAAGAACAAAATTTATCAGTAAGATTTTGGGTAACCTCATCTTTTGACAAATCAAGAAAAGCAATATCCACGTCCGTTATTTCGGTGCTTACCACAAACCCGAAAATAAGAATTTGCGCCGTTGGAATACCAAACAGGATGATTAACGTACGAAAATCTCTGAAAATATGAAGAAACTCTTTTTTTACAAATCCAATAAAACGTTTCATACTTTAACTCCTATTTGGTCGTGCAATTTTCACAAAAACCTCTTCAATAGATGAGGCGTTGTACTGTCTTTTAAGTTCGGTTGGTGTATCGAGCGCCACAATTTTACCATCGTTCATAATTGATACCCTGTCGCAGTACTCGGCTTCATCCATATAGTGTGTGGTTACAAAAACGGTAATACCCCTTGATGCGGCTTCGTAAATCAGTTCCCAAAACTGACGCCGGGCCATGGGGTCAACGCCCCCTGTGGGCTCATCTAAAAAAACAATTTTGGGCTCGTGCAGAATGGCCACAGAAAATGCAAGTTTTTGCTTTAACCCAAGGGGTAAAGAGGATATAAGCCTTTTGCCATACTCCTCAAACTGAAGACTTTTTAAAAGTTCATTCGTGCGTTCCTTAATAACTTTTTTTCTTATACCGTAAATTCCACCATAAAGCATTATATTCTCATTAACCGTAAGGTCTTGGTATAGAGAGAACTTTTGGGACATATACCCAATATTCTTTTTAATTTTCTCAGGATACTTTTTTGCATCAAAACCTGCCACAATCACCTCGCCCGAAGTAGGTTGCAACAAACCCGAAAGTATTCTAATTGCAGTGGTTTTACCTGCTCCGTTTGCCCCCAAAAAACCAAAAATCTCTCCTTGGTACACATCAAAATTCAGATTATCGTTGGCCACAAAATGTTCAAATTTTTTAACCAGATTTTTGACTGTAATTACCTTCCCGTTTGTCATAAATAGTACTTGCTTATTCTCAGTGTATAAGTATTTTACATTAACTCAAGGAATCTATCCTCAATCCCTGCTTCAGCTTCGGCAATGGTAGCATCAGCAATACCATTTTTTTTAAGGTACTCTAGCAATGAAATATCAAATAGGTCGTTGGTAAAAGTTATATGCACCGAGTCGCCAAAAGGATAGGCTGTATTGATTCCTGAAAAGTTCCTTAACGTATTAATGAGCTGATACTTTGCAGTGGCTTTTACGCTGAATAGTTTCTTGGTAAAACCATCCTTAATCTTTTCGGGCTTATCAATAAGCATTATTTTGCCATCCTGCATAAGGGCTACCCGATTACATCGCATGGCTTCATCCATATAGGGTGTAGATACAATTACCGTTATATTATGCTGTTTCAAATTTTTCAGCATCTCCCAAAATTCTGCTCGCGATACTGCATCAACACCAGTTGTTGGCTCATCGAGAACAAGCAAAGAGGGTTTATGGATAAGCGCACACGAAAGGGCTAGTTTTTGCTTCATCCCACCCGAGAGTTTACCTGCTAACCTCTTTTTAAAGGGTTCGATGTGCGAATAAATATCAGAAATTAGGCTGTAGTTCGCTTTAACCGTGGTACCAAAAACGGTTGCATAAAACCTAAGATTTTCTTCAACCGAAAGGTCCTCATAAAGGCTAAATCGACCGGGCATATAGCCAATGCTCTTGCGTAATTCTTTGTAACCAGTAACAGCATCAAGCCCTAGAACCCTCATTTTTCCTGCATCGGGCACAAGTAGAGTGGTAATGAGTCTAAAAAGGGTAGTTTTACCAGCACCATCGGGACCAATAAAGCCAAATATTTCACCCTCATTTACATCAAAATTGATATCGCTTAGAGCTTGTACATCTCCAAATCGTTTTTCAATTCCAGATGATTCAATTACTTTTTGCATAACCTTAGAAAATTGCCTCACCGGGCATGCCCGATTTCATTGTACCATCGTTAGCCACATCAATGGTTACGGCATACACAAGCGTTACACGCTCCTCTTTTGTTTGTATTATTTTTGGTGTAAACTCCGCCTTTTCGGCAATATGCGATATCATTCCTTGAAAGGTTTTATACCCTGTATCGCCATCATCGACCCTAACCGTACATTGGCCACCAAGTTTAATGCTTCCCAATTGCGCTCCGCTAACATAAACCTTAAGTTTGATTACCGACAAGTCGGCAATTTTAGCTAATGGTCTTCCTGCACCAGTAAGCTCACCTTCCTCGGCATATTTCTCTATTAGGGTTCCCTTAAGCGGGCTTTTAACGCTACATCTATTAATTTGCTCATCCATTGTAGCTCTCTTGGTTTTATAAACCGATATTTCAGATTCAATTGATGCTCTTTGGGTGCTATTGGCCACTATTTGCTTTTGCAATACGGCCCGCTGCCCAAGCAAGTCATCGTATTGCTTTTGGGTTGCAGCCTCATTTTTTAGCATATTTTCAGTCCGCTCAATGTTGATATTCAGGTTTGCAATCTGCTGATTCAGAATCTCGTTCTGTGCATTTACTGAACCTATACGGGTACTAATACTCTTAATACCAGCATCTATTTCATCTTTTTGGAGATGAAACAGGGTAGTATCGACAAGTACAATTTGCTCTCCCTTAGCTATTTCTGAGCCTTTTGCAACATCAAATTTCAGAATACGTCCACTCGTTTCTGCAGATACAATTACCTCGGTTGCCTCAAAGGTTCCGTATGCATCTGCTTGATCGCCATTTCCGGAACACCCTGCAAACAGAGCAATTGAAATAATGGCTATTAATCCAGTTCTCATATTATTACTTATTATTAGTTTATCTCTTTTCCGCAGATATTGTAGAACTCTACCCTTGCCTTCGCAAGATTAATACTGTGGATTTCGTGATTTATTAGGGTTTGCTTTTCCGAGTTCAGCTCATTGAGATATTCGGTGGCAGTTATTGCGCCATTTTTATACTGCGATTCGGCTGTTTGGGTAATTCTTTTGCGCAATTCAATCAGTTGCCTATCAGCCTCAATCAACGATTCAAGGCTCTGTATTTCTGAACTCTTGGCATCAAGAAGTCTTTCGAGGTTATCAGTCAAGTCAACCTTTCTACTCTCAATAATATTCTGCTGAAGTATAATAACTTGTTTTTCATTCTTCGCTTTGTTCCAGTCAAATATATTCCACTTAACACCTGCCCCAACCATATAGAACGGTGCAAACTCATCCTTAAAAAAATTACTGCCGGGGGGATTTCCATAGCCCGCTGTGGCAAATCCAAATGCCTTTGGCCTTCGCTTACTATCTGCTAGTTTCATAGTTGCATTTAGCTGTTCCTTTCTGAGGTCGAAAATTTGCAGTTCGGGCCGTTGCATTTCAGCTGTTATTTCTGTCTCTGTTTCGGGTATCGTAAATTCCACAGAGCCGTCAATATCAATCCCAATAAGGCTTGAGAGTATTTTTAGCAATGAGTTTTTTTGGATGGCATTTTCAGCAATCTGCTGCTCAATCTTTATCTTTTCGCAGGTTAGCACATCTATATCCGATTGTAATAACATACCACTCTCGTGCGCTGAGCCAAGCGAGGCTATTCGTTTGCCAATAATTTCGAGGTAATTCTGGAACAGCACTCTCTGCCTATCAATAAGTAACAGGTTGAAATAGTAGGTATTAATCTGGCTACGCAACTTATACAAATCTACCTCAATTTGCTTCTCGTTAATAATGTGTTCGGCTTTTTCAATGGCTCTTGCGCTTTTAACCGCGCCCCCATCGTAAATGGTTTGGTTAATATCGAGGGTAATTTTATACTGTTCGTGCGGTAGTGGCTTAATTTGATTAGCAATACCCGGTATGGGCAGCGAGCCCATAACCTCAGATAAATCCATAACCGACGAGTTATAAACAAAACTGCCATTGGCATCAAGGGTTGGAAGCCAACCCTTCGAGAGGTTTTTATCCTTTACTTGCCAAATCTGATTGTAAAGCTCCTTTTCGGAAGCTATTGGGGTTGATGCGTAGGCTTTATCATAACACTCCTTAAGTGATATGGAATTTTGGGCTTTAAGCTGCCCCACACCTATAGCTATGAGGACTAGAAATGTAAGTTTTTGTATGTTCATCCGTCTATTATTTATTTTTAATAGCATTAACAACAAAATCGGCGGCATACTCTTTCCGCTGTTCTATATAATCATCAAAAGAAAATTCATTTGTTTCAAATATACTGGCAATTAGCGCCCTGGCTGCAAACGGAAAAACACTTAATGCTAAAATGGAAGTTATTAACTGTGGTATAGATTCTCGAGTGATATTATACTTTAAAAATTCATCTTGGTGTTGTGTTTCAAGAGTATCCCACAAAGTATTAAAGTCGAGTTTCTCGATAAATTTTTTAACTATTGCTGGATTGCGGTTAATTTCGTTGAGGACAAAAGAAGCTAACCTAGGGTTTTGTTGAAGAAAAGATATGTGTTCCCTTAGAAAAAATCTTGTTTTTTCCTCTAGGGTAAGTTTTTCGTCTAATACTGGAGCAAACTTTTGAAACAATAGTCTTACAATCGCTTCGAATACAGCATTAAATAGCCGATCTTTTGATCGGTAATAGTAATGCAGCAATGATTTATTAATCCCTGCGCGGTCAGCAATTTCCTGCATTCGGGCACCGTCCATGCCTTTCTCTAAGAATATGGTTGTGGCTGCTTCAAAAATTTTTTCTTCCGTTTGCTTATCTTTTTCAGTCATTATACTTTAATAATTTTGTGTAAACACAAACCTTGACCATTTGGTTAAACCATGTGGTTCAATATCGACAATAAATCTAGAATAACAATTTATTTATGGGGGTTTTTAAAAAAATATTACTGAAAAGAGAAAAGGGTGACCAAAAAGCCACCCCCTTTTAAATGCAAAAGAGTAGAAATTATTTTAGGATTTTGTTAATCCATAACGATAAGAAGCTACCATTGGGAAGTAAACAAATAGCTTAGTTTATCTATTTATAAAAAAGCAGCTCCTCCTAAAATTGCTCCAAACACAGTAATCAATAAAATTATGCCTATTAGTGAAATCACTAATCCTGCAATAGCCAATCCTTTTGGCTCCTTAAATACACCAACAAAAGATAAAATAAGGCCTAATAGCCATAATATCCATCCTAAGAAAGGGACCCAACCCAGAAACAAGGCTATTAAGGCTAAAACGAAACCTGAGGTTCCAACACCGTTGGATTTTTTGTCACTTTGCTGAATAATTACTGTTTGTCCAGATTGACTTTGGGGGTTTTGTGTATCAGTTGTCATTTTAAAAAGAATTAGGGTTACCTACTCATAAGGCTTTTCGGTTTTCGCCTCCGCATTTTATTGTCGGAATAAATTAAAAAAAGAACTATAAGCAATTTAATAATTTTTATTGAAAAAAAACTGTGTGCTTTAAAAATATTTAGTTACAACTTTTAAAATAACTTTTCATCTTTTACTGCTCCCTTTAACCAAAGTGCTGAATTTGTCCAAGAAGTTTAGAGTCAAGAATGGCAATGATTAATTAAGTAAAAATTAGAAATTATTTTAAATAATCTTCAGCAACACTTATTTTAGGTTCAGAGCATTCATAAAACCTATAAAATGCAAACCTTCGGTTTAATCCAAAGCACGAACATTTTACATTTGAGTAAAAGTAGTTGAGCACATCTTCTATTTCATCTGCATTATTTACATGCTCATGTTTAAGTAAAGTTTCGTATTTCAACTTGTATTTTAATCTAAATTCTAGTCCTGTTGTTAATTTCCAGCCAAGCTTCCAAAGGATTGTGCCCTCATTGGGAATAGAAACCCGCAATGTGCCTCCTGTTTTTAATAATTGACATGTTTTTGCAACAACTTTTGGCAAATCAGTTATATGCTCAAATGTTGCAATGGATGTAATCCTGTCATATTTCGGGGATACCTCAATGTCATCAATATCATTGTAGATATTATCAATTTGGGATAAATATTTTGAGTTTTTATAAAGGGCTGTAAATGGTTCAATAATATCGTATGGTTTAGTATTTTCATATTGCAACTGATTTAGAGTTCCGGCTCCAATTTCGAGGGTATATCTATCAGTGCTGTTTGATAGGTCTTTTGCTACTTTTTTATGTAACCACGATTCCATCATTTTCGATAAGAATGATGCAGAAGTTTGCCCCTCACGATTTTTATAGTAATGATCATTGTAGATTTTTTTATAATCATCGGGTAAAATAGTTCGGGTTTTGGGGTATTTTGAAATCATATTATTACGTGTTAAGATTTTGTTTGCTTAAACATTTAAAATGCAATTAATTACTGCTAAAATATTTTAACCGAAATATTGCTGATCCTATCAATTGTAAACTCACAACCATTAGGATTCCATAAATAAAACTTTAGGCTTGCCTGATTATAGTTTTTTACACCTTTTAAGTTTATGACATGATCAAAATTAATTAATGAAAAGTCAGAATATGCTTTGCTGTCCCAATAAATAACATTGTTTTTGTTATTTCTAATCTCTACTACAATCTGAATGTTTTCATCTTTTGTGTAATTACTTATCTCTAATTTTGCAGTTAACAATATGTTTAAATATGAGGATTTTAAAGTGATTTGTGGAGTAAATCTTAATGGGAAAACATCAGTGCTTTCAACAACGATTGAGGCTTCAATATCGCTATAATGGTGTATTGAGATACTATCATTTTCTAAAATTCTTATTTGTTGTGTGTAATCCGAAATCATATTTGAAATTGAAAACATTTCAGAATACATTTCGACCTCTGACTCAATTGAGAATGAACTTATCTTATCATGTTTGTCTAGGCTAATAACTTTTATTTGGTTATACCCACTATGTAGTTCAATAAAATCAAAACCATTTATTTCAGCTTTTTTGTTTTCAGAATCTTTGGGATGAAAGATGAACATAAAATCCTTTGTTGCTGAGTAATAATGAATATCGGCTTTATTACAAGTTGCATTCATAAATAAATCAGTACCTCTATTAAAATCAATAGTTTCTTTATTGATTTCGGCAACAACAAACATAAAGTTTGTGAGTTTTTGGGTATGATTTTTTATAAATCTATAAACTTTTGCCTCAGGATTCTGGTTTATTAATAATTGTAATTCTTGCGGATTTTTGGCTGTAAAAAATACTCTATCAAATTTAACATGAATGTAGTTAGACCAATTAAAGTTTTGTGCAGCAAGAACGTAGCCCAACGGATCAGAATCATACATTTCGGGAGTATAAAAAACAGAGCCGTTATCCACCTTGTTAAATGCTCCTTCTTTAAAGAGATCGTCTAGCAAAGTAAATCGGAGTTGACTTTTTTCCCAGCCCCTACTTACGTGATCATTAGTATAAGACGTTATTATTGATATATAACCAATTACAAGACTCAAAGCTAAGATTACACCGTACTTAAGACATTTAATTCTATTAACCCATTTAATCATTAGGTAAAATAGGAGTAAAATAATCACCCAAATTCCGAAATACGAATAAAAGGAAGTTACATAGCCTTTGATATATGCATATTCAATAGCATTGTATTTTTCGGCAACGCCCAAGATTGAATGAGCCGAAATTGCAAATAATGAAGCGACAATTATCCCTATTAAAATACTTTTATAGGTTATCTTTTTATCAAAACGTAAAGCAATAAATGCAAAAAAAAATATCTGAATTATCGCATTTACAATGGATATTAAATTGGAGTTCAGTAAAATATGCCGGAAATTATTTATATGCCCGATTGGAGATAAAGAATTTTGGATAATAAAACTTTGCGACCGATTGAACAAATTAATTGGCAGAATAGCATGAGTTAGCTTGCCAATTAGTTTAAAATAGTTTGTAAAGCTGAAATTTTTTGCAAAAGAACTTCCGTGGTATAAATCTGTTTCACCTAAAAATATCTGTCGAAACCCAAAGTATAATGCAACATATAGAACTGCAACTGAGACTATTGGAATTAACTCTTTATAAAATTTTTTATTCTTGAATAGACTCTTTAGGTTTTCTAATGAAGGGAAATTTCTAAAGAAAATATAAAAACAAAGAAACACTAGAAAAACAAGATAGGTTTCGTAGAATAGAATTGCTATAAAAAGGACTACCGCAGAATAAATAACGTATTTATACTTTTGGGTTTCTGTGTACCTTATAAAGAGCAAAAATGAGCAAATTAAGATTGAGAAGCTAAAAGAGAAATAAAAAGGGTAGGCAATAAAAGGCAAATAGTAATTCGCTGATGCCGGGGTTGCCATAATAAGCAAAAGGAATAAAGCAAGGGCTAGCTCCTTAGACTTAAAAAGCTTATTAATAAGGAGTGAAAATAATGAGTACGATAGCACTAAAGAAAAACTTTGAATTATCTTGGTTACTATGAAGCTTTCACCAATGTATGGCAAAGAATACAACGGTTTTGTGAAAATGAAGTAAAATCGACCAGCACCTTTTGCATAAATCCATGCCTCGTTAAACAGTTGGCGTTTAATTAAGCTCATGTAATTCTCTAAATCGTCGGCAGTGGTAAACCCAATTTTAAAGAATGGAGCCAATGAAATAATTATGGTTAAGCTAAACAGCAACCAGATAAATAGTTTCTCTGTATTGATTTTATACATGTAAATGGCTTTATTGTTTGATGCTTTTTATTAAATAAATAGGCCTATCCCGGAGTTCTGAAAGACTTTTTCCAAAATAGATCGACAGTATTGATATTAAAAAACATAGAATTGTAAACCCTATACTTTGAAACATTATTAAAGTAGTATATCCTGACGGTGGTGTGTCTCCAAAGAAATAAACTATTAGGCTAAAGATCATTAATCCTAAAGAGAAAAGTAAGAACAATAGCGAGAACGCTAATGAAATTATTAGTGGTTTATTTGAGAACGCAAAAATAGCAGTTGATGCAAGCTTTAAAAGGCTTTTGAAAGAGTAATTGCTTTTACCTGCACTTCTGGCCGGAGCTTCAAATTCAAGAGTAGTTATATTAAACCCAAGTATTTGAATATAACCTCTTAGGAAACGATTCCTTTCGCGATATTCATTTTTAAGGACTGTAGAAACATTCTTTGATATCATGAAAAAATCGGATGCATTTTTCTCAAAATGGGTGTCTGATAAAAGGTCGATTACAACATAGAATAGCTTTGACATGGCGTTACTGAAAAACTTTTTATCATGCCGCTTTGTTCTGTTCATTAATACAATTTCGAATCCCTCGTTATACTTTTCAAGCATGTGCTTTATAGCTGACGGGGGATGCTGTAAGTCGGCATCCATACATATTACAATGTCGTCGTCGGTATTGTCAATTCCTGCAATCATTGCCGCCTCATGTCCGAAATTTGTCGAGAACTCAATGGATTTTACCCTAATACCATCATTGTCTTCCTTCATAAAGCCATTTATAATCGATTGGCTTTTGTCGGAACTCCCATCGTTTACAAACACCACCTGACAATCAAAATCAATCAAGTCCGTCTTAATTGTTGATTTAATAGCTAACCAAAAGTTAGATAAAACCTCCTCCTCGTTAAATACTGAAACAATCAAGGATATACTTGTCTTGCTATTTGTTGTTTTTGGGTAATTTAATTTCATATTAAGGTATATTAATTATACTACTATACTCTGACAAATGTAACCTAAATACATATTTTAACAATGCAATCTAAAACATCGCTAACTGCCATCAAATTATTTTGACTGAAATATTGCTAATTCTATTAACTGTGAATTCGCCCTTTCCAGAATTCCATATATAAAACTTCAAACTTGTTGAATGGTGACGTTTTAAACCTTTTAAATCTATGGTTTGAACGAAATTGATTATAGAAATATTCTGATATGCATAGTCTTGCCAAAAAACATTTTTCCCCTTGCTATCTCTAATTTCTACTACAATCGTAATGTCTTTATCTTTTTGATGGTTTATTATTTCCAATTTTGCAGATAATGATATGGTTGAATATCCTGGTTCTAATGATATTTCTGGTATAAACTCGATGGGATATGCATTTGTACTATCAACAAATATTGGGTTTTCAATATCGTTACTGAAATTTGCTAAAACTCTGTTGTTATCAACAACGCAAATTATGTTAGTACAACTCGAAGTCATATTTGCAATCGAAAACATTTCAGAAAACATTTCAGCCTCTGACTCGATAGTGAATGAGCATATTTTATCATTTTTGTCTATGCTATTTATTCTTACTTGGTTAAATCCACTAATTAGCTTAATGCTTCCGCCATCGTTAACTTTTGCACTTTTGTTTTCAGAGTCTTTAGTGCGAAAGATAAACGTGAAATCTTTTGTTGCTGAGTAATAATAAATATCGGCTTTATTACATGTTGCATTCATAAACAAATCGATTCCTTTATCAAAATCAATAGTTGATTTGTTTATTTCTGCTAAGACAAACATAAAGTTTGTGTTTTTTTGAGTATGTTTTTTTGTGAATCTATAAACCTTTGCTTCAGGGTATTGATTTATTAAGAACTCTAGGTTGTTCGGATTTTTAGCAAAATAAAAGTCTCTCTCATATTTAATCTTAATGTATTCGGCCCAAGTAAAATCATGTGCTAAAAGAAAACCACCCAATGGGTCCGAACCATGCATTTCGGGAGAGTAGAGAATAGAACCATTGTCCACTTTGTTAAATGCGCCATCTTCGAGGAGGTTATCCAATAATGCATTCCGAAGTTTACTCTTTTCCCAACCCCTACTTAAGTGTTCATTTGTATAAGAGGTGATAATTGATACATAACCAATTCCAAGACCCAAAACAACGATTATACCATACTTAATGTATTTAATTTTATGGGTCAATTTAATTATTAGGTATGATAGCAGTAAAATAATCAACCAAACCCCAAAATACGAATAGTATGATGTAACATACCCCCTGATATGGGCATATTCTACAGCATTGTATTTTTCAGCAATTCCTAAAATTGAGTGAGCCGAAATAGCAAATAAGAAAGCTACAAGTATCCCAATTATAACTCTTTTATACGTTATTTTCTTATCAAAACGCAAGGCTATAAATACAAATAAAAACATCTGAATTATTGTATTTACAATCGACAATAACTTGGAATTTTGTAATATATACCAAAAATTATTTAAGTGACCGCTAGGAGATAAAGAATTTTGAACAATAAGATCTTGAGATAGGTAATACAATTTTGTTGGTAAAATTGTCTTTGTTAACTTAAGTATTAATGTGAGGTAGTTTGCAAAACTAAAACTTTTTACAAAAGAACTCCCTATGTATAATTCGTCTTCGTTTAAAAATATTTGTCGAAAACCAAAGTAAAGTAAGAGGTATAAAACTGCAACTGAAATAATTGGTATTAGCTCTTTGTAAAATATCTTATTACTAAATAATTTTTGAAAACTTCCAAGGGAATACAAATTCCTAAAGAAAATAAAAAAGCATATAAATAGAAGAAAAACAAGATATGTCTCATAGAATAGAATTGCAATAAAAAGGACTATCGCAGAAAAAATTATATACTTATAGTTATTTGTTTCTGTGTATTTTAAAAATAGCAATAATGAACAAATTAAGATTGAGAAACTAAAGGTAAAATAGAAAGGATAGGCGATAAAGGGTAAAAAGAAATTCTGTGAAACTGGTGTAGCCACAATAAGTAATAGAAATAGAGCGAGTGCTAATTCTTTAGATTTGAAAATCTTTTTAATGAGAATTGAAAACAAGGAATAGGATAGTAGCAAAGAGAAACTTTGAATCACCTTGGTTATTAAAAAATTATCTCCAATATAGGGTAAAGAGTAAAGAGGTTTTGTAATAATAAAATAAAATCGACCTGCATATTTTGCATACATCCATGCCTCTTTAAAGAGTCCATGCCCAAGATACTCCATGTAATTATCAAGATCATCAGCCGTAGTAAGACCAATTCTAAAAAATGGGACTAATGAAATAATTATAGTTAAGCTAAACAGTAACCAGGTAAATAATTTCTCAGTATTGATTTTATGCATGTAAAGGGCTTTGTTTTTCGATAAATATAAATAAGAAGTTTGCATCAATCTGCGGATCCTTAGGTAAAGGAAGTAGAATTAAACCCTTTAGATAGATCCCTCTACTAAAAAATTTCTACTTTTATTTCACCCTTTTCAGTTGCATAACCCCTATACATACCAGAGGTATTAAAAGTAAGGTGAACGTTTCCCCATTTGTCAACAGCAATAATTCCACCCTCTCCGCCTACATCAACCAACTTTTTCTTGATTACTTCATCAGAAGCCTCATCCAACCGAAGTCCTTTGTACTCCATTAATGCAGAAATATCGTGAGCAACCGTGTAACGGATAAAGAACTCGCCATGCCCTGTTGCCGAAACGGCACATGTTTTATTGTTGGCATAGGTTCCTGCTCCAATTATTGGCACATCGCCTACCCTGCCGTAACGCTTATTGGTCATACCACCAGTTGATGTTGCTGCGGACAAATTGCCCTCAATATCAAGGGCAACACAGCCTACTGTACCCATCTTCCTGTCACGTTCGAGTGCTCGTTGCAAAGCCTGATAACGATCTTCTGTAAAAAAGTATGTGCTATCAACCATTTGAACTCCATTTTGCGAAGCAAAAAGAGAAGCCCCCTTCCCTACCATTAATACATGTGGGGAACTCTCCATTACCTTTCGGGCTGCCGAAATAGGGTTCTTAATATCACCAACACCAGCAACTGCTCCTGCTGATAAATCTTTGCCAAACATTATTGCTGCATCCAACTCATTTTTACCATCGTTTGTAAATACGGCACCACGACCAGCATTAAAAAGTGGGCAGTCCTCTAAATACCGAACAACCTGCTCCACTGCATCTAGGCTTGACCCTCCGCTTTTTAAAATGGAAACCCCAATATTTAAAGCAGCATTGAGTTCTGCCCTATATTCAGCAATTTGTTCTGGGGTATAATTTTCAGGAGTCATTGCACCAGCACCTCCGTGTATGGCTATTGCCCAATTATTAACCTTTTGGTTTTTAGTGTTTTGGCAAGATAATAAAAGCACAAAAGCCGAAAGGAATGATATTAGAAAAAGTTTTGTTCGCATTGTATTACGGTTTAAGTTTCTGTTACCCCTTAAAATCTATAATTACCTTCTTCTGTTTATGTTGAAAGGAAGGCAATGGTTAATATGTTTTGAATAATTCATTTAGCCTACCCCATTCAACCTGCATTCTCGTCTATCTCCATTAATTCTAGCCATCGCTCACCCTTGCTGTCAAGTATTTCAATAATCTGTGCTATCCTTTGCGATTTACGCATTAGGTCGTCGTGATGCAGAGAAGTACTGTTTATCTCAGATTCAATCTCAGCCTTTTCATTCTCAAGGCTTTCAATATCAACTGATAGGCTTTCCATTTCGTTCCGTTCCGTAAAACTCAGTTTCCTTTGTTTTTGGCTGCTAGGTTTTGGCTTGGCCTTCTCCTGTACTGGCTTTTCCTTTTGTATAATTATTTGCTGCTCTTTCTTCCATTCGTAATAATCGGTATATGCACCAGGGAATCCACTTATCTCGCCATTCCCCTCAAAAATTAGAAGTCCGTCAACCACCTTATCCAGAAAATGCCTATCGTGCGATACAACCAGAACAACTCCAGGAAAGTTTTCAAGGTATGATTCCAGTACATTAAGGGTTTCAATATCCAAATCGTTGGTTGGCTCGTCGAGAATAAGAAAATTGGGACTTCGCATTAGTATTGTCAACAGATAAAGTCTGCGTTTCTCGCCTCCACTTAACTTGCTAACGAATGCATTTTGCACATCGGGTTCAAACAGAAACATTGCGAGAAACTGCGATGTCGATAATGTTTTTCCATCACCAAGGGTAACTACTTCGGCTATCTCGCGAGCAGCATCAATAACCCTTAGGTTGTCGTTTATTTTCATTCCTTCCTGCCGGTAATAGCCAAACACAACCGTTTCGCCCACTTCAATAGTCCCTTTATCGGATGGAATTGACTGGGTAATGACATTAATAAAAGTTGATTTACCCGTACCATTATCGCCCACAATGCCCAAACGCTCAAATCGGTTAAAGGTGTACGAAAAATCATTCAGAATTGCAATATCGCCAAACGATTTATGCAATCCCTTTGCCTCAAGAATCTTTTTCCCTAACCTAGCTGCACCAACTTTTATTCGAACATCGTTGTTGCCAAATCGTTGGGTAGCCTTTTCCCTAATCTCATAGAATGCATCTATTCGGTATTTGGCTTTTGTTGTTCTGGCTTGCGGTGAGCGCCTCATCCAATCGAGTTCCTTTTTAAATAGGTTTGATGCTTTGTCAACTTGAGCCGTTCGGGCATCAATTCGCTCCTGGCGCTTTTCGATAAAGTAGGAATAGTTTCCCTTGTACCAGAATATCTCTTTATGGTCAATCTCAATGATATCAGTGCAAACTCTGTTTAAGAAGAACCTGTCGTGCGTTACCATTAACAGAGTAATCCGGCTGTTTTTTAGGTAATCCTCAAGCCATTCAACCATATCTAAATCAAGGTGGTTAGTAGGCTCATCAAGAATTAAAAAATCGGGTTCGCTCACCAAAGCAGCCGCAAGTGCCACCCTTTTTTGCTGACCCCCCGAAAGGGTTGAAACGTGTTGACCTAAATCGGTAATCTTGAGGTCGGTAAGAATTTGACGAGCTTTAATCTCCACATCCCATGCATTATGCTTTTCCATTAAATCAAGGGCGCTTTGCATGTCGCCTTTAGCTCCTAACGCCAAGGCTTTTTGATAACTGAAAATTGCTTTAGCCTTTTCGCCAGCCGATGCAAAAACATTCTCTATTATCGATCTCTCGGAATCTAGCGTTGGATTCTGATCGAGGTATCCTACCTGCAAATCGTTTTGCCAAACTATGTTACCTGAATCCTTCGACTCTACTCCTGTAATTATCTTCAACAGCGTCGATTTTCCGGCACCGTTCCGAGCGATTAGACCTACGCGTTGATCTTTTCCAACTGTAAACCTAATATCTTGAAACAAAACTAAATCGCCAAACGATTTGCTAATATCTTCAACTTGTAAATAGGGAATCATATTGAACTAGGGTCTTTTTGTGCTACAATATACGCTGAATTACTAATGCTTTCAAACTTGAGGTTAAGGTTAAGGGTTGAGAAGAAAATTGATATTTATCAAAATTAATTGCACCTAATATCAAAACCTACATTGTAAACTATTTACCTCCACGATTTCATATAGATAAGCAGCATCAACCCAAAAATTTCTAAACGCCCAAGCAGCATGTTAAGTGATAGTAAAAACTTACCTAAACCAGGGATCATGGAGAAATTAGAGGCAGACCCAACATCCCCAAAACCAGGACCAACTGTACTAATTGTTGCTGCTGAGGCAGAGAAAGCTGTCATAATATCAACATTCATTGCCGTTAAGGCCAATCCGGTAACAAACAGAATTAGGATATAAAAAACGATGAACAGCAATACCGACTCAACGGTATCATCATCAATTGGTAATCCGTCTATTCTAACAGGTATTACTGCCTGCGGATGCTGAAGTTTTAGCACTTGCCGTTTAAGCGATTTAAAGAATATTACTACCCTATCAACCTTAATGCCCCCTGCTGTTGAGCCTGCACAGGCGCACTGAAATGTAAAGTATATTAACAGCATAACAGAGAAAGATGGCCAAAGCGTTGAATCGGCAGTTCCATAACCTGTTGTTGTGGCTATGGAAACAACCTGAAAAGCCGAGTAGCGTAATGCTTCAGGAAATGTGTCGTAATTCTTACCCCAGATATTCAATGCTACCAAAATTATTCCAATAACAATTGAAAAGAAGTAGAATTGAACAATGGACGATTTGTACCATTTCTTATTCTTAAATGTAAACATCACGTACAATATACCAAAGTGCATCCCCGATAGAAACATGAATACAGTAATAATCAACTCAATTGCTACACTATCATAATAACCAACGCTCGCATTCCTAGTAGAGAAGCCCCCTGTTGCTACAGTACCAAAAGTATGGGTTACAGCGTCAAAAAGGCTCATACCAAAAACATACAAGAGGAGTGTTTGTACTACTGTTAATCCGAGGTAAACTAGGATAACAACCTGTAAGGTTTTATTACTCCTATAATGAAAATTAGTCTTTGCAAGCGGCGACATCTCAAGTCTGGATAGCGACATACGCACCTTGCCAATTGAAGGTACTATAACAAGTGCAAAAAGTATTATACCAATGCCACCTAACCAATGGGTTGAAGATCGCCAGAAAAGAAGACCTGCAGGTAAAGCCTCAACATCTTTTAGAATAGTAGAGCCGGTTGTTGTAAAACCTGAAACGCTCTCAAACCAAGCATTTATCATACTAAACTCGCCACCCCAAAGTGCGTAGGGTAACATTCCGAAAAAGCAGATAAGAATCCAACTGGCCACTACTACTACATAACCCTCTTTATGTGATATTTGACCAGATGAAGGGACAAAGACCATTGGGAATACACCAGTTAAACCTGTTAATACACAACTCAAAAGCAGGGGTATTTGACCGCTATCAGCATAGTAAACCGATACAAGGAACGAGACAAACATTAGTCCTGAGCAAAGCAAAAGAACTAGGCCAATGTATCGAATTATGATTTGAGGGCGCATAGAAATTTTACTATTCGTTTCCCTTTGGTGAGGATCGCAAAGGAGAAATTAAGTTTACTATAGATTCTTTTAGGCTAAACAGTTCATCCTTGGTTTCAAGAGGAACATCGAAAGGTTTACGGTACTTCACATAATCGTTTATCCCTTTGGTTAGCCTAATAATTGGTAATACAAAATAGTGTTGAACTAGGTATGTGAATACAAAAGTAAAAATCAAACTAGTAATGATAACTATTAACCCGGGTATTGATGCTCTTTGAGCACTAGTTTCAAGGTATGTTGCTGACTGAAAAAGGGCATCCTGATTAATTATCATCAATTTTTTAACATGCTTATTGGTAACTAAAATATGCGGATTAATCTCATCAAGGTATGCGTTAAGCGAAAAATTGGTTGAAGAGAAAACTGGTACTATCTGCTGCTTTAATTTGCCATAGTATAACCTAACAGAATCAATTAGCATCTGCTCTTCAACTAGTTGAAAGTTATTTGTAGCACTATCCAAATTACTTTCAAAAAAATGATGCGCTTTAAAGTATTCGCTTTTTGCCGCAACTGTATCGCCGTTAATAAAAAATAGCAAAGCCGTCTCTTGGTCATCAAGGGCATCGAGCATATTTTTGGAGTAGTCAATGCTTTTGTAGTTATCAAAAATGAGCCCTTTTACAGTTTTTCCAAGTTTGGTTATCTCATAAATTGAGATTGCCCCAGATATAAAAAGCATTGAGGCCAATATCACAAACCCTATCATAATTTTTGTACGTATTCCCATAGCGCAAATTATTTGTTGTACAAAAGTAAAAAGAAAGGCCAACTCCTTTTCATTTAAAATCCTTTTTTTAACAATTTATGTAAACAACCGCAAGTTTTGTAAATTGCATGTGTCAAAAGGTTGCACAAAAAAAGTCCAAAGATTTATTATAGTATGCTTACAGATTCTGAGTTAATTGACAATATTCTCAACAACAATAGCCAAAAAGCATTTGAAGAGTTGGTAAATCGCTATCAATCTTTGGTTACTAAAACATGCCTTGGGTTTGTTAGCAATTATGCCGATGCTGAGGATATTGCTCAGGATGTGTTTATTGAGGTGTTCCATTCGCTTAAAAACTTTCGGAGTGAATCAAAACTATCGACCTGGCTCTATAGAATAGCCGTTAACAAATCGCTAAACTTTATTCGATTGAAGAAACGGCACAGCGGTTTGCGAAGTATTGAGAGTTTTTTCACTACTGGCAATAGTAACAAAAGCGAAAGCATTGAAATTGCCAGCCCAAAAAGTACCGATGCCGACTGGGGAATTGAGCAACAAGAGGATAAGCAAATGCTAAAGAAGGCCATAAACTCATTGCCTGAAAATCAGCGTATAGCCTTTATTTTAAGCAAGTACCACGATTTATCCTACAAAGAGATTGCAGAGATTATGAGCATCACCCTCTCGTCGGTTGAGTCGTTGCTGTTTAGAGCAAAGCAGAATTTACAAAAAAAACTGCTGAAAGAGATAAATAATTGAAATTGAACCGCAAGTTTTTAGCTTTAACGACGTCTAATTCAATAAAGAGCAAAAGAGATGAACTGCAAAGAGGTAAACAATAATTTTATAAACTCCATTGAAAAGAGCTTAAGCGCCGACAAGCAAAGCGCTTTCGAGGCTCACTTAAGCAGCTGCGCATCTTGCACAGAATCTTATAGGCGCTTTAGAAGTGTTTATCAAAGCATAAATATAGAGGTAGAAGGGCTTACACTAAACCCACTCCTTGCCCAAAAAGCATGGGAAAAGGCCACTGCAAAAGTCAATGCAATTGAAACTCCCATAGTACCATTTCGACGCTCAGCAATAGTAAGCATTGCAGCAGCGGGTGTGGCACTGGGCATAGTTTTAGGCACACTGCTAAACTCGTCATCACCAACTGTCAACACAAACAGCGAATATTCTATACAGCTAGCCGACGATTATTTCCCTAGCAATCTTTATTCACCATACGAAGAATTAGATAATAACGATTAATAAAGGAGAATATGAACTATTTTACAAAATACAGAATTCTAATTGGAGCAGTAATACTACTTGCAGCAATTAACATTGCAATACTTGCTACACTAGGCTTTCACCATATTGCAGTAAAAAAGGACCAGGCTTCATCACCTGAATCTCAGCAGCAAGGCTTCAAAATTGCTAGAGAACTCGACCTTACCGCTGAACAAAATGATCAGTTTCACCAATTAAGACAGAGCTACTTTTTGCAAACAAAGGAAAACCGCATTGCACTACGACAAAACTATGAGCTAATAATGGAGGAATTGAGCACCGCAAACCCTGATACAATTCTATTGGATAGCCTAGCACAGCAAATCGGAAAATTACACGTTGAACAGCAACACGCAACAATCGACCACTTTTTAACACTTCAGTCAATGTGCAGCGAAGAACAGTACCAAAAACTACAACAACATTTTAAGCGGATGAAGAATCCTGAGTTTAGGCAGAGAAGAGAAATGATGCAGAAGAACCGCAGATATAATAGGGCAAACAGACCAGATTCTGGAAATTACAACCAAATGGATTAGCGCTAATCAACATAACTTCAAATTTGTTAAACAATTAAACTACAATAACCATGAAAAAGATAAGAACAATTACAGCAATTGCCATTATGGCAACATTAGTTACCGCGGGTAGCGCCTATGCACAACGAGGCCAAGGGCGTGGCTTTATGAACAACCCAAATGGACGAGGAATGGTGAATAACGCACAAAACCCCGATGGTTACGGTCAGTGCATTCTCAATCTTACACCAGAACAGGACAGTAAGATTACAGAACTACGCACAAAGCACATTAAAGAGGTAACCCCCTTGCGCAACGAACTTGGCGAAAAGAGTGCACGTTTACGTACGCTCCAATCTGTAGATAGCCCTTACCTAAATGAGATTAATAAAACCATTGATGAAATGGCTAGTATAAGGGCAAAAATTCAGAAAAAAGGTGCAGCACACAGAGCCGAAGTTTCATCATTACTTACTGATGACCAAAGAGTTGTTTACAACTCACGTGGACAAGGTAGAATGGGAAGAGGTGGACGAGGAAATGGACAAGGAATGGGAAGAGGGTTACGTGATGGTTCATGCCGGTACTAATAAATAAAAGTTATTAAATTGATTATCCCTCCAAGGCTTGGCTTTGGAGGGATTCCTTTTTTAAGATATTTTTAAATCAAACGCCCCTGTATTGCTTTTTTTTGGCTAAAATTGCATACTATTAATTTTTAATAGAAAAAAACTAAACCTATTCATTAACATACTGTTGTAATATACAGAGATAACTAATAAACATCATTATACAACTATATTATGGTACATTTTGGAGATATCCCTGAGGAGTTCTGCAATAAAGAAAAATCGAAAATTGTAATACTCCCTATTCCTTACGACGGAACTAGTACTTGGGTAAAAGGATCGGATAAGGGGCCTGAGGCACTTCTTGATGCTTCGGCAAATATGGAACTTTATGATATTGAAACCGATACGGAAGTTTACCTACAGGGAATTTATACTGCACCAGTTATAAAAGAGAATAAGAGTCCCGAGGCCATGGTTGCAGCATCGGAAAAAGAGGCGGCAAAATACCTTGCGCAGGGTAAGTTTCTGGTTTCTATTGGAGGCGAACACTCTGTAAGTATTGGTCCAATTACTGCACATGCAAAAAAATATGCTAACCTAAGCGTATTGCAAATTGATGCCCACACCGATTTACGCGATAGCTACGAAGGTTCTAAAAATAATCATGCTTGCGTTATGGCACGTGCACAGGATTTATGTCCTATTGTCCAGGTTGGTATCCGTAGCATGGATGTTGGCGAAAAGGATAGGCTCAATCCAAATAGGGTATTCTGGGCGCACACCATTACGGATAACGAACAATGGATGGATAAAGCCATCGACCTACTTACGGAGGATGTTTATCTAACTATCGACTTGGATGGATTCGACCCGTCGATTCTTCCTTCAACCGGAACTCCTGAACCCGGAGGGTTGCAATGGTACCCTACCCTAAAGTTTTTACGCAAATTAATTGAGCGTAAAAACCTTGTAGGCTTTGACATTGTTGAGCTTTGCCCAAATCCCGACGAAAAATCATCGGACTTTTTAGCCACTAAGTTGCTTTACAAGATACTTTCGTATAAATTTGCAAAATAGTGGTGAACCACTAAATAAATCTAATTATCAACATAATAAGCTGTGAAAATGGAGAAAAAAGACCTGCTAAAGGATGTGATTAAGCACATCGACATTAAATCATTTGACTCAACCCCTATTATCAATGCCATGCGAGATATGTCATTCACCTCACGTGATACTGCTGCTGCAGCTGATATACTTGAGATGATGGTATCGGATAAGGAATGCAGCAACTGGCTTATAATTGCGGGTAGCACTAGTGCTGGAGGTTGCATGCAGGCCTACGTTGATATGGTGAAAAACAAGATGGTTGACGTTGTTGTGGCAACAGGTGCATCAATTGTTGATATGGACTTTTTTGAGGCTCTTGGTTTTAAGCATTACAAAGGTACTCAATTTATCGACGATAACCATTTAAGGAATAATTATATCGATAGGATATATGATACCTTTATTGATGAGGAGGAGTTACAGGTGTGCGATAGCAGCATTAAAATAATTGCCGATGGCATGAAACCAGGTGCATATAGCTCACGCGAGTTTATTAAAGAGATGGGTAAATACTTAACCAAGCATTCCGTTAAAAAGGACAGCCTTGTTCAGGTTTGCTACGAGAATAATGTACCCATTTTTGTACCTGCTTTTAGTGATTGTAGCGCAGGGTTTGGCCTTGTAAAGCATCAAATTGAAAATCCGAGTGGACATGTATCAATCGATTCTGTAAAAGACTTTAAAGAACTTACTGATATTAAGATTGCTGCAAAAATTACTGGCCTATTCATGATTGGCGGTGGTGTACCTAAAAACTTTGCTCAGGATACTGTTGTTTGTGCCGAAATACTTGGCCACGAAGTGCCCATGCATAAGTATGCTGTACAAATTACCGTAGCCGATCCTCGAGATGGCGCTTGCTCTAGCTCAACCCTTAAGGAGGCTGCATCGTGGGGTAAGGTTGATACTACCTACGAGCAAATGGTTTATGCTGAGGCTACTAGCGTTGTTCCTATTATTTTAAGCTATATATTCCATAAGGGTTCATGGAAGAATCGTAAAAAATACGAGTGGTCAAAGTTATTCGATAAGTAATTGAACCATTTTATATAGATACAAAAAAGGGTGAAACAAATGTTTTACCCTTTTTTGGTATTACCATTGACAACAAGAATAAAAAAATATGCTTTGCCCATTTAAATGAGCAAAGCATACAATTTATTCAATTCCTAAAGGCTACTTTTTACCTTTAGTAGGATTACTAGAATCCTTAGCTATGTTTTCGCGCATATTGGTGTCAGCCTCAATGTTCTTAAACTTGTAGTAGTCCATAATACCAAGATTACCTGAACGAAAAGCCTCAGCAATTGCTTTTGGCACCTCGGCTTCAGCCAAAATCACCTTAGCCCTAGCCTCCTGTGTCTTAGCTTTCATTTCCTGCTCTAGTGCAACAGCCATTGCACGACGCTCTTCGGCTCTTGCCTGTGCAATATTCTTATCGGCATTTGCCTGATCCATTTGCAGTTCGGCACCAATGTTCTTTCCTATATCAATATCGGCAATATCAATGGATAGAATCTCGAATGCTGTACCAGCATCAAGACCTTTCTCAAGCACTACGCGAGAAATAAAATCGGGATTCTCAAGTACTTTTTTATGCGAATCGGCCGAACCAATTGACGATACAATACCCTCACCTACACGTGCAAGTACTGTTTCCTCACCAGCACCCCCTACCAACTGCTTAATATTTGCACGTACGGTAACCCTAGCTAAAGCAATAAGCTGAATACCATCCTTAGCAACAGCAGTTACCGGAGGTGTATTGATAACCTTAGGATTAACTGACATTTGAACAGCTTCAAGTACGTCTCGACCAGCTAGGTCAATGGCTGTAGCCATTTTAAAATCGAGAGGGATATTCGCCTTTTGGGCAGAAACAAGGGCATTTACTACTTTACGGACTCTTCCACCTGCCAAAAAGTGTGCTTCGAGCTCGTTAGGGTTAAGTATTAGGCCAGCTTTTGTTCCTGTAATAAGTGCATCAACAATTTCTCTTGGTGGCACTTTTCTCCACCTCATAAAAATTAGCTGAATTAGAGATATTCTTACGTTGGATACCAATGCTTGGAACCAAATTCCAACTGGTACAAAGTACATTAGCACAATAATACCAATGAAACAGGCAACAATTACTACTAAATAAAGAGTTACGCCTTCCATTTTAACTAATTTTTAAGTTTAACAATAGCTACAGAACCTTCTAAACGGATTACAACAATTGGGGTTTTTTGATCTATATAATTTCCTGTTGATCTTGCCTCAAGCACAACTTCATTAATTCTTACCTTACCCATTGGGGTTAAACGACTAACCGATACCCCCTCATCGCCAGGCTTAATTTGGGCCAACTCATCACTGGCAACGCTACCCTCAACATTCGTGTTAAGCATAAACTTGCTCCAAGTTTTTGGACGTAATGCAAACGCAATGGTAATAACGGTAGCAGCAAAGGTCGAGATAAGAGTTATGTTTCCAACAGTATTTCCGTATCCGCTGTATGCCCAAAATATTCCACCAGTCAAACAAACTACACCTCCAATTCCAGCCACTGTAATTCCAGGGATGAGTAGAAACTCAACTACAAAAAGGAACAAACCAATGATTATTAGAACTATAACTCCAGTCATTTTAGAGTAATAAAAGTGGGTACTAGTTTAGTTGTTATTTACAACTTCGGCATTTATGCCCTTAATTATTAGTCCATTGCGCATTTCATCAAGCGTTGTAAAGTCACCCCTTTTAACATCGCATTTTCCTTTATGATGCGCTATAAGGGTACATTGCTCAGCCTGACACACTGTGTGCTTGCAAACATCTATTAAACATTCAATAACAAAATTGTATTCGTTATGATCATCATTGTAAAGAATAAGAGAATGTGACCTCTCCAACTTCTCTTCCAAATTTGAATTCCTATCCGGTTTGTCGAAATAATGATTCCCCATATTTATATGAATGGTTAAACGTTGCTAATATATCAATTATCCGTGTCAACAGCAATTACAAGGGCACTTTTTATGCCGCTTGCAACTATATTGTCCTTTATTCTGTTTGCTTCTGACGCATTGCTATAGGATCCTACTGAGTAGGTATAACCACCCTTAGGGTTGGATTTACGAACAATATCCTTACCTGTAGCAAGAGTGCGAACTGTATGTGTTATGTCATCGGGTAGTTTACCCGGGTACTCCCCAATTTGAATTATGTAATACTTACTATCCGACTCAATATCAATTCTTACAGAGTTTCCTTGTACAGGTTGCTGTTCAGTTCCCTCAAGCGACTTAGCTCTAGCGAGCTGTACCGATCGTCCATTGTGCCATGCAACAATAAACGCATCCTTAAATCCTTTACTTCTAACAGTGGATAGTGCTTTTTCGGCAGCGGACAATAAACGGAAACTCCCAGCATAGTATTTTGTAATCTTATCATCGTTAATGGGCTCAGCCCACAAGGGGAATATCCTCTTAAAAATTGATAAATCAATTGGCTTACTAAATGCAGCCAGTTGAATTTTATAAATAACTCCCTGAGGTAATGGAAGATGTAGTGGAATGTCTTTTATGCTTTTATAATAATCCTCTCCCTCAACAAGTTGGAAAGATGATTCCCTTTCTGACGCAAACTCAATATCGCTAGCAATAGGGATATCAGTCTCAATCCGAGTTATTGATGGTCTATTACCACTCTCCTCATCTTTTACTATTGCCTGAGTCGTAGTTTTTGTAGTCTTTGCTTGGCTTTTAACAAAATCATCACCAAATGCTATTCTCTCGAGCTTAAGAACCTTGCTAAGGGTTTGCTGTTCAAAATTGTTTATCCCCCACAGTTTTGCAAAGGCAATTTCGAGGCGCAGTACTGCAAGTTCATCAAGCAAAAGTGCCTCATACTCCGATTCAATCTTGTGCTCCTCAACTGAATTATTTCGAATAGCAGTTGCTGAGCGAAAATGGCTTTTGGCAATTTCAATCTCCCTCTTCACCTGCTCATTCGCGTTGGTTCCTGCTTTCATCATTGCAACGGATATGCAGTTGTTATAAAGTTCTTTTTTAACTACAATATATTCCGACAGCGTTTTATTAAAAGCATTCATTTTGCCTATAAGCTCAACATTATAAGGCGCTTCGTCTGTTAAGGAATCCGTGTCAAGCAATTCAATATTTGATTTTTGTTTTACTTTAAGAACACCTGACCTCTGGTTTTCAATTTTTGATGTCATAAGCTCTATCTTCGATAATTTCACCAATTCGTCGTTCTGAAAAACTGTTGTAGCATACTGTGCCTGATAAAGAAAATCAGGCCTATCGGTACTAAACGACGATTGAGGATTGTCGATTGGTTTGCGCTTACCCACTAGGAACTCTTGTTCAATTTTGCTTGCTTTAGCAAAATAAATATCGGCATTACGCTGAGCTTTTAGCAGGCTATCCTCAACTGCTACTACCTGTTTTTCGAGTGCAATTCTTTGGTTTGCGGTAGTAACAAAATCGAACTTCTCTCTAAGAGCCTCAAGTTTAAGCCTTAGTGAATCAGCCTTAAGTTGCTGTGAAAAGCCTAAGGACAATGCTCGTGAGTATTCAGGATCGTTCTCAACATCAGAGAAAGAAGCAGTATTCTGTTTTGCCTGTATTTTAGTGGATGGTGTAGCAGGTTTTCCAAGAGTGGTTTTGCTAGTGTTTTCTTTTGATTTAGCTATATCAAGGCGAGCAATTTCTCTTATCGTTTCCTTTGAGTTGATTGAACGACGTATGGGATTATTATCAAGTTCAACCAATACAACATCTATGCTGTCGGATAGGCTTGATCTGTTGGTAACAAAAGTGGCAAGCGTCTCATCCTCGTTTGGTACAAACATAAAATCATCATATGGCGAGCTGAAAGGGAAACCTAAATTTTCTGGTGTACTCCACTGGCTAACTGATGAGTTGTAAATACTTCGATAAATATCGTATCCACCCATGCTGTAATGCCCTTTGGAAGCAAAGTAAAGGGTAACACCATCGGGTGCTAAATACGGGAAATCTTCGTCTAAATTAGTATTTATATTATCGCCTAAATCTTTGGGTTTGCTCCAAAGTCCATTGTCGAGCATTTCAATAATATAAAGATCCTTACCAAAAGATGTTGTTGACCCATAGCTGGAGTAGATAAGTTTATCTCCTGGCATTGGGTTTATAGGAAAGTAAACGTAAGATGAGCCCTTTTGCTTTGCATCGGTTGTAGTAATTAAATCCTTAGGCTTTGGGATTAAACTAGTATGATTGGACTGGGTAACAATAAACTGATGCATTTCATCAACTTTAACTCTTCTTTTATCGAGCACCTTAGGCTGGTATATATACTTAAGCATAAAATCGCCACTTTCGCACTGTCCTAAAAGGTTTTCAATATGTTGCTGGGTTATATTTATGCTGGCCTTATTAATTGTAAACCGCTTGTAGTACTCAATTGCCCTATCAAAACTATAGTTTAGCTGGTGCGCATAACCCAAATGATAGTAAACTGCATTGGGAACCTCGCGTGTTGAAGCAAATGATAAATGCTTCACTGCCTTTTCGACGTTACGGGTTCCATAGAGGTAAGTTATTCCCAATTTATAGTAAAACGTAGATTCCTGAGGATAGTCGGCTAACAATTTATGATACTCGCTAAGGGCTTTATCAAATGCACCAACATTAAAAAGTGAATCGGCCAAAGGGGTTTCCGGTCCGTCAAATTGCTCCATTCTATAATTTTGCCCTGCAAGCGAAAGGTGAAGAAGCAAACTAAATGTTAATATAAAAAATGTAGAGCCAAGGAATTGCTTTAACATAACTACTGCTTAATATTTGCCCATAAAATTAAGGTAAAAAAATTGATTTTGTGTAACTGCAAAAAACAAAGCAGAATTTTGAATAAAGTATGGATTTACTATAGCTCAATTCCTATGATAGTAGCATCGTCGCGCTGAGACTTTTTGTCTCTATGCTCATCAAATTCAAGGTCAAGCAGATCTCCCAATTTCTTCATGCTTGTGGAGGCATTATTGAGCAAAAGTTGATGTAGCCTTGCAACTGTAAACTTCTTGTTATCCATCCCATTTTGGTCAATGTAACCATCGGAGCACATAATTAATCTATCGCCCTTACCAAGTGTGAATTTGTGGTTTTCAAATTCCAAATCCAATTCAGGCATAATTCCCCCAATGGTTTTTCGATTCCCTTTTATAGTAATAACCTCATTTGCACCTTTCCTCAGGATATAAAGAGGCCTATTAGCCCCTGAGAAGGTAATTTTAAAGGAGCCATCGTCTACCTTTTCTACAAGGCAAAGCGCAACGTCCATTGCATCAATGTTATCCTCAGAATCTTGTTTAAGAACAAGATTAACTGTCCTATTAAGTTGCACTAAAATTTCATTAGGATTATGCTTTTTTCGTTCTGTAACTATTTCGCTAAGCAAACGACTACCAATTAGGCTCATAAAAGCACCTGGAACTCCATGTCCGGTACAATCTACCAAAGCAATCAAAAAACGTTCGTGTTTACTGTCCAATGTGGGCAGCTGGTTAAACCAGTAAAAGTCGCCACTTACAATATCACGAGGTTTAAACACAATTAGGCTTTTAAAAAACTTATCGATGGATTTTTGAGATGGAAGTATGGATTTTTGAATTGTATGCGCATACCAAATGCTCGCTTCAATATTCTGAGTATGCCTTATAAGTAGATTATTAACCTGTTCCAACTCATCGCGTTGAACTTGAATAGCCTCATTCTGTTTCATTATTGATTCAGTTTGAACAATAATCTCATCGTTCAAGGAAATCATCTCTCTCTCAACCTGCTTAAGCTCTGATATATCCGTATCGATAGCAACAATAGCCCTAACTTCGCCTTTCCCGTTTTTGATTGGGGTAAGGTTTGTTTGAATCCAAATTAGCTCGTTAGTCTTTGTTGATACCTGAAGGGTATAGTTGGTGGGAACATGTTCATTAATGCACTTCTGAATGATGTAGCAGATATTGGGATCGGGGCTAATTTTGGTTAGGTTCCTTCCCTTATGTTCAATAAATTCATCTAGGGTGTAACCATAAATTCGGGTAAACGACTCGTTTACCCATTGCACATCGCCATTGGGTGCCGCAATTAGCACTGCATTAATAGTATGTCGGGCAACTATAGAGAGTTTCTCCAGCTCTTTGGATTGGTTTACGATTTCAGCCCTTTGCTGCTCAATTTGAGCCGTTCTTTGCTTAACAATGCGCTCAAGCTCCAGTTTTTGTCTTCTTATAGCAATAGTTCTATACTTTAATAGTAAGTATAGGATAATTGCAAGAGCTAAAGCTAATCCTATTTGGAACCAATATGTTTGCCACCATGCACTTTGCACCCGTATATTTATGGTTGACTCCTGATCACCCCATTCATCATCCCTGAGGCTCGACTGAACTGTAAAGGTGTACTTTCCTGGAGGCAAACTGGTATACAAAGCCTGTCTTAAACCATCTGCATTAACCCAATCCTTATCAAACGGATGTAGCTTATACCTGAAACGGAGATTACCTGGATCATTATAGTAGAATGCAGTAAACCTTATCCCTACCCTACTTATATTAGGCTCTATGGTATAAGAATGGGAATAGGGTAATGTAACTCCATCAACCAGCATTCTATCGATAAAAATGTTTGAAATTTGACTATTGTCCATCAGCTTTTTGGGATCAACAATAGCAACTCCACCTGTTGTATTAATAAACAATCTGCCATCATTTGATTTTAACGATTTTGTTGCTCCAGTACAACGAGCATTTTTCATTCCATCGTTCTTTCCATATATTTTAAAGCTATACCCTTTAGTTTTACCCTTTGCAAAGTTGTTTAGTTGCTGCTTTGATAAACGAACTATCCCTATATCTGAGGGAATCCAAAAAAACCCATAATCATCCTCAAGTATATCGAAAAGCGTATTATCGAAGAGACCGTTATGGATATTAAACACAAAAATTGAGCTGTCGTTTTCGATACGGATTATTCCATCGTTTGACGAAATCCAAAAAATGTTTTCAGAGTCGATATAAACATTAAAGGCAAAATCGCTGGGAAGTCCATTCTGTGAATCAATTACCCTAGTTAGCTTATCGTTAGCCAGGATGTTAAGACCATTTTTTGAAGCAATTACTATTCTGCCCTTTTTATCCTGATTAATGGCCATAATATAGTTTGAACTCAATTCACCATTATTCAAACTGAACTCCTTTACCTCGCCCTTTGGTGAAAGTTTGAATGCACCATTCGAGCGGGTTCCTATCCATATGTTATGGTTATCATCCTCAAAAGTGAGCCTTATGGCTTCCGATGGAAATCCTGAATTTAAATTGAATACCTGCTGTTTACCATCAAGTGAAATTTTAACTAGCCCTCCATAGGTACTAACCCAAATATTCCCAAAAGAGTCTGTGAGCAAGTGCTTTAACCTCCTTAATGGTAAATCAAGTTTTTGGGGCAACTGCTTTACTTCGTCATTAATAATCAGATTCATTGAGCCGTACTCGTCGGCTATTAGATAGCCATTTGGATCAACTTGGGTTATAGCAGTTATAATGTCGGAGCTAAGGCCCTCCGCCTGCGAAATATTTGTAACTATACCATCAGATAGTTTAAAAAGACCTTTTCGGTAAGTACCAACCCATAGGTTTCCCTCACTATCGGGCATTATTGTCTTTATAATATTGTTGGGGATACCATAATCTTCGTTGGTGTTTTCAAGGATTTTTTTATCGATATGGTACCTGTAAACTCCATTATCAGTACCCATCCACAAAGTATTATGATTATCCTTAAAAACGACATTAACCCTTTGGTTGAGTGTGGGCAAATAATTAGCAAACCTGTTTTTATCAAAAAAGAACAGTCCATTCTCGGTCGCAGCAAAAATATTCTCATCGCAGAAATAGAAATTATTAACTCCTCCTAGAGGTTTTGTTGATGCAATTAATTGGAATTTACTATCGCTATAGCGAATTATCCTACCACCTTCAGTACCAATCCAGATATCTCCATGCTTATCGGAACCAATGGCTTTAACAATTCCTTTTGCAAAGGGAATCAATCCAGTCATTTGCTCCAGTTTGCGGTCTTTAAAACAATAAACGCCTTGACCAGTTGTACCAATCCATAGAGAACTGTCAGCAGGATGAAAAAACAACGACTCAACGCTAACCGAATCGAGTAATGATAAACCTTCAACTCTTGTGAATTCTGAATTCTTGTATTTAATAACTCCACGTTGAGAACCAAACCAAAGGTTTCCATCAAAATCGGCAACAATTGCTTGGATTGTTACCGATTCAATTACTGAGTTTGTGGAGTGATTGTAGTTTGTAAAGTTAACTCCATCGAAACGGGAAATTCCTTTATAGGTCGCTATCCAAATAAAACCTGTTGAATCTTGAGTAAGGCCAATTATCATGTCTGATGGTAAGCCATTATCCATATTCCATGAGCTAATTGGAAATTGTGTGAGGCTTTTTTGGGGATTTAGCTTTACTTCTCTGTTTTGGTCTTGAGCTAATGAGATAATTGGGTTTAGAAAACCCGAAAAGATAAAAAGATATAATGCAAGAAGGCGAATATTTGAATTGCTACTCATATTTTTTAAAAGCCATTAGTATCAGTAAAAACACCCTTCTAAAAGTATAGCAAATTACAACGTGGTACATTTTTTTTATGTAAACAATGAAAAAAATTACACTAAGCCCAATTAATTGGTGTTGTAATCTATTAGGGATAAACTAGTTTACCTTGTTTAATATTATTAGTTTAAATAAAAACTCAAACAACAACATCTGCTATTATGAAATCGGTTTTAGACCATTATCTAAAAAGCAACCCCAAAGTAAAAAATACTTTGGGGTTGTTTTTTAATTCGTAATTATGTCTTGCTTTGAATTCTGGATTAAGTTGGAGTTTTATCACCAAAATAATCAAAAGCAAAATATAAAGTAGTTACATGCTCTTAATTTCATTCACCAATTTCTGAATAGAACTTTTTGCGTCACCAAATAGCATGCGGGTTTTATCATTAAAGAATAGATAATTTTCAATGCCAGCATAACCTTTTCCCATTCCACGTTTCATAATGATGATATTTTTGGCAAAGTGTGCATCAATAATCGGCATCCCATAAATTGGACTGCTCGGATCGTCGTAAGCTGCTGGGTTCACCACGTCGTTAGCACCAATTACAATGGCTACGTCAACATTAGGCATATCAGGATTAATGGCATCCATTTCAACTAATTGCTCGTAGGGAACATCGGCTTCGGCCAGTAAAACGTTCATATGCCCTGGCATACGTCCGGCCACAGGGTGAATAGCATATTTTACATCTACTCCCTTACTTTCCAATAGAGAATCTAACTCATGAACAATATGCTGTGCTTGGGCAACTGCCAAACCATAACCAGGGATAATTACAACTTTTTGCGAATAGCTTAATAGAACAGCAGCATCGCTCAGCTGTATTTCTTTTATAGTTCCCTGTTCGTGTGCAATTCCAACTGCTCCACCTCCGCCAAATGAACCAATTATAACATTTAGCAATGAGCGGTTCATGGCTTTGCACATCAGCATTGTTAAAATCATACCAGCAGCACCTACCAGGATACCACCAAGAATCATGGCTTGGTTGCCGTAAATAAATCCTGCCATTGCAGCTGCAATTCCGGTAAGTGCATTTAACAGAGATATTACAACTGGCATATCGGCACCACCAATAGGCATTACAAACATCACCCCATATACCAACGAAAGGACCATTAAAGCATAAATTGCCCATATTAAATCAGTAGGTGGATTAGGAGATATTATGATGTATACAGATAACGCTATTGTTAGCAACAGTAAAAACAGGTTTAGATAGGTCATAAAGGGTTTCATGATGTCGCCCACTTTCCCATCGAGTTTTCCGTAGGCAATCATACTACCGCTAAAAGCAATTGAGCCAATCACTAAGCCAAGTATAGTAACAAGAATAGAATTGATATCGCCAGCAATGGCGTTAGGGTACTCTAAAAGTGAAACCAACATAGAGGCCGCCCCACCCGATGCATTAAACAACGATACCAATTGTGGCATGGCTGTCATTTTTACTTTACGTGCTACTATCCAGCCAATTATAGAACCAATACCTATAAAAGCCAGAATTATCCAAATATTTGTGTGTGAAATCCCTTGTCCTTCAGCATTTTTGTGTAGAAGTAAAGTTGTAATCATGGCTAGTCCCATTCCGCCTGCTGCCCAAAGGTTTCCGCGACGTGCTGTGGCTGGGTGCGATAGCAATTTTAAGCCATATACAAATAAAAGCGCGGCAATCAGGTAACTCAATTCAAGTAGCGAATCGCCAATGGTAAAATCCATTCCGTTTATTGTCCCTAAAATTTTATCCATAATTGCTTACTTTTTTTTCTTTTTAAACATTTCGAGCATCCTATCGGTAACGGCAAAACCGCCAACCACGTTCAACGTACCAAAAACAAGTGCTAAAATCCCTAGTACCAAATTCAGCGAAAAAGTGGTAAGATCGGCATGACCTACTAAGATTATTCCTCCTACTATAATTACACCGCTAATTGCGTTTGCACCCGACATGAGCGGAGTGTGCAATACAGCTGGTACGTTCGATATCACTTCAATGCCCACAAAAACCGATAGGGCAATAATGAATATTGCTTCTTTGTATTCAAAGAAAAATGTTAATGCTTGTTCCATATCTTTATGCTTTTTCAATTATTGATTTCACCCTTTCGTTATAGATTTCGCTATTGTGGGTGATGCAAGTGCCTTTCACAATCTCATCTTCAAAATTGAGGTTAAGCTTACCCTCCTCGTCAATGATAAGTTTCATGAAATTCAGCACATTTTTTCCAAACATCCTACTGGCATCAATGGATTTGTGTGAGGGGTAGTTTGATTGTCCAATAATGGTTACGCCTTTGTGCATAACCGTTTCATTATCTTTTGTAAGTTCACAGTTGCCACCACTCGATGCAACCAAATCGATAATTACCGAACCAGGTTTCATGGCCTCAACGGCATGAGTTGGGAGCAATAAGGGTGCCTTTTTGCCTGGGATTTGTGCGGTACAAATTACCACATTGGCCTTTGCCGCATGGTCGTTTATGGCTTGTTGCTGTTTCTTTTTAAATTCCTCGGTTTGCTCAACGGCATATCCACCAGCTGCTTTGTCTTCAACTGCGCCTTCAACCTCCACAAACTTTCCACCTAAACTCATTACTTCCTCTTTAACGGCGGAGCGAACATCGAAAACCTGAACCTGTGCGCCCAATTTCCGAGCTGTGGCAATGGCTTGCAAACCAGCTACACCTGCACCCAAAATAAGAACATTGGCAGGGCGAATAGTCCCTGCTGCTGTCATAAACATTGGGAAAAAAGTGGGTAATTTTGATGCCGCATCCAATACAGCCATGTAGCCAGAAACAGTTGCCATTGACGATAGAATGTCCATGGCCTGAGCTCTTGTGGTACGTGGAATTGAATCAAGGCTAAAAGTGGTAATCCCCTTTTGTAGAAAAGTTTTTACAAGTTCAGTTTCCCAAAGCGGATTGAATGCGCTAATCCAAAGCTGGTTAGGTTTAATTTTCTCAACATCATCCTTAGCAGGTGGCTGAATTTGGAGTAGCACTTCTGCTTGGTCAAACAAATCTAACCGCGAAACTATTTTTGCTCCAACGGCCTGATAGTCGGAATCCGCTGCAAACGCAGACTCACCAGCACCCTTTTCAACCAATACTTCCACCTTAAGGTCGGTAAATACTTTTACGGTTTCAGGGAGCAACACCACACGGGTTTCAATACCGTGTTCCTTTAATAAGCCTAAAATCATGTATTTTTGAATTTGATGTATATTATTGCAAAACTAATTAAAATTTACTGATGACGATACAATGTCGTTTTGTACTGCTATTTACTTTTTTTTAAACCCCCATAAGGGCTGTAATTCTAATCTTCTGGATATCAAACTCTAATACACATTTAATACCTTTATCCTACCCTATCCAGAATGTTAGTGCTTTGAGATTTGGTCTTATTCCTAATCCAAAGCAGAGTAACATTATACCCTTAAACATTGTTCATAGTATCTGTAACATCGAATCGAACCGAACCGAATTTTTATAAATTGCAATAATTTTAACGAATCAGATTACGGAACAAAGCACTTTTTTATAGAACCAACATAACAAATTATTATCAATATTAACAATTGAATTCCAAGGGATTGTATTTGTATCTATGCCATAGTAAATGGTAAATGGTTTACCAATTATTTTGCAACTTTACCTAGTTTTTGTTTCATTTTATTCTACATTGCTTTATAAAAATCAATAATTGTACTTCAATGATTTCAAACTCTCCTGACATCAGCGCTCGAAAATATTATTTTGCCGAAACAGCCTTTGACCTTCTGATGAAGCGCCGAATTTTAAATGTACTCCTTGTCTGTAGCAAGTACGATGCATTTCTATTGGAAGAGGACGGAAGGATTGAAGAGCAAATTTTTGGTGAGTACATTAGCCTTAACCTAAGATATCCGCCCAAGTTTATACAGGTAACATCAGCAAGTGAAGCTTTTGAAATGCTATCCGAAAAACCCATAGACCTTGTTATTACCATGCTTAATGTGGAAGGGATGGACACTTTTTCGCTTGCAAAAAAGATAAAGGAGGAGTATCCGCTTAAACCCATTGTTGTTTTAGCTCCATTCTCGCGCGAGGTATCACTTAAATTGAAACATGAAGACTTAAGCGCAATCGATTATGTTTTCTCATGGCTGGGCAATGCCAAAATAATGCTTGCGATAATTAAGTTAATTGAGGACTCGATGAATGCGGAACACGATATTATGAAGGTCGGGGTTCAAGCAATCATATTGGTGGAAGATTCTGTTAGATACTACTCGGCATACCTCCCTAGCCTTTTCAAAATTGTGCTAACCCAAAGCGAAAAGTTCATGTCTGAGGGTTTAAATGAGCACCAAAAAATGCTTCGTATGCGGGGTCGTCCCAAAATTTTACTTGCCCGTAATTATGAGCAAGCAGAACAACTCTATACTAAGTATAAGCAAAACTTGCTGGGTGTTATCACTGATATGAGTTACCCACACAATGGCGTTATGGAGAAGCAAGCCGGAGTTAATCTAATTGAGATGATAAAGGCCGACAATCCGTATATGCCAATTCTTTTACAATCATCCGATATCAGCAATCAGTTGATATCAAAGCAAATGAAGGTTGGCTTTATCCACAAAAACTCCAAAACACTATCGATGGAACTGCACGATTTTGTGGTAAAATACTTTGCATTTGGTGATTTTGTTTTTACTGAGCCTACCACAAGTCAGGAGATCATTAGAGCAAAAGATTTAAAATCATTACAGGAAATAATTTTTCAAGTCCCAGACCAATCGCTGCAATACCATATTACTCGGAATCACTTTACAAAATGGCTTACGGCAAGAGCTTTATTCACCCTGGCAGATATATTCAAAAACATCTCTGCTGAAGACTTTGAGAATACTGACCAGGTTCGAAGTTTCATAGCCAATACAATCGATCGTTATCGCCAGAGTAAAGGCAGAGGCATTATTGCCAAATTCTATCGCGATAGCTACGACGAGTACCAAATATTCTCGCGTATTGGCGATGGATCTCTGGGTGGTAAAGGACGTGGCTTAGCTTTTATTGATCAGGTAATAAAGCACAATAACCTGATGCATAAGTTTGATAATATAGTAGTTAGCATACCTCGCACAGTAGTTATCTGTACCGATGTTTTCGAAGAGTTTATGGAATCGAACAATCTTTTCCCAATGGCCCTTGCAGATACATCCAACGATCAAATCCTCGAACATTTCTTAAACGCATCGTTACCTATTCGGATTAATGATGATTTACGTGCATTGATAGCTGTAGCACAAAACCCATTTGCAATCCGATCATCTAGTCTTCTTGAAGACTCACACTATCAGCCATTTGCAGGAATATACTTCACCTACATGGTGCCAAATATTAAGGAAAACGCTGAGCAGATGCTCGAACTCCTGAGTCAAGCCATAAAGTGCGTTTATGCATCGGTTTACTACAAAGAGAGTAAAGCTTATATGAAGGCAACGCAAAACGCAATAAGCGAAGAGCGCATGGCCATTGTTCTGCAAGAAGTAACAGGCAGTAGTTATGGCGACAGGTTTTACCCAGATCTCTCGGGTGTTGCCCGATCTTTAAACTTCTACCCTATTGAACCCGAAAAAACCGCCGACGGCATTGCCAACATAGCACTTGGACTAGGGAAACATGTGGTTGAGGGAAAACCATCGCTTAGATTCTCGCCTAAATATCCCAAAAAGTTGATGCAACTCTCTACACCCGAAATGGCACTTAAAGAGACACAAAAAACATTTTACGCACTAGATCTTAAATCATCAAGTTTTATCCCCTCAACCAACGACGATATAAACCTTTTGGAACTTAACATTAAGGATGCAATTGATGATGGAACACTAACCGCATGTGGTTCAACCTACGATTTTGAGAACCAGCGAATATCCGATGGATTCATGGGTGAGGGTCTTCCAATCATCAGTTTTGCACCAATTCTGAAGCACAAAGTATTTCCTTTGCCCAAAATTTTACAGGACATTCTGGAAGTTGGGCAAGCCGAGATGAACAACCCTGTTGAGATTGAATTTGCAGTAAATCTCAATACCCCTGTGGGCAAGCCTAAGGTATTTAGCATGCTACAGATTAGGCCAATAGCGCAGAACCGCGATATTGTAAACGCCGACCTCGACTCGTTAAAGAAAAGCGATATGGTTCTGTACTCACCTTCGGCTCTGGGAAATGGCATAGTAAACGATGTTTTCGATATAATATATATTAAATCTGATACATTTTCACCCTCCAAAACGCACCAGATTGCAGCAGAGCTAGAACAACTAAATCAAACCTTTATCAATAACGATAAGAGTTATATCCTTATCGGCCCTGGCCGATGGGGCTCAAGCGATAGTTGGTTGGGAGTACCTGTAAAATGGCCCCACATATCATGTGCTAAAGTTATAGTTGAGGCTGGACAGGATAACTACAAAATTGATCCCAGCCAAGGCACCCATTTCTTTCAAAACCTAACATCATTTAGGGTTGGTTACATGACAGTTAACGAATACATGGACGAAGGGTTTATTGATTATGAGTACCTATCGAAACTGAAGGCTTGCTATGAAACAGAGATGATTAGGCATGTTTGCCTAAAAAACAATTTACAGATAGTAATAAATGGGCAAAACCGTGTTGGTGTGATTCTTAAAGAGGGCGTAAAACTTGTTTAATAGCTAGCAGGCATTTTGTGGTTTACCTACTCTGATTCAGGGAAAGTCTTCTAAGCACTTCTCTCCCACGAGCGCGAACAGATGGAGAGCCAGATGATATTTGGTTCTCAATTATATAAGGCAGTTCTTCAGCTATCCACTTTTCCCGTGTAGATAAAAGGAATAGAATTTCGAGGCAGTGAACTTTTACAGCATTTTTCATTTCATTATCAAAAAACCACTTAAAGCATACTTCCTCTAAAGGTTCCAAATCATTGCTCCAAAAAATCTTTTCGAAAACTTTTGAAGCCTTTTTATTTACTATTCTATTTACACCTATTGCTACCAACTTGGTGAAATGCCTTTTTACGCTATCACTCTTAACCTTTGGCAAATAGTTCACTATATCGAGCAAATAGTAGTCAAGTTCTTGGAGATTGCGCAACAGAATATTCTCCAAAACCCATGCTGAATGAAAACGAACCGACTCAACAGGATGTAAACTCAGTGCTATAAGTTCGTCAGGTTTTACTCCTAATTCAACAAATGATTTGGCAAGCTGAACAACCTCAACTTTTCTGGTGGAATACTTCAACCGCTCTATTAACCAATGCTTATCCAATTGCAAATTCTGTTGATTGATTTGAACTATATCAAATATAGTTAATGTTAGCATAAAACGCTAATTACATCAAATTATTCAGAATAATGATTTAGTGTACAGATGCTTAATGAATTATAGAAAATACTATAGAGTAGTAGCGTTGGCGTGCAGATTATAACTAAAACTGACTTTTATGCCTTTAATCTATCGAAGATAAAGTTCAACTTGCTATCCATTGGCAAATTACCATCAATCCAGTTTATTGTGAGCCCATTCGCTTCCATACGCCGAAACCAGGTCATTTGCCTTTTGGCAAACTGATGAATTGCCGTGTTCAACCCCTCGAACATAGCATCGTACGATATTTCGCCAAGCACATGCTTAGTTATCCACTTATACTCAAGTCCGTAATAGATCAAACTTTCAGGATCAACGCCATCCGCCAAAATGTTTTCAACTTCATCAATCATACCCTCAGCTAACCGTTGTCGGAGGCGTTGGGTAATTCGCTCTCGTTGCTGAAAACGTGGAAACCGAACGCCAAAAATGATATTGTTTAGGGTTGGGTACTCAAAACTGCTAGGATGAGCATTTGCATAGTAAACCTCAATCTCAATAGCTCTAAGTAAACGCTTACGCGTATCGGTATCGGATTGGTTATGCAGTTTTTTCATTGATGCAAGCATCTCCTCAAGTTCTTCATGGGTTTTCGATGCTAACTCAGTTCTCAATTCCTTATTCTCTGGAACCTCAATTAGTCTATAGCCGCGTATTGCCGCTTCGATATACAAACCAGAACCACCGCAAAGCACAGGCTGTAAGTTGCGACTCTGTATATCGTTAAACGCCTTAACAAACTGGGTTTGATAACCATAAACATTAAACTTGTAGCCTGGCTCAAATAGATCGATTAGGTGGAAAGGCACCAGTTTGCCGTTTACGGTGTAATCGTCAATATCCTTACCGGTTCCCAAATCCATTTTGCGATATACTTGGCGAGAGTCGCCACTAATAATTTCGCCTCCTATTTGGCTAGCCAAGTTTGCCGCTACAGAGGTTTTACCGCCCGCAGTTGGCCCTAAAATGGTTATCAGGTTATATCCCCGTGGATTCCATTTGCTCATAAAAACATATTCAAAAAGACAAAAAACCGAAAAACTATAATGCCCATAAATATAGCAATAATGTAAACCTTGCAAGGTTTATGACAAACATTAACATGATATGCTTTTAAAAATGATAAAATACTTTCTGCTTTAACAATTTTATTGAGGATTTAGGAAAACACTTTCAACACCTTCTAATAAAATTGTAGGATTTTTGCTAATTTCGCTGCTCATTTACATCGTAACTTCTTTTTGATTTTTAAAAGCACAACACAATTAACATATAGGCATGGCAGTTCCGACCAAAATAGTTATAAAAAATAAAAAGGCATACTTTCAGTACGAGATTCTGGAAACGTTCATGGCTGGAGTAGTGCTTACCGGAACTGAAATTAAATCGATACGCCTTGGTAAAGCCAATATGGTTGATGCGTATTGTAAATTTATCAAAGGTGAACTTTGGCTAACAGGGATGCATATTGCAGAATACTCGTTTGGCACCTACAATAACCATGAGCCAAAGCGCGAGCGCAAACTACTCCTTAATAAAACAGAGCTACGTAAACTTTTTAAGAGCACTAAGGAGAAAGGCCTAACAATAGTTGCACTAAAACTCTTTATTAACCCTAAGGGCATGGCAAAAGTTGATATTGGCTTAGCCAGAGGGAAAAAAACTCACGATAAACGAGAAGACCTTAAAGCAAAGGATACCAAAAGAGAACTCGACAGGTTAAAAAAATATTGATGGAAAATTTTTAAATCCGTCTCTCATTAAAGTTTCTTTAATTCTCTTCATCATGAAGGCTTTCTCTACTCACGCAACCTTTTCTATCCTTAGTTCATCTAATTATTAGATTTGTTTTTGTCCAATTTTTACCTCCAGCCTATAAAAACCCAAAAGCTCGCAAGGGAACATTCTTTGCGAGCTTTCTTTTTATATTCTCTTTACCTTTAAGGGTTATATCTAGCCCTATTCATAATTTTCTGGTAATCTGTCTCCTCCATTAGGAGTTCAAGGGTGTAATCGGGATTACTCTCCATAAACTTCGATACAATTCTATATCCCAGCCAAACGGCTGTTTTGCCAGGCGATTCCTTTGTAAAGTTCGGGGTAAATGGAGCATCGCTCACATATTGGTTCACGGTAAAATCATCAGTGTTGAAAAGCAACTTGTGCTCAACCAAATAAGTCCACATCTCCTTTTCATTCCGTTTACACCACTTCATCTGCTTTGGGGTATATCCAAAAATTAGGCTATCGGATTGTTTGGGTAAAAGTTGCTTTGTAAAGTACATTAGGGCTCCCTCATAAATCATATTATTCAGCAGGTTATCAATTGAGTCGTTAAACTGAAACTCTCCAAAACCCCATGAACGAATAAGATCTGAAGGAATTTTCTTTGGGTGCATATTGTACTGCAAATACTTATGTATGCCGAGCAAAGTATAGTACTCGCAATCGCGCCCTAAATACCGGTCGAACCCAACTGCTAATACGCTGTCTGCAATAATTACTGAATTATTGAAACCCGATACAAAACCATAAACTGCAGGCACTTGCCCGTTTGGAAAATAGTATTTATACCGTTTAAAAGCATTGGTTAACTCACGGTTTAAATCCTGAGTGTTTTCAAAAATGCTCTGAACCATCTGGTATGTTTCGGTTACCATCTTATCCTCAATAAAACTGGTTAGATAATCTCCAAATCGATCGTCATCCGGTGTTCCAATGCCAATAATACCATCGGTAAAGAGGGTGAAAAATTTTCCGTATTTATTATGCACCCTTTCAATTCCAACTTCTACAGAATCAGTGTTGATGCTAAATAAATCCTTATCAAATCGTAAAATCTCAACATTAACATCTATCTCATCCAAAGGAACTTTTTCTCTACGGAAGTAATCACATGAGGTTAAGAATAAGAGTGCTAATGCAATTGGTAAAAGATATACTTTACTCTTCATAGTAAGGTCTAATTTTAAAACATCCATAATAACAATGATCAACAAATATAGCTGTAATAATGAAAATTGGAGCAAACTGCCTCATGGCACTATGACTAATAAAATACAAACGAATAAAAGCCTTAGGTTTGTTTGGCAAATTGAATAATTGAGGATAAACTACTACTTTTAGTGCAATGCAAAATGAATAAAGCAAATAATCAGGTAACAACAAAATATGGAACTTGAAATTAACGATAGATTAGAACTGGCCTATCAGTTTGTTGAAGAAACGGGCACCAATATTTTTCTAACAGGAAAGGCGGGTACGGGCAAAACAACATTTCTTCGGAATCTAAAGTCGAAAATTAATAAACGTATGATTGTTGTTGCCCCAACTGGGGTTGCTGCAATAAATGCAGGTGGAGTTACCATACACTCATTCTTTCAACTTCCGTTCGGTCCCCAAATACCCACTAACGATAATCAACAGCATAGCAGCGCAAACTATGGTGCGGGGGGCAATAAGTTACAACGATTCAGCAAAGAGAAGATTAATATAATAAGGAGTCTTGACCTACTAATAATTGATGAGATTAGCATGGTAAGGGCCGATTTGCTCGATGGAATAGACTCGGTACTCAAACGATTCAGGAGAACCAGTAAACCCTTTGGCGGCGTGCAACTACTAATGATTGGCGATATGCAGCAGCTTGCCCCAATTGCTCGCGATAACGAATGGGACATACTCAGAAACTACTACAGTACGGTTTACTTTTTCAGCAGTAATGCCCTGCAAAAAACCACTTACATTAGCATTGAACTTAAGCATATTTTTAGACAAAGCGACACCATATTCATCGATCTGCTCAATAAAGTTAGGAATAGTAATTTAGATACTGAAGCTATTAAACTATTGAATAGTAGGCATATCCCAAATTTCACTCTCACAGATGAGCAGGGATATATTACTCTTACAACACATAACCATCAAGCACAAAGCATCAATACAGCAAAGCTAGATGCCCTTAATTCAACTCCTGCAACATTCACTGCAACTATTGACGGTGATTTTCCTGAGCAGATATTCCCTACAGAGCATAAACTTACGCTTAAAGAGGGTGCTCAGGTAATGTTTATTAAGAACGATCCCTCGTACGAAAAGCAATTCTACAATGGAAAAATTGGCACTATTGTTTCAATAGACGATGGAGTAATTTTCGTTCAATGCCCAAACGATGAATCACCCATTGAGGTAACCCCGCTGATGTGGGAAAACACAAAATACTCCATAGACCCCTTAACCAAGGAGATTAAAGAGAGTGTAACTGGTTCGTTTGTTCAATATCCTCTTAAGCTTGCTTGGGCCATTACAATCCATAAAAGCCAAGGGTTAACCTTTGATAAGGCCATAATTGATGCAAGTGCAGCATTTGCACACGGGCAGGTTTACGTTGCGCTTAGCCGCTGCCGCACGCTTGAAGGGCTTGTGCTGAGCAAACCTATTGAAAACAGTGCAATAAAAAGCGATAGTACAGTGGTTAATTTTAATAGTTTAATTGAGCAGAACCAACCCAACGAGCAACAGTTAGCAGATGCAAAACGCGACTACCAAATTCAGCTTATCTCCAGCATGTTCGAATTTGGTGATATCCAAAAGCTGTTGTATCAGATTTTACGTACTGTAAACGAAAACCAAAAAAGTGTTTCTCCATCAACTAGATTCAGCCTTACTGAAATACTTGATGTGTTTAAAACAGATATTGCAATTGTTGGAGAAAAATTTGCTGCTCAAATTATTAGAATAGCACAGTCAGAGGGAAAGGTAGAAGAATCGGATTTAATACAACTACGTATCGATAAGGCTATTCAATATTTCTCGCCTAAAATTGAGCACAATCTCATAGAGAGCCTTATGAGGTTAGATTCAGAGACAGACAACAAAGAATTAACCTTAAAAATTAAAGAATCAGTTGACAGAATAACCCAAATGTTACGCGTTAAACTTGCATGTTTTAGGGCTTGTGAAAAGGGATTTAACAGCAACACATTTACAAAAGCACGAGCTTTAGCATCAATAGAATCAGCACAAAAAGGAAAAAGAAGCAAAAGCAGTAAAATAAATGTTGATGCATCGCATACCCAGCACCCCGAACTTTACAGGCAGATTATTGAATGGCGCAATAGGATTTCAAAAGATGAAAATGTACCAGTTTACCGAATTATAAAGGTTAGCTCCGCTATAGAAATTTGTGAAACACTGCCACAGAACACCACAATGCTAAAAGCCATAAATGGCTTTGGAAAGAAAAAGATAGCCGAATTTGGTTTTGATCTGCTTACCATAATTAATGACTATAGAAAACAACAAGATTTGCCCTATACTCAGAGTCTTGATTTTGAGGCCAAAGAAACATCAAACAAGAAAGAAAAATCGCATGCCATTAGCTTAAACCTTTTTAATATGGGTAAAACCATAGAGCAGATAGCCACTGAACGGGATATATCTACACAAACCGTTTACAACCATTTATGTAAATACATTGAACTGGGTGAGCTTGATATTGAAAAGGTTGTGGAAAAAGGAAAGGTTGAAGCCATTACAAAATGCATTAAGGAAACTGATGACTATACCCTTACATCGGTAAAAAGTGCCCTTGGCAACTCATACTCGTTCGAAGAAATTAGATGTGTACAAAAGCACTTAATGAGTCTGAAATAGATAAAAAAAGCCCCGGGCACCACCCCGGGGCAAACCAACAAACCATAAACTAAACCTAACTTAACCTAACTTAACCTAACTAAAATCAACTAGAGAAACTACATTGTTTAAAAAAAACACCTACAAAAATTGAATATTTTAAAATTTAAACAGATTGTACTTAGTAAAATATTGCATTTAACAGCCTGATTAATATGCCTATAACCCTTATAAAACACACTATTAATAACCAGAATCTGTATTTTGACTTAAAAACTCACAAAAGGTTTGAAGAGGTTTGAATACATTTTAAAAAAAATTTATACTAGCCTAAAATAAACACCCTGATGTTAGCCAAATATTTTAAAATATTCTGCACTCCCCTGTCTTCAATAGCATTGGGCTATCTAAGTTGGAGACTTTCTGATTAATCGTATCCTAACTCAACTAAAGCATATAAATACACTTTTAATACCTTAAGATTAGATAACTTCAGCAAAATATTGTCAAATATCAACCTAAATAATCCTTTGTAAAACGAATCAATTTTGCTTATTTTTACAACGCAAAATCAATTAACAAATGGTTATTGCCCTTGAGGGGTTACTTAACGCTTTAATTGCTCATTGCTATAATGAATAGATATAGAACAACTAGTCAACAATCATTTTAAGAAATGGACGCTGCATCAATCTGGAAAAAAATTTACCCTTGGTTAAGAAACAAGTACATTCTTACCATTGCAATTTTTGTTCTGTGGATGCTACTTTTCGATAGTAGTAACTGGGTTGATGTATATAGAGAATACGTGCGAATAAGCAAACTTGAGCAAGACAGAGAATACTATATAGAAAAAATTAAAAACGACAGGAATAGGCTTAAGGAACTACAAACTAATAACGAAAACCTGGAGAAATTTGCTCGTGAGCAATACTTAATGAAGAAATCCGATGAGGATATCTTTATTGTTAGCCCAGACTAGTATTAAACTCCCGTAATCTTATTCAATCCTACCCAAAAGTACCACATTCTCAACGTGGTGAGTATGCGGAAACATATCAACTGGTTGTACTTTGATAACCTTATAGCCATCTCCTAATAGGTTTATATCCCTTGCCTGGGTTGCTGGATTGCACGATACATAAACAATCTTCTTTGGTTTAGCATCCTGTAAACTCTTAATCACATCGGGATGAACACCGGCGCGAGGAGGATCAAGGATTATAACGTCGGGATATCCCTGCTCATCGAAAAACGAAGGTTTTAGCACATCCTTCATATCACCGGCAATAAAAAAAGTGTTCCCAATAGCATTTATCTGCGAGTTAGCCTTGGCATCCTCAATGGCCTCAGGCACATACTCAACCCCAATTATCTTATTACAACTTTTTGCCAAAAAATTGGCAATGGTTCCAGTTCCAGTATACAAGTCGTAAACAAGTTCATCGCCTTTGAGTCCAGCAAAATCTCTAACCACCTTGTAAAGTTCATATGCCTGCTGCGAATTGGTTTGGTAAAAACTTTTTGGGCCAACCTTAAACTGAATGCCCTCCATCTCCTCCATCATATGATCCTTACCCCTAAAGGTTACAATCTCCAAATCGTTGATCGTATCGTTTACCTTTGGATTAACAACATACATTAGAGAGGTAATCTCGGGAAACTTTTGGCTTAGATAATTTAATATTGCCTCAATTTTAGGTCTGTCGTCCTCAAAAACCGACAGAATCACCATTACATCACCTGTAGAAGAGGTTCTTATAGTTAGGTTTCTTAAAAAACCATGCCCCTCCCTAATATTATAAAATGAAAATCCCTTCTCCCTAGCAAAATTAGCTACTGCAAGGCGAATACTGTTCGATGGCTCGGGTTGTAAATAGCATTCGTTCACATCAAACACCCTATCAAATTTCCCTGGCACGTGGAAACCAAGTGCAGGGGAACGTTCTATTTCCTCGCTGCTCTCAATTTCTTCCTGAGTTAGCCAACGAAAATTGCTAAAGGTAAATTCTAACTTATTCCTATAATACCTTGTATTTGCAAAGCCTAATATGGAATTTACCTCAGGTAATTGTAACTTGCCAATACGGGTTAGCTGCTCTACTACTTGCTCCTGCTTAAGGTTAAGCTGCATTTGGTATGGCAAATTTTGCCACTTGCATCCACCACAAACTCCAAAATGCTGACAAAATGGTTCAACTCTATCCTTGGATAACTCATGGTAAACCGTTACATAGCCCTCTAGGTAGTTTTTGCGCTTTCTGGTAACCTGAACATCAACTAAATCACCGGGCACAGCAAACGGCACAAAAAGCACCTTACCATCAA